>Ga0066790_10000330_pt1 | contig 17081 bp, 17 predicted proteins | sample OrgsoiDNA2013050_FD_70963 | JGI IMG/M metagenome (GOLD analysis project Ga0066790, IMG submission 70963) | Permafrost soil microbial communities from the Arctic, to analyse light accelerated degradation of dissolved organic matter (DOM) -... | ecosystem: Environmental > Terrestrial > Soil >...
GTCACATGATGCGACGCGTGCAACATTATCAAACGACGATCATTGTGTCCAGCGATTGTCGGTGCGACCGCCCGAGCGGGGGTATCGGGCTAATATTTGTGTGTAATAGAAAGATGGCGCCCGTCTAAATGAACATTCCGCCCGAAACCTCGATTCTCTGGGCGTTGATCCAGGCAGTGTCGGACGACAAAAGGGCAGCAATGACGCCACCGATGTCGTCCGGCAAGCCGACCCTGCCGAGCGCCGTCTGCGCCGCGATCATGGCGTTCACCTGCGCATCGTCGCGCACCATCCCGCCGCCGAAATCGGTTTCGATGGCTCCCGGCGCCACCACATTCACAGCGATGCCGCGCGACCCCAGTTCTTTCGCCATATACCGGCTCAGCACCTCGATGGCGCCTTTCATTGCGGCGTAGGCCGAATATCCCGGCAATGCAAAGCGCGAAAGTCCGCTCGAAATATTGACGATTCGGCCGCCGTCGGTGATGAGCAGCAGCAGCTTCTGCGTCAGGAAAAAGACCCCTTTTAAATGGATGTTCACGAGTTCGTCGAATTGTGCCTCGGTGGTGTCGGCGAAGTTCGCGTGAATGCCGATTCCCGCATTATTGACTAAAAAATTGAACCGTTCGCGTTGCCAGTTCTTTGCCAAGATTTGGCGCAATCCGATCGCGAACTCGACAAAGCTGGCGCTCTTGGCAACATCCAACGGCAGTGCGTGCGCGCGACGTCCCATGGCTTCGATCGCCGCCACGGTTGCCTCGGCTTCCGAGCGACCGCTCTTGTACGTCAGGATGACATCGGTTCCGTGCTTCGCGAGGTGAAGGGCGGCGCTCTTGCCCAATCCGCGGCTGCCTCCGGTGATCACGGCAATGGGCGTAGTGGTGGTGTTCATCGGATTTTTCCTCGAACTGGTGTTGCGTAAAACGAGTCGTTAGACGATTGTCTGTGCAGGCGCCTGCCGCGCGCCTGGTCAACGACGTGAATTCCCGTTTGCCGGATCAAGACTTCGGGCAAGTATATTCATCGTCGCCGCCTTTGGTCGGCTTGGGTACTTCCAGGGTCCAATTCGGCGGAATATCGAAGCGGCCAGCCGGAATGTCATCGGTGTTGATGGTCACGGTTTCCGTCGTGAACGCTGCCATTTGTACATACTGGGCGAACGGATCCGGCGCCGCCGACTGGCCGGTGCCGGATCCGGTGCCGCTGTCGCCTGCGCCCGCGGCGCTTGCTGCGCCCTGCGAATCATCGGTCTTCTTCTTATGGAATAGGCCGCCCATCAACTGGCCCACCGCCTTGCCGGCTTGGGTAACATTGGCGAGCGGGTTGGCAGTCGACGTGTCGCCGTCAGCGGATTGGTTGGCTTTCGCTTTGGCCGCGGCGGCGCACTGCTGGCCGCCCATCAGCACTCGCAGCGACGTCTTGAGCGGTTGGCCCTTAAGATCGCTGGATTTTTCGGTCAGCTGTTTGATCTGCGACTGATAGGCCGACAGAAACTTCGTGACTTCGGCCCGCATGACTCCTTGAGCATCGTCGAGACCGAGTTTTTTCGCGTAAGCCGTGGCAAACGCGCGCCGATCACTGCTTCCAGGCAAATTATCCTGCGTCAACCAGACATCGAAGGCCACGACCGTATCACAGACATCGCCGGTATCTTTGTTGGTGCACGTTTCCGTCAGGGTAGCCGCTGTCCTTTGCGCATCGTGGCCGGCGATGGACATCTTGTCGTCGGTCTTGTGCACCTCGATTTTGGGCGGCGACATCTCGCATTTCGACTTGTCGATCGGCTGCTGTTTCTGCGAAACCGGACAGGAGCGCATTTTCTCGAGGTTCGCCTGCAGTCTAGCGCGCAGCGCCGCCAGCTCCTCGGGTGTCGCGAACACCTGTTCGCGATAACGCTTTTTCTCCGGCTCCAAATGCCAGGTGACGTTGCGATCGAGTCGGATGATTTCGCCGCCTTGAACATTGCCGCACAGCAGGGACATCATGCCTTCGCAATGCGACTCGGTGTCATCGCGCTTCTTGTCGGCCGTCAGACTCGTGGTGGTGGCGCCGTGCATGCGAACCATCGACGCAACGTCCAAGGACGTCTTTTGCTGGATGGTAACGTCGGCCTGCGCGGTCGCCGTCAACGCCGCAATTGCGGCAGCCGACCGCCAAAAAATCCCTGTTAATCCGTTTTTCATTTTGTGGCACTCCATTCCGATGGTTTTGGTTCCGTAACCCCGACGACAGCATAGCCTGCGGCTGCCCACGCATCGAGTCCGCCGAAGATCGATTGCGCCAGGCCATGGCGGCCGCCGGACGCCAGGCGCGCGATCCGCGAGGATTCCGGATGAAAGATCGAGGATCCAGCTCCCACGAGTACTGCGGCGACCAACACGCTTGCATAATTCGGCGCCTGCGACAATGTGACCAGGCCGATCAGCGTGAACCCCATGCCGATGGCCAACGAATAAGGTTTCGGGTGCTTGTCGGTATAGATGCCGATGATCGGTTGCAGCACCGATGCGCACCCTTGGTAAGTCAGCGTGATTGCGCCGATCTGCATGAAACTCAAGGTGAATTCGCCCTTCAAAAGCGGGTAGATCGCAACGATCAACGATTGGATCATGTCGTTGAGAAAATGTGAAAAGCTGATCGCTCCAAGAACTCTGAAGCGCGTTTTTTCTGCGTGGGTCGCGGACCTTAAATGGACGCCGAGGCTGTTTTCCATTTACGTACCCTACTAGCTAGTTCCTTGCCTGTCCTGCCAGAATGCGTGGATGAAACGCTTCGAGCCCTACGTCTTCTTGCGCGAGCTTGCAACGCGTTGGGACGTATTGGCGTTCATCGTCGTCATCGGGCTGATCACATTCCTGGGGGAGACCTCGCGCGGGCTGTTCGCTCCGCTGTCGCAGCTCGAGTCGACGCCGTTGTCCCTCGATCCGATGCACTTGCCCGAGTATGCGGCGCGCACCACGTTTCGCATGTTGGCCGGGCTTGCTCTGTCGCTGGTGTTTACGCTGACCTACGCAACCTGGGCGGCAAAAAGCGAGCGAGCGGGAAAGCTCCTGGTGCCCATTCTCGATATTCTGCAGTCGGTGCCGATATTGGGTTTCCTTTCCATTACGGTCATATTTTTCTTGTCCCTGGCACCCGGGCGTGTGCTCGGGGCCGAATTCGCCTCGATTTTCGTCATATTTACCAGTCAAGCCTGGAATATGGCCTTCAGCTTCTACCAATCGCTGCGTACCGTTCCGACCGAACTCATCGAGGCCGCCGAGTCTTTTCGATTGTCGCCCTGGATGCGGTTCTGGCAGTTGGAGGTGCCGTTCGCCCTGCCGGCGCTCATCTGGAACATGATGCTATCCATGTCGGGTGGATGGTTTTTCGTGGTCGCCTCGGAGTCGATCAGCGTTGGTCATACCGACATCGCGCTGCCGGGCGTCGGCTCGTACATCGCGATCGCCATCGCTCAAAAGAATCTCAAGGCGATCGGCTGGGCGATCTTGACCATGTTGATCGTGATTCTGCTCTACGACCAACTACTCTTCCGACCGCTGGTGGCGTGGGCGGACCGTTTCCGCGTGGAACAAGAACCTGGCGCGCGGGTTCCGGAGTCGTGGGCGCTCACCATGATGCGGCGTTCAAGTTTGATCCACGCAGCGACGGTGGCGTTCCACGCCGCGGTGCTCTGGACCGGTCGGGCGATCAAGCGCACCGATACCACCACATTGGTTGTCGAGGCTCGGCCCAAGCGGAGGTTGGATCTATTGTGGGTATCGCTGGCCGTGCTCGCGGTCGTGCTCGGCCTGTGGCACATCGTCGCCGTGCTCATCGCGAATACTTCCGTGAGGGAAGCATTGCAGGTCTCCGGGTTGGCGTTTCTCACCATGCTGCGCGTTTTCATTTTGATCGCGCTTGCCAGCCTGATTTGGGTGCCCATCGGCGTGTGGGTCGGGATGCGGCCGCGTGTGGCGCAAATTGCCCAGCCCATCGCTCAGTTCATGGCGGCATTTCCCGCCAATCTGCTGTTTCCAATCGCGGTTTACGGCATCGTTACCTGGAAACTGAATCCGGACATCTATTTGAGCCCGCTGATGATCTTGGGCACGCAGTGGTACGTCCTTTTCAACGTCATCGCCGGAGCGTCCGCTATCCCCACCGAAATGCGCTACGTAACCGCCAATTTCAGGGTCGCCGGTTGGCTCTGGTGGCGCAGGATTGCGCTACCTGCCGTTCTGCCGTTCTACGTTACCGGCGCAATCACTGCCTCCGGCGGGTCATGGAACGCTGCTGTCGTCGCCGAATTAGCCTCGTGGGGTGACACGCAAGTACAGGCCCGTGGACTCGGCGCGTATATTGCGGAAGCCACGACCGCAGGCGATTTTCACCGTATCGTGCTGGGAATCGGCACGATGAGTCTGTTTGTCGTGGTCATCAACAGGCTCTTTTGGCGGCCCCTTTATTACTACGCCGAGCGCAAATATCGACTGACCTGACGGGTTACCGGCATGAACGACTCCCCCATACTTCAGTGCACCGACGTGCGCAAATCGTTCCCCAAGCCGGAGGGAGCCGAGTTATTGGTGCTCGAGGGCATGAACCTCGAACTGCACGAAGGTCAGATCGTCGGGCTCCTCGGGCGGTCCGGGTCGGGTAAGTCGACCTTGCTGCGCTTGATCGCAGGCCTCGCGGAGCCGACCTCGGGTCAAGTCACCTACCTCGGACATCCCATTTCCGGGCCGGCGGCCGGAATCGCCATGGTATTCCAGAGCTTCGCGTTGTTTCCCTGGCTCACCGTCTTTGAGAATGTTGCCTTAGGGCTGGAGGCGCAACGGATGCCGCGGGCGGAAATCCGCAAACGATCGCTCGCAGCCATCGATCTCATCGGCCTCGATGGCTTCGAATCGGCATACCCGCGCGAGTTGTCGGGCGGTATGCGGCAGCGCGTCGGGTTTGCCCGGGCGTTGGTGGTGCATCCCAACATTCTCCTGATGGATGAGCCGTTTTCGGCGCTCGACGTACTGACTGCGGAGACCCTGCGCACGGATTTTTTGGATTTGTGGTCCGAGGGACGCATGCCCATCAAGGGCGTCATTCTCGTGACGCACAATATCGAAGAGGCGGTCCTGATGTGCGATCGCATCCTGGTTTTCGGCAGTAATCCAGGCAGAATCTTGAGCGAAATCAAGGTGTCATTGCCGCAGCCGCGCAACCGCTTGGACCCCAGTTTTCGCGAATTGGTCGAGAGAATCTATGTTGAAATGACGGCTCGTCCGAAGGGGACCGCGGGCGGGCGCCAGGAACGCTTCCCGGGTTTGGGCATCGGCAGTGTTTTGCCGCAGGTGTCGACGAACTTGCTCGCGGGCCTGATCGAAGCGGTGGCGGCGGCGCCTTTTAGCGGCAAGGCGGATTTACCGGAAATCGCTTCAGATCTGCAAATGGAGATCGACGAGCTTTTTCCCGTCGCCGAAACGCTGCAAATGCTCCGGTTCGCCGAACTCGAAGGCGGCGACCTCAAATTGACCGAAGACGGCCTGGCATTCGCGCATGCCGAGCTTGACGAGCGTAAACGCATATTCCTTCGTCATTTGCTCACGTACGTGCCGCTTGCCGCTCATATACGCAGAGTATTGGATGAACGCACTTCGCATTCGGCGCGCAAGAGCCGTTTCATCGACGAACTAGAGGACTTCATGAGCGAGGAAGCCGCCGATCAGACCTTGCGCAACGTGGTTCGCTGGGCCCGGTATGCGGAGGCGTTTGCCTACGACGATGAGAATGCCATGTTCAGTCTAGAGAATCCGACTTAAAATAGCCGGATGAGCGATTCTGCGTCTGCTTACCTGAACCTCCACGTCCCTCCGGATGAGATGGTGAGATACATTCAGGATCTTATGACCCTGCCGCATGCTGAAATTGCGGCCAGTTCCGCAATGACGCTCGCGCAGCGTCAGTGGGGCGGGGATACGCCGCTGGCGAGGGCCGCGCTGCTGCGGTGGGGAGCACTCAACCTCGCGTTCCAAGATAAACGTCTCGAGACATGGACGGTCACGCGCGAGCGCGACCGCATTCAGGTACCGGCCGCCCTCGTGGCGGCGGCTGGAATTGCGCCATTGGTCATCGACAACGAGCGGGCGGTGTTCGACATTCCGGCCTTGCTCGACGCCACCCTCGAGTTCCAACCGCCTGCGGGTCAGGCCTAGGCTTCCATGAGCAGCGCCGACGGCCAAGCGCCTGCGCCGCGCTTTGGGATGCTGCGGACTATTGCGCTGTACAAGCTTGCTAAAGTCCTGCTGTTGTTGCTTGCGGCATATTTCGAGTTGCGGCTGCACGATCGAACGCTGTCCGGTCAGCTGGTGACCTGGGCGGAGGCGCGGCCCTCGGGACTCGAACACGAAGTCGTGACCCGAGTGTTGCAGTGGTTCAGCGGCTTGAGCGAATCGAAGATCCATGCGCTCCGATTCGTGACGTTCACCTACGCCGCAGTGTTTGCGGTCGAGGGCATCGGCCTGTGGATGCAAAAACGGTGGGCAGAATGGCTGACCACCATCATTACGGCATCGTTGATTCCGCTCGAGGTCTGGGAGTTCGTGCACCGACCCAACTTCGGTAAGGCTGCCGTCGTGATTGCCAATACCGCCATCGTCGTGTACCTCTTTTGGCATGTCCGCGGGAAGGGACGGCGTGATCCCGTAGCGCGGGCTGGTACCGTGCCTACGGCGAAGCGGTAGCGCGCGCGCGGTTTGTGAAATGATCTTCATCTGGGCTTAATTTTGCGGATCCGTCGTATTCTTTCACCCGCTCGTTAATACCCACCGTTGGAGACGCTATGACTAAGTCCGGAACCTTGATTATTTCTGCGTTGTTGACCATGGGCCTCGCCGCTGGTGCGATGGCTGCCGATATGCCGAAGACCGCCGCCCCGATGTCTGCTGATGCGCCCGCCGCTTCGGGCACGGCGGGTGAAACGTCCAAGCCTGCCAAGAAGCACAAAAAGAAGAAGAAGACCACCGCCGCTCCCACGACAACCAAGTAAGATCACGTTGCTTACACGCCTCGGCTGCTTCGCGGTGGCCGGGGCGTCTGTGTCGTCGAGTGCCGGCGGTTCTCGTCCATGACGGCTCAATCCGTTGATATCGCGCATCTGATCCAGGTCGCGTTGACGCCAATATTTCTCATTTCCGCGATCGGGGTGACGCTCAATGTGCTCACCAGCCGCCTGGCGCGCATCGTGGATCGAGCTCGGGCCATGGAGGATCGGTTGGTCCGACCGGATGATGTTCAGGACGCCCGGGACCTGCACAGCCAGCTCAAGATCTTGGCGCGCCGCTCGCGCTGGATCAATGCAGCAATCACACTCATCACGCTATCGGCGCTGTTCATTGCGCTGGTCGTGGTCATGTTGTTCGTAAATGCGTTTCTGCGCTGGGAGTTGGCCGCATTCATCGCCGGTATGTTCATCATGTCCATGGTGACGCTGGCGGCAGCATTGTTGGCGTTCTTGATCGAAGTGCGCATCGCGACGACGACGCTGCGCATCGGTATCAAAGTTGCCTCCGGCGAGGGAGATTAGGGCCGCCCGGGGTATTGTCAGGATCCAATGGCCGCCAATCCGACCGTTTCGATGCGGCCAGAACCTCGGCCATTCCTGGGTGCGTCTGTGCAATAGTCGCCCGCGTCAAAAAAAAGACCAACGCGGTCAGGAGTAAAAACCTAACATTGGGAGCCATGGGTTCAGTATTGCAATCGGAAATATGCCGTTCGGAGGGCAGAATGCGCCGGATTTTTTTCAATTTCTTGGCAATGATGGCTGCCGCAGCGCTAGGCGCAAGCGTCGCACTGGCCGGTGGCCAAATGATGCCGGGCGGCCAGGGCGGTATGGGTCGTCCGTCCTCCATGAATCAGCCGAGCGCAGACATGCAAACCGAGCCGCTCGCCGAAAAGCCCGACGCCGCGTCGCGGAAGGCCTACGCGGCGGGGATGAAATCGCTGGCCAAGGCGAAGGAATACGAGAGTGCGGCCGCTGCTGCGCAAAACGCAGATAAAAGAGCCAGCGCTCTGGAAAAGATGGGGGATAACTACAATCGGGCATTGGACCAATTCACCGAGGCGTTGAGCAACAAGGGCGACATGTACGAGGCCTGGAATAACGTGGGCTACGTCCACTTGCGTCTGGGCGCCTATACGGAAGCGGTCGACGATTACAATCACACCCTTGCATTGAAGCCGGATTTGCCTGAGGCGGTCGAACATCGCGGCGAAGCGTATCTGGGCGTGGATCGCCTGGACGAAGCAAAGGCGGCGTACATGGATCTGTTCAACCATGCGCGACCACTTGCCGATGCATTGATGTCGGCGATGCAGAAGTGGCTGACCGGGCATCGAAGCGATGCCAACGGAATGCGCGCCTCGGATGTCGAGGCGTTCGACAAGTGGCTGCAGGAGCGCGACGGCATCGCCAAGCAGACGGCCTCTCTGCCGCATTAACACCGGCCTGGTCGAGCGGCGTCATGACTGACTCGTCGTGCCGAGATGCTGCGTCAGCGCAGCGCTTTTCAGCAAATCGAGTTCCAAGCGCATTTCCGCAACTTGGTCTTCGAGAAGCGCGAGGCGTTGACTCAGCGTAGTGGTCGTTCCCGCCGCCGCAGGCTCTGCCTCGTCCGCTGTCTCGGGCGCCGAGTCGAGCATCCCGCTGAACAGATGCGCGTAGCGCGATTCGCGCGCACCCGCGGATCTCGGCAGGCGCGCGATGAACGGTCCGTCTTCACGCTGCATCAGGCCCTTGAGTGTTGATTCGACCGCCGCGGCATCGGCGAATTCGCATAATCGGTTGGTTCTGGAACGCAGTTCGCCGGGAGATTGAGGTCCGCGCAGCAGTAGCACGCAGATGATGCCGAGTTCCTGCTTCGAAAACTTGAGCGAGCCGAATTCTGTGTTGCAGAACCGGTGTTTGTACTTCGTGACGCGGCCGCCGTAGCCGGCCGATTTGTCGCTCACCAGGTATTTCTTCATCAAAGAGTCGATCGCTGGTTGCACGGTGGCCTCGGTGAGTTCGAGCACCGGCTCGCGATTGGTTTTCTGATTACATGCGTTGGTGAGCGCATTCAGCGACAGCGGATACTGATCCGGGGTCGTGATCTCCTTTTCGATCAGACAGCCGATGATGCGCGCCTCGGTGGCGGAAAATTCAATGTTCATGTGCTGCTTCCAAGTCGGCCCGGGTTGATTTAGGGTACGTCCTTCAAGGATATCCTTTAAAACCACTCGCCGCGTGATGGTGTCGCTATGGGTTCAATTCAACTGCTGTCCGCCCACGCCTGCTTTGGCGGCGTTCAGCAATTCTACAAACATGATTCGCGTGAAACGCGTGGACCAATGAAATTTTCCGTCTATCAGCCGCCGCAGGCGAAGGCTGGCAAGGTGCCCGTGCTGTACTACTTGGCAGGCTTGACCTGCACCGACGAAACCTTTCCCACGAAAGCACATGCGCAAGCCGCCGCAGCAGAATTGGGTCTGATGTTGATCGCCCCGGATACCAGTCCGCGCCAACCCCGCATCCCGGGCGACTCGGAGAAATGGGATTTCGGACAGGGCGCGGGCTTTTACGTCGACGCGACTCAGGCGCCGTGGTCGACGAATTACCGCATGTACAGCTACGTCGCGCGTGAACTACCTGAAGTCGTGGCGGCGAATCTACCGGCGTTGTCCGATGCCACGGGCATCTTCGGCCACTCGATGGGCGGCCACGGGGCACTGACCATCGCGTTGCGTAACCCGACGCAATACAAATCGGTATCGGCATTTGCCCCGGTTAGCGCTCCGATGCAATGCCCGTGGGGGCAGAAAGCGTTCACCAACTATTTGGGGCCCGATCAGGAAAAATGGCGCGAGCACGATGCGAGCGAATTATTGGCTCGCAGGCCATTTCCGGTGCACATCCTCGTCGATCAGGGCACGGACGATCAGTTTCTCGCGGAACAGCAACTGTTGCCCGAGAAGTTGTCGGCCGCGGCGGTGAAGTCGGGGCAACGACTCACGCTGCGCATGCAGCCGGGCTACGATCACGGCTACTATTTCATTCAAACCTTCATGACGGATCATCTGCGACACCACGCGAAAATTCTAACCTAGCGACTGCCGCGCGAAACCCATTGCAACCCGAGTGCGAAGCGTTGCTCGTCGGGTCAAGGGCACATTGCGATTGACTTGATGGTTGCGTTGTTGCAACGTAGAAGGCCTCAATAAGTTCCCCTAACCGGGATTAAAAGGGAACTCGGGTTACAAGCCCGGGCTGCCCCCGCAACTGTGAGCGGTCTGCCGTGCGTCGAATACCACTGGATTGACGAGATCTGGGAAGGTGATGCAGGGCGTCAAACCCGCGAGCCAGGAGACCTGCTTGTTGTGGTCGCCCATTCGACAGCCGGGGTGTGCTGCGCGAGCGGATTTTCCCGAGCGGCGACGGAGTGGGGCTGCGTGCGCGCGCAAGCTTCGCGTCGCTGCACCCGTCAATGTCGGGAAGGCAACGCTAGGCCGGTGCCGGACGTGGTGGTGAAGATCTCGTCACCGGGGGGCAGTCTTGAAACACCTAATCACTGTTTGCGCGTGCGCAGCCGTGCTCTACGCGCATGTTCGAAGCGCCGAGGCGCAAGTGGCGCCGCCGACGGATGATCCGTTGCACGAGATCGTTGTAACCGCAACCCGCAATTCACAGCCGGCAAGCCAAGTGCTGGAGCCAGTGGTCGTCATCGATCGCCCGGCGCTCGAGGATTCGCTTGCAACGGATGTTGGCGACGTTCTGCGCTTTCACGCCGGCCTCGACATCGGCCGTAGCGGTGGTCCGGGTCAACCGCTGTCGCTGTTGATCCGCGGCGCCAATAGCGACCAGTCGATCATCATGATTGATGGCGTGCGCATCAACGCGGGCACGATTGGTGGAGCGCCGCTGCAGAACCTCGTCCCGGAACTCTTCGAGCGGATCGAGATCGTCGAAGGGCCGCACTCGGCGATCTACGGCACTGACGCAATCGGCGGCGTAGTCAACCTCATCACGCGAACGGGCGGCCCCTCGGGCGCCGATGCGATGCTGGACTATGGCCGCTACGCAACGGGCGAATTCGCTGTGGACGGCAACTACACGGAGGGCGACACCAGCCTGCGTGCAGCATTTACCGGTCAGCGGTCGACCGGTTTCCCGCCGATCGTCGGGGATGCTCTGGACAGTGGCTACAAAAATTTGTCCGGTACCGCCGCTGCATCGACCAGGATCGCCGACGTCGACGTCGGTGCCTTCTATTGGCTGTCGACCGGCACGACACAGTATACCGATGGGAATTACAACAGCGACTACACTGCGTATGTTTCCTTCACGCCGCTCGAGGAGCGATTCTCGAACAACGCGCTCGCGGCGCACGCGAGCGGCGACCTGACCGACATCTGGCACGCGCGGGTAACATTGAGTCGTATCATCGATGACCTGCGGCAGGCCCAGGTGGACATCTACACCCAGCCCCCGGTCGGGGACTTTGACTACACGTCGCGCGACACGTTCGATATGCAGAACGACGTAAAGATCGCCGGCACGCTGTTCAATCAGCTGGTCACATTTGGGGCGATTCTCACCAAGGAACAAACCGACTCTCTGTCCTATGGGACGGCGTATGCGATCGAAACGCATACGGAAACCTATTACGTTCAGGACCAGTTCGAAGACGGACCCAATCGGCTTCTTCTGGCCGGCGGTTACTACCATCACCCCGCGTTCGGCGATCATGAAACTTGGAATGCTGAATATGGTTTTGCCGTGACGTCCAATACGCTGCTGATCGCGTCTGCCGGTACGGCGTTTCGCGCGCCCTCGGCGACAGACCGATTTGGCTTCGGCGGCACGCCTAATCTGTTGCCTGAAAGTTCGCGTGATTTCGAGCTCGGCATCAAATCGCGGATCACCGAATCCCAGCAGGTCACGTTCTCGGCATTTCAGAACACCATCAACGACTTGATCGAGTTCGTCCCGGACCCCAGTAACCTGATCTACGGCGGCGAAAATAAGAACGTTGACCGGGCCCGGATTCAGGGACTGGAGGCAACCTGGGAGCTGCGCGCCGACCCGTGGTCGGTGCGTGCAGAGGCTAGTCTCCAGGATCCCCGTAACCTCTCCGCCGATGCCCAAGACACGGAGCTGCTGCGTCGTACCAAACGCAGCTTCACCGTCAGTAGCGCCCGTCGTATAGGGCGCGCGGAGCTTGGACTCGAGTTGCTGCAGTCCGGCGCGCGGCAGGACGTCAACGGGGTCAGCGGCGCACCGGAAGCGCGCGATGGCGGCTACCTGCTGACGACAATCTGGGCGAAGGTAGCGCTGACGCCGGCCTGGGCAGTGACGGCGCGGCTGGACAACGCGCTAAATAGGCAATACGAGCTGGCGAATGGCTATAACACGGCCGGTCGAGCTGCTTCCATTGCCACTCGCTACAGCTTTCGCTGAAGCCGTTATTGACGCTCAGCGAAACTGAACCAGCGGTTGCGACGTGATCCGTCCATCGAAATCGGTCCACACATGCTGTGCAAAGTCGTACAACTTGCAGCGCCGCACGGTGTTCCAATAATAGCGCCAGGTGAAGACTTCCGAATTCAACCGTTCATCCAGAGTCGCGCTGAGTCGTGCCTGGGCTTCTTTCAGGCGGTATAGCGGAATACCCATGTTCACGTGGTGCGCCCCGTGTTCGAGGATGTAGTGAATCATGCCGTCGAGCGGCCGCATGAGCTTGACATGCACGGTGGTGGTCGCGTAACCCGCATTCGCGCTCCATTCGTCGCGGCGCTCGTACCACGCTACCCGCGGATGGGTATGCTGCACGTAGACTACGAACCCCATCAAACAATTCCACAAGAAGAACGGTACCGCAAAACCAAAAATCAGCAGCGACCAAATGGAGTTGCCATTCTCGATGCCCCACAGGGTCAGGCCGCCGATCCACAATACCGCGAATCCCGCAACCAAGAAGCTATCGACGAGGTGGCTGGTGCGACGCGTCGTTACGTGCTTGCGGCCCGGGAAGAACAGTTTCTTCCACCACATCTCGACCATGTAATAGACGCCCTGGCCGACACCGCTGCGATAGATGTGCTCGAGCTGTCGCCGAATCCAGGGCAGGCGCGCAAATTCATGCGGCGAGTAAGGCGTCCACACGTAATCGCGGCCTTTCAAATTCGTGAAGCCGTGGTGAGCCAGGTTATGTCCGACTTCCCACAGGCTATAGGGCGTCAACGACGGCAGGAACGCGATACGGCCAATCCATTTGTTGAGTGTTTTACTGGGCGTGTAGGAGCCATGGCAAGCGTCGTGGCCGATCACGAACAATCTCGCGATCCATAGGGCCGCAACCAACGATGCGAAAACTTTGATCCACCAAGACTCGACCACCAGTAGGGTGGCGATTGCAGCCCCCAAAACCAGCCAGTCCAAGAAGAACCAGATGACCGGCGCCGCAATGGTGCGGTCGACCGTGAACGGATGCAGCAGCTTCTGAAACTTGAACCGGGACTTGTCCGCAGCCGGACTGGCGCCCGATCCGGTATCGGGTTCACGTGTGGAAGGTGTTTGCATGCGAAACTCCGGCCGGTACGCTAACGATAAGCGCAAGATTATACGCTCGCGCCGACGAGCCATCTAGGAACTGCGTTAGGCAGTTTCCGCGTCGGGCCAGAGTAGGACGCCCAAATGCTCGCACGCTTCGATCAAGGCCGTTGCCGCCTCGCGGGTACTGGCATCCAGGCGCCGGTCGTGGGTCAGCAGCCAGGTCAACCGCGCCCGGCGCGAACGCGCCGAGGGCTCGCTGTCGAAAAGCGCCGGAAATAAGCCCAGCGCATCGACAAATTCGCGCATGGGGGCCGCGGACGACGAATTTGGCGCCGGAGTGAGGAGCAGCTTGAGCCAGGTCACACATCGCTTGGCAAGACCTGCCCGGGTGATTCCAAGGCTGGTGCGGCGGCGCGACTCCCCTTCGGCAAGAGAGTCGGCCAAATTACGGTAGCGCTCGACCGCGGATTCGTCGGCCGGCAGGGCGGGGCTGGCATCGGACAGCACCGAGCGCAGCAAATCGGCCAACAACAGGGAGAGAGACTCGGCCAAAAAACGCTGGTTCTGATCCGCGTCGGGTCGCGACAGATCTTCCCAACTGAGCGGGCCACCCAATCGCCTGGCGTTCGGAGACTTCGACATGTGCCCAGTGTAGCGGCTCCGGCGATCATCGCAACTGTGTCAAACTGAGATGGAGATCACAGACACGCATAATCCCCTTGGAAAAGGCAGGGTGTGCTGCTGCGATGGCGTAGCGGTGGAAAAAAAATTATCATGAACCGGATGACGGCCATGCAAGTGCGGCGAGGATCGTTGGAACCCCGGTCGCACCTCATTCCCGGCAACCCTTTCGGCAACGCTCGATCAGCTGACGCCTGCGGTTTACGATGATGTGCCGCCGGAACGCCACTCGTGGGCGAAGCTGACATTGGAGGCGCATCTCATCAAGCTTGCCCGCGACGGCCGCGTCATCGAGTATCAGGGCAGCTGGCGACTCAGCGGCGTATGACGGCGCGGTTGAGCGTAGCGCTGCATGCGGTCAGCGTGCGGCGCGGCGATACCTGGGCTTTGCGGAATATCTCCCTGAGCTTGAAAGCGGGCGAGCGCTGGGCTCTCATCGGTGGAAACGGCGCCGGCAAGACGCAACTTCTCAAGCTGCTTGGCACGGACGTGTGGCCGACCCCCACCGGCCGCGAGGCGCGTGTGTATCGCATCGGCCGCCGCCGGGTCGACCTCAGCGCAGCGAAGCAGCACATTGCTTACATCGGCGCCGAACTGCAGGATAAATACGCCAGGTATGACTGGAATCCCACGGTGGGCGATTTGCTCGCGACCGGCCTGCACCGCACGGATTTGTTGCTGCAGCCGGTGACGCTCGAGGAGCGTCGGCGGATCGCCAAGATGCTCAAGATCTGCGGTCTGACCCGTTTGCAGAACCGCCGATTCTTGTCCTTGTCGTATGGACAAAAGCGGCTCGCGCTGTTGGCGCGCGGCTTGGTCCAGAATCCGGATTGGCTGTTGCTCGATGAGTTCTACAACGGCCTGGACGTGGATTATCGTCGCCGAATCGATCGTATACTCGATCACGCGCGTCGCCGAGGGCAGTCCTGGATTGCCGCCGCTCACCGTGCGATGGATGTGCCCCGAGGCACCCAGGGGCTGATCGAGTTGCACGCCGGCCGGCTGCGCTCGGTCACACGGCTGCGCGGCGCAAATCTTACTCGGCTGGCGGCGCACGAGGACGAACGCCCGCGGCAGCGTTCTGCGATGCGCCGCAGGGATGCTGCCAAGCCCAAACTCCGCGCTGCGAACGGCAAGCTACTGCTGCGGATTACCGGAGCCGATCTATATGTGGAATACCGGGCCGTATTGCGCGATGTGAATTGGCGTTTGCACGAAGGCGAGCACTGGGCCGTGTTCGGAGCCAACGGCGCCGGCAAATCCAGCTTCCTCAAACTCCTGTATGGAGATTTGTCGCCGGCTGTGGGCGGCAAGATCGAACGCAGTGGATTTCCGTTCGGCACACCGATTGAAGCATGGAAGCGTCAGGTGGGCTACGTTTCTCCGGAGCTGCAAACCGACTATGCGCTAAACGTCACGGTACTCGATTTGGTGATGAGCGGCCGTTACGCCAGCATTGGCATGTCCGAGGCGCCGACGCCGGCAGATACGAGACACGCACGACGCTGGCTGAAGTTCTTCGCCCTGATATCGCTCGCGAAGCGCCGACCGCGCGAATTGTCGTATGGGCAGGTGCGCCGTGCACTTTTCGCACGAGCGCTCGCGAGCGATCCGCGCATTCTATTGCTGGACGAGCCGCTGACCGGACTCGACCCGCGTCAGCGTGCGGCGATGAAGCGACTGCTCGGGCGATTGATGACTCAGCACCGCACGCTCATCATGGCAGTACACCATCCAGAAGACCTACCGCGTGGGATGACTCACGCTTTGCATTTACATAAGCGACGCGCCCATGCGATAGATTTCGATTCTGCGACTTGAGTCTGCGGCAAGACGCACCGCGACCGGCAAGACTTGAATGCAACTGCTCGGCATGGGAGTCTTGTTATGTTGCGTTTCGCTGCTGCGGCCGTCGCGATGGCGGGGTTGGCCCTCGCCGCGTGCGGCCACTCCGGCTATGCCGTGCGTCCGATACCGCGGATTGCGGCGGACAACGTCGGGAAGCCGGTGAGCCGACTGCGCGACGCGTTCGGCGAGCCACGCAAGATCGAAACCACTCCGACCAAGCTCGTTTACGTGTGGTTTTTGGAACAGACACCGGCCGGCGCACCCACCGGCTTTCACGGTTGCGAAATGGAAGTCAGCGTGGATCCTCGGTCGGAGCACGTTCTGGGGTATTCGCTGTCGAACATCGGATGGGCCAAGTGTCCGCAGATCGAGCGCAAGATTCGCATAGCGGAGCGCTAGGCTTCTTGCGAAGCAGCGCCGTGACGTACTGCAGTTCATAATCAGGCGGTACGGCATGCGGCCGCTCGAACCGAGTGCGAATCTGGAGCGTTTTTCGTGTCACTGATCTTCATCCTCACCCTCGCCATCCAAGCCGGCCTCATCGTCCACGTCATCAAGACGGGAAGAAATAGTCTGTGGATTTGGGCCATCGCGCTGCTGCCGGCGGCGGGCTCGCTGGCCTACGTGGTCGTCGAAATCCTGCCTGGGATCTTCGGCGGCCAAGCCGCGCGGCGCACCCAGGCGGGCATGCGGCGCATCATCGATCCGAACCGGGATTTACGCCAGGCTGCGGCTGCCGTGGAAATATCGGGCAACGTCGAAGCACGCCGCCGTCTCGCGGAGCAGTTGTGCGAACGCGGCCAGTACGATGAGGCCATCGCGGTATACGCGGCCGGCTTGAGGGGGATCTTCGAACACGATCCGACGCTGCTGTTGGGTTTGGCGCAAGCGCAGTTCGCGGCGCGCGATTTTGCAGGGGCGCGCGCCTCTCTCGAGCGCCTCATACGGCACAATCCGGATTTCAAATCGGCAGACGGGCATCTTCTGTACG
>Ga0066790_10000333_pt1 | contig 16978 bp, 14 predicted proteins | sample OrgsoiDNA2013050_FD_70963 | JGI IMG/M metagenome (GOLD analysis project Ga0066790, IMG submission 70963) | Permafrost soil microbial communities from the Arctic, to analyse light accelerated degradation of dissolved organic matter (DOM) -... | ecosystem: Environmental > Terrestrial > Soil >...
AAAACGTGGGGCGCGCCTGGCAGGACTCGAACCTGCGACCGGCTGCTTAGAAGGCAGCTGCTCTATCCAGCTGAGCTACAGGCGCCCGGACCATATTGTGCATGACGCAGGTCACATGCCGGAAACAAGAAGCACTCGGGCATGTCGTTTACCAGCCCCCGGCCGCCGCGTCCCCCGCCCGCGGGGAGCGCGCCGCCGAGGCTGACAGCCGGTTTGAGCTGGGATCCTAGCCTGAGCTAGCACCCGCTTAGCTCCCACTCAGCAGTCTGCGCCATAACTGCGAACGATTCGATTACGTTCGACAGCGCTGCCTCGGCTCGAAAAAGTCCAGCTGAGTGCCGGTCACGGCCAGCGCGGCAGCCTGCATGGCCTGGCCAGGGCCGCGATCGCCGTTAGTTCGGGAACGGCCAAGTTCCGAAACGATATCGTTTCGATACGCGTGATCCGGAAAACCCCATAGAGCCGCCCGCCGGTCATCCGCCCCGGCGAAATGCGCCACCAGGCGACAACTGTCCTCCTAGATCGTTATCCGCCCACCGGTAGCCGGGGCGATCAGCGACGATGATGTCTGGGATAACCCCCGCGACCGACCCAGGAGGACAGCCAGCGGTGCAGATCTACATCAGTGCTGACATGGAGGGCATCACGGGCCTGGTCGACGCGCTGGATGTCCAGCCTGGCGGCAGCGACTACGAGCGCGGCCGGGTCATGATGACCGAGGACGTGAACGCCGCCGTGCGCGGCGCGCTGGCGGCCGGGGCCACCCGGATCCTGGTGAACGACGCCCACGGCCCGATGCGCAACCTGCTGCCTGAGCTTCTGCATCCAGCCGCGCACCTGGTGCGCGGCCGTCCCAAGGCGATGGGCATGCTGGAGGGCCTGGACGGCAGCTTCGACGCCGCGATCTGCGTCGGCTACCACGCCCGCGCGGGCGCCCTCGGGGTGCTGAGCCACAGTTTCATGGGCCACGAGATCGAGGACATCTGGCTGGATGAGTACGCGGTGGGCGAGATCGGCCTGGTGCACGCGACCGCGGCGGCGCTCGGCGTGCGGGTCCTGCTGCTGACCGGCGACGACACGGCCTGCGCCGAGATGACGGCCTGGGACCCGGGCGTGGCGACGGTCCCGGTGAAGCGGGCCCGCGACCGGTTCGCCGCCGAGCTGCGGCCGGTGCCGGAAGCCCGCCGGGCGATCGAGGCAGCGGCCGCCGCCGCGCTCCGGGTGGCCAGCGGGGAGCAGGTTGGCCCGGAACTGCTCACCCCCACGCCGGGCGCCCCGAGCCCGGCCGCCGCCACCGCCGGAACCCCGGCCAGCCTCGTGCTGAGTGACCAGCCGACCTTGGCCGTGCGCTGGCAGTCGGCGTCGGTGGCCTCCTTGCTGCTCGGCATCCCCGGCGTCACCCTCCGCGACAGCCGGACGGTCGAGGCGAGCGGGACGGTGCCCGACCTGTTCCGGCTCTTCGGGGTGTTCATGCGGGTCGCGGCGGCCCTCACCAACCAGCAGCCATACTGCTGACGATGCGGACGACGAGGCAGCGCGCGACGACGAGCAAGAGCGGCACGCCCCGCTGGCCCCTGGCAGCCGGGATCATCGCGGGGGTGGCGGCGGACGTACTGATCGGCGATCCGCGGCGCGGCCATCCCGTGGCCCTGTTCGGGCGCGCCGCCCAGGCCATCGAGGACCGGCTCTACGCCGACAGCGCGTCGCGAGGGGCCGGGTACACGGCGGCCTGCGTGGCGCTGGCCGCGGCGCCGGCCCTGGCCGCTGGCCGCCTTACCCGTGGCCGGCCGTGGCTCGCGCTGGCCGTGACGGCGGCGGCGACCTGGGCGGTGACCGGAGCGCGTTCGCTCGCCGGGGAGGCCGAGCGGATCGGCTGCGCCCTGACCGGCGGCGACCTTGCGGCCGCGCGCGTCGCGCTGCCCAGCCTGTGCGGGCGGGACCCGCAGGAACTGGACGATAAGCAGATCACCAGGGCGGTGATCGAGTCGGTCGCGGAGAACAGCGGTGATGCCATCGTTGCCCCCCTGGTGTGGGGCGCGGCGGCCGGGCTCAGCGGCCTGACCGCTTACCGGGCGGTCAACACCCTCGACGCCATGGTCGGGCACCGCTCGCCGCGGCTGGCGCGGTTCGGCTCGGCGTCGGCGCGGCTGGACGACGTCGCGAACTGGGTCCCGGCCCGGCTGACCGCGCTGCTCACCGCGGCGTGCGCACCGCTGGTCGGCGGGCGTCCCGCACGCGTCTGGCGAACGGCTCGCACCTACGGACCTCAACACCCGAGTCCTAACGCCGGCTGGTGCGAGGCGGCCTTTGCCGGAGCGCTCGGCCTGCGCCTGGGCGGCTCCAATTCCTACGGGGGAGTGGCCGACCAGCGACCCGAACTCGGCGACGGGCGGGTGCCCGAGGCCGCCGACATCGCCCGTGCCGTCCGGTTGTGCCGGGGCGTCACGGTCGCGGCGACCGTGGTTGCCGCCGGGTCGGCCGCCGCCCTGGCCGGCTGGGCCGCCCCGGCACGCCGGGCCCGGCCAGGACAAGGAGGCGCATGATGGCGGGGCGCGTGACGGCGCTGCGGGTGGCCTCGGGGCGGCCGGCCGGGCCCGGCCGGGACAGGTGACGACACCGTGAAGGGCGCGCTGCTGGTCGCGGGGACCACCTCGGACGCCGGGAAGAGCGTGCTCACCGCCGGCCTGTGCCGCTGGCTGCGCCGCCAGGGCGTCAGCGTGGCGCCGTTCAAGGCGCAGAACATGTCGCTCAACTCGTTCGTGACCCCGGGCGGGGCCGAGATCGGCCGGGCGCAGGCCATGCAGGCGGCCGCCGCCGGGATCGAACCGGACGCGCGGATGAATCCGGTCCTGCTCAAGCCCGGCGCCACCGGCAGCCAGGTCGTCCTGCTCGGCCAGCCCGCCGGCGAGGTCGATGCCCTGTCCTACACCGCCCGAAAGGCGCGGCTGCTCGAGGTCGCGCTGGACAGCCTGGCCGGGCTGCGCCGCGAGTTCGACGTGGTCGTCTGCGAGGGCGCCGGCAGCCCGGCCGAGATCAACCTGCGCGCCAGCGACATCGCCAACATGGGACTGGCCCGGGCGGCCGGGCTGCCGGTGATCGTGGTGACCGACATCGACCGGGGCGGCTCCTTCGCCGCGCTCTACGGGACGGTCGCGCTGCTCGAGCCGGCTGACCAGGCTCTGGTCGCGGGGTTCGTTATCAATAAATTTAGGGGTGCCCGCGCCCTACTGGATCCCGGCCTGGACATGATCACGAGCCTGACCGGACGCCCGGTCCTCGGCGTGCTGCCGCACGCGCCGGGCCTGTGGCTCGACGCCGAGGACTCGCTCGCCCTGGATGCCGCGCGACCGACGCCGCCCGGCCCGCCGCACGCCGGCGACGTGCTGCGCGTCAGCGTCGTCCGGCTGCCGCGGATCAGCAACTTCACCGACATCGACGCGCTGGCCGCCGAACCCGGCGTGCTCGTCCGCCTGGCCGCCAGCCCGGCCGAGCTGGCCGACGCCGACCTGGTCGTGCTGCCCGGCTCACGGGCCACGGTGGCCGACCTGGGCTGGCTGCGCGATCGCGGGTTCGCCGAGGCGATCGTCGAGCGTGCCCGCAAGGGCCTGCCCGTGCTCGGCATCTGCGGCGGTTACCAGCAGCTCGCCACGCAGATCGAGGACGACGTGGAGTCCCGGGCCGGCACGGTGGCCGGGCTCGGGCTGCTGCCGGTCAGCGTCCGGTTCGCCGCCGCCAAGACGCTGCGCCGTCCTACTGGCACCGCCTACGGCGCGCCCGTGATCGGCTACGAGATCCACCACGGGATCGTTACCGCGACCAGCCAGCACGCGGCCAGCCAGCACGGGGCCGAGCCGTTCCTGGACGGCTGCCGCGTGGGGTCGGTCTGGGGTACGAGCTGGCACGGCACACTGGAGAACGACGCGTTCCGCCGGGCCTTCCTCACCGAGGTGGCCGCGCTGACGGGGCGCGACTTCCGGCCGGCGCCGGATACCCGCTTCGCGCAGCTCCGCGAGGCGCAGCTCGACCTGCTCGGTGACCTGGTCGCCGAGCATCTGGACACCGCCGCGGTCGAGCGCCTGATCGAGTCCGGCGCGCCGGCCGGCCTGCCCGTGCTGCCACCCGCGGGAGTACCTGCGGCCCCGCCCGGCCCCCTAGCGCCAGGGGATCGCGAGCTCGTCCAGCAGCGCCTTCAGCGCCTGGGCGGCGCGGCGGAAGCCCTCGGGGCCGCTGAAGCCGCCGAAGCGCCCGGCCCGGGCTAGGTGCGGCTCGAGCGACACGTACCCCGTGAAGCCCGAGCTGTGCAGGGCCGCCAGCGTCTCGCGCACCTGGCCGTCGCCCTGGCCGGCCGGGACCACCTCGCCCGTCGCCGCCAGCGCGTCCTTGACCTGGAGGTAAACCAGATACGGCCGGAGCAGCCCGTAGGCCTCCGCCTGCGGCGCGACCCCGCACTGCACGAAGTTGGCCGCGTCGAAGGTCGCCCGCAGCGCCGGCGACCCGATGGCGGCGATCAGGTCGGCGCACCGCTCGGGACGGTCGCCGTAGATCCCCTTCTCGTTCTCGTGGGCGAGGACGAGCGCGTGCTCCTGCGCGACCTGGGTGAGGGCGGCCATCCGGTCGATGACCTGCTGGCGGTAGCGGCCGGGCGGTTCCGCCGCGGGAACGAAGAAGGAGAAGACGCGCACCAGCGGGGTGCCGAGCTGGCAGGCGATCCCGGCGACGCGGCGCAGCCGCTCCAGCTCGGGTTCGAGCGGCGCGCCGACCTCGATCTTGCCGATCGGCGAGCCGATCGCCGATACGGCCACCCCGGCGCCGTCCAGCGCCTGCCGGAAGCGGGCCAGCTGCCCGTCGTCGAGGTCGGCGACGTTGGTCGACCACACGCTGCGCAGCTCAAGGTGGGAGATGGATTCGGCCGCGAGCGTCGCGAGCTGCTCGCCCGGGTCGGCCGAGATCTCGTCAGCGAACCCGCTGAGGATAAAGGTCATCGCGAACCGGCGCCGCCCGGGCCCGCGGTACCCGGCGCCGGGAGAACGACGGTGCGGCCCTCGCGGGCCGACTCATAGACGGCGAGCACGATCTCCAGCGCCGCACGGCCGTCCGCGGCGGTGACCGACGGCTCGCGCCCCTCGTCGACCGCCGCGAGCAGGTCGGCGATCTGCGCGGCATGGCTGGCGGTGGCCAGCGCCGCCGCGTCGGCCCCGGTGGCGGGAATGGCGGCGCCCATGCCAGCCCGCGTCCCGCGCTTGCCGAGGTCAGGAACCTCCGCGACGAATGCCCGATGCGCGATCTCGCCGTCCTCGACGATCACTGTGCCGTTTGTCCCGCTGATCTCGAGGCGCTGGGCGAAGCCCGGGAAGACGGCCGTGCTGGCGGCGATCGTGCCGACGGCGCCGGAGGCGAACCGCAGCACGGCGAGCGCGACGTCCTCCACCTCTACCTCGTGGGCCTGCGTCGCGTACATGGCCGTCACCTCGGTGAGCGGCCCCATGCTCCAGCGCAGCAGGTCGACGTAGTGGATGCCCTGGTTCATCAGCGAGCCGCCGTCGAGAGCCCAGGTGCCGCGCCAGCCCGCGCTGTCGTAGTAGCCCTGGCTGCGATACCACTTCGTGCTGGCGTCGCCGAGGACCAGGCGGCCGAGAGCTTCGTCGTCGAGCAGCCTGCGCAGCTCGATGAGTCCCCGATCAAACCGATGCTGTGAGATTACTGTCATAACGACGCCGGAGGCGCGCGCCGCACCGATCAGCCGGTCGGCCGCCTCGAGGGTGACGTCGATGGGCTTCTCCACGACGAGATGCTTGCCGGCCGCGGCCACCTGGGTGCCTACCTCCGCGTGCAGGCCGCTCGGCACGCACACCGACACGACGTCGACGTCGTCGCGCGCCAGGAGCGCGTCCAGGTCTGGTTCCGCCGCGCAGTCATGTGACTGCGCGAAGGCCTTGGCGTGCTCGGGCACTATGTCGGTGACCGCTACTAGTGCGGCGGCGGGGATCATGGCGATGGCCGCGGCGTGCGTCTGCGCGATCACGCCCGCGCCGACGATCCCGAACCCGTAGCTCACTGGTCGCCTCCTGGCTCGTTCATCCACGTATCGAGCAGCTTCAGGTGCTGGGGGAGCGCCACCTCCGGCGCTTCGATCTCAGGATGCCAGCGCTTCTCCCACTCGACCGAGATCCAGCCCTCGTAGCCGCCGGCGGCGAGCACGTCCAGCATCTCCCGTACCGGCACCTCGCCCTCGCCGAGCAGCACAAGCTGCCAGCCGTCCTCGCGCTCTGCGGCGCGCCGGGCGTCCTTGACCTGCGCGAGCAGGATGCGCGGGCGCAGGTTCGCGTAAATCTCGGCGGGCCGCTCGCCCATCCGGTGCGGGTGATGGCTGTCCCACACCGCGCCCACCGACGGGGAGTCGACCATCGCCAGCAGCTCGGCGACCACGCTGGAGGCCGAGAAAGAGTCATGGGTCTCGACGCCGATGGCGACACCGAGCCGCTCGGCGGGACCGGCGGCCGCCTCAAGGACCCGGGCCGCCGCCTCCAGCCGGGCCCGGCGGCGAGCGGGCCCGTGGGGGAGAGCGCCGTCGGGGAGAGCACCGCCGAAGACGCGGACGAGCGGCGACTCCCAGTCGCTGGCCAGCTCGAGGAACTGGCGCAGCTCGGGGCCGGGCTCGTCGTCGGTGAGGCGGATCGAGGTGTCGACGGCCACGATCGGCAGGCCGGCCGCGCTGGCCGTCCGCTGCACCGCGGCGCGGTCCGCGGGGGGCATCGCCGGGTCGATCAGCTCACCGTCGACGAGCCGGAGCTCGACGCCGGTATAACCCCACGAGCGCCCCAGCGCGGTGGCCTGGGCGAGGGTGGCGTCGGGGAACGCCAGGGTGCTGAAGGCGATGCGCCGCGCGCTCATGCAGAAGGTACTTCCTGTTCTGTCTGGCGTGCTGTCTCACGAGGTGGGGGGCCCGCCCCCGAGGGGGGGTGTCGGAGGCGGGCCCGCTTGTGTGCCCCGGCGGGTTAGGTCCGCGGACTCAGGTGCAGGATGACCACCTCATCGGTGCCGGAGCCCGGGCCGTTGTTGGTGCCCGAGGGCTGCCCGGTCTCGTAGGGGTTCTGCTGGGTTGGCCAGCCGACGAAGTGCTGCGAGTTGTACTCGAACCACTCCGACGCCGTCTCCACCGGGATGACCGGCAGGTTGGCGGCGACGAACTGCTCGATCGGCACCAGGGCCGTCGTCTGCTCGGCCACAGTGGAGGCACCGGCCAGCGTGGCGAGCGCGGTGTCCATCGCGGGGCTGTTCAGGCGCTCGTAGTCGCCCGTGGCGGCGTTGCCGGTGGCGAGCTTGGTGTCCAGCCAGCCGTCGTACATGTTGTACGGCGTGATCCCGCCATTTGACCAGTGCTCGGTCATCTGGAAGTCGCCGTCGGCGACATCGGTGTTCCAGGCCGTCACGGCCAGTCCCTGGAAGGTGGCGTCGATGCCGACGGCCTTCAGCTCCTGCGCGGCGATCGAGTCCACCTCGGCCATGTCCGTGTACGCCGAGGGGCTGATGATCGAGAGCGAGACAGTCTTTCCGCCCTTCTGCCAGAAGCCGTTGCTGCCCATGGTGAACCCAGCCGCCTTCATGACGGCCTTGGCGCCCGCCACGTTACTCGTGGGCGAGACGGTCATGTTCTTCACCGGTCCGCTCCACGCGGCGAAGGTGGGCAGGGTCAGGCCGGTTGCGTTGAGGACCGGGTTCTCCAGGCCGGCCTCGCCCTCCGAGCCGAGGACCGTGCGGTTCACCGCCAGGCTGATCGCCTTGCGGACCGCCAGCTGGTTGGTCGGCCACTTCGTCAGGTTCGGCTCGAGGCTCTCGTCTCCGCCGGCTGCCTCCCAGAAGTGGTGGAAGGCGGGAGCCTTGTTGACGAAGTCCTTCTGCAGACCGGGGATGAAGTTTCCCGTCCAGTCGATCTGCCCCGAGAACAGGGCGCTGAGCGCGCCGGTGTTCGAGGTATAAACGGGGAAGAAGACCTTCTGGACCTTGGCCAGCGAGGACTGCCAGTAGTTCGGGTTCTTCTTGAGGGTGAAGCCCTGCGGCGTGAAGCTGCTGAGCACGTACGGCCCGGTCCCGATGGGGGTCGCGTCGACGAAGGTCGCCGGGTTTCCGGCACTGCTCCAGACCGACTTCGGGACGATCCCGACGCCGGCGATGTTCTGCAGGTTGGTGTACTCGGGCGTCGGGAAGGTGAGCGTGAGGTTGTTACCGGAGACGGCCACGTTGGAGATCTGGAGGCCACCGAGGTTGATCGACGCGTTCGCCTTCATGAGGTTGTAGGTGAATGCGACGTCGGCCGGGGTCATCGGCGAGCCGTTGCTCCACTTCACGCCCTGGCGGATCGCGAAGGTGATCTGCTTGCCACCGTTAGACCAGGTGTAGGACGTTGCCAGCCACGGGTAGTACTTCGGCGGCGAGGCGAGGTCGAACTGGATCAGCGGCTCGTAGATGAGCCCTGTTGCGCCCATGCCGTAGGCGGCCTGGGTGGGGACGAACGGGTTGAAGGCCTGCGTGATCGTGCTCTCCGGGGAACTCTCCATGACGAGAGTCTGGGAAGCGTTGGATTTACCCGCGCCTCCCGAAGAGCCGGTGCTCGCCGACGACCCGCAGGCGCCGAGCCCGACCGCGAGAATGCCGGCCGTAGCAACGGTCAAGAGTCTTCGCTGACTTCTAAATCTCCTCATGTGTTTCGTCTTTCTTGTCGTGATAGTCGGGAGCCGTCAGTGCCTGCGGGGGTGGGCTAGCTCCTCATGTCCCCACCCCCCCGTGGTCCGGCAGGGACGGCGTCCCCGCGAGAACCTCAGGTGCAGCGATCTCAAGGCGCCAGCAGGCTGCCGCGCGCGTGGGGGAGACGCGCCGCAGGGCGGGGCTCTCCTCGCGGCAGCGGTCATCGGCGAACGGGCACCTCGGGCTAAACGGGCAGCCGGTGGCGGCCAGGTTGGCGCCCTCGGGCGCGCGGGCGTCGCGCTTGGCGCCGGCGCGCAGCGTGCTGCCCAGGTTGTCGGGATCGGGCGCCGAGGCGACCAGCAGCTGGGTGTAGGGGTGCGCCGGGTGCTGCGTCAGCTGCTCGGCCGGGCCCCGCTCGACGATCTGCCCGGCGTACATGACGAGCACCTCGTCGGCGAAGTAGCGCGCCGAGGCGATGTCATGGGTGATGTAGAGCAGGGCGAGCTGGAAGTCCCGGCGCAGGTCGTCGAGCAGGCCCAGCATCTCGAGCCGGATCGAGACGTCCAGCATGGACACCGGCTCGTCGGCGAGCAGCACGCTCGGGCGGGCGGCGAGCGCCCGGGCGAAGGAGACCCGCTGGCGCTGGCCGCCGGACAGCTCGTAGGGGTACTTGGGGAGGAACTGCTCGGCCGGGGTCAGGCGGACCTGCTTCAGCAGCGCCGTGATCTCCTTCTTCCCCGGCCGCCCCGTGCGCTCCAGGCGCCCCTTTTCGCTGGCCTGATGCAGCCGCAGGGGGCGCTCCAGGTGATAGCCCACGGTGTGCACCGGGTTCAGCGACGAGAACGGGTCCTGGAAGACGAGCTGGACCGCGCTCTTGTAGCGCCGGAAGGCCCCGTGCGTGGAGATGTCGATGGGCGCGCCGTCGAGCATGATCGAGCCGGCGGTGAGTGGCTCCTGCCCGGCCAGCAGTCGGGCGACCGTCGACTTTCCAGACCCGCTCTCGCCGACGAGGGCGACCACGGCGCCGCGGTACAGGCCGAAGGAGACCTCGCGCACCGCGTGCAGGGTCTGACTGCGGCTGAGCCGGAAGTCCTTGCTGATCGAGATGGCCTCCATGGCCAGCGGCCCGCGCCCGGCGGCCGCCGAGGCGATGTCGAGGCTGACCGACTGATCGCCGGAATCCGCGATGCTCATGGCGTCAGCTCCTCGTGGCTCGGCTCGCCGTCGGCGGCGGCTGACGCCACCAGCGCGGACGTATCGGTCGGGTGACCCGTGGTTGCGGGCCGGGCCGCGGGTGCTGACCGGATCGGCGTCTCCGGCAGCACGAAGGGACAGGCGGTTACGTGCTCGGGGTCCGGGGATGTGGCGACCCGCGCGAGGCTCATGTCGACGTGCGTGCAGTCATCGGTGCCGTAGGCGCAGCGCGGTAGGAAGGGACAGCCGGGTGGCGGCTGCCGCAGGTCCGGCGGCGAGCCCGGGATGCCGGTCAGCTCGCGGCGGGGACCGCGCAGCGAGGGGAACGAGTTGAGCAGGCCCTTGGTGTACGGGTGCGCCGGCTCATGCTGGATCTCACTGCCGGTGCCGATCTCCAGGAGCTGCCCGGCGTACATCACCGCGATCCGGTCCGCGAGCTCGAGGAGCAGGGAGAGATCGTGGGTGATGAACAGGATCGCGAAGTTCAGGCGCTCCTTCAGCTCCACGATCTGGGCCAGGATGTCGCGCTGGACCACCACGTCGAGCGCGGTGGTCGGCTCATCCATGATGACGACCTCCGGATCGGTGGCCAGGGCCATCGCGATCATGACCCGCTGGCGCATGCCGCCGGACAGCTCGTGCGGGTAGCTGCGCAGCCGCGAGCGGGGGATGCCGACGAGGTCGAGCAGCGAGGCGGCCTTCTCCCGCGCCTCCTCCCGGGAGATCCGCAGGTGGGCATGGATGACATCGAGCAGCTGGTCGCGGACGCTCAGGATGGGGTTGAGCGCGTTCATCGCGCTCTGGAAGACGATGGCGATCTCCCGCCAGCGCAGGTGCTTGAGCTGGTCGGGCCGCAGCTGCATGATCTCCGCGGGCGTGGCCATGCGCCGTCCCTGATAGCGGACGCTGCCGCTGGTGATGAGCGCGGGGGCGCGCAGCAGGCGGCAGGCGCCATAAGCGAGAGTGGACTTGCCCGAGCCGCTCTCGCCGACGAGGCCGACTACCTCGCCGGCGTGCAGGTCGAGATTGACCTGGTCCACCGCGCGCACGTCGCCCCCCTTGGTGCGGTAGACGACCGAGAAGTCACGGATCGCGAGCACGGGCTCCATGGCTGACTGCCCGGTGCTCAGGGGGGCATCGCCGAGACCGGCCGCCCGGTCGCCGCGGGCGGCGCTCATCGCTCGCCGCCCCGTCGCGGAGCCCGCCGCCGCGGAGCCCCCTGCAGCGGAGCCCTCTGCAGCGAGCTGCGGGAGAACGAGTGCAGGAAGCCGGCCAACGCGCCACGCGTCGTCGCCTGCGGCACGGTCGCCTGCAGCACGGGGGTCGGGTCGGCGGGGTGCAGCCGGTGCCCGCCGATCTTGGCGACGCTGCTCGCGTCGCGCAGGCGCGGGTTGCCGAGCTCGTCCATTCCGGTATTCAGCAGGACGAGTGCCGTGCCGATCAGCGCCACGGCCAGTCCCGGCGGCGCGAACCACCACCAGGCTCCGAGCTGCAGGGCCTGCTGGCTCTGGGCCCAGTAGAGCATGGTGCCCAGGCTCCAGCTGTTCAGGTCGGCCAGGCCGATGAAGGCAAGAGCGACCGAGGCCCCGATCGCGTACAGGACCGTGTTCACGAAGCTGGCCGCGATCAGGCTGATCTCGTTCGGGATGATCTCGTAGGTGATGATCCGCCAGGTTCCCTCGCCGGTCTCGCGGGAGGCGGCGATGAAGTCGCGGTTGCGGATCGCCAGGGTCTGCGCGCGGATGACCCGCGCTCCCCACGGCCAGCCGAGCACGCTGAGCACGATGATGGTCGCGGTCTGCCCCTTCTGCGGCAGGTAGCCCAGCAGGAGGATGAGCAGGGGGAGCGCCGGTATCACGAGGAACACGTTGGAGGCCAGCGACAGCACGTCATCCCAGAAGCCCCCCAGGAAGGCGGCCGACACCCCGACGATGACCGACAGCGCCGTGGCCACGGCGCCGACGATGACCGCCAGTTCGAGGGTCAGCCGGATCCCGACGAGGAGCTGGGACAGGACGTCCTGGCCGCTCTGCGTCGTCCCCAGCAGGTGCGACGCGCTGGGCGCCTTCAGCGAGAGGTCCGGCGAAGGGTTCTGGTAGGACGGGTCGTAGGGGGTGACCAGCGGCCCGATGATCGCGGCGAGGATGAAGACGCCGAGCAGGACGGTGCCGGCCTTGGCCTTCGTCGGCAGGCGGCGCCAGCGGCCGGCATCCTTGGGGGGTTCGGTGAGCGCGGCCGGGTCGGCGCTGACCGGCAGGGTAATGGTCATCTGGCTACCTCTCGTGCCCGCGCCCGAGGATCGGCGAAAACGATGACGAGGTCGACGATCAGGTTGGCGAGCAGGACGGTGAAGGTGATCACGAGGAAGATCGCTTGCATCAGCGGGAAGTCATTCGAGGTGACCGCGTTGAGCAGCAGCAGGCCGATGCCCGGGTAGGAGAAGACGATCTCCATGACGATGGCCCCGGATACGACGAAGCCCAGCGCCAGGCCGAATCCCTGCAGCTGCGGCAGCAGGGCGTTGCGCGCCGCGTACGTGAACACGACCCGGTGGTTGGGCAGGCCCTTGGCCTGCCCGGCGAGCACGTAGTCCTCGCCGATCGTCGTGATCATTACGTTGCGCATCTGGAGCATCCAGCCCGCGACCGAGGTGATGACGATCGTGAAGGCCGGGAGCAGCGAGTGGTAGATGGCGCTGCCAATGAACGCCCAGTGCCAGCCCGGGATCAGGCCGCCCGCGTACCCCTGCCCCAGCGGGAAGATGTGGACGCTGATGGCCAGCACCTCGAGCAGGATCAGGGCGAGGAAGAAGTAGGGGATGGCCTGGAAGAACATCAGGCCCGGCAGCACCCGGTCGAGCCAGCCGCCGTGCCGCCAGCCCGCCGCGATGCCCAGCCCGGTGCCCAGCACGAAGGCGATGATCGTCGCGGACCCGACCAGGGTGAGGGTCCAGGGGATCGTCTCGAAGAGCAGGGTGGACACCTTGGCCGGGTACTCGGTCACGTCGGTGCCGAAGTTGAAGTGGAAGACGTCGTCGAGGTAGGACCAGTACTGATGCCAGATCGAGCCGGGATGGCCGACGCCGAGCATCGCCTCGAGCGCCTTGTAGGCCGAGGGCTGCAGGTTGGGGAACTTCGACATGATGTCCTGGACCGCGTTTCCCGGCATCGCGCGCGGGATGAAGAAGTTGGCGGTCAGTGCTACCCAGGCTGCTACGAGGTAGAAGACCAGGCGGCGGATAATAAAGGACATCGCCAGCTCCTAGTTATGTGTGGTGGGAACGCGCGGGGGCAGGGCGGACGCGGCCGTTGCCCAGCCTCGCGGCGGGCGAGCCGGGTGCCGGGCGGACGGTGGCGAGCGGTTTCACGGGCTGGCGTGTCTGCGTACCGGGCGGGCAGCCGCAGCTAGAGCGCAGCACGAGTTCGGTCTGCAGCAGTTCCACCCTGGGGCGCAGGGACGGGCGGGCAATGCGATCCAGGAGCCGGTCGCAGGCCCGCTCCCCGAGCAGGCCCATCGGCTGGTGCACCGTCGTGAGCGGAGGATGCGACAGGCTGCCGGGGTAGATGTCGTCGAAGCCGACGACGGCCACGTCCTCGGGGACCCGCACCTCGGCCCGGGCGAACGCCTGGAGCACCCCGATCGCCATCTGGTCGTTCGCGCACACGACGGCGTCCGGCAGCGCCTCGCCGTGCTCCGCGAGCAGCTTCGTCCCGGCCTCCTCGCCGCTCTGGACGCTGAAGAAGCCGGCATAGGAGCCGACGAGCTGGCACTGCGGATGAGCGTGCAGCACCTCCTCGAAGGCGAGGCGGCGCTGCCGGGCGTCGGAAACGCCCAGCGGCCCGTCGAGGTAAAACAGCCGCCGCCTGCCGTGGTCGGAGATGAGGTGGGTCACGAGCGCGGCCGAGCCGGACCGGTTGTCGCAGATCACCACGTCGGCGGCCCGCTCGCCGGGGTCTCCGGCGATGATCACCACGGGAACTCGCTGGCCCAGGCGGGCCAGGAGCGGGGAGTCGATGATGCCCTCCGCGATGAGCAGCCCGTCGACCTTGCCCAGGAGCGACTGCAGCCGGGGGTAGGCCCCCTCCTGCTCGGCCTGGAGGAAGGTGATGAGCAGCGACCAGCTGGTGCAGTCGCGGATGCGCGCCTCGACGCCGCGCAGGATCTCGTCGTAGAACAGCAGGTTCATGTTCTCGATGTCGTCGTACCGCTTGGCCCGGCGCTCCACGCAGACGAGGCCGATCACGTCCTTGCGGCGGCGCGACAGGCTCTGCGCCGCTCCGTCGGGGACGTAGCCGAGTTCCTCGATGACCTGCCGGACGCGCAGCCGGGTGCTGTCGCGGACCCGGTCCTGACCGTGCACAACCCGGGAGACCGTGGCCGTGGAGACGCCGGCCAGGCGTGCGACGTCGTAGAGGGTCACGACGTTTCCCGTGGTACGCGTCATTGCGTCAGTCCCAGGTGAGGGGGCTTAAAGGCGTCATATTCAGTGCATCTAAGCGCTTACATCGACGATCTAAGCGCTTACACTAAATGTCACCGCGAAGGCCGTCAATGCTTCTCGGCTGATGACACCAGATCGCGACATTGCGCCAAGGAGGAGTTGATGACGACGACCGGGTACACCGCCAGCGGTGACCTGTCCTTCCCGCCGGGCTTCGTGTGGGGAGCGGCGACGGCGGCCTACCAGATCGAGGGTGCGGTGAGCGAGGACGGCCGAGGCGTGTCCGTCTGGGACACCTTCAGCCACACCCCAGGCAAGGTCCACGGGGGCGACACCGGCGATATCGCCTGCGATTCCTACCACCGGTACCTGGAGGACGTCGAGCTGATTGCCGCCCTCGGCCTGAACACCTACCGGTTCTCGATCTCCTGGCCGCGCGTCCAGCCGGGCGGCCGGGGAGCCGTGAACCAGAAGGGCATCGACTACTACCGGGCGCTGCTCGACGAGCTTGGCGAGCGCGGCATCGCCGCCGCCGTCACGCTCTACCACTGGGACCTTCCCCAGGAGCTCCAGGACGAGGGCGGCTGGGCGACGCGCAGCACCGCGCAGCGCTTCGCCGAGTACGCCGCGATCGTCGGCGAGATGCTCGGCGACCGGGTCGAACGCTGGATCACGCTGAACGAGCCGCAGGTAGTGGCCAGCCACGGTTACCGCAGCGGGGAGCACGCGCCGGGGCTGCGCGACGACGACGCCGCGGCCGCCGCCACCCATCACCTGCTGCTCGGTCACGGGCTGGCTACTCAGGCGCTGCGTAGCGTGCTCCCGCCCGGCACCCCGGTCGGGATCAGCCTTGACCTGCATCCGATCCGGGTGGCCGGGGACCGGTCAGACAGCGTCGAGCAGGCGCTGGTGATCACTGACGCCGAGCTCAATCGCATCTTCCTCGAGCCGCTGCTGCATGGCCGTTACCCGGCCGAGGCCCGCGCATCGCTCCTGCCCCCCGCGTCGCTCATTGCCGAGGGTGACCTGGAGACCATCGCCCAGCCCATCGACTTCCTCGGCGTCAACTATTACGCCCCGGTCTACCTGCGCGCCGGCGACCCCGCCGACCTTCGCCGGGACGAGGAACCGGCCCATTACGGCGTCCCCGGCGTCGTCGAGTACCGCCCGGACTGGCTGGAGAAGACGCCGATGGGCTGGCTCATCGACCCCGACGGCCTCCACGAGCTCCTGCTACGGCTGTCCAAGGACGCCCCGGACCTGCCGCTGTACATCACCGAGAACGGCCGCGCGGCGGAGGACTACGTGAACCCCCAGGGCGTCGTTAACGATCCTGATCGTGTCAGGTACCTCCAGATGCACCTGGCGGCGGCCGCCCGGGCGATCCAGGACGGGGCTAACCTGGCCGGCTATTTCGTCTGGTCGCTCCTCGACAACTTCGAGTGGGGCTGGGGTTACCAGAAGCGCTTCGGGATCGTCTTCGTCGATTTCGGCACCCAGCGCCGCACCCCCAAGTCGAGCGCCCACTTCTACTCGGAGGTAGCGCGCGCCAACGCCGTGCCGTCACTGCCCGCCGGCTGAGCAGACCAGCCGCGCTCCAGCCCACGGCCTTCAGGCTGGGGCGCGGCCGGTCTGGCTGGGGCGCGGTCAGGCCGGGGGAGTCGTCAGGCCCGGAGAGCCGCCAACTCGGCGGTCAGGGCGGCGAGGGCGTCGGCCATGGCGCCCCGGAAGCTGGAGTCGGTGATGACGCCGCCGGGACCGACCCAGTCCCGCGCCACCGGCAGCCGTCGGCAGGCAGGCTCGACGATCACGGCGCCCACGTAGCCCAGGACGGTCACCAAGGTGGCCTGGGCACCCTCGCCGCGACCCTGCTGGGCGACGTTGATCCAGGCCACCGGCTTACCAGACAGCTCGTTGCCGCCGACGGTCCAGTCCAGCAGGTTCTTGAAGCTGCCCGGCAGGGTGCCCGCGTACTCGGGAGTGCAGAACATCACTGCGTCGGCGGCCGAGATCTGCCCGCGCAGCGCGGCGACCGGCGCGGGCAGGTCCGCGCCATCGTCGTCGGGGTTGAACGCGGGCAGCCCGGCCAGCCCTTCGTACAGCTCGGCGCTGACCCCGCTCACTCCCTCGGGTGCCACCGCCTGGATCGTGCGCAGTGCGGCAGTATTAGTAGAGCCACCGCGCGTGCTCCCGGAGACCAGCAAGATCCGCGTCTGGGCGGGCACAGTCATACCTCCTGGTGTCGTGGTGATGCCGGACAGGTGAGGCAACAGCGCGCGGCCCGCTAGTCATCCCGGCCATCCGGCCGCCCGGCGGTCGTCGGCGAGATCATTGACAAACGGCCCGCGCCGGGCATGCCAAGCCTCGAGGGGGCGCCAGCAGGTCGGCCGTCGGCGCCGACCCCGAGTCCGCCCTGGCGTTCGCCTACGTCATGAACCGGATGGGCATGAACCTGGCCGACGACCCGCGCAAGATGGCCGCAATCGACGGTATCGACAAGAGCCTGACCGGCACCTAACTCCCCGACGCCCCCGACGCCCCCGCGGGGGCCGTCGCCCGTCACCCCCGCAGGGGCCGTCACCCCCGCCGGCCCCGCCCGTCGCTGCCCCGCTCCGCCCCGCCCGCCACTCCCGCCCCGCCTATCACCCCCTGCCGGGCCCG
>Ga0066790_10000334_pt1 | contig 16974 bp, 19 predicted proteins | sample OrgsoiDNA2013050_FD_70963 | JGI IMG/M metagenome (GOLD analysis project Ga0066790, IMG submission 70963) | Permafrost soil microbial communities from the Arctic, to analyse light accelerated degradation of dissolved organic matter (DOM) -... | ecosystem: Environmental > Terrestrial > Soil >...
CTGCTGGCCTACGGGAAGATCTACGCCAACCAGGGCGCGATGACACCCGGGGCCAGCGCAGAGACCGCGGACGGCATGTCTGAGGACGGACCCGCCGGCCGGGGCGCGGCTGCGGCCGCGCCCTGGGCGGCCAGGTCCCGCAGCGCCTCCAGGGCCGGGCGGACCAGCGTGGCCCCGGAATGCCCTCGTCCTCGAACACCCACTCTTCGGGGACCTCAAGCCGGCTCTGCGCGGCGTGGGCGCGCAGCGCCTGCGTCTGCGTCTGCGTCTGCGACCCGATCGTCTGGTCCTTCTTCTGCCGGGCCGATGACACCCGGGCGTAGATCGCCGCGCTCGTCATGGGTTCGTCCTTCCTGCCCGGCCTGCCCGCTGCGGGCCCGCCGCTGCGGCACCAATATGGCGTAGGCCACTGACAGTTCCGCGGCCGCGTGGCGGCCGAAAACGTACTCTGCCTCGACCGCCCGCTCGTTCACCTGCGGGGATGGTCCCGGTGACCCCCAGCGAGAAATTCCTCCAGCGCCTGCGCCGCGACCGCTGAGATCGTGCGCCCCGATGCCCGGGCGTGCCCGCGCACCGCAGCGGCCAGCCGCCCGGGCAGCCGGACGGTGAACACCACGCCCGGCTCGGGAACCGGCACCGGGCCGCCGGCCGCGGCCTGGTCCGCATACCGGCGGGCCTGCCGGGCCGAGCAGCCCAGCCGGGCGGCCAGCACCCGGGCCGCCTCCGCTGCCGGCATGCCCGCTTCCAGCAGGTCAGCGGCCGCGTTGACACGCGCAGCGTGCTCGGCGCCTCCCGCGCGACGATCACCAGCCGTGACATAACAGTACTACCCGTAATGTCCGGAAGGAGGCATGACACCCCCGGACAGGCCATCAGCACGCTCACCGCGCCGGCCCGGCCGCCCGCGCCCGCGCGATCCACGACGCGATGGTCAGCACCGTGCCGGTATCCCACCCGGCCAGCCAGCCCAGGATCCGCCGGTCCCAGGCACCCAGCTCGACACCGGACAGCACGGCCGCCAGGACCTCCGCCTGCACGGCCTCCGGCACGAACTCCGGCGGGGCACTCTCCACCGGCCCGCCCGGCACCCGTCGCGGCCCCTCCGGCCGAGCGGCCATCACCGGCCACGCTCCAGCCGCCGGTAACCCAGCGTCACATCAAAGCAGAAATTGCCAACTGCGTTGGGGGCGTGCTGTCACCAGTCCTCTCCAATATTTACCTCAGCAAGCTGGACACCTTCGCCGAGACAGTCCTTATTCCGCAGTACACCCGAGGGGATCGCCGGAAAGTGAATCCCGAGTACAGAAAGTTGCACTACCGGCTCACGCAGGCCCGCAGGGAAGGTGACCGGGCCAAGGCCCGGGAATACCGCACGAACTCAGCCGGCGAGTACTCGGCGGCCCTTCCGGCGGCAATGCCGGCGTCCCGTTCAAGGGAGCGCTACTGCCCGGGTGGATAGGCGAGCAAGTCGATCACGGGGTTGAGGGCCACGACGGCTGCCACGCCCGGCTCGGCTCCTGGAAGGGCTGGTCGGGGGCGATCATCGCGGCGACCAGCGCGAGATGGGCGCCGGCTGAGCTGCCTCCTGATGTCAGGCGCGGTGAATCGAGTCCGCGCAGGGCAGCCCCAGTCGCGAGAAGTGTTCAACCGCATGCCGGACGTCCGCGATGCAGTCGTCGATGCCCACGGCGCCTTGACCTAGCAGCCGGTACCCGGCTGAAACTGCGAAGATGCCGCGCTGCGCCAGCCTTCGGCAGTGCGGCGCAAGGCCATCGGCCGATCCTTTGCGCAGGGCGCCGCCGTAGAACATGACGATGCCCGCCACAGGCCGCGTGCCCTCGGTCGGCTCGAAGACCAGCATCGGCAGCTCGCCGCCGTCAGCGGCTTCATAGGTTGCCGGGGACTCGTGGCTGGCCGTCATGAGCACGCATTCGACCATCTGGGGCCCATGCCGGCAACTGAATAAACGCCGCCTTCGATCACACGCGCATCATCCCGAGCGCATTCGGCGATCGGCGCGGATGCACTGCTCAGCGGACGGCGCCTCGACCACTGTAAGTGAGGGTGTCTCCCAACCAGGCCGCTTCCGGCCTGCTCCGCCAGCCACGCTCTGGCTAGGGTCGACCGTCAAGTGCCTTACGTGCGCCTGACCTGCGCGTTCGCGGGTCGCAGACTGATGTCAGGCTCTGCGGCCGGCGTTCAGGGCCTAGAATTCCGCGTACCAGGACGCCGCTCGGCTCTGACGCCTGCCGGGCCACCCAGACTGGGCGCTGCTACGATAACAACGTCCCCTTACAGGGGGGCTGGAGTCTGCTACTTGAGTCCCGTCGATACCCGGGGCAATTCAACAAGATGGAACAGCGTGGACATCGGTACCCGGGAAGAAGTCAGTCCGAAGCCGGTGTCCGGCAGCGTCCAGTCTAAGAAGCTGCTCCTGCGCGCGCTCGCGGGAGAGCGGACCGAGCGGCCGCCGATATGGCTGATGCGGCAGGCCGGACGGTACCTGCCCGAGTACCACCTGGTCCGTGAGGCCGCCGGCGGCATGGTGGGACTATGCAATTCACCCGAGCACGCCGTCGAGGTCACCCTGCAGCCGATCCGCCGCTTCCCGCTCGACGCCGCCATCCTCTTCGCGGACCTTCCGCAGGTCGCCGCCGCACTGGGCCAGACCCTGGACTACCGGGCCGGCGACGGGCCGGTTCTGACGCCCCCTGTCCGCTCGGCAGCGGACATAGCCGACTTCCTGAGCGTCTCTCGCCTCCACGAGGAACTGGCCCCGGTCTACGAGACGGTCAGGCAGCTCACCCGCGCCCTGCCAGCCGAGACGGCCCTGATCGGCTATGCCGGCGCACCGTGGACCATCGCCACCTACATGGTCGAAGGACGCGGCGGCGGCACGTCGGAGCACTCCGTCGTCAAGCAGTGGGCGCTGAGCGACCCCGATGGATTCCAGCCCCTGATCGACGTGCTCACGACCGCTATCATCCAGTTCCTCGGCCGCCAGATCGAGGCGGGCGCGGAAGCAGTCCAGCTGTTCGACACCTGGGCCGGGATACTCCCGGACACCCTCTTCGAACGCTGGTGCGTCAATCCGGTCGCCACTATCATCGCAGCGCTGAAGACGCAGCACCCAGACGTCCCCGTCATCGCCTTCCCCCGGGGCGCCGGGCTCGCCTACGACGGCTTCGCCGAGGCAACCGGCGCGGACTGTATCGGCCTGGATGCCACGGTTCCCCTCGAATGGGCCGCGCAGAAACTACAGCGCGGCCTGGGCCGCTGCGTGCAGGGCAACCTCGATCCCCAGCTCCTAGTCGCTGGCGGCCCTGCGCTCTACGCCGCGACAGAGCGCATCCTGCGCGCCCTGAGCGGGGGGCCGTTCGTGTTCAACCTGGGACACGGCATCGTCAAGACCACGCCCCCGGAGCATGTCACTGCCCTGGCCGAGCAGGTGCGCGCATGGACCACGCCCGCGCCACCAAACCGGCTGGAATAATCACACGGAAACACCGGCCGCTCAGCGAGCTGACCGCTTCGCGAGAATGGTGACAACTGTTTTGGCGTACCGGCTAGTGACCGCCTGCTCGCGGCGTTGTGCGTGCCGAGAATCCCGTCCATGGCTCTGACCAGCAGAGTTGCGCTTCCGCCGTCTGGCCGTGATGATCACCGATCATGTGCCTGCGGTTCGTCTTCCTCCCTGCCATCAGATGATTCCTCGTTCCCGGTACGGCTGGCCATCTGTTATCCGCTGATAGCCGAGCCGACCAAGGTCGGTGGTCTGATATTCGTCGTGCAGGATCAGCTCGGCCAGCGCGCGGCCCACGGCGGGCGCGTGCATGAGGCCGTGGCCGGAGAACCCGCAGGCCAGGTAGAAGTTGCCGAGATGGCCGGGCCAGCTGCCGATGACCATATTGCCGTCGAACCTGTTCTGGTCATATAGCCCCGATACCGACGACTTCAGCCGCAGGTTGTCAAGGGCAGGGAAGCGATGGGCCAGCGCCGGCCATACCCGGGTGTCGAAATGCCCGGCGGCGCCGTCCACTGAGAAGTTGAACGCTCCCGGCTCAGCGTAGTCGACGACACCGGTCTGCAAGCCGACACCCTCAGGCCGGACGGCAAGGTGAGCGGCGTCCTTGACGAACGGGAGTGACGAGAGGGTGGCCGGGGCCTCGGCGTAGTGCTCGAATCTGCGCATCGGCTCGATCGGGAGCTTCCAGCCGAGCTGTGCGGCCAGACCCGGTGCCCAGCAGCCGACCGTGTTGATAACCACCCGGGCGGCAATTTGACGGCCGGAGTCCAGGTGGACACCGGTCACCCGATTCCCTGCGGTCTCGCAGCCTACCGCCCTCTCGGCCACGAAGGTCGCGCCGAGACGCCGTGCTCTCTGCCGGAGGCCAACCAGGAAGCTGCTTGAGTCCAGCCATCCGTCGGCAGGCGAGTAAACTCCCCCAGCCAGATCATCTGTGCGGACCAGCGGATAGCGGTCCGCGATCTGCGCTAGTGACAGCCACAACGCATTGACGCCGTACGCACGATGCATCTCAATTCAGCTGGCCAGCTGGCCAGCAGCAGCGTCGTCATCGCAGACGAACAGGTACCCGTTCTGAACCCAGCCGAGGTCCGGAACCTCGTCATCACTTGCGCCGGCGACGAACTCTCGCCAGCACCGGATCACCTCGTGGGTGTACTGCGACATTGCTATGTTTTCCGGGCAGCAGAACAGCGGCGTATTCCGCCGGAAGCTCGAGGGCTCGCCGCCGTGGTATACGCCGGATCGGGCTCAAGCACAACAACCTCGGGCGCGCCCCCGGCTGCCGGAGAAACCCCGCAGCGGCACTCCCTATCACGCCCCCGCCAATGATCACGACGTCGCCTGCAATTACTCTCCCTCCTAAGCGCCGCCCGTGGCGGCCGAAGCTATCTCGCTCGCCTGCCCTGGACGGGCCAGCAGGACAGTTGGGCAATCAGGATTGGGCATTGAGGTTTTCTCAACAACGTTGATCTGGTCATCTGGTACCTGACAGAGGCGATCAGGCAGACACGCGGACATAACAGAAAATCCCCTGGGCAGACGCGGAGCCCCAGATCTCCGGAAGTACGTGAGCCGTAGGCCGCTTGACCTGCGGTTCTTTGTGGCCGCCTGCTGTGCGCCTGTGTTAAATCCGCGGCTTGGACTGGAGCGCCGCAGCCAGCAGACGAGGACTTACGGCCGGTCGCGACCAGCTCGTGCACCGAAGCCGGATTTAACAACGATCAAGGTCTGACTTCCGGAGTTCTGAGGCCCCGTCCAATGCTTTACGGAGCGTGATGACCTGCCCCGGCTGCCTGGCCGCGAATGCGCCGGAAGTCTCTACGGTTCCAGGGGAATCCCGGTTCGCTGGCCATAACACCGGGACAGCCTGGCGCCACGCGGCCCCGGCGTTAGTAGGCAGCTGGGCGTGCCAGCCCGCTGCTGTAGGCGATGACGACGAGCTGGGCGCGGTCGCGGGCACCGAGCTTGACCATCGCCCGGTTTACGTGGGTCTTGGCGGTGGCTGGGCTGAGCACTAGCCGGGCGGCGATCTCGCCGTTGGACAGCCCGGCGGCGACAAGGGTGAGGATTTCACGCTCGCGGGCGGTGAGCACGTCCAGGTCCGGCGGGCCTGCCGGGGCAGCGGCGTCGGGGTGGGTCAGGTACCGGGCGATGAGGCTCTTGGTTGCGCTGGGGGACAGCAGCGCCTCCCCGCTGTGCACAATCCGGATCGCCTCGATGAGCTGATCGGGGCGGGCTCTCTTGCCGAGGAAGCCGCTCGCGCCGGCGCGCAGGGCACTGAAGACGTTGCCGTCGACTTCAAAGGTGGTGAGGATCAGCACCTTGACCCCGGCCAGGTCCTCATTGGTGGTGATCAGCTGGGTCGCGGCGAGCCCGTCGAGTTCCGGCATCTGGATGTCCATCACCACAACGTCGGCGCGGGCCGAGGCTGCCAGCCGTACCGCGTCGCGGCCGTTGTCTGCCTCCCCGACGACCTCCAGATCCGGCGCGGCCTCGATGAGGACCTTCAGCCCGGCCCGCAGCACCGGCTGGTCGTCGGCGAGCACCACCCGGATCATGCACGTGCCGCAGCAACGGCGCTGGGCGCATGCGGGGCCGCCCCGGGTCGGACCGCCGGGCCTGGCCGGCGCGGGGCGCCGGTGGACGCGGGCGGCGTGGCCGGCGTGAGCGGAATCGTCGCGCGTACCTGAAACCCCCCGCCTGGGCACGTGCCCGCCTCCAGCAGCCCGCCTGCTGCGGTGACCCTCTCACGCATCCCGGCGATCCCGTGACCGCGGCGCCCGCTCGGCGTGCCGCCGCTGGCAGGCAGCTGGCCGGGGCCGTTGCGCACGGTGATCTGCAGGTGGGCGGGCTCGTATGCGAGCCGGACCTGTGCAGAGCGGACCGCGGCGTGCTTACAGATATTCGTCAGGGACTCCTGGATGACCCGGTACGAAGTGAGGCTTGCTGCCGGGGTGAGCGGGCGCTGGCTGCCGGTGACCTCCAGTGCGACGTGCAGGCCAGGCGCGGCGAAGGACGCGATGAGCTCGCTGAGGCTGTCCAGGCCAGGCTGGGGCTGGGGCGCCGCGTCGCCGGGCTCGCGCAGCAGCCCGATCGTGTCACTCAGCTCGGCTAGCGCGCTGCGGCTTGCCGAGGTGACGTGCGCGAGTGCTTCATGGGCCTGGTGCGGGCTGCTGCCGAGCACCTGATCGGCCACCGCTGCCTGCACCGCGATGAGGGCAAGCTGGTGGCCGAGGCTGTCGTGCAGGTCGCGGGCGATGCGCAGCCGTTCCTGGGTGACGCGGCGGCCGGCGTCGTGCTCGCGTTCGCGCTCAGCATCGGCAGCGCGCCGCTGGGCCTCGGCCAGGTAGGCCCGCCGGCTGCGCGAGGCGTCCCCGGCCGCGACGGCCAGCGCGCCGAGCGCGGCAAGCGCGAGCAGCTCGGGACTCATCCAGGCTGGCTTGATCACCGCATGCCCGACGGCAAGCGCGGCGACCGCAAGCCCTCCGGCGGTCAGGCCGCGGCGGCGCTCGGTGCGGTCGGCGACGGTGTAGAGCGCGACCAGCGGTGCGAGCAGGATGAGCAGGCCGGTTTGCCCGCGGTAGGTGGCGAGGTATGCCTCGGCGCCCACCGCGGTCACCGCCAGGACGGCCAGCGGCCAGCGCTTGCGGGCCGTCAGGGCGCCGCAGGCGGCCGCGGCGATGAGCATCCCAGCGGCACCGGGCCGGTGTCCCGCAGCGGGCGTTGCACCGGCGCTGGTCAGCACCGCCGCGGTGAAGATGACCGCCGCGACGGCGAGGTCGGCCAGGTGCCGGTGCCGGGCTGCGGCCTGGCGCAGGTGGTTCAGTGCACGCATGGGACCACGATAGGTGCCGCCCTGGGCGCCCGGCGTCGGCACACCGCGGTAGCCGCAGCTACCGCGACCGCGGCATGCGCTGCGCCGTGCTACGGCACCCGCGGCAGCCGAAGATGCCGCATGCGGCCGACGACGGCACGGCCGGAGCCGCGGGAGGCTGGGCGGCGCCCGTGCGGCCGCGGGCCGGAACGCCGGCCCGGTGACAGCAGCCATGACCGGAGAGGGAGCTATGCCATGACCCACAGCACCGCCAGGGATGAGGCCCGGGGAGATCTGCCGTGACCGATGTCGCCATCCGGGGACTTACCAAGCGTTACGGCGCGGTGACTGCTGTCGAAGACCTGTCCTTTGACGTGCCCGCCGGCCAGGTGACCGGTTTCCTGGGTCCCAACGGCGCTGGCAAGACAACCACCTTGCGGATGCTGCTCGGGCTGGTCCAGCCCAGCGCCGGAACGGCGCTCATCGGCGGGGAGCCCTACCACAAGCTGGCGCAGCCGCGCGCCGAGGTCGGCGCGGTGCTGGAGGCTACCGGCTTTCACCCGGGCCGCAAAGGCCGCGATCACCTGCGGGTGCTGGCCCGGGCGGCCGGCCTGCCCGCGGGCAGGGTGGCCGAGGTGCTGGAGCGGGTCGGCCTGACGTCTGCTGCCGGTCGGCGGGTCGGCGGGTACTCCCTGGGCATGCGCCAGCGCCTGGCCCTGGCCGCCGCGCTGCTCGGCGATCCGGGGCTGCTCATCCTGGATGAGCCGGGCAACGGCCTCGACCCGGCAGGGATGGCCTCGCTGCGCGAGCTGTTGCGCGGCCTGGCGGCTGAGGGGCGCACGGTGCTGGTCTCGAGCCATGTGCTCAGCGAGGCCGCCCAGACGGTGGACCGGGTGGTCATCATCAGCTCCGGCCGGCTCCGCTTCTCCGGGCCGCTCACCGAGCTGGCCGACACCAGCGCAGTGACCGTCACCAGCCCGCAGGCCGGGGACCTGGCCACGGTGCTGAAGGCCAGCGGCTACGAAGTCGAGATGGCCGGTAACACCACCCTGCAGGTGCAGGGCGCGGGTACGGCAAAGATCGGCCTGCTCGCCGCGCAGGAGGGCATTGCGCTGTCCTCACTAGGCGAGGGCCCGTCCGCGCTGGAGCAGGCGTTCTTGCGCCTGACCGGCGGGGACGGCGGGCCGGGCGCCTCCGGGATTTCCGCATTCCACACCACGAAGGAGCCCGCCAAGTGAACGCCCTGGCCCAGACCGAGCTACTCAAGCTGCGTACCATCCGCAGCCCCTGGCTGATCCTCAGCGCGGCGCCGCTGGTCATCATCGCGGGCATCAGCGGCATCGTGACCTCTAGCACGAGGTTGCACCAGGCCGCTGCGCAAAGCGACGCGATGGCGCACATCGGGCTGACGTCGCTGTTCACCCTGCTGTTCGGGATAACCGCGGTAGCGGGCGAATACCGGCACAAGACGATCACCGATACGTACCTGAGCACACCCGCCCGCGGCAAGGTGATCGCGGCGAAGATCGGTGTCTACACCACGGCAGGTGCACTGTCCGGCGTCGTCACCACGCTGGCCGGCCTGGTCACCGCAGCCGCATGGTGGGCCGGGAAGGGCGTGCCGTTCTCCTGGTCGGACTCGGCCATGTGGACGACAATCGGCGGTGGCATCGCGTGGAACGCGGCGTTCGCGGCGATCGGCGTGGGCCTCGGCGCGCTGGTGCGCAACCTGGTCGGAGCGGTCGCTCTCGCGCTGGCCTGGGTGGCGCTGGTCGAAGGGCTCGTCGGCCAGCTCATCGGAAACCTGGCACGCTGGCTGCCGTTCAATGCCGGGCAGGCGCTCGGCGGCGCGGCGAAGGTGCATGTTACCTCCGGCCAGCTGCCTCGCTGGGGCGCCGGCGTCGTCCTCGTGCTCTACACGATCGCGTTCGCAGCCGCGGCGGTCACCACCTCCATGCGCCGCGACGTCGCCTGAACCTCACCCCGCAAGCAAGGAACTCACACATGCACGAATATGCAGCCGCCGCCACCGTGCTCGCGGTGGTGGCCAAGGGCAGCGGGATGATGCAGGCACTGAATGTAGTGGCCCCGCTGACCATCGTGGCCGTGATCGGCGTGGCGCTGTTCTTCCTGCAGCGCTGGCGCCGGAGCCGGCAGCGCGCCAGGCCCGAGGAGGACTCGGGCGGCTGGACCAGCCAGCACACCAGCGAGTGACACGTCGGTCCCGCGCCGTTCCAGCATGCCTTCCCGCGGGGCCGGCGGCTGCCGCAGGGCAGGTTGTCTCCGGGCCGAGTCCGCGCCCTACCGGCTGGCCAGCGACGCCCGCGCCGAATTCAGCGAGTTCGTGACGCCGTCGGCGTGGTCGCCGCCGGTGACGCGCGGCCTGCTCGGGGCGATCCCGCGCATCGACGCCGATCCCGCCGTCCGGCTGGCCCCCGGTAGAAGAGGTCTCGCTGAAGATCGCCACCTACCGGGGAGGACTCCGCGTGGTCTCCTATCGTGTCACGCTCGACGTGCCCAGAGAACTGGTCACCTACCTTTCGGTCCTGCTGGCAAGGCATCGCCGCGAGCTCGGCACCCGCCGCGGGACACGTGCCCTGACCTGCTGGAAGCAGGCGGTGTTCGCGCTGGCCTGATTCCGGGACCGGCCTGATATCCCCCGGCTCGGCAAGGGCTTCGGGCTATCGCAAGCCACCGCCTACCGGTACATCGATGAGATCATCGAGGTCCTCGCCGCCCGGGCTCCCGGCCTGGCCGAGGCCCTGGATGCGGCCAGAGAGCAGGAGCTGCCGTACCTGATCCTAGACGGCAAGGTCGTCGCAACCGACCGGCTGAAGGAAAAGACCACCAGCAAGAAAGGCAAGGAAATAGACCGCTGGTATTCCGGCAAGACGCATGCCTTCGGCGGGAACATCCAGGCGCTGTTCACCCCGCGCGGCATCCCGCTGTGGGTCTCGGACGTGCTGCCCGGCGGGGTCCATGACATCACCGCCGCCCGCGAGCACCTGCTCGCGGTCCTGCGGCCCTCCCCGAAGGACCTGCCGGTCCTGGCCGATTCCGGGTACGAAGGCGCAGGCGCCGGCGTCCACGTCCCGGTCAGGAAGCCCGCGGGCTGCCGGGAACTGGACATCAATACCCGCACACGCAACGACCTGCTCCGCTCGCTGCGCTGCCTCGGTGAACGAGGCTTCGCCCTGATGTCCCAGCGGTGGCGCACCCTGCAACGGGTCATGCTCAGCCCCGGCAAAATCGGCGACCTCGCCCGCGCTGCCCTCGTCCTGGTCCTATTCGAGCACAAGATGATCGCGTGAAAGTTGTTGAGAAAACCTCATTGGGTCACCCGATCGAAGGACGGTCAGCGACTGTGGGGTAAGGCAAGCGGCGAACCCGCAGCATCGGGCGCTCGCCTCCTGGCACGCCGCCTACCGGCTGCAGCGCGGGGAGGGCACGCTGGCGCCCGGTGTACCGACCGATCCCGGGCTGCGGCTGCGGATCGTCGAACCGCTGTCGGTCAGGGCCGAGCTGGCTCAGGTCTACGACCTGGCGCTGGCCGAGCGGCCCGGCCTGTACGCCCGAACCGAGCCATGGTGGGACCGCCTGCTCACCGACCTGCACTCCGACGGCGAGTCATCCCGGCAGATACGCTGCGTGCTTGCCGAGGGCGACTCGGGCCCGCGGGGGTATGCGGTGTTCACCTCGACGGAACGCTGGGACGAGGACGCAGGCTTGCCGGAGGGCGTCCTTGAGGTGAGCGAGGCGATCGCCACCGACCCTGCGGCGACTGCGGCGCTCTGGGACAACCTGCTCAGCCGGGACTTGGTCAGCGAATTCCACGCAAGGATGCGGCCGGTGGATGACCCGCTTCTGTACTTGCTGGCTGACCCGCGCCGGGTCCGGTCTCTGGTCAGTGATGGCCTGTGGGTCCGGCTGGTAGACGTGAGCAGCGCCCTGGCGCAGCGGCACTACGCCTGCCCGGTCGACGTGGTCATCGAGGTCGCCGACCAGCTGTGCCCGCAGAACACCGGCCGCTGGCGGCTGGCCGCGGAGGCTGGTGCTACTCCCGCGGGCTTCCGCGCCACGTGCGAACGGACCACCGCCCCGGCCGACCTGGTGCTGCCCGTGTGGGCGCTGGGCGCCGCGTACCTCGGCGGCACCGGGCTCGGGGCCATGGCCAAGGCGGGCTTGGTCACCGAGGCGACGCCAGGTTCCCTCGCGGTGCTGTCCACCGCGATGTCGTGGGAACCGGCACCCTGGGGCCCCATGACCTTCTGACCCGGCGGCACGGGAACGAGGCCACCAGCAAGGCCTCGGCTAGGTCCAATGCCGGGGAGTTAAGGGCCGGGCGCGGCGGTCAAGCACTGGTCTGGGCGTGTCGTGGTCTGGGGTGTCGTCTCGGGGTCGCTGACGGTGATGGTCAGGGCGGTCACTGGTGTGCTGTGCCGGGGCCGGTGCGGGTCGGCCTTGTTCCAGCGGGATAGCGGGGATTTGACTTTGCGGGTGCTGACGCGGGGGCGGCGGGGCGGGAGCAGGCCGTCCAGGACGGCCTGGCCGATGCGGCCGGTGAGAGCGGCGTCGCTGGTGACGACGCCGGCGGCCGCGGTCAGCGTTTCCCTGGCGGTCTCCAGGGCGATGGTGAAGCTGGCCCGGTCGGGGTCGGTGCCAGGGACTGATTCGACGGCGGTGACCATGGCGCGGCGCAGTGCCTGGTAGAGGGCCAGCAGCGCCCATATCTCCTGCTCCAGGCCGGCCGGGTCCTGTGAGCGGAGCACCCGGCCGGCCAGCAGGGTGTGGCGCAGGGCCAGGTAGGCGACCTCGTGCTCCCACCGCTCGTGATACAGGCGGATCAGCGCGGCGGCCGGGTAGCGGCGGTGGTCGGCCAGGGTGGTGGCCAGCCGGTAGCTGCCGGTGTAGCGGGTGCCGTCGGCGCAGGTAACGGTGACGTGCGCTTCGATGATCCGCACGGCCAGCCCGCCGATCCGCGACAGGAACGAGCCGTCATCCAGCCGGGCCAGCACCGGCAGCCGGCGGGTGGAGCACAGCCGCACCAGGAACTGCGCGCGGGTGGCGGCGACCTCGCCCAGGAACGCGCCGGCGTCGAAGCCCCGGTCAGCCAGCACCAGCATGTCCGGTCCCAGCAGGTGCAGCAGCCGGCGGGCGTAATCAGTCTCCCCGGTGGCGGGCGGGCCGAAAGCGTCCTGCGCCAGCTCGTTGGCGGGCTGGCCGTCGCGGCACCTCAACTTAGATTCCTGGCCGAAGCAAGCGAGCTACCCAACGTCACGGTTCAAGTCCTGCTGTTCAGCGCTGGTGAACACGGTGCCATGGTCGGCGCCTTCGAAGATCTTGGGCTTTCCCGAGCCCATTGATCCGGACGCGGTCTACCTGGAAAACCGCGCCAGCGCCCTCTTCCTTGAAGACCCTGATGACGTAGCTCAGTACGTACGAGTGTTCGGCTATCTCAGGGCGGCAAGCCTCAGTCCGTAGGCCAGCCGCGCTATGCTCACTCATGCGACAGGAGGAGTTCACATGAGTGCAAGTGGAGCGCAGCCCCGACCTGCTCGGCGTTGACCTGTCGAGGCCGCGTGGCGTAAGAGCAGCTACTTCGGTCGCAACAGTAGCAGTGTCGAGGTAGCGGACCTGGGTGAGCACATCACGGTGTGCGACTCCAAGGACCGCGAGGCACCGAAGCTCATCTTTAGCCGTGAGGCGTGACGGGGGGGTTCCTCGAAGGGACTAAAGCCACACTCTAAAACCTAACCGCTGTAATCGGTTCGCAGAAATCACTGCGCAGGGAGCCAATGGAAGCGTTCGAAGACGAAGGTGTCTTCTGGCTACCAGGTAACGAGTCAGAGACAGTTGCCGGTCGACTGAGGTTCGACCCTATAGAAGGCGCCACGCTATCGCTGACCGGCATCATTGAAAACCTAATGCCTCACTTTCAGCGAGCCCGGGGCGTCATCCGTCTCCACGGGGTGGCCGGAAGACGCTACCTCATGCTCGATAATTGCTTTGCGACCAACACCACTTATGATATGCCCGGTGTCGCCAGGCAAACCTATGCGGTTGGGCTGATAATTTCTGGTCAGCTGTTTGGCCAAGACGAGCCGCTTACCTTCGATAGGTTCGCGGTCGAGTTCGACCAACTGGCACATTGGGTCCGCCGGTCTGGCGTACAAGTCAGCGCTCATGCTCCGACCGACACTCAGATAATGGATCACGTTGACATCACCTTCGATCACGTCCCAGATGAGACCGTCAGGTTTGGCGACGAGGAACTGAAGCTCAGTTCAACGTGGGCGCTCAGAGGTGACAACATCACTGAAACGAGCCTGTTTCAGGCCACCCAGTTCGAACTGCGGTACCCGGCCGCCCGGCCCTTGGATGACATTTTCGCCGACATCAAATGGCTTCAAGACCTGGTCACGTTGGCCACAACCGCACCGACTGTGCCAACTGAGGTGATCTTGTGGCGCCAGGATATTGTTCGCGACCAGCCTGAGTCTATGCCTGGCGATCCAAAGCCACAGGCCATGAACTATTACGCCGGTCAGATTGCTGAACGCGTTCGCCTCAAGGAGCCACAGCGACCTGAGCGCGTGATGTTTCAGTTCGAAACTATTGGCGGCCTGCTCACGATCGCACGGTGGATTGGCCTCGCGCGGACGTATGCGGTGGTCGTCGATTCTTTGTTGTCCATCCGCTATTCGGCTGGGCTCTACGCGCAAAACCGTTTCTACAATGTCATCTCAGCCGCGGAGAGCTTTCATCGGCTGCGCTTTTCGAATGAGGTTATGCCGCAAGTCAAATTCGACCAGCGCCTTGACGAGATGATCAGCCAGGTGGAAAAGAAGTCTCGCCAAAACTGGCTGAGGATGAAGCTCCGCTATGCGAATGAGCCGAGCCTGGCAAGCAGACTCAAAGAGATGGTTGACTACGCTGGCAGCGCCTTCGCCGCACTCTGCGCCGATCCGGGTTCATGGGTCACCGTTGTAACCGAGTCGCGCAACCGGCTAACTCATCACGACAAGGAACGAAAGATTGAATTCGCATCTGGCGATCTCTATTTCCTGGCCGAGTCGATCTTCATGCTCGTCATGCTCTGCTTGTTCCGCGAATGTGAAGTAGCCGCTGAGACCCTTGAAGCTCTCGGTGAAACTGATGGTATCCAGTTCTTGAAGTCCAAACTCGACGATATCACTACGCGACTCAATGAACAGGTGGAGAAGATCCGGGAGCAGGAGAAGGCAGAGCGAAAGAAGTTTCCTGACGCCGCTAATAACGAGGAGACGGCAACCGGCCAGGCGAAGAACGCGCAAACAGCCGAGCCAACCCCGGAACGAGTAGCTGAAAAGGCCCTGACGAGGAGTTAGTCTCGTCAGATCCTTGGTGGCATCTGGTTACCCGTTGGCGTCGGCGGTCGGGATAATAGCCAGTCATACAACGAGCTTCATCGACCTCCGGTGGCCTGCTCAGCCCGCCCGCCCCGGACACCAGCCCTTCCCGTCGGCGGACACGACCAGCCCCGGACGATTGCGGGAGGTAGTCTTCACGCGAAACGTGCCAAAACCGGTGCGGACAGGACCCTGGACAAGCCCTATTCTCCCAGTTCAAAGGCACTTTCTCATGTCGATGATCAAGACTTGCCCATCCCAGTCGAAATCACGAGGTTAGTCGTGGCTGGGAAGGCAGCCCAGCCCGACCGATGAATAGCGCTGACTAACTGCCGCGACTAGTTGGAACTATCCGGACAATAAGTGACACGCTAGCGCCGCTGCGTTTGTGCGGTCGGCCCGCCGGTTGGCTGGCCTTCTTCCGCGATCTCACTGCCCGCGGCCTGTCCGGCGTCGCCCTGGTGACCTCAGACGCGCACCGCGGGCTGACCGAGGCGATCGGCGCGACGCTGCCCGGCGCGGCGTGGCAGCGGTGCCGCACGCATTACGCGGCAAATTTGATGGCGGTCACTCCTAAGTCCGCGTGGGGCGGCGTCCGGGCGCTGCTGCACTCGGTCTACGACCAGCCCGACGCCGACTCCATCCGCGCCTCCGACCGGTTCCCCGACTCGCTCGGCGAGAAGCTCCCGCAGGTCAGCGCCCACCTGGACGCGGCGAGGGCCGGCATCCCGGCGTTCACCGCGTTCCCCAAGGAGGTCTGGCGGCAGGTCGCCCGGCGGAGTTCCGGTGTGGCGTTCACTGATGCTCGTCGAGGAGTTTCGCTGCGGCGGCTGGGTCCATGATGTTCGACCAGATCTGTTCCTCTGGCGCTACTGCTCGTTCTGGCATGGCGTAGTCCGACATCCAGGCGTCGGGCTGGCAGCCGGGTATGAGGCTGAGAATGACGGCAACGTGTGCTCGCGGGACCGAGCCGATGATTCGGATCGCGACGTACGTCTCGTGACCCTGATCGGCCAGGACCTGGATGCCCAGGGCCGCGCCTTCGAGCATGACGGCGTGCTCATGCCCGTCCAGCAAGGACTGCCGGACTAGGTCGCGAACAGTTGCCCGGAGCTGACGCTCGGCCCGTGCCGCGGCCTCGGCCCGCCACCGCAGGTCGTCCTCATGGCCAGGCAGCAGATAGCCGCTGTAGGCCGAGGTGGCCAGCGGCGGTGTGTGCTCGACGTTGTATCGAGCCCGCGCGGCGCTGCTGCGGGCGGCCAGGGCAGCGTAGAAGTCCTCCGGCGAGCCGTCCTCGCGCTGCCCTGCCGCCACCAGCCATGCGATATCGTCGTCGACCCAGACGGCACCGCGCCAGCGCTGGATCTTGACCTTGAACAGCACCTGATCATCGATCGCGCGGATCCGCTCGCGCCCGGCCTGCCCGTCAGCGAAGTGCTCGGCTGCCTTGGCCAGCAGCGGATGGGCGATCTCGTCTAACGGCATCAACCCGCGGGACGGGAAGCCCGAGATCCTCCCGCAGGCAGCGAAGCGTCGGCCTGATCTGTCTGGGCATGCTCAGTCGTCCTCGTCGGCCCCGCCGACCGACTCAAGCTCCGCCGTGGTCATCCCGGCCAGCATCGCAACCCGGGACGCACGGCTGCCATCGAGGTCACTCAGCAGCTCACGCATCCCGGCCTGCATATCCTCGCGACGCGCGTCCAGGTAGAAAGCGACCGCGGCCTCGACAAGGTCCTTCTTGCTCATGTGCAGGTAGTGCGCCCCGCTGGTAATCAGCTTGTCGCCATCGGGCGAGACCTTGACCGCAACCTGCCGGGGCGCATGCTCAGCCGTCGTCATCGCTGCGCTTCCCCTCTCACGAGAAGTGCCTCCGGTACCTTTGGTGCCTCCAGCGTACCCCGCGAGAGAGCGACATTCAAGGACCCGCACTTGCCTGCAGGCGGGAGCCGAAGGACCCGGCAACAGCGGAAGCGTCAGCCCTGCCTTCCGGAAAGCCCATGACAGTATTCCAAACGGGTTGACACAGTCGGACGGCAGACCCATATTCTGACGGCATGATTTCCCCGATCCGGGGAGATCGCACCGGTTTCCGTGTTCAAGTCCCCCCTCGGACACCAGAACGCGGGAAATTTCCCCTAAAACAGACACCGCTTGAACACGCTAGCGGACGGCCCTCGCGCGATGGCCGCCCGCTGCCCGCCGGGCCGTCCCGGTCTCTCCCTGCGGGGAGGCGGCCATGACCG
>Ga0066790_10000335_pt1 | contig 16934 bp, 17 predicted proteins | sample OrgsoiDNA2013050_FD_70963 | JGI IMG/M metagenome (GOLD analysis project Ga0066790, IMG submission 70963) | Permafrost soil microbial communities from the Arctic, to analyse light accelerated degradation of dissolved organic matter (DOM) -... | ecosystem: Environmental > Terrestrial > Soil >...
AACTCAGGTGACCCCAGCGCACCATCTGGGTAGAGTCGGGCAGTGCCCGAGCTGCAGCGGCTGGATGCTGGCCATGCCCCGGCGGTCCTGGCCTTCGAGCTGGCGAACCGCGCCTACTTTTCTGCCTTTATCTCCGACCGCGGCGACGAGTTCTTCGACCAGTTCACCGAGCGGCACAGCGCCCTGCTGGCTGAGCAGGAGGCCGGCATGTGCGCCTTCTACGTGCTCGTCGCCGAGGATGGCTCGGTCCTGGGCCGGTTCAACCTGTACGACTTCGAGGACGGCACTGCCGTACTCGGCTACCGGGTCGCGCAGCACGTCGCCGGCCGCGGCGTGGCGACCGCGACCGTCCGGGAGCTGTGCGGGCTGGCGGCGGCGCGGCACGGGCTGCGCACGCTCAGGGCGGCCACCGCCAGCGAGAATGCCGCGTCCCGGAAGGTGCTGGCCAAGGCCGGGTTCGTCCCGGCTGGCCCGGCCGACCCGGCCGACCTCGGCGGTAAGCCAGGCACCTGGTATCAGCGCGGCCTAGCCGCCGGCTGACCCTGATCAGCCGCTGGCGACGTACAGCAGCAGCGCGCCGCGTCCCCTTGCCGTACCCGTTATCCCGAGCGCCGCGCACTCCCAGCCGTGCAAATGTTGTACAAGTTTTAGTACACTAGTTAGGTGGCTGATCCTGCTGTGCTCCAGGTGCATCCGCTGTCGGAGGTCAGGCAGCAGCTTTCTGGCATACTTGCGCGCTTCCGCCGTGAGGGCCCGGCGGCGGCGCCGGTCGCCTTCGGTTCGCACCGCAAGCCCGAGGCTGTCCTCCTGCCGTATGAGGTGTACGAGCGGTACGAGGCGATCGCCCGGCAGCGCGCACGCCTGGACTCCGCGCTCTCCGCAGCGCAGTCCGTCCAGGTCGAGCTGCCGGGGCCGTTCACCCCGGATCATGACCGGGAGGTCTCGGCCTATGCGGACGGGGAGATCAGCGCTGCGGAACTGTACCGCAGGACCGTTGCCCGGTACCGGAGACCGTAAGTGGCGGAGGATCCGTACACCGACCCGGTTACGGGAGTCCTGCTCAGCAAGCTCGGGCTGGGCACGGCTGCGGAGCTGGCGGCCGCTGAACGGGAGATCACCCACGCGGCGCTGATCTTGCTCCGGGAGTCGCCTGTTCTGCCTGCCCCAGCACATCGAGACGTCGGCGGCGGAGATCTTCCGCGCGCTGCGCAGCGAGAATTGCCTTCGTGACCTGGACAGGGAAGCGTTCGTCGCACGGCTGGCCTGCTACCTGGGCGAGGTCAGCGCGGTCCATCCGTTCCGCGAGGGCAACGGGCGGACCCAGCGGGCCTTCTTCGAGCAGCTCGCCTGCGAAGCGGGCTGCACACTCGCCTGGCAGCATCTCGACGCCGCCCGGAACATCGAGGCCTCCGCCGCGATCATGCGCGGCGACGCGGGGCCCATGCGGGAGATGCTCGACACGCTCGTCTCGGACGGAATCTAGCCAGCACTACGGTGCCGCGAACTCACCGATGGACATGCGAGCATCGGCACAATCCACTGTGCAAGTCATAACCACACACTTAGGGCGTGGGCTTGTCAGGCGTCTTCTGAGGTCGGGTTTCCCGTGCTTCCGGGGGGCGCTCCACAGTGACCGGACCGACGGACGCCCAGACGGCTAGGGCAACAATGTCAGCGCATTTACGTGATCCGGCCGAACTACAGTGAAGTGCCGCCGGTCCAACGTGGCAACCTCAGTCAGCTTCAGCCGCTCAGCGAGAGCGAGAACCGACGCGTCCGTAGTTCCGAGCGGCAGGCTGTCATACGCGACGACCAGATCGGCCATCCGCGCATAGTCCGCCGCTGTCAGGTCCACGATCGAGAAGTCACCATCCGCCAGCGAGCGCAAGAACAACGACTCGATGCGCGAACCGGCCTCGCGGGCCAGGAGGTAACCGACTTCTGCAACGACGGTGGCTGGAACTAGCAACTCGGTCCCGGCAGAATGCAAACTAGTGAACAGCTCTACGCAGGCCAGATGATCAGCGTCGTTCGACAGCGCAGCGGCCACCAATGGGCCGGTATCGCAGATGATCACGCCGAGCGGCCGAAGCCATCTCCGAGCAGCTCCTCAGACCGAGCCGCCACATCCGTAGTCCGGCTCTCACCGGCTCCGAACCACGCCGGAGGCCAGGGTCGGCCCCGGACAGCACTGAGATGGCGGCGCACATCATCGAGCACCACCGGTACCTCCTCCTCAGGCAGCTCCTCGACCAGGCGGAGAAGTTCCTCACGCTGCACGCTCATGAACTCAGTCTACGCAGACAGCCGCTGGCCAGCCCGGCAATACGTCGTGCCCGCTGCGTGCCCGACAGGACGGCCATCAGCGGTGTCTCGCGGGCAATCACGGCAACTGGCACACGGGACTAGACCTAGGCCGTAGCAGCTCAACGGACCAAGGTCCGCAGCCTTCCAAGCTGGCCATGCCGATCCACTCCGCCGAGGTTGCAGCGGCAGGTGCGGCGGCCCTGGTGCCAGGCGCGGGTGTGGTCGAGGTCGGCGCGGCTGGCGGGCTGCCCGCAGTAGGGGTGGCGGCAGGTGAGGTCGCGGGCGGTGATGTACTCGCGGGTCCGGGGTGGTGGCTGGCGGCTGCGGTTTCCTCGGCATGGGCGCATCCGCCTGGCGCTGTGAGGTCGGTGTCGGCTAGCTGGGCCGTTTTTGCGCGGGCGCGGGCGGCGGCGGCGGCGAGGATCTCGTGGAGTATCTCGCCGGTCTGGGTGCTGGCGGGCAGGTCGCGGTCCAGGGTGGTCACGGGCATGGTGATGGTGACGCGGCCGGCCAGGCCGGCGGCGCCGGTCTGGGTGAGGTCGCCGGGCGGGTGGCTGCGGGGGCCGCGGCCGGCGGCGATGGCGTGGTCGTGGTCGTCGGTGAGGATGACCCGGCACTGGGTGGCGCGGCGGGTGGCGGCCAGGCGGGCGAGGTGGCGGTGACGGGGCCGATCCGGCCGATCGTGCCCGGGGCGGCTGACTGGCAGGTCAGCGTGGCCCGGGGCAGGTACAGGTCGAGGAGCCCCGGCGGGGGCGGCCCGCGCCGCCATTGGCGGTGGTGCCGGGCATGGCCGGGAATTGCGGCAGCGCGGGGACGGTGCCCCGGTCGGCGTAGTGATCGTCCAGCGGGTCGCCGCGGTAGCTGATGTCATCGTCGTAGCCGTCGGGCAGCAGCGGCGGCGGCGGGTCCGGCCAGGTAGGGGCCGTCGCCGGGCGGGGGTCGCGGTCGGGGGTGCTCCGGCGGATCGCGGGATGAGGGGGAGGGTACCCATGAGCAGACTGAGGAAGACGTGCGCGCGGAGGTAGTCGATGCCGTCGGCGGCGCCGGATGCCTTGAGGGCGCGGGCCATGGCGGAGAGGCGGGCCATGGCGGCGGCGTGGACGGCGGGCAGGGTGGTGTCGGCGAGGGCGGCGGTGTGGTCCTGGTCGGGGTAGAGGGTGACGCGGGCGCGGCGCTCGGCGGCCGGGCTGCGGTGCTCGGCGCCCTCCGGGTCAGCGGTCGATCGCGTCGGCGGCGAGGGCGCCGCCGGTGCGCGGCAGCCGCCAGGTCAGGGTGGCGGCCAGGCCGGCCCAGGCGGCCGCGCCGAGGCCGGCCTGCGCGGCGGCGTCGCGGTGACCCGGGCGGGGCGCCCGTCCGCGCCCAGCCCGGCGTTCTGATCCCGGGCGGCAGAGCGGACGGCGATCTGCACCACGGTAGCCAGCTCGGCGGCCTGAGCCTACGTCGCGACCTTCCGGAACGCCGCCGCCGCGCCGGGCAGGTCCCGGCCGGCGAGCTCGGCCGGACCGCGCTGGGCCAGCCACGCGGCCAGGCCCGGCCCGGCGGGCAGGTGCTCGGTTACTAACCCGGCCAGGTCCACCGATGTGCCGCCGTCCCGGGCCTCGTCCTCGGCGGCCACGACCGCCTCCTGATCCTCGCCAGCCGAGCCGCCCGGCGGACGGCCGATCTCCGCGAGCACCGACTCCAGGTCGAGCTCGAACGACCACCGCAGGCCATCCCCGCCCGGCCCCGGGCCCTCGCCGGGAACCATCGGATCGCCGGTCTCGGCCATCGGGTCACCTCCACAGCGGTCTCGCTGTCCGCCAGCTGCATCCGCATCAGCTGGCTACGTTACCTAGATCGTACTATCGGTAGTAGCTGAGATTTCGAGATACATTAGCTGTCATATTCGATAAATCTCCAGCGAACAAGGGAGTTCCGGAGTCGGGCGTCCGCCCTCAGGCGGACGGCGCTGACCGTCTTCGCTACCGGCGTAGGTCCGCCGTGACGTGGGCGCGGTTGTGCGCCTGCCACAACGCCGGGAATGCCGGCCGTGTCCTCGCCCGCTGGAGGGACCGCGAGGCGATAGCGTTCACACGTGCCCCCCGGTCAGGCCCCGATGCCCGGCGTGCGCTCAGCACGCGATGCCAGCAACCCTTCGGTCAGCAACCCCCCAGCCGCCCGTGCTGACCCCGCCCGTGCTGACCGTGCCAAGCCAGCCCGCGCCAAGCCCCCCCGCCTCACCTCCGGTCACGGTGAACTGCCCGACGTGACGGACCTGCTGGCCACCGCCGTGGCAGAAATCGGCGGTGCGCAGCGATCGGGACAGGTCCAGATGGCCGAGGCAGTAAGCCACGCGATGGAAACCGGGCAGCACCTGGCGGTCCAGGCCGGGACGGGAACAGGAAAGTCCCTGGCCTATCTCGTTCCCGCCGTCCGGCACGCGATCGAGCGGGGCACGACGGTCGTGGTCTCGACGGCGACCATCGCACTGCAGCGCCAGCTCATCGACCGCGATCTGCCGCGGCTGGCCGCCGCGCTCAAGGGCAGTCTCGGCCGGACCCCAGTGTTCGCGATCCTCAAGGGGCGCCGGAACTACCTATGCCTGCTGCGGGCGCAGGGCGATGCTCCCGCGGATCCCGCGGACACGCTGTTTGATGCCAATGCCACGTCCGTCGTGGGCAGGCAGGTCAAGCGGCTCCATGAATGGGCGGCGGAGACTAAGACCGGCGATCGTGACGAGTTGGTGCCGGGCGTGGACGACCGGGCCTGGCGGCAGGTGTCGGTCAGCGCCCAGGAGTGCATCGGCGTGCAGCGCTGCCCGTTCGGCGCCCGGTGCCATTCCGAGCGGGCACGCGAGGTCGCAGGAGAGGCCGACATCGTCGTAACGAACCACGCCCTCCTGGCTATCGACGCGATCGAGAACTTCGATGTGCTGCCCGAACACGATGTCGTGATCATCGATGAGGCACACGAGCTGGTCGACAGGGTCACCTCGGTGGCCTCGACCGAGCTCTCCGCCGCAGGGGTGGAGGCGGCGGCCAGGCGGTGCGGCCGGATGGTGGACGAGAAGCTGATCAGCATATTGCGGGAGGCGGCCGAAGGGCTGGAGCGGGCCGTCGTTACCGTGCCGGCCGGACGACTGGATGAGCTGGCCGAGCCGCTGGCGGTTGCGCTCGCGGCGGTGCGTGACGCCGCCGCGGGCTGCGCGGCGCAGCTGCGAGCCAGCGCCGGCGGCGAGCAGGACCTGGACCGCGTGTCGGCGGCGCGCGCGGCCGCCACCTCGCTCGATGACATATCCGGAGCCGCGGGGGAGATGCTCAGGGCGTTCGGGCCTGACGTCGCGGCCCGTCCGGACGTGGTGTGGCTGGACCGGCCGCCGGACGACGCCACGCGCCCGCCAACCTTGCGGGTAGCACCGCTGGAGGTAGGTGGCCTGCTGGCGGAGCGGCTGTTCGGTCGGCATACGGTCGCGCTGACCTCGGCCACGCTGTCCCTGGGCGGTTCCTTCGAGCCGCTGGCCCGGCAGTGGGGCCTGCCGCTGGCGGGCGCCGGAGCCGACCGGGGCAAGGACCACGGACAAGGCACCGCAAACAAGGGAAAAGACGGCAACGACGGTGGCGCGGGTGACGCTGAGCGGCACCCGCTGGACTGGACCGGGCTGGACGTCGGCTCGCCGTTCGACCATCCGCGCAGCGGAATTCTCTACATCGCCCGGCATCTGCCGCAGCCGGGCCGGGACGGACTGCCCGAGTCCTATCTCACCGAGCTGCGCGAGCTCATCACCGCGGCCGGCGGCCGGACCCTCGGACTGTTCTCCTCGATGCGCGCCGCCAAGCAAGCGGCCGCCGAGCTCCGCGACAACCTCGGCTTCCCGCTGCTCTGCCAGGGTGACGACTCGACCTCGCTGCTGGTGGCGAAGTTCGCCGAGGACGAGCCGACCTGCCTGTTCGGCACGATCTCGCTCTGGCAGGGCGTCGACGTGCCCGGCCGGTCGCTGCAGCTGGTCGTGATCGACCGGATCCCGTTCCCGCGCCCGGACGACCCGCTCGCGTCGGCCAGGCAGCGAACGGTGGCCGCTCGCGGCGGCAACGGGTTCATGACGGTGGCAGCCGCGCAGGCTGCGCTGCTGCTGGCCCAGGGCTCCGGGCGCCTGCTGCGGACTATGACGGACAAGGGCGTGGTGGCCGTGCTGGATCCGCGGCTGGCCACGGCCCGGTACAGCGGGTTCCTGCGGTCCTCGCTCCCGCCGTTCTGGGCGACCAGTGACCCCGAGGTGGTCCGCGGCGCACTGCGCCGCCTGGCAGGCTGAACGCGGCGTCTCATTCTCGCCAGACTTCCCGGCAGTCGGCGGCCAGCATGGAAGACATGACATCGAAAGCGCCTGTTGCGACCAGGGTCCAGATCCACGCCATCGACTCCGCAGTGCTGAGTCAGCTGCGCGAGCGCGACGACACCGGCAATCAGCCCCGGCTGCTGACCGATAGCGAGGGCGGCAACCCGCTGCGCTGCTGCCTCCGCCACAGTCACCCGGGGGAGCAGGTCGCGCTCGTCTCGTATGCGCCGCTGCGGCGGTGGGCGCGGCGGACCGGCGCGGACCCGGGCCCTTACGAAGAGCTGGGACCCGTCTTCATCCACCCGACCCCGTGCGATGGCCCGGCCCAGGGTGGTTTCCCGCCCGATTACCTCGGCAAGCACTGGGTGCTACGTGCCTATCTGGCTGACGGCCGGATCCTGGGCGGCCAGCTGGTGGAGGCGTCGGACGTATCCGACGCGGCCGCGGTCGAAGAGATCCTGGCGCGGCTGCTTGACGACCCGGACGTCGCGATCGTGCACGTCCGGGCCGTGGAGTTCGGCTGCTTCCAGTTTGAGGTCAGCCGGGGCTAGGCGCCGGTATCAGAGGACGTCGTGGCCGGGGTGCGGCTCGGCGGGGATGACCTTGTGCTCCGCGGGAATGGAGCCCAGCTTGCCCGCCTGGTAGTCCTCGAACGCCTGGACCAGCTCGGCCCGGGTGTTCATGACGAACGGGCCGTACGCGGCCACCGGCTCGCGGATCGGCTGGCCACCCAGCACCAGGACGTCCAGCTTGTCGCTCGGCCCGTCCATCCGGCGCTGTGCGCCGAAGGTGAGCACGTCACCTGGGCCGAACACGGCCAGCTGACCCGTGTGCACCGGCCGCTGGTCCGCGCCGACGGTGCCCGTTCCGGCGAGCACGTAAGCCAGCGCGTTGAAGTCGGGCCGCCAGGGCAGCCGCAGCTGGGCGCCGGGCTCGATGGTGGCGTGCAGCAGGCTGATCGGGGTGTGCGTGACGCCCGGGCCGGCATGTCCGGCGACCTCGCCCGCGATGACGCGCAGCAGCGACCCGCCGTCCGGCGAGCTGAGCAGCGCGACCTGGCGAGCCCGGATGTCCTGGTAGCGAGGGGCGGTCATCTTCTGCCGGGCGGGGAGGTTGACCCAGAGCTGGAAGCCGTGGAATAGGCCGCCGCTCATCACCAGCTCCTCGGGCGGCTCCTCAATATGCAAGATCCCGCCGCCTGCGGTCATCCACTGCGTGTCGCCATTCGTGATCAGGCCGCCGCCACCGTTGGAGTCCTGGTGCCGGAAGACGCCGTCGATGATGTAGGTCACGGTCTCAAAGCCACGGTGCGGATGCCAGGCGGTGCCCTTCGGCTCGCCCGGCGCGTAGTCAACCTCGCCCATCTGATCCATATGGATGAACGGGTCGAGGGCCCGCATGTCCACCCCGGCGAATGCGCGCCGGACCGGGAAGCCCTCGCCCTCGAACCCCTGAGGCGCCGTGGTCACGCCCAGTACCGGACGGTCCTGCGCAACCGCGGCGTCTGGCTCCTCGATCCTGGGCAGGAGCAAGATGTCCTCGACGGTAACCGCTGGCATGACTACCTCCTCAAAGGCCGAACTCTCCGTTAAGCCTACGGACGGGGCCAACAGTAATTGAACGTGCAACATTCCCGCCACGCTGCCGGCGGGGCTCGGCGGGTTTACAGGGGCAGGCCCGCCTCTAGCTGCGCCAGGGCCGCGTCGATGCGCTGGAACATTTCCTGGATGTCCGCGCTGTTGGCGGCGGCCCACGGCATCGTGGCGGACATGATCACGCCGATGATGGCCCCCGCCATGATGCGGGTGGCGAAGTCGTCGGGGTCGCGGCCGATACGCCCGGCCAGCGCGTCGGCGATCCCGTCGATCGTCCGGGCGAACTCGTCGAGCGCCCGCGCCCGCACCTCGGGTACGACGGCCGTTAGCTGCGTCGCTTCGGCGAACCGCTGCATGTCAGCGGGGCTCATGGCGGCCAGCGATTCGGCCGCCGCCGCCCGGAAGGCCGCGATCGGGCTCAGCCCGGCCGGCTGCGCCTTCAGCGCCTCCAGCGTGAAAATGTCGAGGTCGTCCTGCAGGACGACGTCCTCCTTGGTGGGGAAGTAGCGGAAGAACGTGGCAGGAGACACCTCAGCCGCCGCGGCGATCTGCTCGACGGTGGTGGCCGGATAACCCTGCTCGCGGAAAAGGCGGAGCGCGTGCTCCCGGATGGCAGCACGTGTCCTGGCCTTCTTGCGCTCGCGGAGGCCACCAGGGATGGCCGCCTCGGCCGCTTTGCTCATGTCCGTCATTCTGCCCCCGCGACCTCCCGAACGCCCGCACCGCCAGGCTCGGCGTCCCGGAGCCCGGCGTCCTGGGGCTGCTCTTGGCGCGGCAGGAACGCGGCCGCCAGCAGCGCGGCGGTCACCGCGATGCCCGCGCAGACCCAGAGCATGACATCCAGGCCGCTGGCGTAAGCGCCGCGAACCGCGCTCAGCAACGCGGCGGAGCCGGTCTCGCGGGCGACCGCGAGGCCGCCGGCCACGCTGGCGTGGGCCGCGTCCGCCGCCGCGTGCGGCAGGCCGCCCAGGGCCAGGCGGCTCTGGTAGACGGAGTTCAGCACGGTGCCGAGGACCGCCACGCCGATCGTGGCCCCCACCTGGCGCATCGCGGTGATCAGCGCCGAGCCGGACCCGCTGCGCTCGGCCGTGAGGGCGCCGAGCGCGGCGTTCAGGGCCGTAGGCAGGGCCAGGCCCAGGCCCAGGCCCGCAACCGCGAACCAGGCAGAAACGAATCCCGTCCCGCTGCCGGCGGTCGTCGCGGTGCCGACCGCCAGGGCCGCGGCCATGATCAGGAATCCGCCGCTGACCAGGATCTTGGCACCGACCAGCGGCCCGCGCTGAGGCAGGCCGTCGGCGGTCTGGCGAGGACTCTGCAGCCGCTGCCCGATCCCGAGGCCGACGGCCAGGCCGCCGATGAGCGGCAGCAGCCGCAGGCCGCTGGCCAGCGAGTCGAGGCCGCGGACATCCAGGAAGTACTGCGGCATCGCGAACGTGATCCCGAACAGGGCGAACGAAATCATCGTCGACAAGATCGTCCCCCAGGTGAACCCGGCCGAGCGGAACAACGTCAGGTTAACGAGCGGTTCCCCGCCGGCCCGCCGGCCGACCGCCCTCTCCCAGACCGCGAAGGCGGCCAGCAGCACCACGCCGGCCGCCGTCGTGACCATGGCGGTCGGGTCAGACCATCCATTCTGGCCTGCCTGGATGACTCCGTAGACGAGCGCGGCCAGCCCAGCGCTGGAGACCGCCACGCCCGCCACGTCGATTCGAGGCCGCCGGCTGGCGCGCGATTCGGGCATCAGCCAGAGCACCGCGGCCCCGGCGATCACCACGACGGGGACGTTGATCAGGAACACCGACCCCCACCAGAAGTGGTCCAGCAGCCAGCCGCCGAGGACCGGCCCGATCGGGAAGCCGAGGAACGTGGCACCGCCCACGATCGCGATGGCCTTCGGCCGCTCGGCCGCTGTGAACAGCACCGGAATCACGGCCAGGGCCATCGGCAGGATGACCGCGGCGGCGACGCCGAGCACCGCGCGCGCGCCAATCAACTCGCCCGCCGAGCCGGCGTAGGCGCACGCCAGCGACGCGGCACCAAACAGTGCCAGCGCTACGAGTAGCACTTTCTTACGGCCCAGCCGGTCGCCGAGCAGGCCCGCGGGCAGCAGCGCCGCCGCCAGCACCAGGCTGTAGGCGTCGACGAACCACTGCAGGTCGCTGGTCGAGGCGTGCAGGTCCGCCGAGAGGGTCGGCAGCGCCAAGGTAAGTACGAACAGGTCCAGGCCGACTACGAGCACGCTGAGGGCCAGTGCGCCGAGCGCCCACCAGCGCCGCGCGCCGGAGGTTGCCGCGGCCGCGGGCTGGGCCGTGCTCGCCTCGGGGGCGGTCTCATCCGGGTTCACTGAGTCACCTTCTTCCCGAACCCTCCTGCGATCTGAGGGTCAGTAGCATCTGACTGTTTATCTAAAGTGATAGTAGCTCTTAAAAGAGGTATGCCGTCAAGTTTTTCTGAGACGGCGCGCCGGCGCATGGGCAAGTCGGCTGGGTTCCGTGATCACTTCCGCTTTTTCGCGCGTAACCCGGCGAAACGGTAGTGATCACCGGCGGCCGGGTTCCGGGCCAGCCCGAAGCCATGCCCGGGGCGGCCGTAAGTGCCGTGTGGCGCCCGAGGCAGGTGCTGGTCCGGGTGGGAGGCCGCCGCCCTGGCCGCCGCCCTGGCCGCAGCGCCACCCGGCAACCCCGCAGGCATCACAAGTAACGCGGCAGCTCGCATGGAGGGCGAGTTATCCGCGGTCGGCTTCGTTTGGAATCTGTTAGTTCATGGCCTCGCGGGACTTGTAGCGGTTAGCTAGGTAGCGAGCAACGTCGCCAGTGAGGAGCGGTGCGGTGTCCGGCGTTCGCGGCAGCACGACAGGCAGGGTCATCACGGGAGTCAGCGGATCGCCGGGGAGCCTGCGGGCGCTCCGGTTCGCGGCGGATATCGCCAGGAAGCAGGGCGCCATGCTCGTGCCCGCGCTGGCCTGGGTGCCGCCCGGCGGCGACCTCGCCGACCGGCGTTACCCGTCCGCCTACCTGCGGAAGATCTGGACCGACGCGGCCGCTCAGCGGCTGGCGGACGCCGTCAACCTGGCCTTTGGCGGCATGCCGGCCGACGTGGTCCTGCGGCCCGCGGTGCTACGCGGCGAGGCCGCGCGGGTGCTGGTCACCGTGGCGACCGAGCCCGGCGACCTGCTCGTCGTCGGGACGGGCCGGCGCGGCGCGATCCGGCGGGTGACCCCCGGCGGGGTGGCGCGGTTCTGCCTGGCGCATGCCGCCTGCCCGGTCATCGCCGTTCCCCCTTCGGGTCTGGAGGAGGCCTCCCGCGGCCTCCGCGGCTGGGCCCTCCGGCACCGGTCGCTGAATCCCGAGGCCGCTGCGCTGCACGCCGCCGAGAGAAGATAGGCGAGACTGGTACCGGGACGCTAGGAACTGGGCGCTCAGTACTGGCCACGTTAGGGGAGGCAGTCATGCCGCAGCCGCAGGGCGAGGAGCTTGCGAAGGTACGGGCACGCCGGGAGGAGTTGCGCGAGCGCTATCTGCGGCCGCAGGCTGACCGCCCGCCGACGACCGTCGGCGGTGTGCATCACCTCGCGCTGATCTGTCAGGACACCGAGGAGACGATCAAGTTCTACCAGGAGTTCCTCGGCTTCCCGCTGGTCGAACTCGTGGAGAACCGGGACTACGCCGGCTCCAACCACTTCTTCTTCGACATCGGGAATCACAACCTGCTCGGGTTCTTCGACTTCCCCGGCCACGAGCACCCGCCGTGGCAGGAGACCATCGGCGGCGTCCAGCACCTGGCCATCTCGGTCTCGGCCGACCAGTTCGAGGCGGCCCGCAAGAAGCTGGACCAGGCCGGGGTCGATTACCTCGGCCCGGATCGCGGCGCGGATGACAGCCTCTACTTCCGCGACCCGAACGGCGTCGGCCTGGAGCTGTACCGGGAGGACCTCGGCCGGTTCGCGGGCCATCAGCTTCTCGACTGAGCTGCTACTCATCCTGGGCTGTTGCTCGGCGGGGGCCGTTACCGGTTCTTCCGGCGGATCACCAGGCGCAGCGCCGACCAGGTCTGGTCGATCGCGCAGACCTTGTTGTCCACCAGGCCGGTCGGCAGGGCGACATCTCGTATGACCTGGTCGGACATGTCGGTCGGCAGCCTGGAAGCCCGCTTGGGCCAGGCGATCCAGAGGCCGCAGGCCGGGGCCATGCGAGAGCGCAGCCTGGGCAGGTCGGCCTCCAGTTCCGCGCGCTCGGTCACGAAGGCGACGATCACGTCGTAGCGCGCGTCGTCGGCCAGGTCGGTGTGCAGGGACGCGATCTCCGGCAACGGGCCCAGAGCGTCGTAGAAGCCGTCGGGGGCGCCGATCAGCGCGACCTCGTCGTCATCCCCGATGCCGAGCTTGCGCGGCAGCGGAGTGTGCGAATACCCGGCTCGCTGGGCTGTCGGCTGGCCCGCCTCGGCGTCCGACGTCATCTCAGGCTCCTCTCCGCTGGTCACCTTCGGCCTAGCTTTGCAGCCGCGGCCTCCCGCGTCACTTCCGGCCGCCGTGCTGGCCGCCGACGGCGGACCCGCCCGCACATAATGCGGTGAAACGGTGGTGGTCACCGGCGGCCGGGTTCCGGCGCTGCCCGAAGCCATGCCCGGGGCGACCGTAAGTGCCGGGGCGGCGCCCGGGCGGCCGTTGCGCAAGAGCCTCGCCGCCGCACCGTGCCGAAGGCACGTCGCTGGCCCGGCCTGCCCCCGCCCGCCGCGCACCGCCCCGGTAACCTCAGGCTGGCCAGCGGAACAAGACCGCTGCCAGCCAGGTTGCGACGACCCATTGAACCCGCCGAGCCGTTCAGAACGAAAAGCCGCCCGGCTTCCCGTTACGGTCGGCGATCAGGCCGGCGATCGTCGAGATCGCGATCTCGGCCGGGCTGCGCGAGCCGATGTTGATCCCGATCGGCCGGTGCACCCGGGCGATCTCCGCCGGCGGCACGCCCAGTTCGGTGAGGGCGGCGACGTGCGGGCCCTCGTGCCGGGGGTTGCCCATGATGCCGATCCAGCGGGCGTCGGCGGCCAGGGCGTCGCGCAGCGCCACGCCGAGCTCAGGCCGGTGGTGGTCGGTCACTACCACGTCCGCCGTTCCCGCCGGGAAGCCGTCGATGCTGTCGGTCAGAACAGCGTTAACAGGCACAGTGTTAGCAGGCACGGGCCCCGCGGCCTTGGCAGCCCGGCCGCGCTCGGGGTCGGGCTCGACGAGCACGGCCCGGTAGCCGGCGTCGGCGGCGTAGCGGAGCAGGAACTCGGCGACCGGTGTCGCGAAGACGGCGACGAGTACCTTCTCCTGGCTGGATGCGGGAGCTGGCGGGGGTACGGTGCCGTGCGCGACCTCGCAGGCCGGATCCTCATGCTGGCTGGTCATGGCACCGAGCTTGGCACCTTTGCCGCGCGCCAGGAAATCCCCCCGGCACCGCATCAAACCCAGGAGTCCCTGGGGCCCCCAGCGGGTAAATGCCGGGAGGGCACGATCTAGGCGAGCGACAGAACGGAGTGCAGATGCGGCTTAGCGCGCGTAACAAGATCAGCGCTCGGGTGACGGGGATCACCCGGGGCGAGGCGGCGGCCAATGTGGAGCTGGATGCCGGCGGGGTCCGGCTGGTCGCCTCGATTACCGTCGAGGCGGTCAACGAGCTGGGGCTCGCCGAGGGCTCCGAGGTGATCGCCATCGTGAAGGCGTCCGACGTGATCCTCGCCGTGGCGGACTAGCGGTTACTGGGTGAGGAGCTGGCGGACCGCCTCGCGCAGCGGGCCAAGCCGAGCCGCGGCGGCCCGCCGGGCCTCATCGAGTCGACGGCCGGCCAGCGGTTCGACCACCTCCAGGTAGGCCTTGACCTTGGGCTCGGTTCCGCTCGGCCGGATCACGACCCGGGCGCCGGCCAGCCGGTAGCACAGCACGTCGGCCGACGGCAGCTCCCTGGCACCGCCGGTCAGGTCGCTGACCGAGGCTACGGCCACGCCGCCGAGGAACGTGGGCGCTGCGGCGCGCAGCCGGGCGGTGACGTCGGCCGGCGCGTCCGTCACCACCGTGAGCTGCGCCGTCAGGTGGACACCGTGCGCAGCCTCCAGCGCGTCGTAGACCTCGGCCAGCGACTCGCCGCCCGACCGGGCCTTGGTCGCGAGCCCGAGCACCGCCAGGGCCGCCCCGATGCCGTCCTTGTCCCGGACGACATCGGTGACCGCGTACCCGAGAGCTTCCTCGTAGCCGAGCACGAAACGGGTACCGGGCCGCGACTGCCCGGCCCGGACGATCCACTTGAATCCCGTCAGCGTCTGGGCGTACGGGGCGCCGGCCGCAGCGGCGATGCGCGGCAGCAGCGTCGAGGACACGATCGTCGACACCAGCAGCCGGTCGTCGGGGCCGGCCTGCGGTGCCCGGAACCGGTCCAGCAGGTATGCCCCGAGCAGCGCGCCGACCTGATCGCCGGTCAGCGTCCGCCAGCCGCCCGGCGCGCCGGGGTCGGGCACCGCGACCGCCAGCCGGTCCCCGTCCGGGTCGTTGGCGATCACGAGGTCGGCACCTGACCGCCGGGCCAGCGCCAGCGCCAGGTCCAGCGCGCCCGGCTCCTCCGGGTTGGGGAACGCCACCGTCGGGAAGTCCGGATCGGGCTCCACCTGCGACTCCACCACGTCCGGCTCGGAGAAGCCCGCCTGCTCGAACGCGCGGAGCGCCAGCCCGGCGGCGACCCCGTGCAGGGGCGTGTAGACAAAACGTAGCCACGCGGCGCCGGGCGGGCCTGGCGATACCGCGCAGACGGCGTCCAGGTAGGCCCGGGCCACCTCGTCGCCGAGCTCAGTAATCAGCGGGCTGTCCGGCTCGGCCACGGGCACCTTGGCGACCGAGCCGAGGTCGCCGATGGCGGCCTCGATCTCGACATCGGCCGGCGGCACGATCTGCGCGCCGTCGGCCAGGTACAGCTTGTAGCCGTTGTCGGCTCGCGGGTTGTGGCTCGCGGTGATCATGATGCCCGCGGCCGCGCCCAGGTGGCGGATGGCGAAGGCCAGCAGGGGAGTGGGCTGGCGGCGCGGCAGCAGCTGGACGCGAATACCGGCGCCGGCCAGCACGCGGGCCGCCTCGCCGGCGAACTCATCGCTGTGGTGTCGGGCATCGCAGCCGATGACGACACCGGAGTCGGCCGCGGCCGGGTCGTGATCCAGCAGCCAGCCTGCCAGCGCCGCGGTCGTGGCCCGGACGACCGCACGGTTCATCCGGTTGGGCCCGGCGGCCACGGCGCCGCGCAGGCCGGCGGTGCCGAACTGCAGCCGTCCGCCGAACCTGTCGAGAAGCTCCGCCTCGGCGTCCGGGCTCCCGTCGGCCAGCAGCGCGGCTAGCTCGGCCCGGTCCCGCTCGTCTGGATCGTCGGCCATCCACGCGGTCACCCTGGACCGCAGTTCCGCGCCGGTCATGCCGCGCAACCTCGCCTCTCGCTAGAATCTGGTACTCGCATTTCAGGTACTCGCATTTCAGGCGAGCCCCGGCAGGATCTCGGCGAGCAGCTCGCCCATCCGGGCGGCGGACGCCTGGCCCGTGGCCAGCACCTCTGCGTGGTCGAGTGGCTGGTCGGACAGGCCCGCGGCGATGTTGGTCACCAGCGAGATGCCGAGCACCTCCGCACCGAGATGCCGCGCGGCGATGGCCTCCAGCGCGGTGGACATGCCCACCATGTCGGCACCGCAGGTGCGCAGCATCCGGATCTCGGCCGGGGTCTCGTAGTGCGGGCCCGGCAGGGCCGCGTACACGCCCTGCGCCAGGTCCGGATCGGCCTGCCGGGCCACCGCTCGCAGCCGCGCCGCGTACAGGTCCGACAGGTCGGTAAACCGGGACTGGTATCCCGTCGGCGGCGGCGGACCGCTCAGCGGGGACTGCGCGGTCAGGTTGAGCTGGTCGCTGATCAGCACCGGCTGGCCTGGCCGGAGGTCGTCCCGGATCCCGCCCGAGGCGTTGGTGAGCACGACGACCCGGCAGCCCGCCGCGACGGCCGTCCGGACGCCGTGTACCACCGCCGCCACCGGATAGCCCTCGTACAGGTGCGTGCGGCCCAGGAAGACCAGCACGCGCAGCGGGCCGGCCGAAAGCGACCGGGCGACCGGAACGTGACCCGGCACGGTCGGCTCGGCAAAGCCGCCGAGCTCGGCCAGCGTGACCTCGGTGTCGGCCTGGCCCAGCGCGTGGGCCGCGGGCAGCCAGCCCGAGCCGAGCACCACGGCGACGTCGTGCGCGGCGCAGCCGGTCAGCCGAGCCAGCCGCGCGGCGCTGGTCGCGGCGGCCGCATACGCGGGGGCGGGGGCGGGAGCGGGATAGGTCATGCCTTTAGGTACGGCTTTCCGTCGGCCGCCGGCGCCCTGACGCGGCCGACGAGGCCAGCCACCGCGACGATCGTCGCGACGTACGGGGCCATCAGCAGGATGTCAGACGGGATCGGGACATTAATGGTCGAGAGCACGGACTGCAGCTCGGAGGTGAATCCGAACAGTAGCGCTGCGGCCAGCGCGCCGAACGGAGTCCACCGGCCAAAGATCAGTGCCGCCAGAGCAATGTAGCCCAACCCGGAGGAGATGTTGGGCGAGAAGTTTCCGTTCGACCCGATGGTCAGGTAGGAGCCGCCGATGCCGGCGATCAGGCCGCCCATGATGACCGCGGTGTACCGGGTGGCCAGCACCCGGATGCCGACCGTGTCGGCGGCCATCGGATGCTCGCC
>Ga0066790_10000337_pt1 | contig 16882 bp, 19 predicted proteins | sample OrgsoiDNA2013050_FD_70963 | JGI IMG/M metagenome (GOLD analysis project Ga0066790, IMG submission 70963) | Permafrost soil microbial communities from the Arctic, to analyse light accelerated degradation of dissolved organic matter (DOM) -... | ecosystem: Environmental > Terrestrial > Soil >...
GCCCATGGTGTTGAAGGCGACGCTTTCGTCTCGCGCCCCGCCCTGCAGGCGGTCGAGCGCGTCGCGGATATTGACGCTGTTCCAGTGCTCTTCGATCGCGATGATCTTCATCTTGATGTCCTTTCAAGCTCAGGTCTTCGGGGGCGGGCCGCAGGCGTCACCAGCGGACGGTCTGACCCTGGTAGTCCAGGTATTGCAGCCCGCCCTTGCCGGCCTGGGCCTCGATCGTGTCGGCCACGCCGGGGATGCTCTGGCCGATCGTCAGGGGCGCGGCGGAGCCTCCCAGGTCGGTCTGCACCCAGCCGGGCGCCATCAGCAGCAGCGTGCGCGGGCCGCCGGCGTAGCGCGCGGCGAAGCCGCGCATCATCTGGTTCAACGCGGATTTGCTCGCCCGGTAGACCCCGAGACCGCCCTTGTCACTCCTCGATGGCGGACCGCTCAGGTCACGACCTCACTCATCCCTTGTTGAGCCAACCATACACGATTCGCTCAACAACGGTAGAGTGAATGGTGTGAGCGAGCCGAGAAGCAGAGCCGCGAAGCGTGCAGCCACCGCACAGCGCATCCTGGACGCGGCGCGTGCGGAGTTCGGGGAGCGCGGTCTGGAGGCAACCACCATCCGCCGCATCGCCCAGCGCGCGAACGTGGACCCGTCCCTGGTCATGCAGCACTACGGATCGAAGGCCGCCCTCTTCGCCACCGCCATCCAGTTGGAGGAAGCGGGTCCGGACGAGGTTGAGACCCATCTGCACGACGTCCTGGACGTCCGGCTCGCGGCCCTGCCCCCGGAGACCAAGGCTCTCGTCCGGTCCATGCTCACCGCACCGGAGGCAGCTGACTCAATGCGCGCGTTCCTGGACGAGCGGGTCGCCAACCTGAGCCGCGCCATGGGCGGCGCCGATGCCGACCTGCGGGCCGCGCTGATCGTCAGCAGCATCCTCGGGCTGACCATCGCCCGGCACTTCTTGAAGCTCGACGCGTTCACCAGCGCCTCGGACGCCGACATCGCCCGCGTCGCCCGGCCATGGGTCACCACCGGAGTCGGCCCCGCCGCGCAACATTCCCGGACATCCACGCAGAACGGCTGAGCCTCACGCGGGGACTCCCGGCCAGAGATCACCAGCCGGCCGGTTATCGATCCCTTAGCAAAAGTGCCACGAGGCAACGGGCGGATACGGTCATCTCCGCAACGGCATCGATCGCCCACCAGCCACATCCGGCAGGACCAGAAAGCACAGAGCCGGGTAATCGGTATGCAGACGGCAGCGAGGAGGTAGCCAGCGACCCGAGTCCGTATTCGGCGTTCGGCGTAGCTTGAATCCCCTGGCTTTGCGGTGTTCGAACCGAGCAAATGTTGCCTGCCGCGGAACACTTGATGAGTGAGCCCGGTAAGGGCGCGGATGCGTCAGTGAGCGGGCGCGGAGACCATGCTGGTCAGCCAGTCGGACCAGGAGGCCATGCCGGAGCCGGTCACGGCCGAGAGGTTGATCGTCATGGCCCGCGGGCTGACCTGCCCGACGTACTCCCCGAACCGGGCCGCGTCGAAGTTGACGTAAGGCCCGAGGTCGGTCTTGGTGACGACGACGAGATCCGCGCTGCGGAACATCTGCGGGTACTTGAGCGGCTTGTCGGTGCCCTCGGTGACGGACGCGAGCACGACGCGAGCAGTCTCGCCCAGGTCGAACAGGGCGGGGCAGACCAGGTTGCCGACGTTCTCGATGACCACGGCCGACCCAGCGGGCGGGTCGAGGGTGCGCAGGGCACGGGCGACCATGGCCGCGTCCAGGTGGCAGCCTGCCCCGGTGTTGATCTGGACGACCTCGCAGCCCGCCGAGCGGATGCGGTCGGCGTCCAGGTCGGTTTCCTGGTCGCCCTCGATGACGGAAAGAGCCAGCTTCCCGGCCAGGTCCTCGCTGGTCCGTTCGAGCAGCGTCGTCTTGCCGGAGCCGGGTGAGCTCATCAGGTTGATGGCCAGGATCCCGCGCTCCCGCAGCCAATCGCGATTACGCTGCGCCAGATTGTCGTTCTTGGCCAGGATCTTCTGCTGGAGGGTCACGGTGCGGCCGTCGTCGTGCGGGTGCTCGCGGCCATGGTCGTGCCCGTGGTCGTGGCCGTGGCCGGGCAGTTCCAGCCCGCCCAGCTCACCCGGATCGCCAAAATCTCCCGGCTCGTCAAAATCAACGGTGCAGCCGCAGGTCGCGCACATGATCAGGCCACCTTTACCGAGGTGATGGTGAGTTGCTGGCCGGACAGGACCTTGACGTCGGCGCTGCCGCACGGGCAGAGCAAGATCGGCGCGCCGCGGGCGCCCGAGCCGCCGGCGCCGTCCGGCACGAAGGTGTCCCCGCAGGTGCGGCATTCGACCTGGATCCCGGGCTCGGTGATCTGCAGGCTGGCGCCTTCCAGTTCCGTGCCCTCGGTGGCCAGGTCGAAGCAGAACCGCAGGGAGTCGGCGACCACCCCGGACAGCGCACCGATCTCCAGGCGCACCTCGGAGATCTTCGTGCCGGGCAGCCGTTCGGTCACAACGTCCACCAGGCCCTCCGCGATCGCCAGCTCATGCATGCCACATCAGCAGATCCGCGGAAGGGGATCACCGACCAGCAGATCGACGATCCGCGTCCCGCCGAAGGCGGTATTCAGATGGACGATGCCGGGCGGCCCGTCGGTGACGTGACCGATGATCGACGCCTGCGTGCCGAGCGGGTGGGTACGCAGCGCGGCCAGCGCCTGGTCGGCCTGGTCTCCGGCCACGACGGCGACCAGCCGGCCCTCGCAGGCCACATACATCGGGTCGATGCCGAGCAACTCCGCGGCGCCGCGGACCGCGGGGCGGACGGGGATGTCGTCCTCGTTGACGAGCACGCCCACGTCGGCGGACTTGGCGATCTCGTTGAGGATCGTGGCCACGCCGCCGCGCGTCGCGTCGCGCATGGCCCGGACGCCGGGCACCGCGTCGAGCAGCCCGGCCACCAGGCCGTTCAGCGGGGCGGTGTCGGACTGGATGTCGGCTTCGATGTCCAGCTCGCCGCGGGCCAGCATGATGGTGACCCCATGGTCGCCGATCGGGCCGGAGATGACGATAGCGTCACCCGGCTGGGCGTTGGCGACCCCGAGCGCGACGTCGCGGTCCAGCAGGCCGACACCCGCAGTGTTGATGTAGCAGCCGTCGGCCTTGCCGCGCTGTACGACCTTGGTGTCGCCGGTCACCACCGAGATGCCGGCGGCGGCCGCGGCCGCGCGCATGGACTCGGCGATCCGGGTCAGGTCCGCGACCGGGAAGCCCTCCTCCAGGATGAAGCCGGCCGACAGGTAGAGCGGGGTGGCGCCGCTCACGGCGAGGTCGTTGACCGTGCCGTTGATGGCGAGCTCGCCGATGTCCCCGCCCGGGAAGAACAGCGGGGAGACCACGTAAGAGTCGGTGGTGAGGGCGATCCGCGTGCCGCCGATCGTGAGCGACGCCGCGTCCTCCAGCGGCTCAAGCAGCGGGTTACGGAACGCGTCCAGGAAGATGGCCTCGATCAGGGTCGCGGTCGCCTTGCCGCCCGCACCGTGCGACATCGTGATGCGCTCTTCGCGGACCCGGGGGCGCCGCCGGCGGGCGCGGGCGATGCGGTCGAGCACCTGCTGCTCGCGGTCGGGCACTTGCTCGTGGTGCTCGTCGTGCTCGCGCAGGGCCCGCTCGACCCAGCCAGCCCGGGGTGCGCCGGGCTGGCTGATGTCCTGGGCCTCGCCGGGCCCGGCGCCCCTGGTGGGCGCGCCAGGGGCGCCGGGGCCGCCCGGCTGGTTGGGGCTCACGGCCTTCCCACCTCGATGGTCACGGCTTCCTTCACGCGGCGCCGGTTCATCCGGCCGAAGTTGTAGTACGCCGCGCAGGCGCCCTCGGGCGAGACCATGCACGTGCCGATCGGCGTCTCCGGCGTGCAGGCGGTGCCGAAGACCTTGCACTCCCACGGCTTGAGCACGCCCTTCAGCACCTCACCGCACTGGCATGCCTTCGGGTCGGCGACCCGGACCCCGGGCACGTCGAAGAGCAGCTCGGCGTCGAACCGCGCGTACTTCTCGCGGACCTTCAGCGCGGAATGGGAGATGAAGCCGAGGCCCCGCCACTCGAAGTAGGGGCGCAGCTCCATCGTCTCGCCGATGACCTTCAGCGCCGTCACGTTCCCGTCCCACGGGACCACGCGGGAGTACTGGTTCTCCACCTCCGAGCGGCCCTCGGACAGCTGCAGCATCAGCATGTAGATCGACTGCAGGATGTCCAGCGGCTCGAACCCGGCGGTGACGACCGGTTTGCCGTAGTCCCGCGCGATGAACTCATACGGCCTGCAGCCAATCACCGTGGACACGTGGCCGGGGCCGATAAAGCCGTCCAGCCGCAGGTCCGGGGAGTCCAGGATCGCCTTGATAGCCGGGATGATCGTGACGTGGTTGCAGAACACCGAGAAGTTCGGCAGGTTCTCGGCCGCCGCGCGCATGATCGTCATGGCCGTGGACGGGGCGGTGGTCTCAAAGCCGATGGCCATGAACACGACCCGCTTGTCCGGGTTGTTCCGCGCGATCTTCAGCGAGTCGAGCGGGGAGTAGACCATGCGGATGTCGGTGCCTGCCGCCTTGGCGTCGAAGAACGAGCCCGTGCTGCCGGGCACGCGCATCATGTCCCCGAACGACGTCATGATCACGTCGGGTCCGGACGCGAGGGCCATGGCGTCGTCCACGCGCCCCATCGGGATCACGCACACCGGGCAGCCGGGCCCGTGCACCAGCGTGATCGACTCGGGCAGGTAGTCCTCGAGGCCGTGTTTGTAGATGGTGTGCGTGTGGCCGCCGCACACCTCCATCAGCTTGTACTGGCGGCCGGGCTCGCAGAGCGCGGCGATCTTCGCCGCGAGGGCGTGCGCCTTGTCCGCGTCGCGGAACTCGTCAACAAACTTCATGATCCGCCCTCTACTCAATCCGCGATTCGGCGAGCGCTTCCAGCTCGTCCGCGTAGGCCTGGCCGATGCCCTCCAGAAACTGCAGCGCCGCGGCGGCCTCCGCCTCGTCGATCTTCGACAGCGCGAAGCCCACGTGGATCAGCACCCATTCGCCGGGCACGGGCAGGTCATCGGCGAGCAGGCCGATGTTGATCACCCGCCGCACGCCGCTCACGTCGACCCGGGCCAGATCTGGCTGGTCCGGGAGGAGTTCGATCACCTCACCGGGTATGCCGAGGCACATAGGACCATCCCCTCATTAATCTCATCAATCAAGACTCCTGCGAAACGCCGTGGGTGATCTCGGCGAGCAGCGTGGTCACGACGCGGATGGCTTCGTCCACGGCGGCGGCGACGGGCTCGCTGAGCCCGATGCCTTCCTCCAGGGTGGCGGGCTGGCAGCCGACCACCAGAATCCGCCCGGCCTTCGCCCCGAGCATCTCCAGCACCCCGAAGACCACGTCGGGCTGCATGCCGTGCGCGTTGAACAGCTGGCTGCCCTGGAGCGGGCCGCCGGCGCTGGCGGCCAGACCGGGCCGCTCCTCCGGCCCCACTTCCAGCACGGTCAGGGTGCCCGGCGGCCCGCCGCGCGGGGCAGCGTCGACGAGGATCGTGGTGTCGTACCCGTTGGCTATGTCGTACGCCAGGTGCATGCCGCTGGTCCCGTAGTCAGCGACCCGGACGCCGTCCGGCAGGGTGGTGAACGCCATGCGCCGGGCGACCTCGACGCCGAAACCGTCGTCGCCCAGGAAGATGTTGCCCACCCCAGCGACAAGCACCCGGCCGCTCATGACGTCACCTGGGCGCCGCTGGGACCGACCGGGCCGCTCGCACTGGCGGGACGGCCGGCACCGGCGGGACGGCGGAAGGCGGCCACGGCCAGCTCCCACAGCACGTGGTAGATCGTCGTCTGCGCCTCCTGGATCCGGTGTACCGACGAGGACGGCGCGACGAACAGGTAGTCGATGCTGTCGAGCTCGGCCATCTTGCCGCCGTCGTATCCGGCCAGGCCGATGGTCAGCATGCCCCGACGGCTGGCCTCGTCAAACGCCCGCACCAGGTTGGCGGAGTTCCCGCTGGTGGACAGGCCCACCGCGATGTCGTTCCGGCCGCCGAAGGCGGCGAGCTGGCGGGCGAACACGACCTCCACGCCGATGTCGTTACACAGCGCGGTGACCACGGACGTGTCGTTCGCCAGGCCGAAGGCCGGCAGCGGTGGGGTATCGCCGCCAGGATTGAGGAACAAGGTGGCGAGCTGCTGGGCGTCGGTGGCGCTGCCGCCGTTGCCGAAGGCGAAGAGGCGCCCCCCGGCGGCGAACCGGTCCGCGACCACGTCGGCGCAGTGGGCCAGCCGCGCCCCTTCCCGCGCGCCGACGGTCTGCCTCAGCTCGATGATCTCGGCGATCTTGGCGACAGTGGAGGCGCGGACCTGTTCCAGGACGGCGGAGGTGCCCGCGTACTTGCCCGCGTCCTTGTCCGCGTAGAGGAACGGGTAGAGCGACTCGACCCCGCCCGCCGCTCCCTGATCACCGTGTGCCGCGCCTGCTCCACTCGCCTGACCAGCCGCGCCGGTGCGGTCCTGGCTGTCCTGCCGCGTCACCGGGTCATCTCCCCACGACGGCGATGGCTTCCTTGGCGTGCACGAGAATTGTGTCCCCGGCCCCAGCCTGCACCAGGGCGACGCTGACTTCTTCCTCGCCCTGCCCAGTATTGACCACGGCGAGGCCATCGGGCAGCAACCGGACGATGGTGACCTCGACGGCGGTGTCGGAACAGGTAATGCAGACGTCGCCGAAGCACTCCGGCATGGCCGCCGCACCCGGTGCGGACGTCTCCCCGGCGGCAGGCGCCGGTCCGGGCCCTGGTCCGGGCCCTGGTCCGGGCGGCTCGTGAGCGGGCGCGATCACGGGATCACCTCGGGGCCGAGCGCACCCGGCTGCTCGAAGAACACGTGCACCAGCTCCCACAGCAGGTGATAAAGGGTCACATGAAGCTCCTTGACGATCCGCGGATCGTCCGATGGAGCGGCCAGCAGATGGTCGATGGCCGGATGGGCGGTCATCGCACCCCCGTCCCCGCCGGCCAGGGCAATCGTCAGCAGCCCGAGCTCCCGGGCCGTCTGCAGACCGGCCAGCACGCTCGCGCAGTGGCCGTCCGCGGAGATACCGAGCGCGATGTCCCCGGGCGCCGTCAGGTAGCGGATCTGGTGCGCGAAGATCTCCGCGACGCCGGCCCGGGCCGCAACGCCGGTCACCGTGGCCACGTCCGTCGTCAGCGCGATCGCGGGCAGCGCGCGCTTGCCGACGATCACGGGGTGCACGAACTCCACCGCGACGTGCTGGGCGTCCGCACTGGCCCCGCCGGTGCCGAAGACCACGAGCCTGCCGCCGCGGTGGAAGCGGACCGCCATCGCGTGGCAGGCACCGGCCACCGCGGAAGCCTGGCCGGCCAGGCTTCCGGTGGGGCCGACCCGCCGCTCGAACAGCAGCGCCGTGCCGCCCGCCTCAGTCATGGCTGGCGGCCGAAAGGTCGATGTCGACCTCGACGTCCACGGCGTCACGCAGCTTGAGCGCACCGAACATGCCCGAGTACGGCTTAATACCGAACTCGGACTGAACCACGGTCGCGGCAGCCCGGTAGTGACCGTCACCGTTCTTGCTGACGGTCAGCGCGAGCGGCCGGGATTGCCCATGCAGCGTCAGCGTGCCGTTGATGATGCCGCCTCCTCGGTCATCCGGCGTCAACTGCGACGCGCTGAACGTCGCCTCCGGGTACCGGTCGGCCTGGAGCTGTTTGAGGGCGCCCGCGGCGATCTCGCGGCGGTCGCGGTCACTGAGCGGCTTGAGGCCGCCGATCCCCTCCCTGATCACCAGGGAACCCAGCTCGATCCGTGCCTCGAGGCGATCCGGGGCGCCGTCGTCGCCGTCCAGCTCGCCCGACCAGCGGGTCAACTCGATCGTCAGGTCGTGCCCGGCCTGAGCCGCCAGGCCACTGCGGTATGTACGCAGAGTGATCCGGCCACCGCTTGGGCCGAGCCGGTGGCGCCCTTCATTAGCCGCCATGCAAGCACCGTAGGACACCTGTGAGGGCAACGTCCAGTGGCCATCCCAGACAGTTGTGACCGAAAGGGGCACGCGAAAATTGTCCTGGTCCGGAAAAGATTTTTTCCGTCCGGACCGGGCGATATGACGGCGAAAACGGACATCCGGCGCCACCCGGGCCGCCCCGCTACTGCAGCGCTACTGCAGCGGGATCTCGCCGAAGACTTCCTGGATGCGCCGCAGGTCCCGGAGCCGGGGCTCCGTGGCGCCGCCGACCCACCGGCTCACCGTCTTGACCGACACCCCCAGCAGCCGCGCGGCGGCCTCCTGGGTCAGTCCCTCCCGCCGCAGCGCGACGGACATCCAGTCGGAGAAGTTAGCGGGCCGCCCGTCCTCGCCGAGACGGACAAAGGAGGAACCGGGCGCCGATAGCTGCGGCTGGCCGTTTCCGGCACTGGCGGGCACCGGTCCGGCGTCGCCCGGGTCCGGACCCGGGCGGCTCGCCGGGCCTGCGCCATAGCCGGACAGGGCCTGGAGCTCAGAATGCAGGACGTCCACCTCGACGTGCTCCGGAAAGATACGGAACGCGACCTGGATGGACCCGGACGGCCCGGCGGCGTCGAGCAGCGCGCGGAAGACGGTTTCCCCGACCTCGCGGTTACCCTCCTCGGTGAGCGGCGACTCGGCCAGGCACCGGCGGACGAAATCGCGGATATCCGGTATCGACGAGGGGCGCGCGGGAAATACCTGGAAGAGAACGACGACAGGCATGACCTCGATCGGATTCCCACTGGAACCGTAAACGGGCTCAGCCACCGGATCTCTCCTCAAAGCCGTACGCAGCGCGCCAAGGCGCATGTTTGGGCTGAGGCAAGGCTATTCGATTCGGGCCGCCGCAGAAAGCCGTAATGGTGGCTGTGCACGCACGAATGCCTCCGTCGCGTAGGCGGACCCGGGAGGGAAGTGAGCAGCCTGTCGCAGGATACAGGACAGTTCTGTCCGGTTACTTTGCGTGTATGTATTGTGGCGTAGGTTACACCGGGTCTAGCATGTCGATGTCTGCGCACCACGATGGGGTCTGTGTACCAGAAGGCGGGTAAACGCCATGGTCATCTGCTCGGATGTGACAGCACGGCCTGCGGTGCGCGACGCCGCGGAGCCCATCCGGGCCGTGCGCACGGGCCGACACGAGTTAATCCCGGCCCATCGGATGCCCGGTAGCCAGACGCAGTGCCGGCCCGCATCGCGGGCCGGGGGGAGCGGGCGCGCGAGCGACCCGGAGGCCAGCGATCCAGCGAGGAGGTGGCCTCGCCGTGGCCACAGACATGAACGCTAATAGCGCTGCCCCGGCCGAAAAGGCCGAGCCGGTTCTGCACATTCTCTGGATGAACGCCGGGCTGAGCTGTGACGGGGACTCAGTGGCCCTGACCGCAGCGACGCAGCCCAGCATCGAGGAGATCGTGATGGGCGCCCTGCCGGGTCTGCCCCAGGTGGCGGTGCACTGGCCGCTGATCGACTTCGAAAGCGGCCCGGAGCAGGGCGCGGACAACTTCATCGAGTGGTGGCACAAGGCCGACCGGGGTGAACTCGACCCGTTCGTGCTGGTCGTCGAGGGCTCGATCCCGAACGAGGCGATCAAGAGCGAAGGCTACTGGTGCGGCTTCGGCAACAACCCGGCCACCGGCCAGCCGATGACCACCAGCGAATGGCTGGACCGCCTGGCCCCCAAGGCCACGGGAATCCTCGCGGTCGGGACCTGCGCGACCTACGGCGGCATCCACGCTATGGCCGGCAACCCGACCGGCGCGATGGGCGTGCCGGACTACCTCGGCTGGGACTGGCGGTCCAAGGCCGGCCTGCCGATCGTCTGCGTGCCGGGCTGCCCCATTCACCCGGACAACCTGTCCGAGACCATTCTTTACCTGCTGTACCAGGTGGCCGGCCAGGCGCCGATGATCCCGCTGGACGAGGCGCTCCGCCCGGCCTGGCTCTTCGGGGCGACCGTGCACGAGGGCTGCGACCGCGCCGGTTACTACGAGCAGGGCGACTTCGCCACCGAGTACGGATCGGCCAAGTGCCTGGTCAAACTGGGCTGCTGGGGGCCGGTGGTCAAGTGCAACGTGCCCAAGCGCGGCTGGATCAACGGTGTGGGCGGCTGCCCGAACGTCGGCGGCATCTGCATCGCTTGCACGATGCCCGGCTTCCCGGACAAGTTCATGCCGTTCATGGACGAGCCGCCGGGATCGAGGGTTTCCACCACCGCAAGCAGCATGTACGGGACGGTGATCCGCACCCTGCGCGGCTTCACCGCCAAGACCGCGGACGAGGAGCCGAAGTGGCGCAAGAGGAGCGCCGAGCTCCTGACCGGCTACAAGCAGACCTGGTGACCGACATGGTGATGCCGTCCGGCCCTGCGCCGGCCGCCGCGCCCACTTTGAGGGGAAGGGATCAGCGATGACCACGGCACAGGACTCCGACATCAGGGAGATGTCCTGGGACCCGATCACCCGGATCGTGGGCAGCCTCGGCATTTACACCAAGGTGGACTTCAAGCAGAAGCGCGTCGTCGAGTGCCACAGCACCTCGTCGATCTTCCGCGGCTACAGCATCTTCATGAAGGGCAAGGACCCGCGCGACGCGCACTTCATCACCAGCCGCATCTGCGGGATCTGCGGCGACAACCACGCCACGTGCTCGGTCTACAACCAGAACATGGCCTACGGCGTCCGGCCGCCGCACCTGGGCGAGTGGATCATCAACCTGGGCGAGGCCGCCGAGTACATGTTCGACCACAACATCTACCAGGAGAACCTGGTCGGGGTCGACTTCTGCGCGAGGATGGTCGGCGAGACCAACCCCGGGGTGCTGGAGATGGCCAACCACACCGACGCACCGCACGCCGCCCAGCACGGGTACCGCACCATCGGCGACATCATGCGGTCGCTCAACCCGCTGGAAGGCGAGTTCTACCGCGAGGCGCTCCAGGTCAGCCGGTCCACGCGGGAGATGTTCTGCCTGATGGAGGGGCGCCACGTGCACCCTTCGACGCTGTACCCGGGCGGCGTGGGCACGACCGCGACGTTGCAGCTGTTCACCGACTACCTGACCCGGCTGATGCGCTATGTCGAGTTCATGAAGCGGGTCGTCCCCATGCACGACGACCTGTTCGACTTCTTCTACGAGGCACTGCCGGGCTACGAGGAGGTCGGGCGCCGCCGCGCCGACATGGTGTGCTGGGGCAGCCTGAACGACCCCGAGTTCTGCGACTTCCGGTACGAGAACATGACCAACTGGGGCCGGAAGATGTTCGTCAGCCCCGGTGTCATCCGGGACGGGCAGCTGCTCACCAACGACCTGGTCGAGATCAACCTCGGCATCCGTATCCTGCTCGGCAGCTCGTACTACGAGGACTGGGAAGACCAGGAAATGTTCGTCACGCGGGACCCGCTCGGGAACCCGGTGGACCGCCGGCACCCGTGGAACCAGCACACGATCCCGCGGCCGGCCAAGCGTGACTTCGGCGGCAAGTACAGCTGGGTCATGTCCCCCCGCTGGTTCGACGGCACCAACCACCTCGCGGCCGACACCGGCGGTGGCCCGATCGCCCGGCTGTGGGCCACCGCCCAGGGCAACCTGGTCGACTTCGGCTACGTCAAGTCCACCGGCAGCAGCGTACTGATCAACCTGCCGCGGACCGCGACCAAGCCGGAGGTCACCTTCGAGTGGAAGGTGCCCTACGACAAGTCGGGGGCGCCGCTGTCCAACGCGATCGAGCGCGACCGGGCCAGGACCTACTTCCAGGCCTACGCCGCAGCCTGCGCGCTGCACTTCATCGAGAAGGCCCTGGTCGAGATCCGGGCGGGCCGGACCAAGACGTGGGAACCGTTCTCCGTGCCGGACGAGGCCAACAGCTGCGGCTTCACCGAGGCCGTGCGCGGGGTGCTGTCCCACCACATGGTGATCAGGGGCGGCAAGATCGCCAATTACCATCCCTACCCGCCGACCCCGTGGAACGCCAGCGTGCGGGACAGCTACGGGACGCCCGGGCCATACGAGGACGCCGTGCAGAACACGCCGATCTTCGAGGAGAACCCGCCAGACTCCTTCAAGGGCATAGACATCATGCGGGCGGTGCGCAGCTTCGACCCGTGCCTGCCGTGCGGCGTGCACATGTACCTGGGCGGCGGCAAGACGGTCGATACGGTGCACTCCCCGCTGGGAGTCACCCTCTCCACCTGATCGCAGCCGGAATGCGGTCATGTCCCTGGCGGCGGCCCCGCCGCCGGGGACATGATGCCGTCAGGACAACGGCGACAGCACCGGCACGGTCCAGACCGCCCCGGCAACGATGACGGCTACAGCGGAACACGGAGGGAGCACGGATGACCCGCGTGCAACAGGTCGGCGACCAGATCGAGGAACTGCTCGGGGTGCTGACCAGGCACGGTCAAGGCCCCGCGGCCGAGGAACTCGTCCGGGTGCTGGTCGGCCTGTACGGGGACGGCCTGACCCACATCGTGGGCGCGCTGCGGGAAGAAGGCGACGCCGGGGCCGCCACGCTGGACCGGCTGACCGGCGACCCGCTGGTGGAAAGCCTGCTCCTGCTGCACGGCCTGCACCCGCTCGACGTCGACGCGCGGATCCAGCGGGCGCTGGACCGGGTCCGGCCTTACCTGGGCTCACACGCCGGCGGGGTCCACTACACCGGGGTCACCGACGGGACCGCCCGGCTGACGCTGGAGGGCAACTGCAACGGCTGCCCCTCCTCGGCCGTCACCGTGCAGCTGGCCATCGAAGGCGCGGTCAAGGACGCGGCGCCCGAGGTGAGCGAGGTCGTGGTCGAGGGCATGACCGAGTCTCCCGCCCCGGCTGCGCCGGTCCTGCTGCAGATCGGCACCCGCCCGGACACGGCGATCCCGGAGCCTTCGGTCGCGGCGGACGGCCACGGTAGCTGGGTCACGCTGGCCGAGATGGGACCGCCCAGCGCCCGGCCGGTCTGCGTGACCGCGGGCGACATGCCGATCCTTGTCTGCTCGGTGCGCGGGACGCTGTACGCCTACCAGGACGCGTGCGCGACGTGCGGCCAGAGCATGGGCGGCGGGCACCTGGCGCGCGAGGTGCTCACCTGTGAGTGCGGCGCGTCATACGACGTGAGCCGGGCCGGGCGCGGGCTCAGCGACCCCAGCCTGCACCTGGACCCGCTGCCGCTCGTCACCGATAGCCAGGGGGTGCGGGTCGCAGTCCCGGTGGCGGCCCGCTCATGACGGCGCGCCCTGGCGGACTCGGACGGTTCGTGCCGGGGGCACCCGCCGAGCCCACTGCGCCGCCGGCGCCCTCCGTGCCGCGGGCGCGGGTCATGCCGGGACAAGTACCCGCCCAGGCGGCGCCCCCGCCCACGGTTGCCCCGGCGCCTGACGGGAACGCGGCGGCGCAGGCGCCCGAGGAAAAGTGCGAGATGTGCGCGGAGCGCATCCCGCCCGGGCATTCGCACGTGGCCGACCTGCAGAACTCGTCGCTGATGTGCGCCTGCCGCGCCTGCTACCTGCTCTTTACGCAGCCTCAGGCGGGCCTCCCGCACACCCAGGCAGGTACCCGGGCAGGTACCCGGGCAGGTACCCGGGCAGGTACCCGGGCAGGTACCCAGCCGGGCCGGGGGCGGTACCGCTCGGTCCCGGACCGGTACCTGCACGACCCGGTGCACCCGATGTCCACCCGGGAATGGGAGGAGCTCGAGATCCCGGTCGGGCTGGCCTTCTTCCTGCACAGCTCGCAGCGGGACGAGGTCGGGGCGTTCTACCCGAGCCCGGCGGGCGCCACCGAATGCCGCCTCGACCTCGCGGCCTGGGCGCAGCTGTCGGCGGAGCATCCGCTGCTGCAGGCGATGGAGCCGGACGTCGAGGCGGCACTGATCTCCCGGACGGACGATACCGTCGAGCATTTCCTGGTGCCTATCGACGCGTGCTACGAGCTGGCCGGGCGGATGCGGCTGTACTGGCGCGGCTTCGACGGCGGCGCCGAGGCCAGGCAGAGCATCGCCGAGTTCCTGGACTCGGTGCGGTCCCGGGCACGATTCCTGCCCCTGCCCGATGGGGCCGACCGAGGGCCGGGGCACTGAGATGGCGGACCTGACCTTTGACTGCATCGCCGCGCAGGCCGAACGGTACGCAGTCATGCCGACCATCACGCTGACGCTGCGGATCAGCGAGACCAGCGGGCAGCGGATCGAGACGATCGCGCTGCGCACCCAGATCCGGATCGAGCCCGCGCGCCGCCGTTACACGCCCACCGAGGAAGAGCGGCTGCACGACGTGTTCGGCGACACGGCCCGCTGGGCCGACACGCTGAAGCCGATGCAGTTCACCAACCTCTCGACCATGGTGACCAGCTTCACCGGGAGCACCGAGGTGCAGATCCCGATCATTTTCAGCTACGACCTGGAGGTCGGCTACGGCCGGTACTTCGCCAGCCTGGAGTCCGGCGAGATCCCGCTGCTGATGCTGTTCAGCGGCACGATCTTCTCGGTCGTGGACGGCCGGCTCCAGGTGCAGCAGGTGCCGTGGCACAAGGAAGCGGTCTACCGGCTCCCGGTGAGCGTCTGGCGGGAAGCCGTCGACGTGCACTTCCCGAACAGCGCCTGGATCACGATCAACAGGCAGACGTTCGATGACCTGCAGCGATTCAAGACCCGGCGGGCACTGCCCACCTGGGACTCGACGGTGACGGCGCTGCTGGCCGAGGCGGCGGACGTCACGGGCGCCACGGACACCACGGAGCAGACGCCGTGACCGCGCCGGACCACGTCACGCACACGCGCGCCGTCGCGGACGCGATCCTGTACGAGGGGTACCTGCTGTACCCGTACCGGCAGTCTTCCCGGAAGAACCAGGCCCGGTTCCAGTTCGGCGTGCTGATGCCACCCGCGTACGCGGCCGTAGACGACAACGAGCCGTCCGCGTCGCAGACCGAGTGCCTGGCCGAATGCGCCGCCGGCGCGCGCGTGGAGATCCTGCTGCGCTTCCTGCACGTCCAGCAGCGCCTGGTGCAGCAAGCAGCCGGGCCAGCCCAATCCGGGCCAGCCCAATCCGGGCCAGCCCAATCCGGGCCAGCCCAATCCGGGCCAGCACTGTGGCGGGACGTTCCCGCGCTGACCGTGGACGGCACGGAGTTCACCCGGTTCACCGAGGCGGCCGAACGGGAGGAACGAGCGGACCTGGCCGTCGCCGATCTGGACGGCGAGGGCGCCGAACTGCCGTTCCACATCGACGCCGGGGAAACCACCGAGGACCTGACCGACTCCCGCGGCACGGTCGCCGGGCGGCTGATCCACCGGTGGGATGCCCTGAACGGAGTGCTGCGCGTACAGGGTGAACGGGTGGCCGGCCCGTACCAGGCGCTGCGGCTACGGGTCCGGGTCGAGAACAGAGGCGAACCGGACCCGGCGCAGAGCCCGCTGGCGACGCGGGAGGACGGCCTGCGCTACGCCCTGGTCGCGGCGCACTCGCTGATCCGTATCCCGGGCGGCTCGTTCATCTCGATGACCGACCACCCGGAGTGGGCGGCCGCGGAGGTCGCCGGGTGCACGAACATCGGCACCTGGCCCGTGCTGGGCGGCCCGGAAGACTGCCGTGACCTGGTGCTGTCCTCCCCCGTCATCCTGTACGACCACCCGGAGATCGCGCCGGAGAGCGCCGGCGACCTGTTTGACGCCACGGAGATCGACGAGATCCTCACGCTGCGGACGATGGCGCTGACGGACGAGGAAAAACGCGAGGCCCGGGCGACCGACCCACGCGCCGCGGACCTGATCGACCGGCTGGACGGGATGCCACCGGAGATGCTGGAGCGCCTGCACGGCGCCATCCGGTACCTGGAGCCCGGTGCGGGCCCGGTCACCCGGGGCCAGGCCAGCGAGGGCACCAGCGGGGGGCCAATCAGCAGGGGCCCAGCCAGCGGGGGCCTGGTGACCCGGCGCCCCGGCGCCCCGGGTTCGGGCGGCCCAGAGCAGATGGGGCCGTTGACCGCGGGGCCATTTCCCGCGGCCCCGGCCGCGGACGACGTGCCGGTGTTCCGGACGCCCGCTGCCCCCTGGTGGGACCCCGGCGCCGACACCTCCGTCTCACCGGAGACCGACCACGTCGTCATCGAGGGGGTAACCGTCGCCCGGGGCAGCAAGGTCAGGATGCGGCCCGGTGCCCGGCGCGCGGACGCCCAGGACCTGTTCCTCATCGGCCGGGAGGCCCAGGTCGAAGCGGTCCTGCACGACGTGGACGGGAAAGTGCACGTGGCGGTGAGCCCGGTCGCCGATCCCGTCGCCGAATTGCAGCGGACCCACGGACGATTCCTCTACTTTGCCCCGGACGAACTCGAGCCGATCGGCCCCCGGCCACCGGCAGAAATGCGTCAGCACTCAGATGGTTCCGGCCCGGAACCGGGATAACAGGAGGCCGCTCGAGGCCGCTCCTGGGCACTCGGTGCCCTGATCGGGTATCAGGTGCGGGCGGGGGGACTCGAACCCCCACGGTGTCTCCACCAACAGGACCTAAACCTGCCGCGTATGCCGATTCCGCCACGCCCGCCCGTCCCGGCTGGAACGTGACCCTACCCCGCGACCAGGTCCCGCAGGAGGCGATCGACGTGACCGGTGGCCTTGACGCCGTACAGCGCCTGGGCCACCTTGCCGTCGGCGTCGACCACGAACGTGGACCGGATGACGCCCACGCTCTTCTTCCCGTACATCATCTTCTCCCCGTAGGCCCCGTAGGCCTTCTCCACCGCGTGATCGGGATCTGACAGCAGCGGGAAGGTCAGGCTCTCCTTGTCGCGGAACTTCGCCAGCTTCTCCGGCTTGTCCGGCGAGATCCCCAG
>Ga0066790_10000340_pt1 | contig 16835 bp, 11 predicted proteins | sample OrgsoiDNA2013050_FD_70963 | JGI IMG/M metagenome (GOLD analysis project Ga0066790, IMG submission 70963) | Permafrost soil microbial communities from the Arctic, to analyse light accelerated degradation of dissolved organic matter (DOM) -... | ecosystem: Environmental > Terrestrial > Soil >...
CTGGCCACGTTGATGTCGTTGAACGTCAGCGTGCCGCCGTTCCCCACGAATCCGGCCTTCGCGCCGCCCGAGCAGGTCGCACAGGCCTGCACCACAGCCCCGCCGGCCAGTGTATTGGCGACCGATTCGGCCTCGTACGACGTGGCCAGGGCCGGGGCGGCCGCGCCCGCCGTGGCGCTGAAGCCGCCGAACACGACCTGTCCGGGCGAGCCGGCGGCGTGGGACGTCACGAACATGCCGGCGTCCTGCGCCGCGGCCTGGCCGGGCACGGTGGCGGTGCCCACGCTGAGCCAGTCGCTGCCGTCGAGGGAGTAGTAGCCGCTGTAGCTGGAGCCGTTGCGGACCAGGGTGAGCCACACCGGCAGGCTCTCCGGGATCGTGCCGTTCGCCGGGGTCACCTGGTCGACGTAGGTCCCGCCGCCCGAGTTCCACTCCAGCTGGATGCCGGCGCCCGGCGACTCGAAGAGGATGACGCCCTCCGGGCCAGTTCCGGACGCGGTCATGTCGTTCCGGACGATGATCCCGGCCTTGGCGAACCCGCTCATGTTCTGCTGCGAGGTCACCTCGGTCGTCACCGTCGCCGTGGAGCCCGCCGCTCCCTTCTGGTAAATGGTGCTGTAGGCGTCGGTCCCGGCGTAGAGGTCCGCACCGGCACCGGAGATGCCGAACTCCGTGCCGGACTGGCCGAAGACCGCGGGCGCGTCGGACGCCGACGAGTAGGTCTGGTACGGCGCCTGGACCGGCGGGCTGGTCGTCACCTGTTCCGGTACCGACAGGCTCTGCGGCCTGCCTGGCCAGAGGTATCTCGCCGTCCCGGTCACGGTGCTGGTGCCGAACAAGCCGGACGGCTGCGGCGCGACCACCCGGAACGTGGCCTGGACCGTCTTGCCGCTGCCCACCACCGGGAAGAGCGTCTGGGACGCCGTGGTCGCGGACCAGCCGGAGGGCACCTGGAGGCCGAGCTTCACGCCCAGCGCCGGGATGGCCCCGTTGTCGGTGAACGACTCGGTGGCGGTGACCGGCTGGCCGCTGGACAGGGTGGTCAGCCCGGTGAGGTTCAGCGTCGCGGCGGGCGGCGCGGCCAGGGGATTACGCAGCGGGCTGACCCGCAGCAGCGTCACCCCGTGCGACGGCACACTGGCGCTGATCGTGCCGGTAGTCTCCGTCGAGTTGTGCGTCCACAGGTTGCTGAGCAGGTAGTCGGAGCCGGACTTCAGGCCCAGTGCGGACGCCGTCGTCGAGATGGTTTCTGGGGCACTGCTGGTGTTGAACAGGCCTACCACCGCGGCGCCGTTCTTCTCGGTCTTGGCGAAGGTCTGCTCGGTGGGTGTGCCGGCGATCCGGGAGGCGTCGATACTGTCCTGGTCGACGGCGATGACGCTGCGGTTGGTCAGCAGCCCCAGGTCGGTCTGGTCCAGGTTGGTCAGGTCGGTGCCCAGGATGAACGGGGACGCGGCCAGCGCCCACAGGCTCATCTGGGTCTGCCGCTCGTCATAGGTGAGGCCGTCGTTGCTGCCGTTGCCGGCCTCGATCGAGTCGTAGTCGTTGAACGCGCCGGGGCCGCCGTAAGGTTGCCACGCTGCGACCTGATCGAAGCGTGCGGCGACGTTGTTCCAGTCGGTCAGCGGGTAGCTGCTGCCGTTCGCGCCGCAGTAGCACTCGATGTCCCCGCCGGTACGCCAGCCGTTCGAGTACTGCTGCCAGACGTGCGCGTCGGCGATGTTCAGGCTGTTGGACAGTTCGAGGTGGATCGGGCGGCCGGTCTGCACCAGCGCGTTCGACCACGCCTGGACATCGGGGATGTCGAAGGAGCCAACGCCGTCGAGCTTGACGTAATCCACACCCCACGAGGCGAACTCGTTGGCCCAGGAATTGATGAACGCCTGCGCGCCGGGCTTGCTGTAGTCGATGCCGACCATGCCCCCGCAGTTGTAGTTGTTCTCGCTCACCGACGGCTCGGCGATCTGGTCCGCGGTGTACGACGTGCCCTCGATCGGGGTGTTCTCCGCGACCGCCTGCTTAGAGATGCCCGGCGTCATGTAGAGGCCGAACTTCAGGCCCAGGTGGTGCACGTAGCTGGCGACCGCCGCGATGCCGCTTTCTGAGCCCTCGGCGGGGAAGTTCGGCGGATTGATCACCCAGCGGCCGTAGGAGTCCACGTTGGGGCCCTGGCTGCCCGGGCACTCGTACCAGAAGTCGTCGACGTTTACGTACTGATATCCGACGCTGGCCAGTCCGCTCTGCTTCATGGCCTTCGCGGTGGCCTCGATGTTCGCGGTGGTCGGGTCATGCCGGAGGAAACTCCAGCTGCTCCAGCCCATCGCCGGGGTCAGGCCGACGCCGTTGCTCTCGGCACTCGCCGGGGGCGCGGCGCCGGTGGCCGCGAAGACCGCGAGCGGCACCGCAGCGAGTGCGGCCATGACCGCACGGATGAGCCTGTTCATGAATCCTCCCTCGGCGACGGCCGCACTGCCGCGGGCGGTCGCGCGGCCGTCTCAGGCTCAGCAGCCGCCCTCGATAACTTTCCTACGCCGATAGACAAATTCCGTCAAGGAAGCTCAGAGGCAGATGCAAATGAACAGAGGAGCGGGGCACGGCTTGCTTTCGCCGCGATCCACGGATGAAGTCCGGTGATATGCGGGGATTAGGGAGGTAATGGCCCGTTATATTGCTATAGCAATTCCTGGCGGGACAGCGGAGGCACGAGTCGATGAGTTCCGTGCGCACGCAAGAGGGGGACGCGACCGCCGCCGCAGCGCGCGTGCGTGCGCTGCGTTCCCGTACCGGGCTGACCCAGGAACAGCTCGCGGCCCGGCTCGGTGTCTCGTTCGCCACGGTCAACCGCTGGGAAAACGGGCGCTCCGGCATGTCACCGGCGGTCCGGCGCCGCTTCGGCGACCTTGAGCGGGAGACGGCTGCGCAGCGCACGTCGCCGGGGGCTCCGCCGGTTCCGTTCTCGTCGTTCGTGGGTCGCGAGCCCGAGATCGCGGCGCTGACCTCGCTGCTGCCCGGGAGCAGGCTGACCTCCCTCGTCGGCCCGGGCGGCTCGGGAAAGACACGCCTGATCCTCGAGGTCCTGCGGCGCCGTCCCGTCGGCGCTCTCCGCGTCGTGCTCGTCGCGATGGATCTCGCCATGGACCTCGGCGTGGACCTCGTTGGCGACCCGGCGCTGGCCAGCGCCAGGGTCGCCTCCGCGCTCGGGATCCGCGACCAGCCGGGAGTCCCGGCCGCCGCAACCGTCACCCAGGCGCTCGCCCGCCAGCCTGCCCTGCTGGTCCTCGACGGCGCCGAGCATGTCCTGGCCGGCGTGGCCAGCCTGGCGACGATGGTCCTGGGAGCCGCCCCGGAGGCCCGTATCGTCGTCACCAGTCGTTGCGTGCTGGACGTCCCGGGGCCGGGCAGGTCTGGCCGGTACCGGTCCTGGCCTGCCCGGCCCCGGGCGCGGGGGCGCAAGAGGCCGCCAGCAGCGATGCGGTCCGGCTCTTCACCACCCGGGCGGCCGAACGGAGGCCGGATTTCCAGATATCCGGCGAACTGGCTCAGCCGGTAGCCGAGCTGCGCCGGCGGCTGGACGGCCTGCCGCTGGCCATCGAGCTCGCGGCGAGCTGGGTGGGGACGCTCTCGGTCGGGGACATCCTGAATCACCGGTTTGACCTGCCGGACGGCGACCAGCGCGCCCGCACCCTGCACGCGGTCGCGGAGTCCAGCCACACCATGCTCGCCGCCGGCGAGCGCTCCGTGCTCCGGGACCTGTCCGTGCTCGCCGGGTCGTTCACGCTGGCCGACGCGGCCGCCATCACCGCCGTCCCTCCGGACCGCCTGGTGCACTCGCTGCGCCACCTGGTCAATTCTTCCTGGCTCATCGCCCGGCAGGACCATGACCAGAGCGCCTACCGGATGCTGGACACCTTGCGCGAGTACGCCGCGGAACAGCTCGCCGCCGCGGGCGGCCGGCCGTGCGCGCGGGACCGCCACGGGCGCCACTTCGCGGCCCTGGCCGCCGCCAGTGAGCAGTCGCTGGCGGGCCCCGAGCGGGCCCGCTGGATCGCGGCGCTGGAGCAGGCCACCGCCGACCTGGAGGCCGCGCTCACCTGGGCGCGCGAGACCGGCGAGATCACCGCTGGGCTGGAGATGAGTACGGCCCTGTGCCGATGGTGGCTGACGACGGGCCGGCTGGCCGAGGGACGGCGCTGGCTGGCGGCGTTCACCGCGCGCGCCGGACCGCGACGACGCCGTGGTCGCCCGGGCCTGGTCAGCGGCAGCCTTGCTCGCCACCGAGAACGGTGACTACCAGCCCGCAATCGAACTGGCCACCCGGGCGCTGCGGGTCTTCGACTCACTCGGGGCGATCGCCGCGGCCGCCCAGTCCGCCACCGTGCTCGGCGCCGCCTACCGCTACCAGGGTGAGCACGTCGCGGCCCTCCGGTATCTCGAGCTGGCGGTGGCGCACCGGCGCCGGCTGGGGGATGAGGCGGGGGTCGTCGCGGCGCTGAACAACGTGGCCATGATCGCCGTGGACACCGGCGACCTCGGCCGGGCCCAACGGCTGCTGGAAGAAATTCTGGCGCTCAAGCGCGCACTCGGCCACCCGAGGTCGGTCGCGCTCAACCTGGTCAACCTGGCGGACGTGTTCCTCAAGACCGGTCAGGCCGACCGCGCGGCGCAGGCCCTGACGGAGGCGGCTGACCTCAGCGCCGACCTGGGTGACGTTCAGCTGACCGGCGCCGTCACCTGCAATCAGGGTGATCTGGCCCGGGTGCGGTCGGACTTCACCGGCGCCGCCGGTTACTACCGGCGGGCGCTGGAGTGCTACCGCGCCGCCGGCAACGCGCACGACGTCGTGCTCGCGCTCTGCGGCCTGGGCGTGACGATGCACCACCTCGGCCAGCCGGGCCGCGGTGCCCGGCTGCTGCGCGAAGCCGAGGCCCTGGCGATCAGCGTGGGGAACAGCAACCGGATGCCGGAGGTCCGTGCCGCCCTCGCGGAGGCCGGGCAGGCCACCCGGGCCCAGCCGCCGGGCGGCCTGACCAGCCGCCAGGCGGAGATCCTCGGCTATGTGGCGAACGGCCTGACCAGCAAGGAGATCGCCGAGAAGCTGGTGCTGAGCATCGCCACGGTCGACCGGCACATCGCCACCGTCTACCGGAAGCTGGGGGTGACCAACCGGGCGCAGGCGACCCGGTACGCCCTGCGGCACGGGCTGACCGCATCGCCCGCTCCGGTGCCCACCGCCCCCCGTCCGGCCGCGGGGACACATACATAGTTTCGTGGATTCGCCGCCGCGACCCGCTCCGTTACGGTCGTCCGGCGCGGGTCACGGCGACCCGGCATCCCCGGCTGGGGTCTCCGGCCGTGATCGTTTGCGAGGTACATCCATGATCAGGGTTTCCCGTGTGGCCGCGGCCGCCGCGGCCGCCGGGCTGCTCGCCGTGTCGGCCGCGGGCTGCGCGGCCGCCCCCAATGGACCGGCGATCGGGCAGGCGGTCATCAAGGGCGGGAACGACGCGGGCTGGCAGGCGGCCGATCCTGGCCCCGCGTTCCTCGACTCCTGGGGCTCGGGGTACGCGCAGGGACGCTACCCGGGCCAGGCGTGGCAGACGGACGGCCCGAACCTGCCACGCTATCCGGGCCCGATCCCGGACGCCTCGGTGCACGATGGCCAGACGGTCCGGCTGACCGCGAAGACCGCCGGCACCGGCATCGAACAGGTCGACCTGGACGCTCAGGTCGTCGTGATCAGCAGCTCCAGCTACGGCCGGCTCAGCCTGGACAAAGGTTCCGACGCCACCCTGGCCGAAGCAGCCGGGGCGGTTTACGTCACCGGCAGCACCCCCCGCCGCCTGCCCGGCGGGCTCGGCGGACACCGGGGCCAGCCTGACCCCCATCTCCTCCGGTCTGCACTACGTATCGGTCTCCGGCGGATTGGCCCCCGGCCAGGTCAGCGTGCAGGGGATGAGCCTGGCGTCGTTCTGCGCGAAGCAGACCGCCGCTTCCTGCATCGTCGGGACCTGGACCGCGACCCAGTACCAGGCGGCCACCAAGGTCCTCGCCGAGCACGGCGCGGCCGGGGTCATTATGCGGATCGGCGCCGACGGCTCGACCTCGATCGACTTCAGCCCGATGTCGCCGGTCGTCCTGTCCGGGCGGGAACTGCAGGGCGACCTCATCTTCGGCGGCACGGTCACCGGGAAGCTGGTGCTGCCGACCGGCCCCGCGCCGGGAGGCACGTCCACGTGGACGTACGCCGCCGGCAGCCCACCCGACTACAGCAGCCTGACCGCCACGGTGCACACCACCAGCCCGATCGACTACATGTTCGGGCCGGTCTCCGTCAGCGCGCTCGCGAGCTCGTTCGGCGCGGACAGCTCGGCCGTGGACTCTCATCCGCTGGGCGGCGGGACCTTGACCTGCAGCGGCAACACGCTGGTCACCCGGGCGCCGAGCAACGTCAAGTCGGCCGGCACCTGGACCTGGACGCGGACCAGCTAGGACGCGGACTCACCCGCAAGAAGGGGACGCCATGAGCGAGATGGTCTTCTTCACCGACAACTATCAGGACCGCAGCACCCGCGAGGGATACCAGTTCGAGTTCTTCTGCCGGCGCTGCGGGAACGGCTACAGCTCGACCTTCAAGCATTCGGTCACCGGATTCGGCGGCCGACTGCTGCGGATGGGCGGCGACCTGGTGGGCGGCAACGTCGGCGACACCGCCCGCCAGCTCGGGTGGGACGCCGAGTGGACGCGCGACGGCCTGCGCGGCTCGACGCGGGACAAGGCGCTCGCCCGCGCCGTCGACGAGATGAAGCCCCACTTCGAGCAGTGCCACCGGTGCGGCCAGTGGGTCTGCGGCCAGATCTGCTGGAACGGCGAGCGCGGAATGTGCGTGACGTGCGCACCCAAACTCGGCCAGGAGATCGCCGCGGGACGCGGGTCCGCTGGCCGGGTCGCTGGCCGGCCAGATCGCGCACGACGCCGGCTGGTCCAGCCGGCTCGATGCCCTGCTGGGCAGCTCTTCAGGATCCGGGTCTTCAGGATCCGGGTCACCGGCGCAAGGAGCCTTATGACAGATCCGGCGCACGGCATCCGGGCGTCCGACGCCGACCGGGACAACGCGGCCAGGACGCTGGCCGACGCCACCGCCGCCGGCCGGATCTCGCTGCCGGAACACCACACCCGGCTCGACGCCCTGTACGCCGCGGTCACCGAGGATGAGGTGGCCGCGGTGACCGCGGACCTGCCCGCGGGGCCCGCCGGTCCGGCCGGGCGCGGCGCGCTGCTGCGGATGCTCGGCCCGTATCGCTGCCTGCTGATCGGGGGGCAGGCGCGGCGGGCGGGCCGGTTCCGGATGGGCCGGTTCTGCACCGTCGTCGCGGCTTTCGGCGGAATCGAGCTGGACCTGCGCGCCGCTCAGCTCAGCCGGGACGAGCTGACCCTGACGGTATGGAGCCTGCTGGCGCGGGTCACGGTCATTGTGCCCGCGCACGCCCGCGTGCTGGACCAGGTGCTCGTGATCGGCCGCGGCCGGACCGCCCCGGATGACGACGGTGCGGCCGGGTCGCCGGTGATCCGGCTCCGCGGGATCAGCCTGGCCGGCTCGTTCCGCATCCCACAGGTGTAAGCGTGCCTCTCGCGGCCATCCGGAAACATCATTTTTCGCCCAGATAAGTGCAAACAGGTCCTTATCCTCACCATTTGCCGCCCTTGGTCCCTCGTTCAGAAGAAGCTCAGAAGTTCCGATAAAGCCACAGCCGGGCGCCGGCACCGACCCGAAGGTGGCAAAAGTGACCAGTACCAGCCGAAGACATTTTCTCCAGTACGGCGTAGGCGCGATCGGGGCGGCTTCGGTGGCCCGCCTGGGCACGCAGCCCAGCTGGGCCGCTGGCATCAGCGCATCGCGGTCGGCCACGGCCCGATCGGCGGCGGGCCCGACGGGCCCGACCGGGCCCAGCCTCCGCAAGTACGTCGAGCCGGTCCCACAGCCGGGCGACGGCATCGTAGTGGCGTCCCAGGTCGCGCCGGACCGGTACGCCTTCTCGCTGCGTGAGATCCGCCGCCACCTGCACCCGGACCTGCCCGCGACCCCGGTGTGGGCGTACGACGACGGCTCCGGGCTGTCCGGCCAGGCCGGCTCGCTCGGCATGGCCATCGCGGCCACCACCGGGACACCCATCACGGTCAGCTACACCCATCACCTCCCGACGACGTACCCGTCCTGGATCCCGGTGGACACCCGGCTGACGCCGCTAGGGAACAAGGTGCGGTTCATGACCCACCTGCACGGCGCCTTCGTCGCCGCCGCCGACGACGGCAACCCCACCGAGACCCCGGACGGCTGGGGCCCCGGCGAAACGCAGACGGTCGTGTACCCGAACCAGGCACCGCAGCAGTCAGCCCGCACCATGTGGTTCCACGACCACGCGATGGGTGCGACGCGGCTCAACGTCTTCGCCGGGCTGGCCGGCGCGTACATCCTGCGGGACGAGTACGACACCGGTCAGGAGCCCAACCCGGTCGGCATCCCCGGCGGGGCGTACGAGATCCCGCTGGTCATCCAGGACCGCATGTTCAACCCGGACGGCACCTTCCTCTACCCGGTCAGCACCATCCCCGGCGTCACCTGGATCGGTGAGTACTTCGGCGACACCATGCTGGTCAACGGCAAGGTCTGGCCGTATCTGGAGGTCGAGCCGCGGCTGTACCGGCTCCGCATCCTGAACGGCTGCAATGCGCGGATCATGAGCCTCGGCATCGCCGGGGCGGGCATCTGGCAGATCGGCGCCGAAGGCGGCATGTGGGACCGCCCAGTCCCGATGGACCAGATCGTCCTGACGTCGGCCGAACGGGCCGACCTGATCGTCGACTTCCGCGGGCTGGCCGGGCAGACCCTGCACCTGGTCAACAGCACGCCGGCCGCCCCGGTGTCCACCCCGGCGCCCCCGCTCGCCCCGGTGATGCAGATCCGGGTCGGGCGGAAGGTGACCGAGCACGGGCCCACCCGCATCCCCGCCCGGCTGCGCGGCGGCCGTGCCGCGCAGTTGCGCAGGCCGGATCACACCCGCTACATCTCGCTCAACGAGATAGACCCGGACGAGAACAGCTGGTACCTCAACCTCAACGGGGCCCACTTCGGGGACTCGGTCGAGAAGCCCCGGAATAACACCGTGGAGGACTGGGTGTTCGTCAACACCACCATGGACACCCACCCAATGCACACTCACCTGTTCAACCACCAGGTGATCGGCCGGACCCCGTTCGACGTCGAGGCGTACGAGACGGCCAACGCGACCGCGAACGGCGTACCGGGCGGGATCGACCCGACCCCGTGGGCGACCGGCCCGATGGAGCCGCCCACGCCGGACGAGCGCGGCTTCAAGGACACCACCAAGGTCAACCCGGGCTACTTCACCACCGTCCGGGCCAAGATCGAGCTGCCCAAGGGGGTCACCGCGCCGCAGACCTACGTGTACCACTGCCACATCGTGGAGCACGAGGACAACGACATGATGCAGCCCTTCACCGTCGTCCCGTAACGAACGGCGCCCCGGCCTCCCGGCGCGCAAGCGCCGGGAGGTTGCCCGGCCGGGCACAGCGCGGTCACTGGTACGAGATCATGACCGGCGCCGGGGCCTTGGCCATCGTCCCCCGCGGATTCAGCATCGGGTGATCCTTGGTGAGGAAGTTCTTCCAGCCGAAGAACACGCCGTGCGGGGCGGCCGCGGTCACCGCGCTCCAGGTGTCCTGCTTCATGCCCTGGGTGCCCTGCCCGTCCATGTGGACGACGATGGCCAGGTCGGCGTTGCCGGTGTCGAGGCCCCGCTCGTCCTGAATCATCGACAGCTGGAACTGGTGCAGGACCAGGAGTTTCTGCGGCAGGTGGAGCTCGGCGGTCAGGCCGGCCAGCCACCTCACCACGCTGTTGACCTCGCGGATGCTGATGCTGCCGATCTGCCGCAGCGGGAGCTGGTGCGGCTGAAGTTTCCACTCCCCATCCAGGGCCAGCCCCACGTTCGGCATGGCCAGCAATGGCTTGTACATCTTGGCCTGGGCGAGCAGGCTGGCCCGCCCCGGCTGCAGGTCCAGGACGACGTAGAAACCGGCGGCGCTCGCCCGCTCCACCCACGGGCGAAGGGACGCCACGCTGGACACGCCCGAGTAGGTGCCATCCGGGCCGGGGAATCCCAGCGCGACCGTGGCGATGATCTCGAAGGCCGGGATGACGGGGACGCCGCTCAGCGCCCGATACGGCGCGGCCATCTGCCTCGCCCGGGCGATGCTGGCCGGCAGATCCTGCTGGCCGAGCGCGCCGAGCACGGGAGCTTCCGGATGGCCGTACAGGGCGACCAGCCGGTGGCCGGGGAAAAGGATCTGGCCGCCGCCGGGCAACTGAACCCCCGTCGCGGCGACCGCGACCCGGTAGGCGAGCAGGCTGGGCGGGCCGAAACCGGCGCCGGCCGCCACCACATTGACGGGCTTCGCCGCCGACAGCGCGGTGATCGCGGTGGAGTCGGTACGCGGGTCGTCACCGGGCACCGGCACCACGCTGGCCCCCGCGATCTGCGCGGTCTCGGTGATGGCCACGGTGGCCGCGGAAGCTCCCGGCGGCACCAGGACGGCGACGTGGCTGAGCGGTGGCGGTGGCGCCGTCACGGGCAGCGCGCCGGGCCCGGAGACGACGTGGACCCCGGGCAGCCACGCGGACAGCACGCGTGCGGGCAGCCCCACGGCGAGGACGTCACGCGGGTGAAGGCTTGTGATCTCCGCCCGCAGAGCCGGGCTGATCGTGCCGGGCGAGGGGAGGGCCCGCGCCGACGGGGGCGCCGCGGACGGCGGCTCTGCGGACGGTGGGAGCCCGGGCGAGGGCCGCGGGCCGGGCGGGCCCGGGACGGGTGCGGACGCAGAGGCCGGCGCATGCGCGGAGCGGGGCGGGCCCGGGGCGGTCAGCAGGAGCGGCGCACTCAGCCGGCGCGCGTCGGCCGCCGCGGCGTTCACCGCGACCGGATCGTCCGCGCTGACCACGACGATCGGGGCGGACAGGAAGAGTTGCCGCGCGACGCCGGCCGCGAGCTCGTCGGCGGACGAGCCAGTAAGGACGACCGTGGGAGAGGAGGGGGTGTGCGTCCGCGCCACCGCCGGGTGGCCCGGGGTGCCCGGCCGAGGCTGCGCCGACGAGGCCGCGGTGGGCCGGGCGCTGGAGCAGGCGGTGACGCCGAACGCGAAGATGGACAACGCCGCCAGGAACGTTCCGCCGCGGTGCCCGCGTATGTGCCCGCGTATGTGCCTGCCTGCGTGAGACACGATTTCCCACATGGTCGCTCAGAATAATGGGCCCGGATAGGCCCGGATGGGCCCGGAATGGGCCGCCGCCGGACACGCTAGCGTGATCGAGCACCCGGCACGGGAAGGAACGCGGGTTCGTAAGGATGTGCCCGTGCTTAGTTCTGGGGCCAGCCCTTCGGCCAGCCGCGGGCGTGCAGCCGTCTAACCAGCGCGGGCGTGGAGCCGGCGCCGCCCCTCGGCCCACGCCTCCACCAGGCCCGGCAGCCGGCCGCGCGCGATATCGCCCTCGCTCAGTTCCTGATGGATACGCAGCTCGCGCACCAGGATGCACGCGAGGTTGACGGAGAACTCCTCGTCCCTCCCGGCCGCCGCCACCGCCGCCTCGATGCGCGGCCGGATCGCGGGTGCCGCCCCGCCGAGCAGCACGTACAGCGTGGCCAGGTCGTAGCCGGGCAAGTACTGCCCGCCGAACTCCCAATCCACCACCGTGCACGCATGGCCGGCGCCGAGCAGGACGTTGGCGGGAAGAAGGTCGCCGTGGCCGAACTCGCGCCGGTCACCGCATCGGGCCAGTAGCCGCAGGAGCGCCTCCCGGTCGGCCAGGGTGAAGAAGCCGCGACGGTGATACCGGTCGATCCGCTTCTGGTAGTCGACCATCAGGCGCCGGGCGGGCGACCCGGGCACCGCCGGCTGCCACGTACTGATCGCCTCCGCCGCCGCGACGACCGCCGCGATGTCGCCCACGTCAAGGGGGGCGGAAAGATAGCGGCCCGCGTCGGCCGGCCGGTCCCCGATCCATTCAAGGATCAGCGCGGTCTCGCCGTTCGTCCACTTCAGCTGGGGAATCCGGACCGGGGGCCGTTCCCGGACGAAGGACCGGTAGATGTCGATTTCGTGCCGCCACTTCGCCACCCAGAACGGATCGGCGGTGAGCAGGATCTTGGCGATGACGGGCTCGCGGTCCATCTCGCCCGCCACGAGCATCGATTTGCCGGTGCCGCGCACGATCTGGTGGCCGGTGAGCCCCGCTTCGGCCGTGACCGCCGCCAGCAGGACATCCGGGCTGTTCTCCGTCATCCGGTGGCCCTCACTTGACGGCTTTCACTTCGCGCGGCGCCGGCTGGGCATCAGAGCTCGCGATCAAACGCGCAGGGGTGGCCTCCGTCCCGGCCGTACGGTGCTGCGCCGGCGAAACGGTCCAGGTTAAACGTGCTTTCTGCTCGCTGCATGATCCTTAGTCTGTCGCAGGTCGCGGCGCATAGCACGCCCCACACCACCGGTTCGGGTAAGACAGGACACGTGGACCCAGCACAGGCCTTGCGGCAGATCGCGTTCGAGCTCGAACGGGCCAGCGCGCCGACCTATCGCGTCCGGGCGTTCCGCCGGGCCGCGCTGGTCATTGACGAACTCCCGCACGATGAGCTCACCCAGCGGATCTCGCAGGGCACGCTGCGCGCCCTCCCGGGAATTGGCGCGACCACCGCCGAAGTCATCGAGCAGGCGGCCGCTGGTCAGGAACCCGTTTACCTGTCCAGCCTGCTCGGCTCGGCGCTTCCCGCGGCGCGGGGCGGCCTGCGGGCGGCCCTGCGCGGCGATTGCCACACCCACTCGGACTGGTCGGACGGCGGCAGCCCGCCCGGGGAGATGGCCGCCGCGGCCCGCGATCTGGGGCTCGACTGGATCGCGCTGACCGACCACTCCCCCCGGCTCACGGTGGCTGGCGGGTTGTCCGCGGAACGGCTCTGCGCGCAGCTCGACCTGCTCGGCGAGCTGAACGAGCAGCTGGCACCGTTCCGCATCCTGACCGGCATCGAGGTGGACATCCTCGAGGACGGGTCCCTCGACCAGCGTGACGATCTGCTGGCCCGGCTGGACGTCGTGGTCGCCAGCGTGCATTCGAAACTCCGGATGGATGCTGCACCGATGACGAGAAGGATGCTGACGGCCGTGCGCAACCCCCTGGTGGACGTCCTCGGGCACTGCACCGGACGGCTTATCACCGGCCGGGGACGGCCGCAGTCGCAGTTCGACGCGGCCGCGGTATTCACCGCCTGCCGGGAGGACGGCACGGCCGTCGAGGTCAACAGCCGTCCCGAACGCCAGGACCCACCCGATGACCTGCTCGCCCTGGCGGCAGAGATCGGCTGCGTCTTTTCCATCGACACCGACGCGCACGCCCCCGGCCAGCTCGACTGGCTGGGCGACGGCTGCCGGCGGGCCGAAGCGGCCGGGATCACTCCGGACCGGGTGATCAACGCCCTGACCGCCGACGACCTGATCGCCCGCACCCGCGGCTAACAGCACCGGCAGGACCCGGGGGCCGCATCATGGGCTGGGCTGCTCCCAGGCGAACTGACTCAGCTGAGCATCCAGGGGCGCGCGGACGGTCGCGATCACGTCGAGCGTGAACGTCTGCACCGCGGCCAGCCGCTCGCCGGCTAGCCGCTCAGCGCGGCCGCAGGCCGGTCATCGCGGCAAGTAGGAAAGGTCGACCCGCTGCTGCCAGTCCGCACCCTCGGAGAGGGTCCCCGCCCGGTGCATGACCTCGATGACCTTGGCCATTCCCGCGTCGCTGAGCGCGAGGCCGGGAGGCAGGCTGCGGCTGGAGGCGAAATGCTCGTAGTCGCGGCGCGCGTATTCAGGGGTGGTGCCGAGGACCTCGGTGGCCAGGGCGGTCGCGGCCGCGGGCTCGTCGTACAGCCACTGGGTCGCGCGGGACACCGCGCTCAGGAAGGCGCGCAGTTCGTCACCATGCTGGCGGGCCCAGTCTTTCCGGACGTTAACGGTGGTGAACTGATAGTCGGGAACGTAGTCGGCGATCTCACCGAGGTTCGGGTAGCCCTCGTCCTCGGCGATGTATTTGTGCGGGGGCGTCTGCAGGCCGGCGTCGAGTTCGCCACGCTGGATCAGCTCCCACCGCGCTGAGGCGACACCGATCGCCTGCAGCTGATAGTCCTCGCCCGGCTGGAGCCCGTGCGCGCCCAGCATCTCGGCGGCGAGCAGCGCGGTGCCCTCGGACAGGTGCGAGACGCCCACCGTCCCGCCGCGCAGATCGGTCACGCTCGTGAGGCCACGCCGCGCGATCAGGCCATTTGCGAGCTTCCGGGCATTTCCGGCCACAATGGTCAAGGTGCCTTCTGGATTGCTCAGCACGCCCTCCGGAGTACCGAACCCAACCTCGACGCTGCCGTCCTGCGTGGCACTGGTGACGTTCTGCACTCCGTACAGGACCGTCGCCGTGACCGCCAGCCCGGCATCGGCAAAAAGTCCCAGATGCCCGGCCGCCCACACCGGCATGTTGTTGAAGATGGGGGCGACCAGGCCAACCGCGAGCTGTGTCATTGTCCGGCCTCTGTATCGCTCGGCCACAGCATCACCGACCGCACGACGGCGACGCTGCGGGTCAGCGAAACTGCCGACAAGAAACAAATCCTGCTCTCCAGCATTACCCGTAGTCAAGGCAGGAAGGAGCGGCCATGGCCGATGAAGGCAGCCATCTGGCTGCGGACGTCATCATTGCCGGGGCCGGGCCGGTCGGTTTGTGGCTGGCCGCCGAGCTCCGGCTGGGTGGCGCGACGGTCACCGTCCTGGAACGGCGCACGAGCCGGTCGGCTCACTCGCGCGCAATGACCCTGCACGCGAGGACCCTGGAAGTCCTCGCCTCCCGCGGCCTGGCCGGCGCATGGCTCAAAGAGGGCGTCAGGATCCCCACCACGCACTACGCCATGCTGTCCAGCCGCCTGGACCTCTCCCAGCTGGAGTCTGACTTCCCGTTCGTGCTCTTCATCCCCCAGGTCCGCACCGAAGAACTGCTGGAGCAGCACGCGATCGACGCGGGCGCCCGTATCCTGCGCGGCGTCGAGGTCACCGGCATCGCCACCTCGGACCGGGACGTCCGGGTGACCGCGACCGGGCCGGGCGGCCCGCTCGAATTCACCGGGCGGTACCTCGCCGGGTGCGACGGCCGGCGCAGCATCGTGCGCGAGGCCAGCGGCATCGGGTACACGGGTACCGATGACACCATCACCTCTGTCATAGGCGACGTCCGCGTGTCGGACGCCGATGTGCCGCCCGCGATGACCATGCACACCGAGGCCGGCTCGTTCTACGGGGTGCGCATCGACGGCGCCCGGCACCGGCTGATCGGCATCGAGCACGCCAGCATGACCACGCCCCGCGACGCCCCGCTGGAGTTCGACGAATACCGCGCCGTCATCCGGCGGCTGACCGGCCGGGACTACGGCATGCACGACCCGAGCTGGCTGACCCGCGTGGGCAGTTCGACGTTCCAGGCCGACCGTTACCGCGAGGGCCGGGTCCTGCTGGCCGGGGACGCCGCGCACGTTCATTTCCCGATGGGCGGCCAGGGGCTCAACCTGGGCCTGCAGGACGCGATGAACCTGGGCTGGAAGCTGGCCGCGGTGGCCAGGTCCGCCGCCCCGCCGCGGCTGCTGGACAGCTACGACGAGGAACGGGCGCCTATGGGGCGCGCGGTCATCGACGACACCCTGGCCCAGACGGCCGTCGTGGCCGCTACCGGCCGCGAAGGACACGCCCTGAGAGCCATGCTGTCGGGTGCGCTGGCCGCGAGCCGGGAGCTGAACTCGCGGCTCGCGGTGGCCGCCTCCGGCGTGGATGTGATGTACCCGCCGAAGACCGGCGACCATCCGCTCACCGGGCGGCGGGTGCCGAACCTGAGGCTCGAGGACGGCTCGGATGTCTTCGGACTGCTCCGGAGAGGTGCATTCGGCATCACGGGTGTGACGCCTGAGGCACTCGCGGACAATCTGGGGCCGGGGACGCCGGAGGCGCTGGCGATGAACCCCGCCGGTTTCACCGCCGCCCGGCCGCCGTGGGACACGCTCGGGGCCACGCTGATCCGCCCCGATGGCCACCTGGCCTGGGCCGCGGACCAGACGTCAAGCCCGGCGGCGCGGGCCGGCGGCGCCGCGACCGCGCTGCTGCGGTGGCTGCCCGGCATCGCGGGGGCGCGGCACTTCGAGCCCATGACCGGCTGACAGCCGAACGGCCGCATGGGAGTGACGGGCCGGGGCTGACGACGGTCAGCCCTCGGTCAGCCCTCGGTCAGGACATTTGCGCGGAGATGAGGCGCGCGGTCTCCGTCAGCGGCTCGGCCACCTGCTTGGCCGTCGACGCGGGCATCCGGCTCAGCGGGGCGGCGACGCTCACCGCGGCCACCGGGCGGCCACCGGAGTTGAGGACCGCGACGCCGATCGAGCTGACCCCGTCCTCGCTCTCCCCGGCGTTGCTCGCGTACCCGCGCCGGCGCACCCGCTGGAGCTCGGCTTTCAGTTCCTCGCGGGTCGTTATCGTGCGGTCGGTCTGCGCGGGCAGCGGGTCCGACGGGTAGAGGCGGTCGATTTCGTCGTCGGGCAGCGCGGCGAGCATGGCCTTGCCCACGCTGACGGCGTGCGCCGGCAGCACCCGGCCGGTCCGGCCCGCCACCCGCAGCGCGCGCTCGCTTTCCACCGCGTCGAGGAACCGCGCGCCGGCTCCCTCCAGGGTGGCCAGGTGCACCGTCTCCCCCACCTGCCGCA
>Ga0066790_10000341_pt1 | contig 16824 bp, 14 predicted proteins | sample OrgsoiDNA2013050_FD_70963 | JGI IMG/M metagenome (GOLD analysis project Ga0066790, IMG submission 70963) | Permafrost soil microbial communities from the Arctic, to analyse light accelerated degradation of dissolved organic matter (DOM) -... | ecosystem: Environmental > Terrestrial > Soil >...
GTGCTGGCGAAGATCCCGCGCGAAACCACCAAGACCAAAGACATTACCGGTGGTCTGCCGCGCGTGGTCGAGCTGTTCGAAGCCCGCAAGCCGCATGAGACCGCGGTCATCAGCGAAATCGATGGCGCGGTTAAATTCGGTGAGGTCTCGAAAGGCCAGCGCAAGATCTACGTGGTCGCCGACAACGGCACCGAAAAGGAATACTCGGTTCCGCGTGGCGTTCACATCAACGTGCAGGAAGGCGAGCGCGTGAAAGCTGGCGAACCTTTGATGGACGGCCCGCTCAACCCGCACGACATCCTGGCCGTGCTCGGCGAAAAAGAACTGCAGGCTTATCTGGTGAACGAGATCCAGGAAGTCTACCGTCTGCAGGGCGTCAACATTTCGGACAAGCACATCGAAGTGATTGTTCGCCAGATGATGCGCTGGGTGAAGGTCGAGGACGTGGGCGATACGCGGTTCCTGCTCGAAGAGCAGACCGACAAGTTCGCCTTCCGCGAGGAGAACGAGCGCGTGATTGCGCAGGGGGGTAAGCCGGCCACCGGACGGCCGCTGCTTCTGGGCATCACTAAAGCATCGCTCTCCACCGATTCGTTCATCTCGGCGGCGTCGTTCCAGGAGACCACGCGCGTACTCACCGAAGCCAGCATCAACGGCAAGGTCGATCACCTGCGCGGCCTGAAAGAGAACGTCATCGTCGGACGCCTCATCCCTGCCGGAACCGGCATGGAGTACTACCGCAACGTGCGCCTCTCGCCAGAAATGGAAGAGGCCGCGGCCAAGGTACAGGCGGAAGTTTCGGCGGCGTACGAAGAAGCCGAGCGCGCTCTCGAAATGATGCGTCACGAGGGAGAAACCGACGATCTGCCCGTGGAACTCCCCGCGGCCGAGTAGTGAAATCTCGAGTACTCGAGAGAAGCGAGCTTCGGGGGCGATATAATTCGCCCCCGAACTTGCTTACGGAGTGGTTCTAACACCCATGCACGCCAGCCCCCAGCGATTGCCCATTCAGGAACCCGGCTCACTTCCTTCTTTGCGCCCGGTGCCTCCACGGCCTAAGCTAGAGCAGCCCATGCTGCGCTTCTTCCGACTCTTGCGGATTGCCTTCTGGCGCGCCTTCGTCCACGACGCCTTCGCCACTGCCAAGGCATCCGCCTATTCCATGATTTTCACGTTCTTTCCGGTCCTGCTGATTGTCGGATCGGGTTTGGCGAACTGGCGCAAGGGCGCACCTTACTTGCGGGAAATTACCTATGCCCTAGGAAGCATTCTGCCGGCGGGAGGAAACACCGCGCTGACCTATCTCAAGGGAGCCGCGCAGCATCCGGTCGGCCTGCTCACCACGACCTCCGTGATCACGCTGTGGACTGCTTCCGGCGTGATGATCTCCTGGATGGACGGGTTCCGCCGTTGCTATGAACTCCCGAAAACCTGGGGCCTGGTGAAAGAGCGCCTGATCGCATTCCAGTTGGTGGTGTTCGCTCTGATTCCGATGACCTTCGCCACCACCCTGGTGGCCGTAGGCAGCAAGTTCGAAACTCGCCTTCTGCCTTTCGTCGACCCCGATTTCAGTATCTACGTTTTGTTGCTGTGGGGCTCGATCCGCTGGCTGATCGCCACCCTGACCAGCATCGCGGTGATTGCGCTGATCTACCATCACGCGGTCCCGCGAACTCAGCCCTGGCACAGCGTAATGCCGGGCGCCATGCTCGCGACCATTCTGTGGTTCTCGGTGACGGTGGGGTTTCGCGCGTACCTGCAGACTTTCGCCAACTTCGCCACGATCTACGGTTCGCTCGGAGTCGCCATGGCGCTGCTGGTGTGGATGTATCTGATTTCGCTGGTGGTTCTGGTGGGCGCGGAATTCAATGCCTTACTGTTCCCGCGAGCCATGCTGGGGAAAGAGCTCACGGCAATCAACGGCCCCAAGGCAGCCGACTAGGCCGTTGTAGACACGTTGCTTGCATCGTCTCTCTCACCACGTTTCGAAATGCTGCAGGCAGAGACTTAGCAAGCTACGTCTCTACAATAATCCCGATTTTCGCAAGCCCCGATTGAGGAGATGTCTTGAGAGCCAGCAAGCCAGAATCGATCGCCGATCCCTCTACGGTCAAGTCTGCTCCCCGCCGAGCGAAAATCATCTGCACCATCGGTCCCGCCTGCAACACCGAAGTCGCGATGCGCGACCTGCTTCGCCTCGGCATGGATATCGCTCGCCTCAATTTTTCGCACGGCACCCACGAAGATCACGCCCACAATATCCAGCGTCTGCGCCGCGCTGCTGAACGCGAGGGACGCACGGTCTGCATCCTCCAGGACCTCCAGGGCCCGAAAATCCGCACCGGACCACTGGAGCGTCACGAATCCGTCCTGTTGAAAACCGGTTCGGTGGTAACCATCACGCCAGAAGATATACCGGGCACAGCCACGCGTATTTCCACCACGTTTCCCGATCTCGGCCGCGAGCTCACGGCTGGTTCCCGCATCCTGCTCAGCGACGGCTTGATCGAGCTCCGCGTCCGCGGTGTCCGCGGCAAAGATGTGCTCTGCGACGTCATCAACGGCGGCATGCTGGGCGAGCACAAGGGAATCAATCTTCCCGGTATCGCTCTCTCCATCCCAGCGCTGACCGAAAAAGATCGCAAAGATCTGGAATTCGGCCTCCGTCACGGAGTGGACGCGGTGGCGCTTTCGTTCGTCCGCACCGCCGCCGACGTCAGCATGGTGAAGCAGATCATCGCCACCCACCACAGCGACGTTCCCGTGATTGCCAAGCTTGAAAAGCCACAAGCCATCGATCATCTGGAAGAAATTCTCGAAGCCTCCGACGGAGTCATGGTCGCGCGCGGCGACCTGGGTGTCGAAATGGCGCCCGAAAAAGTCCCGGTCATTCAGAAGCATGTGATTCGCCGTGCCTCCGCGTGGCGCAAGCCCGTCATCACCGCGACCCAGATGCTCGAGTCCATGATCGAAAATCCGCGTCCCACACGCGCCGAAGCCAGTGACGTAGCCAACGCCATCTTCGACGGCAGCGATGCCGTCATGCTCTCGGCCGAAACTGCCAGCGGCCAGTATCCTCGCGAATCGGTCTCAATCATGTCGCGGATCGTGGTGGAGGCCGAATGCAACATGGGCGACTTCGTCCAGTTTCGTCGTCGCCGCGAGCACCGCGGGTTGTCCGTGGCAGAAACCATCTGCGAATCGATCGCCCACTCCGCCGAAGATTTGCCCATGGGCGCCATCGCCGTCTTCACCGAGACCGGCAACACTGCCCGCATGATTTCGAAATACCGCCCCAAAGCCGCGATCTACGCCTTTACCCATATGCAATCAGTGGTGCAGCGCATGAACCTTTATTGGGGAGTGCATCCTGTGTCCTGCCGCCAGGCGCGTTCCGCGGAACAAATGGTAACGATGGCCGAGCAGGATCTCGTCCGCCGCGGTCTGCTGAAACCCGGAGACGTTCTGGGAGTCGTCGCCGGCACGCGCCAGGCCTCAGGCTCCACGAACCTCATGCGCCTGCACGTGGTCACCGACGAAGAGGCCGAGCGTATTGCTCACCCCAAGATCAAGATGCCGCTTCCCAACAAACCCCGCCCGGCCCGGCGCCGCAAGCTATAATCCCCCCTTATGGCGCAAGAGATACTCTCGGTGGCCGTCTGGGAACCCTTTCCTGACATGGAAGCCGCTTCTCTGGCCACGCTTCGCGAACTCGGTACAATTCTCACCACCAAGGGATACGGAAGCGATCTGCTCTACCGCGATCGCGAATCACATTACGTTCTGCTGCGGCGGTGGAAGTCAGAAACCGCGCGCCAAGCTGCTCTGGAAGACTCCGATATGCTCCGCTGCTGGGCCCGCCTGGGAAATGAAATTCAGATCGTGAAAGTCTACGAGACACTCACGGAAGTGCCTCTGGACGCTCCGAAGTGAGAAGATTCATGTGGGGACAGCCGCCTCGGCCGTCCGGCCAGAACGAATCTCGGCAGCAGTGAATATGAAGCTGGAGTAATTTCATGCCGGCGAACTCCATCCGCGCGCTCGTCGACGACACCCTCAATCCCAAAGTGCGCGGCTACCTCCATTTGCCCGACGTCCCCAACGGCGATGGCCTCGTCCTGACGCACGGTGCGGGATCGAACGCACAAGCTCCGTTGCTTGTGGCCTTGGCCGAGACTTTCAGCGCCAGAGCCTTTACTGTGCTGCGCTGCGATCTGCCGTATCGTCAGACAAGATCGTTTGGCCCGCCCGGCCCGGGCGACGCCGCCTGCGACCGCGTCGGTCTTCGGAACGCCCTCGCAGCCTTGAGAAGAACGATCTCCGGCCGCCTCTTCCTGGGAGGCCATTCCTACGGCGGACGCCAGTCCAGCATGCTGTGCGCCGAGCTGGCGAAGGTAGAGCCAGACCTGGTGACGGCCCTGCTGCTGCTCTCTTACCCGCTGCATCCCCCGCGCAAGCCCGAACAGCAGCGCACTCAACATCTTCCCGACCTGCATACCCCCGCGCTATTCGTGAGCGGTACCCGCGATCCCTTCGGGTCAATCGAAGAGTTGCAGCGCGCGCTGAAGATGATTCCCGCGAAAACAAAGTTGCTGGCGATCGAAGGCGCCGGTCACGACCTGGGGTTCAAAGGAAAAGCCAAACGGGAACAACTACCGAAGCAGATATTGTGGGAACTAACAGAACTCGTACCGTAGAGACGTTGCTTGCAACGTCTTTCTTACCATCATTCGAAATGCTGCAAGCAGAGTCGTAGCAAGCTAAGTCTCTACAGACGGTTCTAGTTCACCCACCCCGACTTCCCGCCGCCATTCCCCTTGTGTTGCGTGTCGTCATCCGGCGGAATGTAATTCCCATGCTCGTCGAAGTGGACCTGGCGGTCGTGCTTCGACATGTAGACTTCGAACTTCTTTGCCGCCCGCTTCCGCTTCCAGCGGTAGTACGAATTGCGCATGCCGTAGTACCGTTCCGCGAGCCCGACGTTCACCAGAGCGCCTGTGGGTCCGCGCCGGGCATAAAGCCAGCCAAAGAACAATCCGCCCAGGTGCGCCACATAAGCGACATTCCCGCCGCCGCCCATGGCCAGTGCCAGCGTGACGACCACAAGAATGCCTACAAAATATTTGGCCTTAATCAGAAAGGGGAACGGAATCATCATGATTTCGTTGTCCCCAAACAACATTCCAAACGCGATCAGAATCGCGAAGACTCCGCCCGAAGCGCCCAGTGTAGGTTGGTTCGGATTGCCCAGGATATGGGCGTAAGAGAGAGCAACCGTAGTCACAGCGGCGCCGACCACACCGACCAGGAACAATTCGACCAGGCGTCGTGTCCCCCACGCACTCTCAATCGCAGAGCCGAACATCCACAGCCCCAGCATGTTCCCAAACCAGTGCATAAAACCAGCATGGAGAACGCTGTAAGTCACCAACTGCCAGATCCATCCGTGATGAATGACTTGAACTGGAGTCAGCGCGCCGTAGTCGATCACATATCCCACGATGGGCAGGCGCGCCAATCCGAACAGCTCCATCAGCAGGAAAATGCCCGTGTTGATGCCCAGCAGCCACGTCACCGCCTTGGTGAACGGGGGCAGGCTCAACGTCATCGGTTCGCCGGTTCGCCGCACAGATTCACCTCTCGTCCAATTCTACTCGCACCCTGGGTGCCCCATGTCTCGCGTATTTTGCGAGACGTGGGATTTTGCAACACAACCCCTTACCGCTCCGGAACCGGCACAACCGGCAGGCTGCGATGACCTGCACGGTCGACAGCCCGCACCGCGAAAATAACATTATCCTTCGACAACTTCATCGTGGTCCGAGTCGCGCTACCAACTCCCTGAGCGTGCTCCCACTCTGGACTGCTCGTCGCTCGCCACAACACTTCATACTCCGCCGCCAGGCCGCCGGGAGCAGCTTCCCACGTCAGCGTCGAGTCGTTCTCCAACTCCTTCGTCAGCACATGCACATTCGCCGGAGGCGCCGGTGCCGCGGCCAACGACGCCAGCGTTGCCGCATTCAGCCGCGCCACGTGCGCCACATAATCGAAGTCCACAAACTTCAGCGAATCGCCATATTCGACGCCGGTTTCCGTTCGCACGTTCTGGTGCTGATGATGAAAGTCCTCGCGAAACTCCGTGAATCGAACTGCGGCGAATCCCTGCTGGTTGAACGAATAGTGATCCCCACCCCGGAGGTAGCGATCCAGCCGGAACACCAGCATCGGCTTTACCCCCGCATCATAGGTCCGGCCGACCTCCGCGATATACCGCGCTAGTTGCCGCGACCCGGAATCGCTCTCTCCGCCCAGACCGCGAATCCGCCGGATGTCCTGCTCGGTGGCGGCGGTCGGCACGCCTTCGGAGAAGATCCGCACCACCGAATGATCCTGTTCCGCACTCTTGTCGCCGCCGACGATGTCGTTGTTGAGCACCGTTTCCAGATCCCAACCCTGATCCTTCGCCATCTTCGCGAAATGGCGGCTGCCGTTCAGTCCCTGCTCTTCTCCCGCGACGGTGAGAAAAACAATCGTCGCTGGAAACTTCATCTTGCTCAGCACCCGCGCACATTCCAGGCTGACGGCGGTTCCGCTGGCGTCATCGTTCGCCCCGGGCGCGTCGCCGCTAGCATCGAGGGTGTCGCTGTTGCGCGAATCGTAGTGCCCGGTCACCAGCACAACGCGTTTCGAATTCACCGCTTCGCTACCCTTCAGCACCGCATAAACATTGGTGATTTCCGTCGCCTTCGGTATGCGCTCGGTGGGTTGTTCCGTGAAGCTGTCGGTCTTCACCTCTAGGCATCCGCCACACTCTTTCGAATAGCGCTCGAACTCCGACTTGATCCATTCCCGCGCCGCGCCAATCCCGTGCCCGGCCGCAAGCGACGCCGGATCCTGCGCCGACAGCGTCAGCCTCGTTCCAAAGCTGACCAACTTCTCGATGTTCCCCTGGATGCGCTGCGCGGAAATTTCCCGCAGGGCGGCTGCGATCTGCGGATCGGCCGCCACTTTCGGTTCCGGTTTGCCGGACTGCGCCGCGCACGCCATCGCTATCGACAGAACTGCGGCCAGCACTGCGGTCCAGCGCATCAATTCACGGAAATGGAGCATGCCTTGATGGTCCCCGTCCAGAAAAATCCCCTTACGGAGGGTCGATTACCAATTCCCAGAAAATCTCTCACCTACAGCCTGTGCCCCTTGACCGAACAGCCGGGGAGAATCTAAATATTATCAGGAGGCTTCAATTGGCGAGGGAGGGCTTTATGGTTCTTTGTCCCGAATGCGAAACCAATCTGGATGTCAACGAAGAAGATGTCGACGAGGGGGAAGTGATCTCGTGCCCCGAATGTGGCACCGACTTTGAGGTCGTCACTACCAGTCCGCTCGAATTGAAAGCCGTGGAGGCGGGCTACGTCGAAGAAGACGAAGAAGAGACGGAGGAGAGCGAAGACGGTGATTTCTCCTAACCCTCGGTTCGGACAGCTTCTTATGCGGCGGTCTTTCCGTGTTCTCCTTCCACTCGTCCTTGTCCTCGCAGCGGTCAGTTCTCAGCCAGGTCTCCTCGCAGCCTCGAAGCCCAAAGGCAAGCCCTACGCGCTGATCGCCGGCACGGTCTGGGGTCCGGACGACCATCCGGTTTATGGCGTCACCGTGAAAATCCGCCGGGCCAAAGACAAGAAGCCGAAGTGGCAGGTTTATTCCGACCACCTGGGCGAATTCGCCCAGCGTGTGCCTACCGGCGAATCCGACTACATTCTCTCGGCCGATCTCAAAGGCTTCAAGCCCTCCGATGGCAAGCCTCTTCGGCTGGTCCAGGAAGTGACGGTGCACATTTATAACGATGAACGCGAAGACACTGGATTGCATCTGACCCACCAGTGAGTGGTGCGGCCGTCACCAGCAACGTGAGACAATAGCACCAGAATGAATCGCAAACAATTTGTGGTCAAGGCTGTGGTTGCGGCTTGCGCCCTGCTGCTGGCCATAAGTGCGGCGTCCGGTGCTTCGCCCGACAAAAAAGAAAAGACCGTTGGACGCCTGCTGTTCGGCAAGGTCCTAGATCCGCAGGATAACCCTCTTCCCGATGCCATCGTCTACGTCACCAACACCCGCACACGCGCGGTGAAAACTTACATTGTTGGTCCGGACGGCGCCTACCGATTCCCTGCGCTCTCCACCGCCATCGACTATGAGGTCTATGCCCAATATAAGGACCACAAAAGCGACACAAAATCGGTCAGTCAGTTCGACGATCGGTCCCAGGTCTACCTTGACCTGAAGGTCAATATTCGGTAGTTCCCGAACCTTTTCGTGCAACTTTTCAGTGCCCTTCCGGGTTCAATATACATAAGGGATATATCTGTCTGGAGGACACTGTGAACACATCGCATTCTTCTGTTAAACCCCGCACTGCACTGGCCGCGAAGGCCGTATTGGCATGCGTAACGCTGCTTTGCGCCGCATCTGCCCTGGCTCAAGGCGGCGCCATGAGCCCTTATCAGGACGAAAAAGACGGCGTCAGCGCCGGCGGCAAGTGGATGGAGTTCCAGTCGGAAGACAAAATGACGGGCGCCAAGAAAGTCCGCTTCGAACTTCAATCCGACAATTACTTGAAGAAAGATCCCGACTACAAGCCGCGCGTCGAACTATTCTGCTCCAACGGCAAACTCAGCGTCGCCGACTTCAATCCCGGCATGCGGCTCGGACCGCCCAACCGTCCCGGATTCTGGGGACAACCGCAGATGGAAGTCATGGTCCGCATTGACGACACGCACAGCTACAAAGGCTGGAACTGGGTGCGAGGTCACTTCCTGTCGATGGACAAGGGCACCACCCGCGGCATGATCGGCGCGCAGGTGTTCAAGGTGGAAGTCCGGACGAGGGCGGGCCGCGAAATCGCGGAGTTCTCGCCAGCTGGCCTGAATCTGGATCGTGTTCATCAGGCCTGCGATTTGACTCCCAAGAAGCCCAGCAAAGACTAAAGAACTCGGAGCAACGATGCTCATGTGGGGACAGCCGCCCTTCGACTCCGCTCAGGGCAGGCTCTTCGGCTGTCCCGCCTGGGCGAAGCCCGGCGGCATTCTCCTCACTTCTGGCGCAACCCTTCTGGCACTTGCCTCCGCGTCCCGTTGCTGGCACTTTGGAATGGCACAGCCGAGGGCGACGATGGACAGCGGCATCATTACGGGGTTGGCGTTCTTCCTGTTTGTGGTCGGTGTGCTGATTTATACCGTCATCCTCTACAACGGGTTAGTTCGTCTGCGCAACGAGAACGACCGCGCGTGGGCCAACATTGATGTGCTGCTCAAGCAGCGCCACGACGAGATCCCCAACCTGGTCGAAACCGTCAAGGGATACATGCAGCACGAGCAGCAAACGTTGCTGTCGGTGACGCAGGCGCGCGCCGCATCGATGAATGCGGCCAGCATTGGGGAGAAAGCTGTGGCCGATTTGAAGATGGCGAGCGCGCTGCGCGGACTGTTTGCGGTGGCCGAGAATTATCCACAACTCAAGGCCAATGAAAACTTTCTAAAGCTGCAGACCCGCATCAGCGAACTGGAAGAGCGCATTGCCGACCGGCGCGAGTTCTTCAACGACGACGTCAACAGCTACAACACGCGCATCGCTCAGATCCCCGACGTGTTCGTGGCCAGCTTCATGAACCTGAAGCCGCGCCAGATGTTCAAAGTCTCCGACGAAGATCGCAAGCTGGTAGAAGTGAAGTTCCAGGGGCAAGGCGCCGCAGGCGCATAGCCTATTTCCACGCGGAGAGATCGCGATTCAGCATGCCTTCCAGTTCAGTGACTTCGCCCCGGAAAAGCTCGCGTAACTGTGCCCGTCGAGCGGGCGGCACTTCGGGGAATGAGGGTCCGCCTCCGATGAAGAGTTTGAGCGCTCCCAGCCGTTTGCCGGCGTCGACGATCGCATCCAAGTGGCGTGCCTTGGACCAATTCGCCAGATGGAGCGCGGCTCGCGTCCAACGATAGTTGCGCGGCTCGGTCATGCTGTCTGCGGTGAAGACACGCTCTATTTGAGCGGGGCGCAGTTGCACGCGCGGCGCTCCCACGAAATCCACCACCTTGTCCAGAAACGATTGCGGATCGGCTTGCATATCTTCATGCACGGTTGCCATGACTTGCGATGGTCCGAAAGTCGTGTGCCACGCTTTCAGATGGGCGGCGTAGCGGCTGGATTCGATGAACTCCGGATCGCTGGTCAGAGCTTCCTCAAAGGTTGAGCGGATCCAGCCATAGGCGCGTTTCAGCCGGTAGAGTGAAACCACGCGGTCCACAGGATTGCGAAAGGTGCAAACGATCTTGGCCTTGGGGATGAGACCGGCGATGCGCTCGCGCGCCTCGCGGGAGGCGAAATAGGTGGGAGCGACTTCGCCGATGGCGCGTCCTTCGGCCGCAGTGCGATAGTGCGATCCGTACCAGTCCAGACCACGGTCGTAGTGCTGGTCGAAGAAGCGCGTCTCTTTGGTGGGATGCGAAAGCCCGGTGCATTCGCTCAGCACCGTGTGCAGCCAACTCGTTCCCGTGCGCGGCGGACCGATAATGAAGAAGGACGGAAGCGCGGGAACGGCGCTCTTCCGGTCAATTGCGTTTCTTGTCCCAAAGCCGGTTAGGGGCATTCGCAGGGGTCCTCGATTGGTCTGGTTGCATCGCTCGGCGCAGAGATTTCCGCAAGTGGCTCGTTATGGATGCAGTCAAGGTTGTGCGGGTTGCCGCTAAGCGGGTTTCGACATTCCCCAGGACCGCTCCGTCTCGGCTCAAGCTTCCTAACTGGTACCCCCCTCCCCCTCCGGTCTAATGGAATCATTGAGTAGCGCGAAATCGCAAACAAGTCCATGCGGCTCAATATTTTGCGGTCAAAATATTGATAACATGGTAGTTAGCTCAATTGCCATGCGCACTTTTTTTCACGCTCCCAGCTAAAATCCTTCTTTTCAAAGACTTAGGAGATAAAGGCATGGCCTGTCCCTTGCAAAATATTGAGCCGCTGAGAGTTACAGGTAAAGTATTGTCGAATAATGACTTGCTTGGTGCCATGAATCTGGGCCTCCGCCTCTCGGCTTAGGGCCATGATGGAACATTGGTTCTGTGGAAGGCAAGGTTGGATGTCACAGGGTGGGCTTGTGGATTACTGCTCGCGAGGATCTCGGAGCCCCAATTGATTTCCCTCAGTACCGCGGCGTGCGTCGGCTGGAGGGAGAGAGGCATCTCTGGCGGCTAAGGATACAACGGGGGAGCAGGGGAGAGGGATGGGACAGCAGATTCCTCACTTCGTTCGGAATGACAAGAGCTGGTTCGGAATGACAAGAAACTCGTTCGGAATGACGAGAACTCGGTTGGAATGACAGAAGCTTGTTGGGCGGAGGTTTTCTGGCGGCGGCATTCGCGGGCGGGGGCGCCCGCGACACATAAGAGCCCAGCAGCGGCCATGTCATATAATGGCGCGCACAAATGGCTCTTACCTCTGGCACCAGACTCGGTCCCTATGAAATTGAAGCGCCGCTCGGGGCGGGCGGCATGGGCGAGGTTTATCGCGCGCGCGACACTCGCCTGGACCGGACGGTAGCGGTCAAGATTCTTCCCACCCATCTTTCGGACGATCCCGAGGCGAAGCAGCGGTTCGAGCGCGAAGCCCGGGTCATTTCTTCGCTGAATCATCCGCACATTTGCGTACTGCACGACGTGGGCAGCCAGGACGGAACCGCGTATCTGGTGATGGAGTATGTGCAGGGGGAGAGTCTGGACGCCCGGTTGCGGAAGGGGCCACTGCCCCTGAAGCAGGCGCTGGAGTGCGGGATGCAGATCTGCGATGCGCTGGAGAAAGCGCACCGGGCGGGCATTGTGCATCGCGATCTGAAGCCGGGAAACGTCATGCTGACGGCGGCGGGCGCCAAGCTGTTGGATTTCGGTCTGGCGAAGCCGATCACACTGTTGGGGGCTCGCGGATCGAGCCATCCGGGGCCGCTGACGCCGTCCACCCCGACGATGAACCTGTCGGCGCTGGCCGGGCCGTCGGGAGGACTCACGCAGCAAGGCACCATCGTGGGCACGTTTCAGTTCATGGCGCCCGAAGTGTTGCAAGGGAATGAGGCGGACGCGCGCAGCGACATCTTCAGCTTCGGTTGCGTGCTTTACGAGATGATTACGGGGCGGCGGGCGTTTGAGGGTAAGAGCCAGATCTCGGTGGCGTCGGCGATTCTGGAGAAAGAGCCGGAACCGATTGCGAAGCTGCAGCCGACGGTTCCACCGGCGCTCGATCATGTGGTGCAGGAATGTCTGGCGAAAGATCCGGAGTCACGCTGGCAGAATGCCGCCGACGTGGCGCGGGAGTTGCGCTGGATCGCGAGCGGCGGGTCGGGAGTCAGTGCGGCGCCGGCGTTGGATCGTCCTCGCCGTGGGTTACGCACGCATTTTGCGTGGGTTGCGCTGTCTGTTGTGCTGGTCGGGGCGCTGATCTGGTCGAGCCTGCGGGAGCGCGAGCTGGCACCAACGTTGCGGTCGTTTCTGCCGCCGCCGGCGCAGATGACCTTTGACTTTACCGGCGACTTTTCCGGGCCACCGGCGATCACGGCCGACGGCACGGCGGTGGCGTTCTGCGCGCGCACGCAGAGAGAGCGAGACTCGATCTGGGTGCAATCCCTGAGCGACCTTGCGCCGAAGAAAATCGAGGGCACGGAGGGCGCTTCGTTTCCTTTCTGGTCGGCCGACGGCAAGTTCCTGGGATTTTTTGCCGACAGCCATCTGAAGAAAGTTCCGGCATCGGGTGGACCGGTCACGATACTGGCGGAGGCCCCGAATCCTCGCGGAGGCACCTGGAACCAGGACAACGTTATCGTCTACGAACCCGATTACCGCGACACCCTGTGGCGAATCAGCGCAGCAGGGGGGCCGCCGGTACGGCTGACCAAGTTCGAAAACGACAAACACACCACGCATCGCTGGCCCCAGTTCCTGCCGGATGGCAAGCATTTTCTGTTCTTTGCCACAAATCACGCGGGCGATTCGGAGCATGGAATTTACTACGGATCGCTGCAGGATGGTTCGTACAAGCACGTGCTCGACGCGGATTCGGAGGGTCAGTATGCCTCGGGTTTTCTCCTCTACCATCTGCAGTCGCAACTACAGGCGCAAAAGTTCGACCCGGACAAGGGAGTTATGTCCGGTGAGCCGCTGACGGTGGCAAACCTGGTGGAATACGATACAGGAACCTGGCACACCTCATTCACCGCGAGTCAGAACGGCTTGCTGGTCTACGAGCCGGGCTCGAAGACGCTCGGCACCGATGACTTCTGGATGGACCGCAGCGGCAAGACTCTGGGCCAAGTGGCGGAGCGCGCATTCTATAAGGGTGCGGGACGCATCTCTCCGGACGGCAAGCGGGTGGCATTGTCCATGGGAGATCCGCAAGCTGACATTTGGGTGCTGGACATCGCACGCGGATCGCGAACCCGGCTCACGTTTGGCGGAGCGACGCACCTGGAGCCTTCGTGGTCGGCGGACAGCCAGCGGGTTTGCTATACGAGGCAGAACGGAACCACGGTGATCACGGGGACTTCGCTGCGGGCCCGGCTGGCCAATGGTGGCGGGCAGGAGGAAACATTGATGGAGACGAATGCCTCCACACCCGTTTCCTTGCTATCGCCACAGTGGTCGCCGGACGGCCGGTACCTTGTCCACATGGAGCAGAGCGGACCGACCGGCGCGGGGGTGTGGGCGCTGCCCCTGACGGGGGAGAAGAAACCATTCGCCGTCGTGCAGCCCCAGACTCCGCAATCCAGAGTGATTCAGTACCGCCTGTCACCCAACGGGCGCTGGCTGGCATACAGTTCGACCGAGTCTGGACGAGAGGAAGTCTACGTCACCCATTTTCCCAGTGGAGAAGGCCGGTGGCAGGTCTCGCAGAATGGAGGAACGTTTCCGGCTTGGCGCGGAGATAGCAAGGAGATCTGGTACTTCGGTGTGGATGGTTCCTTGCACGCTGCCGGTGTGAATGAAAAGAGCACGGAGTTTGAACTGGAACCCGTGCGCGCGCTATTTCAGATCAACTATGTCGCTCCTGTGGGATATCCCTACGATGTGTCCCCGGACGGCCAGCGTTTGATAGTCAGCACATTCCCCGAAAGCGTATCTACGCCGCTTGTGCTGGTGACGAATTGGACGGCTGATTCGAGGAAATAGTGGACCTGCTGCCTGCAGCTACATCGATACACCATCATCCCAGCAGCCTGGCGGCGTCTTTGGCATAGTAGGTGAGGATGATGCTCGCCCCGGCGCGGCGGATGCTGAGGAGCGACTCCATCATGACGCGGTCGCGTTCGATCCAGCCGTTTTGGGCGGCGGCTTCAATCATCGCGTATTCGCCGGAGACTTGGTAGGCGGCGAGGGGCAGCTCGAAGCGGTCGCGGGCGGCGGCGATTACGTCGAGGTAGGGCAGGGCGGGCTTGACCATGATCATGTCGGCGCCTTCTTCGATGTCGGCTTCGATTTCGCGCATGGCCTCGCGGATATTGGCTCCGTCCATTTGATAGGAGCGGCGGTCGCCGAATTGAGGGGCGGAGTCGGCGGCCTCGCGGAACGGGCCGTAGTAGCCAGAAGCGAACTTGGCGGCATAGGAAAGAATTGGCGTGTTGCTGAGATCGGCCGCGTCGAGGGCGCGGCGGATGGCGGCAACGCGGCCATCCATCATGTCCGAGGGCGCGATGATGTCGATGCCTGCTTTGGCCAGCGAGACCGAAGTGCGGGCGAGCAGTTCGAGGGAAGCGTCGTTCACGATTTCGTAGTCGGTGGTGGTGGCGGCGACACCGAGGTCCCTCGCTTCGCTCGGGATGACAACCCCTTTCGGGATGACAGCCCCTTTCGAAACAGGTTCGGCCACGGCCGCGCCCAGCGATTTCGGCTCGGATGCGGGCTTCACAATCCCACAGTGGCCGTGCGACATGTATTCGCACAGGCAGACGTCGCCCATGAGAAGCAGGCCGGGGACTTCCCGCTTCATGGCGCGCGCGGCTTGTTGCACGATGCCGTCCTGGGCCCAGGCTCCGGTGGCAATCTCGTCCTTCTTGTCGGGCAGGCCGAATAGGATCACCGAGGGCACTCCCAGAGAGTGAACTTCCTGCGCTTCTTTCACAGCTTCGTCCACCGACAGATTGAACACGCCCGGCATGGAACGGACGGCCTTGCGGATGCCTTCTCCTGGACAGACGAACATGGGATACACGAAGGCGTCGGGAGTGAGGCGGGTCTCACACACCAGATTGCGCAGTTCCGCGGTACGGCGCAGGCGGCGAAGGCGGGTCACAGGGAATGCCATGAAAGGTCACCGGGGGAAGGTAAATCGGTAGACTCCGTCTTCCCTGGTTAATTCTAGAACATCCTGGGGAGGAGGTGAAATCCCTGCTGTCTCGCGAAAGAGGCGAGACGAGGATGGTGACACCTAGTGCGAGAAGATGTGACGGAAGTAACCTGCGGAATTCCTAACGCTACTCGGAATCCTCCATTTAGTCCCATAGAATTGGGGCGGATGAGTCTGTTCCAGCGCCACCGTTGGTTTGTCGCAGCGGCCGGGATCACTCTGGCTTTCGCCGGAGTGTCGGCGGTTGCGCATGCGAGCGCGGGGCTGGCCGGGTTCGCCGATGTCGTGGGCCTGGCGCTGATGCTCGCGACCGCGGGCATTGCTCTGGCCAACGGGCTCAACCGGCCGCCCCGCGAGCGCGGTTTCTGGGCTCTACTGACGTTTGGGTTCTCGCTGTGGGCGACCAATCAGGCAGCCTGGACCTACTACGATATCGCGCTGCACCGGCAGATTCCCGATCCATCGTTCTTCGACATCATTCTCTTTTTTCATGCAGTGCCGATCATCGCAGCAGTGGCCTGGCGTCCAGACATATTGAAAAAAGAAGGCAGAATCCATCTCAGCCTGCTGAACTTTCTGATGCTGCTGGGCTGGTGGATCTTTCTTTATGCCTTCATCGTGTTTCCGCACCAGTACGTAGTGGCGAATGTAACGCGTTACAACATTTACTACGACGACCTCTACCTACTGCAGAGCGCCCTGCTGCTGGGAGTGTTGGGGCTCGCAGCGTGGACCAGCACGAGCGGATGGCGCCGGCTCTATCTGCATTTTCTCGCCGCGGACCTGATCTACGCCGTCGGATCCCAGTTTCTCGACCGGGCCGTATCGAGCGGCGCCTACTATTCGGGGAGCCTGTACGACATACCGTTGATCGGAACGGTTGCGTGGCTGGCGGCTGCGGCCTTATCGGCGCGGGAATGGGACCTGCAAAGCCGAGAGTTCAGTTTGGCCCGCCGTTGGAAAAAGGTGGTGCCCCAGCTCGCGATGCTGGCGCTGCTTTCGTTGCCAGTGCTGGGCGTGTGGACCGTGTTGATGGACAAATCGCCAGATCCCTCACGCGTATTCCGCGTTTTCGCCGTATTAACTGCGATGCTGGTGCTGGGATCGTTCGTCTTTCTGCGGCAATATTCTCAGGATCAGGCTCTGATGGCTCTGCTGCAGGAGTCTCGCCGGGGATATGAGAGCCAGAAGCGTTTGCAGAACCAACTGGTGCAGAAAGAGAAGCTCGCCTCGCTGGGCAACCTGGTGGCCGGAGCGGCGCATGAAATTAATCATCCCCTGGCCGCCATCATGAGTTATTCGGAGCAGCTCTGGGCGAAAGAGCGCCTCTCTGACGAACAGGACCGGCTGGTGCGCAAGATCGTGAACCAGGCCCAGCGGACTCGCGATCTCGTGGCGGACCTGTTGAGTTTTGCCCAGCAATCCCCCGGCGAAAAAACCCTGGTCGACCTCAGCGTG
>Ga0066790_10000343_pt1 | contig 16816 bp, 13 predicted proteins | sample OrgsoiDNA2013050_FD_70963 | JGI IMG/M metagenome (GOLD analysis project Ga0066790, IMG submission 70963) | Permafrost soil microbial communities from the Arctic, to analyse light accelerated degradation of dissolved organic matter (DOM) -... | ecosystem: Environmental > Terrestrial > Soil >...
TGGCTGCCCCGGTCAGGTGGCCTGCATCCGGGTGGCTGGCGTCCGGGTGGCTGGGCTCCGGGCGGATGTCACTGTCGAGGTCCTCGAGCCTGGCCCGGATCTGGTCGGCGAGCGCGTGCGGCAGCCGGTCCAGGATCGCCAAGGATCGGCGCCAGGCCTCCTGCGCCGCGACCAGATCGCCCTCGGCCGCGTAGGTCTCGCCCAGCGCGGCCAGCGACTGACCCTCATTGAAGCGGTCGCCGAGCTCGCGGTAGGTCGCCATCGCCTGCCCGTACTGCTCCCTGGACCGGGCGTAGTCGCCGAGATGACGGTAGATGAAGCCCAGGCTGTCCAGCGCGTCACCCGCGCCGCCGCGGTAGCCCGATTCGCGGTGCAGGCCCAGCGCGCGCTGGCAATGGGTCAGCGCCTCGTCGTACTGGCCCAGGTGCGCGTACAGCCAGCCGGCCGTGTTCTCCAGGGTGCCCTGCGCCCACCACAGGCCGGCCGCCTTGAGCATCCGCAGCGCGTCCAGCGCCAGGGCCAGGGCCTCGGGGTAGCGCCCCTGCCTTTCCAGCATGACCGACAGGCCGTTCAGGACGGCCCCCTCGCCGGCCCGGTCGCCGAGGTCGCGGAACATGTCCAGGGACTGCCTGGCGTTCGGTTCGGCCGCGTCGTAGTCGTCGAGCCAGGCTTGCGCCTGGCCGAGGAGGTGGTGAGCGTGCGCCTGGGCCAGCTGATCGTCCAGCCGCCGGGCGGCGGACAGCGCGATCTCCTGACTGGCCACGTACTCCTGCAGCCGCCCGCGCCGGGAGAAGAACGGCGACAGCGCCCACGGGATCTGCCAGGCGTGGGCGTCGAAACCCTCGGCGTAGGCCAAGGTGATGAGCGCGAGCAGCACCGGGGCCTCGGCGTCGAACCAGGCCATCGCCTGCTCCTTGGCCGAGAAGTCGGCCGGGATCACGCCCGGCTGCGGCGCGGCCATCCGCAGCGCCTTCCGGTGCGGGCTGAACCGCACCGTGGCCGTCATCGCGGTGTGCAGGTAATGGTCGAGCGTCCGGTGCAGGGCCGCCCGCCGCTCCGGCTCGCTGTCGTAGCGCTCGGCCTGGTCGGCGGCGTAGACGCGGAGCAGGTCGTGGAAACTGAACCGGGCGGGCAGGTACTCGGCGACCATGTGGCTCCTGGTCAGCTCGCGGAGCGCGGCGCCTGCCTCGGCCCGGGTCACCGCGGCCAGGCTGGCGGCGGCCGACAGCGAGACGTCCGGGCCTGGGTGCACGCCGAGCAGCCGGAACATCCGGGCCGCAGCCGGGCTGAGCTGGTCGTAGGACCAGGACAGGACGGCGCGCACGTCGGTGGCCGCGTCGTCCGCCTCGAGCGCGTCCAGCCGGCCCCGGGCGTCCCGCAGCTCGGCGGCCAGTTCCGCCAGCGGGCGCTTGGGCCGGCCGACGGCGCGGCCCACGGCGATGGACAGGGCCAGCGGCAGGCGCGCGCACGCCTCGATGATCTCTTCCGCCGCCTCGGGTTCGGCCGCGGCCCGGTTACGGCCGAGCCTGCGGGCCAGCATCTCGTAGGCTTCGGCGGAGCTGAGCACGTCGAGCGTGAGCGGCATCGCTCCTTCGGCGGCCACCAGCCCGGTCATCTCGTTGCGGCTGGTGACGATGACCAGGCAGCCCGGCGAGCCCGGCAGCAGCGGGCGCACCTGGGCCGCGTTGCGCGCGTTGTCCAGCACGATCAGCATCCGCTCGCCATCGAGCAGGCTGCGGTACAGGGCGGCCCGTTCTTCGGTGTCGGCCGGGATCCGGTGCGGTGGCACGCCAAGGGCGTGCAGGAAAAAGCGCAGCACCCCACCCGGTGCCACCGGCGTGGTGGCCGGATCCAGGCCGCGCAGGTGAGCGTACAGCTGGCCGCCGGGAAAGCGCTTGGCGACCTGACGGCCGAAGCGGATGGCGAGGGCGGTCTTCCCGACCCCCGCGGTACCCGAGATGACGACGATCGGCACCGAATCAACGGAGCCGGCCTCATCCGGCCGAGCCGCCTCGGAGCCGGCCTCGCCCGGCCCAGCGGATCTCGCAGGAAGCATGGCGTGCAGCATGGCGAGCTCTTCGTGACGGCCGGAAAAGCCGGGCGCCTCCAACGGCAGCTGGGCCGGAACGGGAATGACCGTGCCGTTCTCGCCGCCAGGCGACGCCGGAGCCGCGTCAGTGGCCGACCCGGTCGCCGGCCCGGCGACGGCCGACCCGGCGGCCCGGCCGGCCGGCCGCGCATCGGTGCCGCCTGGGGTTTCTGGGTCCAGGTCCAGCGCGGTATCCGCGGTCAGGATCTGCTGGTGAATGCGGCTCAGTTCGCTGCTAGGGTCGATGCCGAGTTCCTCGGCCAGCACGCGCCTGCCCTCGGCGAACACCCGGAGGGATTCGGCGTGCCGCCCACCGCGGTACAGCGCGATCATCAGCAGGCCGCGCATCCGCTCCCGGAGCGGATGCTCCGCGACCATGGCCGTCAGGTCGGGTACGACCTCCTCGTGCCGGCTCAGCGCGAGCAGGACGTCAGCCCGTTCTTCCGCGGCCGCCGAACGCAGCTCGCTGAGCCTGGTCCGCTCTGTTTCCGCGAACGGTCCTGGCACCCCGGCGAACGCGATCCCCCGCCACAGCGCGAGCGCGGAGTTCAGGGCGGTCACCGCGCCGCCCGGATCGCCGCCCTTGCGCAGCTGGCGGGCCCGGCCCAGGTGCTGTTCGAAGGAGACGGCGTCCGGCTGGCCGGGCACCAGGTGGAGCACGTACCCGGCTCCGGAGGAGACCAGCACCCGGCCTGGCCCGCGCAGGGACCGGTTGGGCTCGATGATGCGGCGAAGGCCGGCCACGTAGGTATAAATACCGCCCTCGGCGCTGGCCGGCGGATCCTGTCCCCATACGGCGTCGACGAGTTCACCGCGGGAAATCACCCGGTTGGCCCGCATCGCCAAGATGCCGAGGACGGCCTGCTGCCTCGGCTGGCCCACGGACAGCTCCTGATCGTCATACCAGGCTGCTACGGGACCAAGCACGCCGACGCGCAACACCACGGCATCGCCGACCTTCCGCTCGCTAACCCACGCTAAGTCGCGCCCACCCCCTGGGCGGAGCATCCTTATTGAGGTTACAGTGATTTGCGCGAGTCCTCCAGAAAAAATCTAGATCATATAGAGACGGCCGCTTAATAGTAGGACGGGCGCCTAGGGGCACCGGCAGCCGCGCTGCCATGGCCGCCACATCCTTCCTACCCCGCCTGTCCCATCCGTCCCGTCTGCCTTTCAGCGCTTCGCACCTCGCGTTACCGGCATAGACCTGGCATCGCCGCCCGGAGCCTCCGGGCCAGGCACGCCGCGAAGCCGCCGGCCCTCACGGCACCCCCCCTCACTACCTGCCGTGAGGGCCGGCACCTCGGCTTCGATCCCTGCTCCGCTCCTGATGGCGCCCGGGCGCTGGCCTTGACCTCGGACGTGACCGCCGTACCGGGGCGCCGATCAACTTCCCGGCTCTTTGCTGAATCATCCAGTTATCGCGGCTATTTATTTTATTTTTCGGTCTTCGCGTCGTAGGCCAGGCAAAAAGGACACTGGTATTCGGCAGGCGCGGTCAGATGCACCCGATCGCGGCCGATACCGCCGACCGGGTCCGCGCAGGCGTGCGCGTCAGTAAGGTTGAAGGCCTAACATAGACCGCGGTACCCGGGACGACGGACTACTCCTGCGCGCCGGCGCAGGCATGGGACCAGCAGACGTGCGGCCTGGCCGCTGGCTGGCTGAGCAAGGGTTGGACGAAGCGAGCATGGGCAAGGCAAGCAGGACCAAGGTCGACTCCAGCCGCCGGGAGAAGATCGCCGCGCAGCGGGCGGCGGCCCGCCGGGCCGAGCAACGCCGGCGGATCCTCATCGCGGGCGGCAGCGTCCTCGCCGTGATCGTGATCATCGTCGCCTTCATCGTGTTCAAGGCGAATAAGAGCTCGACGCCGACGTCGACCTCGACGAGCAGCCTGACCGGCACCGCCCTGGCCGGGGTGGTGTCTAAGGTCACGAGCGTGCCCGCGAGCACCCTGGACTCGGTGGGCAGCGGCAACGGCGCGGTTTCCGCCAAGCCCCAGCCGGTCACCGGCGGGACCGCCCTGACCTCAGGCGGCAAGCCCGAGATGCTCTACCAGGGCGCCGAGTACTGCCCCTACTGCGCGGCCGAGCGCTGGCCGATGGTCGTCGCGCTGAGCCGGTTCGGCACGTTCTCCGGGCTGGCCACCATCCACTCCGCGAGCGCGAACGGAGCCGGCAACGCCGAGCCCTACCCGAACACGCCGACCTGGACGTTCCTCAACGCCAAGTTCAGCAGCCCGTACCTGGTGTTCAGCTCGGTCGAGGAGCAGACGAACGTCCCGGACAAGAGCACCGGCAGCTACACCTCCCTGCAAAAGCCCACCGCGGCGCAGAGCGCACTGCTCGCCAAGTACGATGCCCCGCCCTACATCAGCTCCTCCGCGGCGGGCTCCATCCCGTTCGTCGACTTTGGCAACAAGTACCTGATCCTCGGGGCGAGCTACAACCCGCAGGTGCTCTCCGGGCTCAGCTGGAGCCAGATCGCGACGGACCTGAGCAGCCCGTCCAGCCCGGTGGCCAAGGCCGTGGACGGGACGGCGAACTACATCACCGCCGCGATCTGCAAGATGACAGGCAACCAGCCCGCCAGCGCCTGCACCTCGACCGTCCAGTCGCTCGACAACGGGCTCTGACCCCCGGCCGTGGACGACGACCCAGGGACCGCGCGGACAGCAGCCGTGACACCACCGGAGGCGAAGCTCGGATGACAGCGTCGAAGTCAAGCCGCGCCCGGAACGCGCGTAGCCGCGGCCAGGGCAGTGCGGGCCGGAACGGCAGCGCGGGCCGCTCAGGCAACCCGGCCAGGAACGGCAGCGCGGCTGGGAACGGCGGCGCGGCTGGGAACGGCAGCGCGGCCAGGGCGGGGACGGCAGTCAAGAACGGGAATGCCGCCAGGAACGGCAGCCCGGGCCAGAACGGCAGCACCGGCCGAGCGGGTACCGCACCGAGGCCGGGGACGGCCAGAAACGGCGGCGCCGCGGGGCGCGGCGGAGCCCGGGGGCGGGCGCTTCAGGACGATATCAGCGCTAGCACGGCCGGCACCGGACCTGCGCTGTGGCTCCAGCTCACCACGTTCGTGCTCGCGCTGGCCGGCCTGGGCGTGTCGATCTACCTGACGATCGCGCACTTCACCGAGTCGACGCTGCTGGGATGCTCGGAGACGGGCCTGGTGAACTGCACCAAGGTGACCACCAGCGCGCAGTCTTACGTGTTCGGCATCCCGGTGGCCGTGCTCGGGCTGGCGTTCTACGTGTTCGCGGTGGCGATCATGAGCCCGTGGGCCTGGCGGGCGGGCAGGCGCGAAATCCACCTGCTCCGGATCGCGTCGCTGGTGGTGGGCATCGGCTTCGTGCTCTACCTGCTCTACGCCGAGCTTTTCATCATCGGCAGCATCTGCCTGTACTGCACCAGCGTGCACATCATCACGTTCGTGCTGTTCGTGCTGACCATGGCCGCGGTCGCGGTCTGGGGGCTGAAGCCCGGCGCGCCGTGGACGCTGAGGCTCGGACGGTCCGCTGAGGACACCGAGGCGCAGGCGACGGCCTAGCTCAGGCGTTGAGCGAGCCCGGCCCAGCAGGGGCATCCTCGCGGCCAGGCGTGAAGGGGTCTACGGCACGTGGTTACCGTAGGAGGGATGGCTGAACCCTGCCCGTCGCTGCTGGTGATCATCGGCTCAGGCGAGACCAGCCCGACCATGGTCACGGTGCACAAGAACGTGCTGGCGCGACTCGGCGTGCGAACCCCGCGGGCGCTGCTGCTCGCCACACCGTACGCGTTCCAGGAAAACGCGGCCAGCGTGTCGGCCCGGTCGCAGCGCTACTTCGCCGCCGCCATCAGGCAGGCCTTGTCCGCCGCCGCGCTCGACCTCAGCGACACACCGGACGGCAGTCGGTGGCAGCCCGCGGAAACGGTCTAATCCGCCGGTAAGCCCACTGATCATGACATATTCATCATGTTTCCGCCCGGCTGGGCCCGGCCGCACGGTGACCCACTAGCCTGGGCACACGAGGCCTGACCGCACGCGAACCCGAGGCGCCCGGGACGAGAGGAGCGGATTCCGTGCCCGGCATGAATTCCGGCCTGAATCCCGGCGACCCGACGCTGGTCGCCGCGTTCAGGACCGCGCTGATCCACCAGAGCGCGATCGCACTCCTCCTGATCGTGTTCCTCTGCCTCCTCTGGGCGACGGCGCGTACCTGGCGGATGACCACGCCCGGCGCCAGGGCAGAAACGAGCGAGCCGGCCAGCGGCACCCAGGCTAAGGTCAGCGGAGCAAGGGAAGCCCGGGGACGGTGGCTGCTCCGGATCGGGTTCGGCGTGCTGTGGATCGTGGACGGGATCCTGCAGGCGCAGCCCAAGATGGCAGGCGGGCTAGCCTCGCAGGTCATCGAGCCGACCGCGTCGTCGTCGCCGGGCTGGGTCCAGCACCTGGTCAACTGGGGCGGCACCGTCTGGTCCTTCCACCCCATCCAGGCCGGGGCCGCCTCGGTCTGGATTCAGGTCGGGATCGGCGCCTGGCTCCTCGTCGCGGCGCGCGGGCCGTGGTCCCGGCTGGCCGGGGCGGTCAGCGTGGGCTGGGGACTCGTCGTGTGGGTCTTCGGTGAGTCGTTCGGCGGAATCTTCGCGCCCGGTTTGAGCTGGCTGACCGGCGCGCCCGGCGCCGTGCTGCTCTACGCGGTCGCGGGCGCCCTCATCGCGCTGCCGGAGGGCGCCTGGCGCAGCCCCCGGCTCGGCCGGCTGCTGCTGGCGGGCCTCGGGCTGTTCTTCACCGGGATGGCCGTGCTGCAGGCGTGGCCCGGCCGCGGCTTCTGGCCGGGCACCGTCGGCGGCCAGCCGGGGACGCTGGCCGGCATGGTCCAGGCGATGTCCGGGACCACGCAGCCGCACATCCTGTCCGCCCTGATCTCCGGCTTCGGGTCGCTGGCCACCCGGCACGCCTTCGCGGTGAACCTGGTCGTGGTCATCGTGCTCGCCGCGCTTGGCGCCGTCTTCCTGACCGGACGGCCCGGGCTGGTGCGGTACGCGATGTGGTTCGGAGTCGCGTTCTGCCTGGCCGACTGGGTGCTGGTCGAGGATCTCGGCTTTCTGGGCGGCCTCGGGACCGACCCGAACAGCATGATCCCGATGGCGCTGCTGTTCTCGGCCGGTTACCTGGCCCTTAGCCCGGAGATGGCGGTCGCCGAGACCGCGGGCGACCAGGCTCCGGGGCGGTTGCGCTCGCTGCGGTTGCGCTCGCTGCGGTTGCGCTCGCTGCGGCCGGGGGTGCTGGGCGGGATGCTGGCGGCGGCGGGCGCCCGGTCGGTCGCCGCGGTCGCCGCGCTGGCCGTCATCATCCTCGGGGCGGCGCCGATGGCCTCGGCGGCGGCGAACCGGACCGCGGATCCGATCCTGGCCCTGGCCATCGAGGGCGGCAGCACCACCCTGGACCTGCCGGCGCCGGGCTTCACGCTCACCGACCAGAACGGCCGGGCGGTGTCGCTGGCCAGTCTGCGCGGCAAGGTCGTGCTGATGACCTTCCTCGACCCGGTGTGCACCACCGACTGCCCGATCATCGCCCAGGAGTTCAAGCAGACCGGGGAGATGCTCGGCGCGCAGGACTCCAGCGTCGAGCTGGTCGCCGTCGTGGCCAACCCCACCTACCGGTCCACCGCCTTCACCCAGGCGTTCGACCGGCAGGAAGGGCTCGCCACGGTGCCGAACTGGCTCTACCTGACCGGCTCGCTCAGCCAGCTGGGCGCGGTCTGGCGGCATTACGGCATCACCGTGCAGAACCTGCCGGCCGGCGCCATGTCCGCGCACAACGACGTGGCCGTGGTCATCGACGCCTCCGGCCAGATCCGCCAGGAGATGGCCGCCGACCCGGGCCCGGGCACGAGCAGCACCAAGTCCTCTTTCTCCGTGCTGCTCAGCCAGTACGCCCGCCAGGCACTGGGCCGCTCGTGACCCGCGGACTGACCCGGGCGATCTGGGGCAGCCTGGCCGTCTTGTGCGCGGGCCTGGCGGCCGGCTGCGGGACGCAGACCGCCCGGACGGCCAGCGCGAGCCCGGCCACGGTGACCGCGCCGCTGAGCACCTCGCTGGTCACCGCCCAGGGCACCTGGGCGATCACGGTCATGGGCGGGCCCGCCGGGTCGGGCGGGTCAGCCGCGTCGAGCGGATCGGGTGGGTCGGAGAATGACTTCTGGCAGCTGTTCGTGCGGCCGACCGGGACCAGCAGCTGGTCGCTGGTCACCCCGCAGGGGGTGGCCGACAACGGCGGCCTGGTCGCCGCGGGCGGTAACACCTCGCTGGTCGTCGGCTTCCGCCCCAGCCAGAGCCGGTCCTTCTCGCCTCTGGCCACGAGCACCGACGCGGGCCGGAACTGGGCGCCCGGCCTGCTCGACGCCCGGCTGGCCGACACGCCGGGCGCGATCGCGGTGGACCCGTCGGGACGGATCCTCGCGCTGCGGCAAGACGGCAGCGTCACGGCGGCGGCCACGGCCGGCGCGGCCGCGGCCGGGCAGTGGTCGCCGCTGACGACGCGGAACGCCCTCGCGGCGTCCGCCCTCGGCCGCGAGTGCGGGCTGCAGGGGTTGAGCGCACTTTCGTTCGGCCGAAATGGAACGCCGATGGCGGCCGGGAGTTGTGCGCGGCCGGGTGTGGCTGGGGTTTTCACTGATACCGGTGGGATGTGGCGGTCGGCGGGGCTGGTGGTGCCTGCCGAGTTCGGCGGTGACCAGGTGCAGGTTCTCGGGCTGGCCAGCTTGACCGGCGGCAACGTGGCCCTGGTGCGCGCCGGGAACAGCGCGCTCGCGGCGTGGTCGGACGGGACGCGCTGGACCGTGTCCGCCCCGGTCACCGGAATAGGATCTGCCGCCGTGCTTGCGTCCGGATCCGGCCCGGGCGGGAGCGCATGGCTGCTGCTCAGCGGCGGGCGCGCGGAAACCATCAGCGGTCCTGGCGGCTCCTGGCGGGCGCTGCCGCCCGTGCCGGCAGGCACCATGACGCTAGCCCCGCGCAGGACCGCGACGCTCGCGGCCGGGCCCGGCGGCTCGTACGACGCGCTGGCCGTTTCCGGGTCCACGCTCACGGTCTGGCGGCTCACCACGACGGCCTGGGTCAAGGTCCAGCTGATCAACGTGCCGATCGAGTACGGCTCCTCAAGCTAGGACGGCCCATGAGCTACCTCACCGACCACTGGTCGTTCGACCCCTTTCTCATCCTGGCTATCGTCGTGGTCGGATGGCACGAGATCGGGCTGTGGCGGCTGGCCCGCCGGTCCCGGCCCGAACGCACGCGGGAACGGCGGCTACGGTCGCTGTGGTTCTACGCGGGGCTGGTTCTGCTGCTGCTCGCGGTGGAGTCACCGATCGACTACTGGGCCGACGACTACTTCTCGGTGCACATGGTCCAGCATCTGCTGCTGATGTTCGCCGCGCCCTCGCTGATCGTGGCGGGCGCGCCGTGGCAGCCGCTGCTCGACGCGCTGCCCGGCCGGTCCGGGCGCAGCGTGACCCGCGGGGTGCTGGCCGGCGGCTGGTCCAGGCCGCTGCGGGCGCTGGGCGGGCTGGTGCTGCGGCCGTGGGTCTCGATCGGGCTGTTCAACGCCACGATGATCCTCTGGCACCTGCCCGGGCCGTTTGACCTGGCGCAACGCAACTCGGCCGTGCATATCTGGCTGATGCACGGCAGCTTCTTCGCCGCCGGGGTGCTGTTCTGGCTGCAGTTCATACCGTCGCCGCCGTTCCGCCGCCGGATGCCGTTGCTGTCCCAGGCGGCCGCGCTGCTCGCCACCAACGTCATCATGATCGGCATGGCGATGGCGCTGAGCATCTTCGCATCGGGTTCGGTGTATTCGGTGTATGACCATATTCCCGGCGTCACCCTGCCGCCGTTCGCCGACCAGCAGATCGGCGCGGCCATCTTGTGGGTGTGCGGCGACTTCTGGGCGGTGCCGACGATGATCACGATCATCAGGCAGATGGTGGTGACGGACGGCAGCGTGAGCGGGGCGCTGGACAAGATGCTGAACCGGGGTAGCACCAATCTGGCCGGCTGGGGACGTCCGCGATCGGGGGCGCTGGCCGACGTGGGGGCTCAGCCGCCCTCCTCGCCGGAAGCGGGGCCGTGAACCCGGCGCCGTAGTTTTCCCGGGCGGACCGGCGGGCCGTTGTCCTGGTCGGCGGGGATCGCGGAGTCCGGCCTGATGGTGTCGGATATCTTGCGCAGGCCGCCGAAGGCGGACGAGCGGGCCACCATGACCACGCCGACGATCAGCGCGGCGATCCCGCCGGCCTCGATCGCCAGCGGCCCGGCCGAGATCTGGATCCGGTCGCCGAACACCACGATGCCGAGCACGATGCCTGCCACCGGCTCGCCGGCCGCGATCGTGGGCAGCGAAGCGTGCAGGGGGCCTGAGCTGAACGCGCTCTGCATCAGCCACAGGCCGACGATGCCGGTGGCGAGCAGGCAGTAGACCGGCCAGACGGTGAACAGGTGCGTGAACGGGTGCCGCTGCAAGATCTCCAGCGTCTGCCTGGTCAGCGCGTCCTGAATGCCGAAGACCAGGCCAGCCCCTAGCCCGGTGAGGGTAGCCCGGACGTGTCCACGCCTGCGGTGGCCGGTCTGCACGGCGATGAACGCGATACCGGCGATGACCGCGGCCGCGGGCCAGTGCGAGAACGAGCCGAACGACAGGCCGATGGGCTTGGTGGAACGAGAAATCGACAGCAGCGCCACGCCCGTGCACAGGACGACCGCGCCGGCCACCTCGGACCACCTGACCGCCTGCCGGGACATCGGCACCGCCAGGACCAGCGCGAACACCAGGTAGGTGGTCAGCAGGGGCTCGACCAGCGTCAGCTCAAGATGGCCGAGCGACCAGGCCGCGAGCAGCTGCCCGGCCACCATGCAGCCGATACCGAGCAGCCAGCGCGGCTTGTGCAGCAAGTCGGTCAGGATACGCAGGCTGAGAAAGCGCGACTCAGGCTCTTGCTCGGCGGCGTACTGCTGGAGCACGAAACCGATGCCGAGCAGCACGGCAGCCACGAGGGTCGTTGCGTAGTCCACATCCAGGTCCACGGTGCTCTGTCTTTATCGGGTACAGGCTTTATCAGGTGCAGGGTCTTCAGATATCAAGAACAACGTGCACAGCTGACGGCTAGTTTCTGTCAGGCGACGTGACGCACGGGGGGCTGGGTACGCAAGTCGATCGTATGCTAGCCGGTTACCTCCCTCCGGCCGCCCCGCCGGGTCGTGGCACCTCCCGGCACCCCGCCGAGGTGATCGGCGCTCGGCTGCAGTCCGCCTGTTGTCCGCCGCCTTGTCCGCCGCCGACTACCCAAGAAAACGCTCATTACCCGGCCAAAAGGGCTATTCGTACTATTATGAAAGCCGTCGGCAGGCGTCTTCGCCATGGGGAAAGGGTGCTGACGTGGGGGTCGCGAAAAAGGCGGCCAGGAAGCGCGCGGTGGGGACACGCGAGCACATCGTCGCTTACCTGGCAGAGGTACACGAGCTGTTCGACGCCAGCGGGATGGCCAGCACGCGGCTGTCCGCCGCGGTCGGCTACCCGGGCTCGAGCGTGGCGTTCGCCCAGCTCCTGTCCGGGATGGAGCGATCGGGCCTGATCAAGCGCGAAGTACGCGGCAAGCGAACCTACCGGATCAGCCTGGGACTTGTACAGGCCCTCGGGGTCGCGGAGGCGGACGAGCCGCCGGGGCCGGACGGGCTGGCTGGGTCGGACGGGTCGGACGGGCTGGCTGGAATCGGTACCATGGGCGGCGCCGGGACGGGCGGTTTCGACTACGACGAGCTGGCCCGGCGGCTGCTGGTCCAGGTGGTTCGGCGGCTGGCCGCGGCCGAGCCGGGGACCGGGGCGCCGGAAGGCGGGCGGCGGAGTGCTTCGGGGCGGCGGGATACTGCGGCGCGGCGGGATACTGCGGCGCTGCGGGATACGGTCATGGGCCTGGAGTATGAGCTGGCCAGCGCGTGGACGGAACACAGCAAGCTGGCCGAGGAGAACGTCAGGCTGCGGGAACAGCTCGAGGCCGCGCGACATTCGCTGGAGCTGGCCGCCGAACGCCTCCGCAAGCTGCCCATCACCGCCGATCTTGACCGCAGCGAGATCGTGCTGCTGCAGCAGCTGCTTTCCCCCGGTGCTTCTGGGGGTTCTGGGGGTTCTGGCAGCGACGCCGACGCGCGGAGCCTGCTCAGCTAGGGGAGGCTGCCGCCGAGGTAAACCCTGGCCGCGTTGCCGCTGAGGACGCCGGTCAGGACGTCGGGGGGCAGCCCGAGCGCGGCCACGGCACGTACGTTCCTGGCCACGCCGGGGACGCCGGGCCAGTCGGTGCCGAAGATCCATTTCCTGGCCAGCTGGGCCAGGTCGAAGCCGGCGTAGTAGCCGGGCAGCCGTTTAGGCGGCAGCCCGGCCAGGTCGAACCACACGTTGCCGTGGTCAAGAGCCATCTGGGCGGCATCGGCGTACCACTGGCCCCGGCCGCCGTGGGCCAGCACGAACTGGACGCCAGGGAAGTCCGCGACGGCCTGGCTCATCAGCTTGGGGTCGCCGGCTTCTGGGTCCGAGCCGGGAAAGATACTCCCGCCGGTATGCACGATCACTGGCACGCCGCGCTCGGCGCACAGGTCGTAGACCGCGTACATCTCATCGGTGCCGGGGCGGAAACCGCCGTGCACCGGGTGGACCTTGACCGCGACCGCGCCCAGGTCGAGCTGGCGGCCGGCCTCGGCGACCGGGGATGAGTGCAGCTCGGGGTTGACGTTGGCGACGAGGCGGAACCGGGCCGGGTTGTGCGCGAGGACGGGCAGCAGGTCCTCGACCGGCTGGATCCCGGTCGTCCGCGGGCTGTACTCGGCGAACAGCAGGGCCACCTCCACGCCTTCGGCGTCGAGCAGCGCGTCCAGCTGGGCCGGAACCGGATCCCCGCCGGCTCCGAATACCTCCCGCCACGGGGCGTCCCGGCCGAAATCGGAGGCCCACTGCATCCACGCGGGCGTGACCGTGCTCAGCCTGGGCACGTGCATGTGGGCGTCGACCACCGGCCGGCCGTCGATCATCGGCGCGGGTTACCGGTCCTGGTCCAGGCGCCGCAGCCCGGCCAGGTAGGCACGGCCGGATTCGACGTAGGTCTTTACCGCGTCTTGGACCCAGTCGGCGGTGAGCCCGGTCTTCTTGATCTTCCCGGGCACGCCTGCCACCAGGGCACCCGGTGGCACCTCAAAGCCCTCAGGGACCAGGCAGGACGCGGCCACGACCGCGCCTGTGCCCACCGTGACCCCGTTGAGGGTGACCGAACCCGAGCCGATCAGGCATCGGTCCGCCACGACGCAGCCTTCCAGGTGCGCGTTGTGGCCGACCACGCACTCGGCTCCGATCAGGGTCGGCCAGTCGTGGGTGCAATGGACCACCGTGCCGTCCTGCACCGACGTCTGCGCGCCGACCTCGATCCGGCCGTGGTCACCGCGCAGCACGGCGCAGGGCCAAACGGACGCCTCCGGGCCGATCCGGACCCGGCCGATGACGACGGCGTCGGGATGAACGAAGGCAGTCGGGTGAATCTCCGGTTCGTGATCACCCAGCGCGTATATCGGCACTCGCGGACCTTTCCTGCGGTTAAGTCACGAGACTATCGCTCAGGTCCGGGTCGGCGGTCAGGTCCAGGACGCCGAAGTGGTGCTGATCCCAGATGTGCAGGGACGCCCGCTCCGGGTACGGCGTCACATCCGGCGGGTCGGCGAAGATGCGGGTCATCCGGCGGCCTGGGGCGTACGGCGGCCAGCCGGGGTCCCCGTCCGCGGCGAACGCCGTCCACTGCGAGCGCATCAGGTCCCCGAGCCTGACCGCGCTGGCCGGCGGCTCCGGCCCGAACAGCATCTGCCCGACCCCGCGGTAAACGCCGAACACCAGGGGGATGTCGATCGTGTGGCAGGAGCCAAGCCCGCCGGCCGAAGCCAGGTAACTGACCTCGTAGAGGAAGGTTCGCCCGCCCGCCGCGGCATGGGCCTGCGCCAGGTGCAGGCTCGGCATCCGGAACAGCCAGTCGGAGTGGACCAGCTCGAACAGCGTCTCGGCGTCGGCGTCCGGATAGGCTTCGCGGTAGGCCGCTTCCCCTTCCTCGCCGGGTGCCAGTCCCCGCAGCGCGTCCGTGGCCATCTCGGCGGTGACCCGGCCGCGAATCCCGGCCAACGCGGTGAACAGCCGGAACTCATCGCGGCTATGCCCGGTGATGAGATCGATGCCGCGCCCGGCGCCCATCGCCAGTGCCCGCCACGGCGCGGCGGGCAGGACCTCGCCGTCCACCACCGGCGAGAATAGCGTGCCGGTGTAGGCAACCCGACCCCACCGTTCCCGGTAGTCGGCGGCCTGCACAGCGTCAGATGCGGCCGCCAGCCGGGCCGGGCCGGCGGCCGCGAACGCTTCGGTGCTAGCGGGCAGCCCGGCCGCCGCGGCGATCGCGGCGGTAACCTCGCTGGCCAGGTCCGGCGAGAAGTAGGTGCCGGGAACGCTCTGCGCGATCGCCCGGCGGAACAGGCCCGCCGCGGCCGGCATCACCAGCATGGCGGCGATCGCACCCGCCCCGGCCGATTCGCCGAACACGGTCACCCGGTCCGGATCTCCGCCGAACGCGGCGATATTCTCCCGCACCCAGCGCAGCGCGGCGATCTGGTCGAGCAGCGCCCGGTTGGCCGGCACACCGGGCAGGTAAGCGTACCCCTCGACACCGACCCGGTGATTGAAGGTGACCACGACGACGTTGCGCTGAGCGAGCAGCGTTCCGTCGTAGGCCGGGTTGCTGGCCGAGCCGGAGCGGTAGGCACCGCCGTAGATCCACACCATCACCGGGAGCCCGGCCGCGCCGAGGTCGGGTGAGAACACGTTGACGGTCAGCCAGTCATCGGGGTCGGCCCCGGGCGCGGGCGCCGGGAGCGGGCTGAGCCCGAAGCCGGCCTGCGGCGGCGGCGGCCCGAACGCGGCCGCATCCCGGACTCCGTCCCAGGGACGGGCCGGACGGGGCGCGGCGAACCGCAGGTCGCCCACGGGCGGCTGGGCGAACGGGATACCGCGGAACACCGCGACCCCGTCGCCCGCCCGGCCGCGAACCTGGCCGCCGCCCGTGCGTACGACGGGCTCGGTTACGTCCATGCGCGCACCTCTTGCCGACGGCTTTTCGTATCCCGGGCTGAAGCTCAAGCCTTCGCGCTTGAGTCTGAGGCCCGGTATATCCGGATGCTGACCATAGGCCGCCAGCAGTGAGGCTACGTTACGGGATCTAGCACGACGACGGGAATCTGGCGTGGCGCGGCGTTCGTCTCGTATTCGGCGAAACCCGGGGCGACGGCCTTCTGCCTTTCCCAGATCTGCTCACGCTCTTCCCCGTCCGCCACCCGCATCTTCACCCTGACCGTGCCGGTGCCCACCTCGACCGTGGTGTCCGGGTGCGCGACCAGGTTGTGATACCAGTCCGGGTGGCTCGGGGCGCCTGCCTTCGAGGCGAATATGGCAAACGAGTCGCCCGCCGGCAGATACATGAGCGGGTTAACCCGTTCGGTGCCACTCTTCGCCCCGGTGTGGTGAAGCAGCAGGACGGGGGCTCCCTCGAACGGGCCGCCCACTTTCCCGCCGTTCGCGCGGAACTCCTTGATGATCTTCTCGTTAAAGCTTTCCGTCTCGGCCACTGGTCTCTCCTTCTGGTGCTGGCTATTCAGCAGGATCATAGGTGACCGGTAGGGTCGATCCCATGGCAGGCGAGGTCGGCGCGCTCACTCCGCACGAGGGCGACCTGGAGCCAGACGAGGACTATGACGGCTATCTCTTCGCCAGCGCCTCGTTTGACGACAACGCCGCCGAGAGCTGCCTGTTTCTCGACTGCGCGTTTAACAACGTGTCGTTCGGCCGCGGGCGGTTGCGCAGATCCAGGTTCACCGACGTGACCATGCGGGATACCCGGTTCGTCTCCACTGACCTGGCGGAAACCGGCTGGCAGGACGTCACCCTGACCGGTAGCGCGCTAGCCGGGGTGCAGGCCTTCTCCGCTTCGATGCGCCGCGTCACCTTCCGCGACTGCAAGCTCGACTCGGTGAACTTCCGCAGCGGCAGCCTCACCGACGTGACGTTCGAGAACTGCCTGCTGCGCGACACGGAGTTCGGCGGCGCCAAGCTGCTCCGGGTCAGCTTTCCCGGCAGTACCTTGTCCCGCGCGGACTTCACCAAGGCCACCTGCACCGACGTGGACCTGCGCGGCGCCGAGCCTGGTATCACCGCCGGATACGAGTCGCTGCGCGGCGTGACGATCGACAGCATCCAGCTGGTCGGCCTGGCGCCCCTGCTCGCCCGTCACCTCGGCATCACCGTCGCCGACTGAAAGGACCGCGAGCATGACGGCCCAGTCGTGCGAACGGTCCACGAGTGCCTGCAGGCCGTCCTCTGGAACGGCACCGTGGGGCTGACACCGCTCGCCCATGCCCGGCCCGAAGGCTCACCTCAGTTCCGCTGGTCGACATACCGCCCAGCCGCCTCGTCGTGGCCTGGGCGGGCACCGACCGTATCGATGTGCGCTGGTCAGATAGGGTAGCGGGTTGGTTCGGTGTCGTAGTGGCGTCCTGACGGGGCGGTCCAGCGGAAGGTGCCGGGGGTGATCTGCTCGACGTTCCAGCCGGGGTGCTGCTTGAGCCGGTGCTCATGCCTGCATTTGGGTCCGCCATTGCACAGGCACGTTCTGCCGCCGGC
>Ga0066790_10000344_pt1 | contig 16813 bp, 16 predicted proteins | sample OrgsoiDNA2013050_FD_70963 | JGI IMG/M metagenome (GOLD analysis project Ga0066790, IMG submission 70963) | Permafrost soil microbial communities from the Arctic, to analyse light accelerated degradation of dissolved organic matter (DOM) -... | ecosystem: Environmental > Terrestrial > Soil >...
CTTATTACGGGACCGCAGGGGACGCTACACAGTTGCCTTCCGGCTGCTCCATTTCCAATATAGATATCCTGGAACTCCGAACAGGATAATCGCGGTGCCCCAGAAGGCTTGGATTGGTCGGGTGAAAATTGTGTTCAACGTCCACGCGGTCCCGATCAGCACATAGATTCCAGGCAGCCACGGATATCCCGCGCAGCGGTAGGGGCGCGGTGTGTCCGGCCGCTTCCAGCGCAAAATAAACAGGCCGATCACGGTCATGGTGTAGGAGAGCACCATGCCGAACATCACGTAGGTATAAAGCTGATCGTAACGGCCGCTCACGGTAAGAATTGCGCCCCAGATTCCTTGTCCGATCAGGCTGAATGCCGGGGTGCGCCACTTGGGATGGACCTCCGCCATCTTCTGGAAGAAGGCCCCATCCCGCGCCATGGCGTAATAAACGCGCGCTCCACTCATGGTGCAACTGGCCATCGCGCCGAAACAGGAAACAGCAATCAGAGCCGAAAGCCACAGTGCCGCCGCTGGAGAAAAAAGAGCGGTGGCCGCAGCGTTCGCGATGGTTTCGTGTTTCGCGATCTCGCCCAGCGGCATGGCGTACACATAGGTCATGTTCATCGCGATGTAAATAACGCCGACCACGACCACGCCTAGAACCATTGCCAGTGGGACATTGCGGCGCGGCTCTTTGACTTCGCCCGCGACCCAAGTGATATAGACCCATCCGTCATAGGCCCAGAACACGGCGATCAAAGCTACCCCGAACGCGGAAATGAGTTGTCCCGAGCTCAATCCCAGGGTCAGGCTTTGACCGGGAGTTGCGGTGAAGTGATGCCAATCGCCTTTGCCGATCGCGAATCCCAAAATTACGAACGCGGCCATGGCGGCGAACTTCGCCCAGGTGGCCAGGTTCTGCAAGATCGTGCCCCAGCGCAGTCCGACAACGTTGATCCAGGTCACCGCAACGATGGAAATCAAAGCGAATACATGAGCGCGCGTGAAAACGATGCCTGCGGCTGAAAAGATCACGTGCTCCTGTGAAATGAAGGGAACGATCCCACCCAGGTACGCCGCCGAAGCCACCGAGAGAGCGGCGATGGTGCCCCCGTTGGCCACGCTGAACAGCATCCAGCCATAGAGGAATGCGGGTAGATCACCATAGGCTTCGCGCAGGTAGACGTATTGTCCGCCGGAGTCGGGAAACATTGAGCCCAGTTCGGCGAAGGCAACGCAGGCGCACAGCGAGATGACGCCGCCCAGCACCCAGACCAGCAGAAACAACAATGGATGCGGCAGCGGGCCGGCAATGTCTTTTGCGGTCAGGAAAATCGATGATCCGATGATGCCACCCGCCAGGAGCAGCACTGAGTCGAGCAATGAGAGGCCGCGAACCAACGTGGGTTGGGTTTCCGAGGGCGTCGCAGTGGCCGGGGGAGAGGCGGTCGAGGGTTCCATGGTTTATCCCATTCCCAATTCGTCGGGAGATTCGAGCGGCGTTCCACAACGACGGCAGATGACGGCAGAACAGTCACCGCAAGTCAGCGGATCGGTGACTTCCTGGCTGCAGCGGGGGCAGTAAAGTGGCTCGGGGTCAGGCTCCGGCTGCGGAGTTGGCGTCATGAGGATGGCAAATGTAGCATATCCTTGAACTTCAGTTTCTAGTTTCTAGTTTCCGGTTTCTAGTCCCTTGATTTTGAAACGGGAAACTAAAAACTGCACCACGAAGGAGAGCCATCTGCCTGATAAACCTCCCACTCCGGACGAAAAACTGCAGCTGGAATTTAATCGCTGGGCCCTGGCCGGTGAAGGCGGGAAGATGGAGAACCATCATCTCGATATCACCGAAAAAACCCTGCGCCTGATGGATCTCCGCCCAGGCGAACGTCTGCTCGACCTCGGTTGCGGCTCGGGCTGGGCCACCCGGCTGCTCTCGCGACTGGTGGGCGAGGGGCCAGAGGGTTTTGGCCAGGTTGTGGGCCTCGACGTTTCCGACGAGATGGTTCGGCAGGCCCGGGGTTTGTCCAAAGACTTCGAAAATATCCTGTACGTGTGGGGATCGGCGCAGCAGATTCCGTGGGAGGAAAACTTTTTCGACAAGGTCTTGTCGGTCGAATCGTTTTACTACTACGCCGACCAGGATCGGGCGTTGTCTGAACTCTTTCGCGTCATGGCGCCGCATGGGCGCTTGTTTATCCTGATCAATTTGTACCGCGATAATGCCTACTCGCTGCAGTGGGTGGATAAGCTGAAAGTTCCGGTGCACGTGCGCTCTGAGGCAGAGTATGTCGAGCTGCTGAAAAAACACGCTTTTGAGAAAGTCGAAGCGCGGCGCATTCCGGACGACACGCCCACGCCGGATGACTATCAGACGAAGTCTTTCAACAGCCTCGACGATTTGCGCGCCTTCAAGAAGATGGGAGCGCTCCTGCTGATGGCTTCGAAGCCGGACCTACGGACGCCCGCGCCGGGCTACACAATCTACTAAAGTTCGGACGTGGGGCGGACACTCCTGTCCGCCGCTCTTGAAGTTGACTTTGGGTTTGCGAGATTCTCCGAGTAGCTGCGTCTGGCAACACAAAGCTCAAGTCAAAAGAGGCGGACAGGAGTGTCCGCCCCACACAACTTACTTCAGGCGGTTGTACTTCTTTAGCGCCTCGCGGAGGCGGTCATGGGGCAGTTCTGTGACCTCCCGGTCGTTGATGCCCTTCATCGTCTTGGCCGCAACCAGGGCATTCACCACAGCTTCTTCCGTGGCCTGAATGGTGGCGAGAAAGATGGCGTCCAGGCGTTCGTTGGGCAGCATGGTTAAATGCCGAAGACTAGTTCCTTCCGAGGCTCCGGGGTTCGCCGTCGAAAAGGCGACAAAAATATCTCCCGAGCCATCCCCGGAGTAGCCACCCCCCCGGCCCAGGCCGAGCGAGACGTGTTTCGCCACTCGTTTCAACTGAGTCGGAATCAACGGGGCATCCGTGGCTACGACGATAATGATGGACCCTACGTCATTGTCGTAAACATGACCTGGAATTTCCTGGCCCACGGGCACGCCTGCAATGCGTAACTGGCTTCGCCGTCCATAATTGCACTGCGCCAGCACACCCACGGTGTAGGCGCCATAACGCGAAGCAACCACGCGGGATGCGGTGCCAGTTCCACCCTTGAATTCATAGCAGATGGAGCCCGTGCCTCCGCCAACATCGCCTTCCTCGACCCGCCCGCCTTGGGCGCTATCAAGAGCGTGAAAGATGTGCTCCGGCTTGATGTGGAACCCATTGGCGTCGTTGAGGTATCCGTCCCAGGTTTCGGCCACGACCGGTAGGGGCCACGAGTAGCCTTCTGAGTCGGGTCCGCCGTGCTTTACACGCCAGGCGATCACGGCATCGCGGGCCACGCCGACGCTATGCGTATTGGTGATCACTACCGGTCCCTCGAGAAACCCCAGGTCGTCCAGTGTGGTGGTGCCGGTCATCTCGCCATTGCCGTTCAGGGTGAACCATCCTCCGAAGACCGGATCCTTCGAGTCTTTTCCGCGCGGGAGAACGGCAGTGACTCCGGTGCGTATCGGGCCGACACCGACCTTCAACGGGCCTTCTCCGGAAATCAGCGTTGTGTAGCCAACCTCCACGCCCGCCACGTCGGTGATGGCGTTGAACGGTCCGGGAGTGCCATCGAAAGGGACGCCCAAGTCTCGGGCGCGTGGCTGAGTCTGGGCTGCGGTAGTGGCCAGAAGAAATGAAAAAACCAGGGCAGGGAGCAATGCTCTGCCTGCTTTCAGCATCAAAGTCCTCCGTGGTAAGTTTGGCAGTATAAGGTAACTCAAGTTCGATCTCGGCGTAGAATTCGGTGAGGTGGAGGGTGGAATGGAAAACTGGAAGGTGGCGTTGGTAAGCGGTGCGGCAGGCGTGGGCACGGCGATGTTTCTGAAGAAAAAGTGGACGGCGGGCGTGATTCTGGCCGGAGTCGGGATTGCCGCGATTGCGTCGGAGTATCCGGAAAAGTTTGCCGAAGTGCGCGATCGGCTGCCCGACTTCATCGAGCGCGGCAACAATTTTCTTGCGGTCGCGACCCGAGTGGGAGATCGGTTGGCGGACGCGGCAGAGAGCCGTAGCACCTGGTACGAGTCGCTGCTGAGCAGTTGATTTTGTGGCGCCGGAAGAGCCGAGGGCGGGACGCCGGCGCTACTTAGTGACGCCGTGATTCATTATTCAATGCCCAGGGTTTTGCGGGCATCGGGGCTGAGCCGCTCCGGGGTCCAGGGCGGAGTCCATACGACGTTGACGGTGGCGTTGCGCACTCCGGGCATTTGCTCCACTCGGGCTTTTACCTGTTCTCCGATCTGGACGTGCGAGGGGCAGCCCTGAGCGGTCAGGGTCATTTCCACGGTGACGTCCTGTTTCTCCTCAGGCGCGGGATCGAAACGGACGCCATAAATTAGCCCCAGATCTACGATATTGACCGGAATTTCCGGATCGTAACATTGCTTCAAGGCGCTTAAAACTTCGTCCTCGGTGAGAGTAGCCATGGGTTCTCCTCAGATCGCGCACCTCCTAGGCGATGGAAGTGATCGTATTCATAGTTTACACGTCCAACTGCTGTCGCTGTTCAGGTAGAAACCACATGACCTCGGAAGCCCGGCAGAAAATCCAGTGGATGCTGGTGATCGCGATCGCGGTGGCAGCGATTCGCACCGGGTATGTTGTGTACGAGCGGCATAGCGATCGAACCGAGCACGCGACCAGGCAGGCGCCGCCGCTGAATCCTGACTACTACGTTGTTCCCAAGAAACTTTATCCCTATGATTTGAAGTCGGCGAAACAACTGACCCAGCAGCCGGTTTGGGTCAGGGAAGGCTACCGCTTCACTTATTACCCCTATGACCGCGCGCGCCATCGTACGGATTTTTCCCATGAGGCGGGCCTGCTGTTGCCCATCCAAAAGCTGGAGATCAAGGATGTGGTCACCGATACTACGCCGCACTCCGCGCATCTGCAGCAAGTGATGGCGGTGTTCGAACAAGCGGGGAAGACCTACGCCGTCGCTATCGGTTCGCAGACTGGCGATAGTTTTCAGATCTACTCCGACGAAATGTTCTTCATCCAGGACCCGCGCGAGTTGTATAAGCACTGGCCTACGGATGTCTGGGAAGCCATAGACCAGCACCAGATCAAACCTGGCATGAATGAATTCCAGGCCTACTTCGCAATTGGAATGGGGGTGCCCGAGAGATCGAGCGACGCCGCCGTGAAGACGGTGCACTATCCCAACGGCGGCAAGCCTGTGACCATTACGTTTCGGGATGGCAAGGCTGCGGAGATTGCGGGCGGGTAGCCGGGGAGAAGTTCAGATTTGAGATTGAAGATTTTCCTGTGTCCGGAGGGTAGGTTCGCAATCTGCGATCGGAAATCTTCAATCTGAAATCTTCTACTTCACCACCGGCGACTTCTCAGTTGCGGGAGCCTGGTCATCGGCATGGATCTGACCGTCTTCGTCGGAGTAGAACGAGCGGTGCTCGGCATCGAGTTGCTTCGGAGTCAGCGTGAGGTCGAAGCCGTCTTTGTTGGAACGAAAGCCCACCGCATAATCGCCTCGATCCGGATTCACCATGCGTTTGGTGAACGATCCGGTATGTACGAGGTCCGCCAGTGAGGCGGCATACTTGTTGTTCTTCTTGTAGTAGATCTTTTGCGCCCGCAGGACAGTGCGCATGTAGCCCAGGGCAGCGGCTTCCGAGTCCGATTTTGCGGGATCGCCCTTGAACTTGGGTTGGTATGCAGTCTGGGCGGCGGCTGCCAGGCTGAGCACGAGCGCAATCGCTGAAGCCCATCGAATACATCGTTTCACCAGTCTACCTCGTCGTTTCATCAGTGGTTACCCGCCTGTTTTTAGATGCTTACCACGTTACCGCCGTAATCGTTATCAGATAGTCGAATGTTCTCATTGCCCTCAAATGTAGTTATGCTGAATCCAGCTTCTAGATAAAGCAGGAAACCCTATCAAACAGGAAACCCTATGAAGGCTGCAACCGCCATGAAGGCTTCACCGGCCAAAAAACCGGCTATCCGTCTTGCTGTGGTGGAGAGCGATCCACTGCGTTTTGTTGGATTTCGCGCCCTGTTTGATTCGGAGACGGACTTCGAACTGATCGCGGCCTCTCTGCCCGACATCGGAACCCTGCCCAACATCGACCTGGTGTTGCTGGGGAACCGCAACGGACAGAACCTGTTCGACCTGATGGCCAGTCTGAAAGCCAGCCGTCCTGACCTGCGCATCATTGTGACAGGTTCGGGTATGGACGAGGAAACCATTTTGAAGGCCATTGCTTCAGGGGCCAAGGGATACGTGGACGAAGCCGCATCACCGACAGAGTTTGTGCAGGCCATCCGGATCGTGAATCAAGGGTCGGTGTGGGCCCCTCGGCGCGTGCTTTCGCTCTTCATCGAACGCGTAAGTTCAGCGCCGGGCCGCATTTTTCCCGCGGGCCGCGTGACCTTTACCGACCGCGAGAAGGAAGTGCTCGAGATGCTGGTCGCGGGCCGCTCCAACAAGGAAATCGGCTCTGCTCTGGGGATAGAGGAACGAACCGTCAAAGCGCATGTGGCCAAGTTGATGCGCAAAGTAGGAGTGCAAAACCGGATCGCGCTTTCAGTCCACGCCATCACGCACTCGCTGGTTACGGCGAAATAAGCAGGCTGTGTCCTGCGTCTGGGCCGGGTTACTTTAGGACAGTGACCTGGGTAATCTTGTCGGTTTGCCGGCCTCCACGCATACTCGCTTCACCTACCACAGAACCTGGGAGACGGGGTTGGGAGCGGAGATTTAGGGTCACCGCTACTAGCCCCGAATTTTTTGCTTCGCCTCTTCTTCTTCTGAGTTCTCATCCGGGTACCCTTCTCTTCTTCCTGGACGAAATCCGCTAGAATCAATGTACTGAGTTAAATAACTCTATCAAGCTCCGGAAAGTCAGGAAGAAATGAAAAAACTGTTGCTGCTGTGTGTGGTGGCATGTCTCATCGTTTCCACTTTTGCCAAGGATGACGACGACGCCGACCAGAACAAGGCTGAAGACCGCATTAAAGCTGCCAGCACTGTGCTGGAAGAAATCGAATCCGCGCCTGACCAGGGCATTCCGGAAGAAGTGCTGGGATCGGCCGAGTGCGTGGCCGTCGTGCCCACCATGCTCAAAGGCGGATTCATCGTCGGCGCCCGTTATGGGCGCGGTGTGGCCAGTTGCCGCACGCCGAAAGGTTGGAGCGCTCCGGCATTCTTCACCATCAAAGGCGGCAGCTTCGGTTTGCAGATTGGCGTCCAGGCGGTGGATTTGGTCATGCTCATCATGAACGACAATGGCATGAAAAACCTGCTGACCAGCCAGTTCAAACTGGGAGCCGATGCCAGTGTGGCTGCGGGGCCGGTAGGCCGTCAAGCCGCCGCCGACACTGACTGGAAACTGAAGGCGCAAGTGCTCAGCTATTCACGGGCCCGGGGACTATTCGCCGGACTCGAATTGAGCGGCGCCGCGATCGGCCAGGACAAAGACGCGACCCGCGAGTTCTACGGGCGCATGGTGCCTTTCAGGACCTCGCTCAAAGGCACGATCGATGCCCCGCCAAATGCGTATCCCTTCCTGAACACTCTGGCCAAGTGGGCCAAGACGGCGGCCGCCAAGTAAGCAGGTTTCATGGAGGCGCGAGCGCCCACTTTTGTGCGGCCGCTCGTGGTGCTGCAGCACGAGCGAGGACGCTCGCGCCTACATTGACATCCCACTTGCCCCTTGCTACCGTCACCAGTTTCCCTAAATGCGTCAGCGACTCGAGTACGCGCTTGCGTGGCCGTTTATCAAAACTCTGAGCCTGTTGCCTCGTCCGCTGTCGCGGGCCGCTGCGATTTCTCTCGCCGGGATGGTTTATCTGCTGCACGGCCGCCTGCGGCGGGTCGGCATGCGCAATCTGGCGATGGCGCTGCCGGAAAAAAGCCGCAGGGAGCACGCCCGCATCCTGCGCGGAGAATTTGTTTCGCTCGGCCGCCAGTTGGCTGAGGTCTGCCAGTTTCCCCGATACACCAAGGAAAACGTAGGCCGCGTGGTGGTCTACGATGGCTTCGAAAACTACGAACGGGCTGTCGCCCGGGGTAAGGGTGTGCTGTTTCTTACCGCTCACTTTGGCGGCTGGGAGCTCTCCGCCTTTGTTCATTCGCTGCATGGCCACCCCATGCACGTGGTGGTGCGGAACCTGGACAACGTTTATCTCGACCGGCTGATCGATCGTTATCGCTCGATGCACGGCAACACCACAGTCAGCAAAGATAATTTCGTGCGCGGACTTTTGGAGGCTATGAAGGCGGGTGAAGTTGTTGGACTTTTGATGGACACCAACATGACTCCGCCGCAGGGAGTGTTCGTAAATTTCTTCGGCATTGCGGCGTGCACCGCCAGCGGGCTGGCCAGAATCGCCCTGCGCACCGATGCCGCCGTGGTCCCAGGTTTCACGATCTGGGACCCCGTTCTGCGAAAATATCGCCTGCGCTTCGACCCCGCCGTCAACCTGGTGCGCACTGGCGATGACGAAAAAGACATTGTCACCAATACCCAGGTGTTCACAAAAATCACCGAGGATTATGTCCGCCGTTACCCAGATCAGTGGTTATGGGTACATCGGCGCTGGAAGACGCGGCCACCGGGTGAAGCGGCGTTGTACTGAAAGCAGCTTCTGGCTTCTAGCTCCTGGCTACTGGCGAAGGCCCAAGTTCTGAAAAGCTTTGGCTGGAAGCTAGTAGCTAGAAGCTGCCTTTTAAAACCACTCGCTGCGGTATGCGATCCACCAGCTGGCATACGCGATGGGGATGGTCGCAATCAAGGCCCACCAGAGGGGCAGGAGGAAATCTGCGGCCAGACCGAGCACGGTGAAGGCGGTCCAGAAGATTTTCTTCTCCATATCAACATTCTAGACCCTGGCCAGCTTTTCTTTCCCCGGCCAAACGTATACAAAGGTGCAATGCGGCGGTCACTACTTTCGGTTGGCCAATCGGTTCAGGCGCAAGTGGTTGGCGATGGCGCCGTCGAGGTCAGCGGAATCGCCAGCATCTCGCACGCGACCTCGGCGGACCTGGTATTTGTCGAAGATGAAAAGAGCCTCCGCGCGGCACTTGAATCAGCTGCCGCCGCGGTAATCACCGGAGAGTTCGCCCGAGGGAAGACGAGTTCTAAGCCGCTCCTGATTTCCACAAATCCCCGATTGGCGTTTGCACGGGCCGCCCGCCTTCTTTGTCCCGCGCCGGGTCGCCAGTCTGGGTTACACCCCACCGCAGTGGTGCACGCTTCCGCCCAACTGGGCAAGGACGTGGGTGTGGCGGAGCGAGCCGTCATCGGCGAAAAAGCCGAGATCGGCGATCAAACCTGGATTGGCGCTGGCGCAATTATCGGAGCAGGCGTTCGCATCGGTCGCGATTGCGAGATCTATCCCAATGTAACTATTTACCCGGGTGCACGACTCGGGGAGCGTGTGATCGTCCACGCCGGAGCGGTGCTGGGCAGCGACGGCTTCGGTTATGTCCGGGACGCCGCGAGCGGAGCCTACGAGAAGTTCCCCCAGGTGGGAAGCCTGGAAATCGCAGACGATGTCGAGATCGGGGCCAACTCGACAATCGATCGGGGAGCTTTGGAGGTCACGCGCATCGGACGCGGCGCGAAGATTGATAACCTGGTACACATCGGGCACAACTGCCAGATTGGAGAGGACGTGGTGATTGCGGCGCAGACCGGTCTCTCCGGCAGCATCGTAATCGAGAAAAATGTCGTACTTGGCGGACAGGTGGGCATCGGAGAGCACGCGCGCATCGAGGAAGGTGTGATGCTGGGCGGACAAGGCGGCGTCCTGCCCAACAAAGTTTTGCGCGGCAAAGGTGTGGCGTTCTGGGGAACTCCGGCGCGTCCGGTGCGGGAGTATTTGAAGCAACTGGCGGCGTTAGCGCGGCTGGCAAAGAAATAGTCTTGGTGGTTCGACCCACGACCAGCGACCGCCTTACTCATCGATCGAATTTGTAAGCCTGCAACTAACCACAGAGGACACTGAGGACACGGAGAAAAATTGAGCGATTTTCCTCTGCGTCCTCAGTGTCCTCTGCGGTTATCTTGTAACTATGACTCCCGCTCCAATCAAGGCTGTAGTTTCCGTGGAAGTGCTGAATCAGATTGACGTTCGCGTCGGCACAATCCTCTCAGTGGCGGATGTCCCAAACTCCGACAAATTGGTTCAGTTGCGGTTCGGTTTTGGCGATCACGAACGGAATATCGTTGCCGGAATGAAGACTGAGCGGGCGAATCCGCAAGAGATTGTCGGCAAGCAGGCGATGTTCGTGGTCAATCTGGAACCTCGCAAGATGCGGGGCGTCCTGTCGGAGGGGATGCTGTTCGACATCGGATATGGCGATGGCCTACGTCCTGTGCTGGCGATGCCGGAAAATTCGGTACCTGACGGGACTCGAGCGGGCTAGCACTTGCGCGAATATGTCAGCTCCCACACCTTGGCGTATTTCCACGAAACGTACACGGCGTGGTAGAGATGGAGCAGTAGCCCCTCGTGTCCGTCAAGAAAACCCAGACGAAAAAAATAGTTGTAGACGAACGTCGCCAGAGGCCGCACTGCGATGTTGAGGACACTGAATCCGGTGCGTCCCTCGGCCACCGCCATCTCGGCCCCCAGCGAAGAGTAGCGGTTCATGTGCTCGATGTAGTCGGAGAGCGTGGGATAAGAATGGTGAATCAGCGCGATGTCGTCGAAATTGTAGTCGCGGTCGGCGAAGATCGTGCGGCCGTTGCTGGAGACTGTTTCGTGAACTACGCGAGCTTCGAACTGTGCTTGGCCTCGCCGGAACAGTCGCAGCTTGCGGTCGGGATAAAAGCCGCCGTGGCGGATCCAGCGCCCTAGAAAATGATTCTTGCGGGGAAACCAGACGCCGGCCACCGCTGCATACTTAGGCGAGTCCGGTCCAAGAATCTGCTCGATTACCTGTGCGGCGCCTGCACTAAGTTCCTCGTCTGCATCCAGGCTGAGGATCCAATCTCCCGACGCCTTCTCAATCGCCGAATTCTTTTGCGCCGCGTAACCCTTCCAGGATTCTACGAAGACCTTGGCTTCATGGGCTTTGGCGATCTCGACGGTGCGATCGGTCGAGCCTGAATCCACCACAACGATTTCGCCCTGCCCATCGCAGACCAACGGCTTCACACTATCGAGTGTGCGTCCCAGGTTGGATTCTTCGTTATGCGCGATAAGAACGACCGAGATGGTCACGCGGAGAGAATAAACCGGAAGGCGGCTCTGGCGGAATGCCCGCACGGGTGCCTCTGCTGAACCCGTGTGGGGCGGACACTCCTGTCCGCCGCCTTTGACTTGGAGTTAAGATTCCAAAATTTGTGGCCCGTCACTACAACGCGGAAAGTCGCATACAAAAAGGCGGAGGACAAGAGTGTCCGCCCTGCACTCGATACAGCTATTGCGGCGGAGCCTGCTGCGGCATCACCGACGTTGGCACATCCGTCCGAGGAGCGACGAAAGGAATGTTGGGCATGTGCGTCACTTCGCCGCGTTCGGCATCGGCGACCTGGATTCCGGAGTGATCCAGCAGGAGTCCGGTCGCGCGATCCAGTTCGACCTGGGCTTTCTCATAGGCCGCCATGGCGGACACCAGCGTGGACTCGGCTTGCGCCAGGGCGCTCTGGTTCTGCAGCACCAGAGTCGTGGTGGAAGCACCTAGAGCATATTTTTTCTGCTCCGCATCGAGCGACTGGTGGCCGAGGTCAACCGCGGCCTGGGCGGAAGCCACGCTCGCACGGTTCTGGGTTACCGCGAACTGCGCGTTCCGCACTTCGATACGCACCTGGTTTTCCAACTGCTGCAGCCGCATCTGTGACTGGCGATATTCCAGCTCAGAACGGATCTGCGTTGCCTGAGCCACCCGGTTGCGGAGAGGAATGGTCAAACTCAAGCCCACGCCCTTGTCGGGAGCGGTGGAATCCACCAACTGGCCGAGAGCATTGGTATAGCTTACGGGGCCGCCGTTGCGGAAGGGCGGCGCGGCATTGGCGGGATTAAAGCAAGTGTCGAAGGCGGTGCTTGTACCGGTGCAAGGAGGTAGCGCCACGTTCCCTCCGATGCCCGCTCCTCCGTAGTAGGCGTAAAGGTCGAGGGTGGGCAACAGCGCGTTGCGGACAGCCTTGTTGCTGATCTCGTTGTTGGTCAGGTTGATGCGCGCTTCCGCCAGTTCGGCGCGATGGCTGAGCGCATCATTTACCAGATCCTGGGTCGGAACCACGGCTTCTACCGCGGGCAGCTGCATTGTGGACGTGGGAATTACTTCCGCGTCGGCCAGCCGGGGATCGACCAAGGTTCGGCTGAGCGCATTCTTCATCAGCAACTGTTGTAATTGCAGATTGGTCTGGGCCACTGTGATCGCCTGCTGGTCGGTGGCCACCGTGCTCTGGGCACGCACCACCTCGATGGGAGCCAGAGTGCCGATCTGCACTTGCTTCTGGGTGTCGGAAAGAGTCTTCTGCGCGAATGTCAGGGACTCGTTCTGCACCCTCACATTCTCGTACGCGAACAAAAGGTCCCAATAGATGTTCTCGATCTGATCGACCGTGGTGATGATTTGCAGCCGAAACGCGATATCGGTGATCTCGCGGTTATTCTTGGCGATCCGGATAAACCGGGTGTTCGGCGCAAAGCCGAAACCCTGCAGCAAGTGCTGGGTGAGCCTGGCCTGCAAACCAGAACTGATGGACGGACTGTAGGTGGCCGTCGGATTATCCGTCGTAGTGTGCGTGTTGTTGAATCCCACGGACACGTTCGTACCGGTCTTGAAACCTTGCAGATAGCTGAAGTTTGCCGTCCCGGTATTCTGGTTTGCCACCGGAATGGGGCTGAAAATGCTGGTGGACTGGCTATAGAGCCGATCCATTTGCATCGTGCCGCTGAGCACGGGATCGAAGCTGGTGATGACGGGGCCGCTGCCCAGCGTGGAGTTTACCAATCCGCCGGTACCGGTTCCCGCGCCTCCCGAGCCCGCGCTCGTGCCTCCAGTGCCGGAACCGACCGATCCGCTGAGGCCCCCTGCGCCGCCGCCAGGTGTGCCCGAGACGGTACCGCTGTTCACGCCGAGTGTGCTTCCGCCGGCTTGGGCCCGCAGAATGTCAGTGTCGGCAATGTTCAGGTTGTAGCGCTGGATCGCGATATCCAGGTTGTTCTCCATGGCGAGCGCCACGGCATCGTTCATCGACAGGTAAATCTTGCCGTCTCGCAGCAACTGCTCGATCCGCGGCGTGTTGCTCAGGTCCGGAGCGGGCAAATACTGGGGCAGATAGGGCCCAACCGGGTTAGGGAAGTGCGAGCGGGCCTTGGTGTAGTTCTCCATCGTGAAGCGCTGCTGCGGTTTTGGGCCTTCAGGCGCGGATTGATCAGGCTGGGCCGCAGTTTGGGCCCAGGCCGTGGCAGTCAAAGTACCGGCGAGGGCAACCGCAACAGTCCGCCGGAGGGCGCATTGCAATGCAGACAAAAACATTCGATTCTCTCCCTGCACAAACCAATGGTGAAGAACGCAACGGCTTCTGGAAATCAAGCGATGGTACGCAAAATACGAGCGCCAGGTTTCATTTTTGTGCTCACCGGCGCTATTTCCGCTTTTTGTCCCTAGGCGCGGATTGAATGAAATAGTATAGCTGACGCGCTTACCCAATTCTGAAGCCGGGGGCCGAGGCTCCCGGTAAAAGCTTTGAAAAGATTGGCAGTCAAGTTGGATGATCATCACCGCCGGGAAGACTCCAAACAATCGTCATGCGCAATCTCAAATTGGTCCTGTCCTACGATGGCACGGAGTTCCTCGGTTGGCAGGTCCAGCCTGAGGCGGCGACCATCCAGGGCGCATTGGCCTCAGCCATTGGACGGGTGACCGGCGAAAAAGTCCTGCCCCAGGGCTCCGGGCGAACCGACGCCGGAGTGCACGCGCTCGGCCAGGTCGCAACCTTCGTCACCCAATCGCCCATTCCGCCGGAGAACCTGGTCATCGCTTTGAATGATGTTCTGCCCTCCGCAATCCGGGTTCTTGACGCGTCCGAGGCACCGTCCGAATTCCACGCCCGGAAGTCAGCCCGCGCCAAGACCTATCGCTACCGAATCTATCGTGCCGCCATTTGTTCGCCTTTTCTCGCCCGCTACGTGTGGCATTATCCCTACCCGTTGGGCGAAGATAGGATACAAGAGGTAGCAGGGCTGGTAGTGGGCGAACATGATTTCACGTCGTTCGCCGCCGTGGATTCGGAACGGGGACGGGAAGAAATGTCGCACGTCCGGCGAATTTTCAGTTCAAGCTGGGAACGGCAGGGCGATGAACTGGTCTACACAGTGCGAGGTAACGGGTTTCTGCACCACATGGTGCGCAACCTGGTAGGAACGTTTCTGCTGGCAGGCAAGGGAACTCTGAAGGCTTCCGACCTGACGCGGATTGTGGAAGCGCGTTCGCGGTCTGCCGCTGGAGCCACTGCTCCAGCCAGCGGCTTGTGCCTGGTAAGCGTCGAATACTGAGTGCAGGTGTGGGGCGGACACTCTTGTCCGCCGCTTTTGGCTTTCCCAATGGTAACGGACTTCAAAATCGCCGTTCGCAAGATCGCCTCGACGAACCCCGCCACCGGCGAGACTCTGCGCGAATTCGAATGCGTATCCGAAGCGGAGGTCCATGCTGCGGTTTCGGGTGCGGGTTCGGCGCAACCATTATGGGGTGCTTTGGGTGTGAGGAAGAGAATCGCGATCTTGCGCGAGTTCCAGCATCTGCTGTACCAGAAAAAATCCGAAGTCGCGCAGTTGGTCACCCGCGAAGTCGGCAAACCCTACGTCGAGGCCCTGCTGACGGAAGTGCTGGTGGTGCTCGATGCCGCCCGCTTCCTGATTGATAACGCCTATCGCCTGCTGCGGGACGAGCCCGTCCCTCACGGCAATCTGGCCATGAAGACCAAGTCCGGCCGCCTGCTGCGCGAGGCCTATGGTGTGATAGGCATCATCTCGCCCTGGAATTATCCTTTCTCGATTCCGGCCACGGAGAGCCTGGCCGCGCTGGTCGCGGGAAACGCGGTGGTGGTGAAGCCCTCGGAGTTTACCTCGCTCACGGCGATTGAACTGGCGGCGCTGCTGCATCAGGCGGGCGTGCCTGAAGAAATCTTTCAAGTAATGGTCGGCGATGGCGCTACGGGAGCAGCGTTGATTAACGCTGCCATCGACAAACTGGTCTTTACCGGAAGCGTTCCCACAGGGAAGCAGATCGCACAGGCCGCGGCGGCGCGCCTGCTGCCGGTGGTGCTGGAGCTGGGCGGCAAAGATCCCATGCTGGTGCTCGACGACGCCGACATCGAAATCGCGTCCCGGGGCGCGGTCTGGGGCGCCTTCGTCAATGCCGGGCAGACCTGCCTCTCGGTCGAGCGTTGCTATGTGCATCGCAGCTTATACGGGCCATTTCTCGAGGCCTGTGCACATCACACCCAACAATTGCGAGTGGGCGACGGCATGGATCCCGAAATCGAGGTTGGCCCGCTGATCCATCAACGCCAGTTGCAGAATGTGGAATCGCAGGTCGAAGACGCTCGAATAAACGGAGCGCGCGTGCTCGTGGGCGGAAAACGCCTGCCGGAAATCGGGGCGAACTATTACGCGCCAACCATATTGGCGGATGTCACCCACGAGATGCGTATCATGCGGGAAGAAACGTTCGGGCCGGTGTTGCCGGTGATGCTGTTCGAAAGTGACGACGAAGCGGTCTGTCTGGCCAACAATTCTGATTACGGCCTGGCGGCCAGTGTGTGGACACGTGATCGAGCGCGCGGAGAGGCGCTGGCGCGGCGCATTCAGGCGGGAACGGTGATGGTGAACGATGTTATCTCCTGCTTTGGCATCAGCGAAGCGCCACACGGGGGGATCAAGGCAAGCGGCACAGGCCATTCTCACGGGCGTTTTGGTCTGGAAGAGATGGTGCGGATAAAATATGTCGATTCCGACCGGCTGCCCGGAATGGAAAAAATCTGGTGGTACGGATACGGAAATAGTTTCTCGCGCCAGATGGAAGGGCTGCTCGATTTCCAGTTTGCCCGCAGGTTAGGCCAGCGCCTGCGCGGTGCGGTGAGAGCCGCGGGAGCATTAAAGGGCAAGAAACGCGGGTAGCGCTTTGCTTTCCGAGATCTGTCATCCTGAGCGGAGTAATACGATTCGCTCGCGAATCGTATTGCGCAATCGAAGGACCTCTACCCGACCTCAGGCATGGCTAGTCTTGGTGGATTTTACGAGGCGCTGCGGTTCAAGCAGATCTGTTGAGCGGGCAGGGTTCCCTCGACTCCGACCGTTCATTCGCTAGCGAATGAACGGTCTGCGCTCGGGATGACAGAACTTTTAATTCTGAGTGAGAGAGAACAAGGTTATGACTTTCAATTCTGATCCGAAACGCGACTTCCTTCGCCACACCCTGGCTACGCTTGCCTATCGCGGCGGTAAAGCTGTGCGCAACCCTCCGGCCGGATTTGCCGAATTTCGCGGCTGCGCGACGGGACGCAGCGCCTCGCAGATTCTCGCCCATGTGGGAGACCTCCTCGATTGGGGGCTTTCCGTCGCGCGTGGCAAGCAGACCTGGAAAAGCTCCGAGCCCCTGGCCTGGGACAAAGAAACTGCCCGGTTCTTCGACGCGCTCAAGAATTTCGACGATTATCTGGCTTCGGCCGAGCCGCTGCATGCGCCGCCGGAAAAGCTCTTGCAGGCCCCGCTGGCTGATGCGTTGACCCATGTGGGACAGA
>Ga0066790_10000345_pt1 | contig 16774 bp, 13 predicted proteins | sample OrgsoiDNA2013050_FD_70963 | JGI IMG/M metagenome (GOLD analysis project Ga0066790, IMG submission 70963) | Permafrost soil microbial communities from the Arctic, to analyse light accelerated degradation of dissolved organic matter (DOM) -... | ecosystem: Environmental > Terrestrial > Soil >...
AGGTCCTTGACCAGCCGGTCTTGGGCGGCTTTACTAACGATCCCCAGGCGCAGCTCGATGTAGCCGCCTACCTGATTTCGTTCGACACGGGTTCCAAGCCGGCGGTGGGATACACGCGCACCGTGACATCTGCAAATGTAACTGCCGATTTGACCATCGCGACTGACTGGGCCATGCTCCAGAGCCAGGCCGCGGCCGCTAACATCGACTTGATCTGTCAGGGCACCATACAGGGTCAGTTACATGGTTGTCTCTACCAGCCTTCCACCAACACCTACCAGACAGATACGACAGGCCTAGGCCCCTTCACGCAAAGTCAACTCATCGGCTTTATTCAAGCGGGAGACACACTCAGTGTGATGGGGGTGCCGCCCGGATCGGGCGTACGTTTCGGGGTTGATCGCAACCGCGATGGCGTTAAGAACGGAGACCGGCCCCTCCATCGTATCCAAGCTCCACGGCATTAACACGGGAATCCATAAAGAGGAGAGCGATATGACCAACCGGCGTGTGAGATCCACGTGTCTGGCCTGCTTGGCCGTCTGCGGAAGCCTGGCGGCCCAGACAATTTCCTTCAATGCACCGAAAGCGTTCCCGGCTGGCAGTCTGCCCAGCGGGGTGGCCATCGCCGATTTCAATCACGATGGAAAGCTCGATCTGGTAGTGTCCGCCAACGGCTCCCAGGGCATTTCGATTATGCTCGGCAATGGCGATGGTACCTTCCAACTGCCGGTGCATTATACTTCCGGGCAGAGTCCCCGTTACGTGTCCGTGCAGGACTTTAACAGCGATGGCAATTTAGACTTGGCGGTGGTCAATTATAACTCCAACAGTGTCTCGATTTTAATGGGCAATGGCGATGGTACCTTCCAGCCGGCGGTGCAATACAGCGTGGGATCCAATCCCGATTTTCTTGCTATCGGCGATTTTAATGGAGACAAGAAAGCCGACCTGGCGGTGGTCAACTATTCGTCCGATACGATCTCCATCCTGCTCGGCAATGGCGATGGGACATTTCAAAGCGCGGCGAACCAGGCTCTCGGGTCCACTCAAGCGGCCTCTGTAATTGCGGTTGATTTTAACGGCGATGGCAAGTTAGACCTGGCTGTCACTTATGGTCTGAATACTCTGGCCGTGCTGATGGGCAACGGCGACGGAACCTTCGCAGCGCCGGTTCCCTACCACACATCCAATGCTCCAGTAGAGGCGGTTGCGGCGGATTTCAACAACGACGGAAAGTTGGACCTGGCGGTGGCCTGCAGCCATCCGAGGGGCCTGGTATCGGTATTTCTCGGCAATGGTGATGGAACCTTTCAGCAGCCCAAAAGCTATCAGGCGGGATCTTTTGTTTCTTCGCTAGTTACCGCCGATTTCAACGGCGACGGCAAGCAGGATCTGGTGGCCACTAATGCCGATTCTAATACGGTCTCCGTCTTCATTGGCAACGGGGACGGCACCTTCAAGAAAGCGGTGTCTTACCCTGTAGCAAGCTCGCCGCAAGCTATAGCGGTAGCTGACGTGAATGGCGATAAGAAGACTGACTTGGTAGTGGCCAGTAGCAACTCCAACATGGTTACCGTCCTGCTCGGGAACGGTAAGGGCGGCTTTTCCGGCACAAGAGTGGCAGGCGCGGGAATCGGTTCTATTGGTGTGGCTGCGGGCGACTTCAACCATGACGGAATTGAGGATTTAGCAGTGGCTGATATGATCGGTAACGGCGTCTCGGTTCTGCTCGGAGGAGGCAACGGGACATTTCAAAAGGCCGTGGCCTTTAGCGCGGGTCTGTCTCCCTTGGCCGTCGCGGTGGGTGACTTCAACAATGACGGAAATCCCGACATTGCGGTAGCTAATAATGGCTCGAACAGTGTATCGATCCTTTTAGGAAATGGGGATGGAACCTTTCGAACCGCAGTGAACTATGGCGTGGGGTCCGGTCCGATTTCTCTGGTCGTACAGGACTTCAATAAGGATGGTAATGCCGATCTGGCGGTCGCCAACCAAAGCTCAGGCACGATATCCATCCTACTCGGCAATGGCGATGGCACCTTCCAGGCGGCCGTGAACAAGGTAGTGAATTCGGGCCCGGTCTCCCTGGCCGTGGGCGATCTAAATGGCGACGGTAGCTGGGACTTGGCGGTTGCCGATTCCAGCGCCGGCCGCATCTCCATTCTCATGGGAAATGGAGACGGCACCTTCCAGCCCGCGGTCGACTACCAGGCGGGCGCCAATGTCTTTTCCGTGGCGATCGGCGACTTCAATAACGATCACATCCCCGACTTAGTGGCAGCCATTAACCAAACCAATAATGTAGCTGTGCTCATAGGTATCGGCGACGGCACTTTTAGGAAGCCCGTAAATCATCCGGTCGGCATCAGCCCCATCGGAGTGACAGTGGCTGACTTCAATGGCGATGGCAATCAGGATTTGGCGGTCACCGGCTTCACCGGCACCGTGACCATCGTACAAGGGAATGGCGATGGCACTTTCCAATCGCCCGCTTATTTCGTGGCGGGCAGCGGCTCCTACGGGATCATTCAACTGAACGTGAACAGCGACACGCTGCCGGACCTGGTTGTGGCTAACCAGTTTGCCGACACGGTGGCGATTTTGACCAACAAATCGCAGTGAGTATTTGGCTCGGTGAGCGCCACAAATGCCAGATGCAGGCACTTGTTGGTCACCGGCGCAAAGCAGTAGAGTAGTTCCATGACCTCTGGGATTATGGGCGCGCACGTTTTACTTTACAGCAACGATCCGGAAGCGGATCGTGTGTTCTTTCGTGACGTCCTGGAGTTTGGCTTTGTCGACGCGGGCCATGACTGGCTGATTTTCAAACTGCCGCCGGCGGAGATCGCCATGCACCCCGCCGACGGAGATCCGTCCCAGACCCATGCAGGACATGCCATGATGGGCGCGGTCCTCTACCTGATGTGCGACGATTTGCAGGCCGCCATTAAATCGCTGGCGGCGAAGAACGTCATTTGCACGGCCATCGACAAAGCGGAATGGGGCAGCAAAACCACGATCCGCTTGCCCAGCGGCGGCGAGATCGGATTGTATCAACCCACGCATCCGACGGCACTTGGGCTTTGAGCCCGCATTCAACTAAAATGGAAGCCATGCGATCCGGTGCGTTTCTGCTGTCCATCTGCCTGGCCGCAGCTTCTTTTGCACAAACTCCCAAGTCCGCCACTGTGCGCGGGACGCTGGAGCAACTCCCCGGAAAGCCGCCCGCCGTGCAGACTGCGGACCATCGCCTCATCTCCCTGGATGGCGACGGGCCAACCAAGGGCGTGCTGAACGACAAGCGTCTGGCAGGCTTCGACCTGGAAGCCAAGGGCCACTTTACCGCCTCCGACCAATTCGTGGTAGACCCTATCCATACCAAGGCGATGTTCGTTCACAAAGACGGCCGCCTGCAGGTGATCACGTACTGGTGCGACGTCTGCTCCATTCGCACCTACACCCCCGGACCTTGCTGGTGCTGCCAGAAGGAGACGCTGCTCGATCTTCGCGATCCGGATCAGGATCAATGAATGCGTTTATTCGCCGCTTTGCTTTTCCCGCTTATGTCCACTGCAGCTAATTATTCCGCGCAAAAAGCCGTTATGGACGGCATCGAAGTAGTCCTGCTCGCAGATGCCGTGCACCACGCCGAAGTGGCCATCGCGCCCTCCATTGGCAATATGGCGTACGAATTTAAAGTGAACGGCAAGAATGCGTTTTGGCTGCCGTACGAAACGTTGGCCGAGTTGAAAGCTAAGCCTCAATTCGGCGGCATTCCGTTTCTGGCGCCTTGGGCCAACCGGCTGAGCGAGGACGCGTTCTTCGCCAACGGCAAGAAATACCGGCTCAACCGCGATTTGGGAAACATCCGCGGCGATCAGAATCAAAATCCCATTCACGGCCTGCTCAATTTTTCGGCGGACTGGAGCGTGACCGGGGTGGGGGCGGATTCCAATTCAGCCAGCGTGACCAGCCGCCTGGATTTCTGGAAGTATCCGGAGATGATGGCGCAATTTCCATTCGCGCATACCATCGAGATGACCTATCGCCTGCATGAAGGCGTGCTGGAAGTTCGAACCACGATCGAGAATCTCTCCGCCGATCCTATGCCGGTGGGCATCGGATATCATCCTTACTTCCAGCTTCACGACGCCCCTCGCGACCAGTGGAAAGTTCACCTGGCGGCGCGCGATCACCTGGCGCTGTCGAAGATGCTGATCCCGACGGGCGAGCGCAAGCCGGTGGAATTCTCCGATCCTCTGCCGCTGGCGGGTGTGGCGCTGGACGATGTCTTCGGCGGACTGGTGCGCGATGCCGCCGAGCGCGCCACGTTTTTCGTGGAGGGCGCGCACGAAAAAATCTCCGTAACCTACGGGCCGAAATACACGGTCGCGGTTGTATACGCGCCGGCGGGCCGCCAGTTTATCTGCTTCGAGCCGATGTCGGCGATCACCGACGGCTTCAACCTGGCGCATGCCGGCTTGTACCGGGAGTTGCAGAGCATTCCGCCGGGCGGAATCTGGCGGGAGAGCTTTTGGATTGCGCCGAGCGGATTCTGACGACGTGGCCACACCAGCCGAAAAAGCGGAGATATTTCGCGCGCTGCATCGCGAGCCAGAGATTCTGGTGCTGGCAAACGTTTGGGATTGCGCCAGCGCACGCATCGTCGAAGAGGCTGGTTTTCCGGCAATCGCCACAACCAGCGCGGGCGTCGCCAATGCCCTGGGCTATCCCGACGGTGAAAGCATTCCCGCCGCTGAAATGTTGTCAGCCGTTGAGCGGATCGCCCGATGCGTCACCGTTCCCGTCACCGCGGACCTGGAAAGGGGATACCACGACGTGGCGGCGACCACTGCCGGCATGGTCGCCGCGGGCGCCGTTGGGTTGAACCTCGAGGATGCGGGCGGCGATACCGCGCAACACGCCGCGCGCGTTGCCACCGTGCGCCGCGTGGGTCTTGAATTGGGTGTAAATGTGGTGATTAACGCCCGCACGGATTTATATCTGAACCAGATCGGCGATCCCGCATCGCGTTTTGATCGTGCCTGCGAGCGATTACGCGCCTACATCGATGCCGGAGCGGATTGCTTATTTGTCCCGGGGGTCACCGATGAGGAGACCATCCGGCGGTTTGTCGAGACCCTGCATTTCCCGCTCAACATTCTGGCGACCGCCGGTGCGCCGCCCATTGGGCGACTGCAGGAACTAGGCGTGGCCCGCGTCAGCGTGGGCTCGGCCATGGCTCGCGCGACGCTTGGACTCGCCCGCCGCATCGCCCTGGAGTTGCGGACCGGTGGCGGTTATGACGCGATGTTACGGGGCGCTATTCCGTACGCGGAACTCAACCGATTGTTCGAAAGATAGGCGCGCGCCGGCCGTCACCGCTCGAAGCCTACGATCTGCTTATTGTAATGGCAGATCCGCCTGCTCATCTTCATCCTTGACGTCGCCGGTTTCCGCCGCTTCCGGGATCACGCAAGCTGCCGCAACCTGGTCGTCGTCCTCCATGCGCACCAGTCGCACGCCTTGCGTCGAGCGGCCCGCTTGACGTATTTGGGCGGATTCGAGGCGAATGATCTTGCCGTTCTTAGTGACGATCATCAAGTCGGTATCTTCCCGTACCGAGAGAATGCCAACCACTTTGCCGTTGCGCGTGGAGGTCTTCATATTAATGACACCCTTGCCGCCGCGCGACTGCAAACGATAATCGGTTAACCTGGTGCGCTTGCCATATCCATTCTCGGAGATGGACAGGATCAGGCCTTCCTCTTCGACAATTTCCATGCCCACGAGGTAGTCGCCCTCGTCCAGATCCATGGCGCGCACGCCGCGCGTGTCCCGCCCGATGGAACGCACCTGACTTTCCGCGAACCGGATAGCCTGCCCCCTGTGAGAGCCCAGGAAGATGAAGTTCTTGCCATTGGTTAGATGCACGGAAATCAACTCGTCGCCTTCATCCAACTTCACCGCGATGATGCCGCGCGCCATGGGATGATCAAACTCGGTCAGATCGCACTTCCTGATCACGCCGTGCTTGGTGGCCATCACGATGAACTGGTCGGGTACGAACGCTTGCACGGCCAGGAAGGCCTTCACGGTATCGTCCGGCTGCAGGTTGATCAGGTTCGAGACGTGCTTACCTTTGCCCACGGTGGCTGCGTCGGGAATCTCGTAGATCTTAAGCCAATAGACGCGGCCTTTGTCGGTGAAGAACAGCAGATAGCTGTGGGTGGAAGCGATGATCAGGTGCTCGAGGAAATCCTCGGTGCGCGTGCCCATGCCGATGCGACCCTTGCCGCCGCGCGATTGACGGCGGTAGGTGTCCACCGAGGTGCGCTTGAGGTAGCCGCCATGAGTGACAGTGACGGCCACGTCCTCGACGGCCACCAGATCCTCCAGGCGGATCTCGCCGGTGTCTTCGATGATCTGAGTGCGGCGCTCGTCGCCAAAAGCTTTCTGCACTTCCTTCAACTCTTTGACGATGGCTTCGCGCACCAGTTTTTCGGAGCCCAGCAGTTCCAGATACTGGGCGATACGGCGCTGGATTTCGGCCAGTTCGTCGGCAATCTTTTGCTGCTCCATGCCAGTGAGGCGCTGCAATTGCAGCTCGATGATGGCCTGCGCCTGTCGCTCGCTGAACTGGAAGGCGGCAATCAGCGACTCGCGGGCCTCGCGGGGCGCGCCCGACGCGCGGATCAGCCGGATGACTTCGTCGAGGTTCTCCAGCGCTTTTCTAAACCCGAGCAGGATATGCTCGCGTTCGCGCGCTTTGCGCAGTTCAAATTCAGTGCGGCGGCGGACCACTTCGACGCGATGCTCGATGAAGAACTTGATGCAATCGATTAAGCCCAGCTCGCGCGGCTGTCCGTTGACGATGGAGAGCATGATCACGCCGAAGCCGATTTGCAACTGCGTGTGCTTATAAAGGTTGTTGAGGACCACTTCGGCCTGCTCGCCGCGCTTCAGTTCGAAGACGATGCGGGTGCCGTCGCGGTCGCTTTCGTCGCGGATTTCGGAGATGCCTTCGATCTTCTTCTCATTTACCAGGGCGGCGGTATTTTCAATCAGCCGCGACTTATTCACCTGGTAGGGAATTTCGGTGACGATGATTTGCTCGCGATCTTTGCCGCGGCTTTCGATGGCGGCCTTGGCGCGAAGTTTGAGCTGGCCGCGACCCTTGGTGAACGCGTCGAAAATTCCCTGGCGGCCGAGGATGAATCCGCCGGTGGGAAAATCGGGGCCGGGAACCATCTCCATAATTTTAGTAAGCGGCGTTTGCGGATTCTGTATCAGGGCAATGGTCGCGTTGATAATTTCAGTAAGGTTGTGGGGGGGGATGTTAGTGGCCATGCCCACGGCGATGCCGGCGGAACCGTTAATGAGCAGGTTCGGGACGCGGGTGGGCAGCACTTCGGGCTCGTTCTCGCTCTCGTCGTAGTTGGGGCGGAAGTCGACGGTTTCTTTGTCGATATCTTCAAGCAGCGAAGTGGTGATGCGAGCCAGCCGGGCTTCGGTATACCGCATGGCCGCGGGCGGGTCGCCATCGATGGAGCCGAAGTTGCCTTGACCTTCCACCAGCGGGTAGCGCATGGTGAAGGGCTGCGCCATACGGACGAGGGCGTCGTAGATGGGAGCATCGCCATGCGGGTGATACTTGCCCATGACTTCGCCGATGATTTTGGCGCATTTGCGGGTGGGGCGGCTGGGCGTTAGACCCATCTCATGCATGCCGAAGAGGATGCGGCGGTGCACCGGCTTCAGGCCATCGCGCACGTCGGGGAGCGCGCGGCCTACGATTACGCTCATGGCGTAGTCGAGGTAGGACCGCTTCATCTCGTCTTCGATGTTGATGGGGATGAGATTCCGGTCGCCACCGGGCAACGGTTTCTGACCGCCGGGGGGGAGCGCGGGCGGACCTTGCGGCGGTATTTCCTGATCGGGCAAGTAATCTCCTTGGATGGGTGGTAAGTTCTATTTTACCAAGAGAGTACAGGGTGTTGGCAAGCGTTTAGAATGCGCTGGGCAGGGCCGCCGCGCGCATCGGCGCCGCTCACTGGCCCAGCCGGTTATACTTCTTCAAAACCTCCCGCAGCCGGTCGTGCGGCAGCGCGATCACCGTATGCCCTTGAAATCCGGTCATGGTCTCCGCCCCCACCATGGCGTTGACGATGGCTTCCTCGGTAGCCTGCACGGTAGCCTCAAACATTTTGTTCATCTCATCGTTCGGCAGCATGGTCAAATTCACCACTCCCGAAGCGCGGCCCGCATCCGCATTCGCCGTTGAAAAAGCAATAAAGATGTCGCCCGACCCGTTGCCGGAAACCGAGCCGGTCCGCGCCACTCCGAGCGATGCGCGCCGTGCCAGCCGCTTCATCTGGTGGGGCAGTAGCGGCGCATCGGTCGCTACCACAATAATGATCGATCCAACGTCCTCGCCCGAATGGCGGAAGTTGCCGGCGTAAGGTTCTTTCCCTGCAATCTGCTGCCCTACCGGCACGCCCGCGATGCGAAGCTGCGAGCGCCGTCCGCAGTTGCACTGCACCAGTACGCCCACCGTGTACTCGCCCGCCTTGCGCGAACTGGTGCCGATGCCGCCCTTGAATCCGTAACAGACCATGCCCGTACCGCCGCCCACGTTGCCCTCGGCCACCGGTCCGCTCTTGGCCGCCTCCAGCGCGGCGAACGTGTCGGCCTCCCGCACATGGAATCCATTGATGTCGTTCAGGAAGCCGTCCCAAGTTTCCGCCACCACCGGCAGCGACCATTCATCGCTGAGGTCGATGCCGGCCTGGCGCGCGCGCGCCACACGCCACTTGATATAAGAATCGCGCACCGTCCCCACGCTGTGCGTGTTGGTGATCAGCACCGGCCCATCCAGCAGGCCGGACTCCTCCAACCAGGTGGTGCCGGTCATTTCGCCATTGCCGTTCAGCGAGAACCAGCCGCCAAACACGGGCGCGCCGGACTGCTTTCCGCGCGGCCACAGGGCGGTGACTCCGGTGCGCACCGCCTGCTGCCCCTGGCCCGCAATGAGCGTGGTTTGCCCCACTTCCAGCCCCGCGACATCCGTGATGGAATTCAGCGGCCCAGGTGCGCCTTCAAACGGGACGCCCAGTTGGCGGGCGCGCGCCGCGAGCAGCCCCGCGGCGGCTAACACTGTCAGAATCGTGCGAACGCCTATCTGCATGTCTCAGCAGTATACTGCACGGGCGGCGTAATTAATCGCCCATCCAACTGCCCGTGTTTCAGCGTATCCATAACTGTGTACCCGTGCAGTATGATTTCCGCGCCGCGATCCTGTATGTTTAGAGGTAGTGCGCCCTATCCTACCAGGATCTTAATGCTGCTGCCCCTGTTGCTGGCAATCGAATTCGGAGAAAACGACGCCGATCTGGTCAAGCGTCTGCAGAGGCGCGATCCGCGTGCCATGGCGGAGCTGTACAACCGTTATGGCCGGTTGGTTTACGCGTTGATCTTACGCGTGGTCCGGGATGGCGGCATCGCCGAGGACCTGGTTCAGGAAACTTTTCTGCGCGTTTGGAATCGCGTGCAGGGATTCGACGGCGAGAAAGGTTGCCTCGCCCCGTGGCTGTTGGCGGTCGCGCGCAATCGCGCCATCGACTATTTGCGCTCGGCCGCGGGGCACATGCGTAACGCGGTGGAAGTATCGGATACCGAGCATCCGGCGGGATTCGCCGACATGGAAAAGGATCTGCTGAATTCGGATAAAGTGCGGCGCGTGCGAGTGGCGCTCGAGAAACTATCCCAGAACCAGCGCGCGGTGATCGAACTGGCCTACTTTGAAGGCCTTTCCCAGGCCGAAATGGCGGAACGCTTGAAACAGCCGCTGGGCACGGTGAAGACCTGGGTACGAACGGCATTGAGGAGCCTCCGCGACGAACTCGGAACGGCGGTGACCGCATGACTTGCGACGAACTGCTCGACTATTACGAACTATACGCGCTGGGCCTTGCCGAAGACCCCGAGTGGAGCGAGATCCGCGCGCACCTGGCACGCAATTGCCCCACCTGTATACCAGGCGTGCGGAGCGCCCGGGAGTTGATTTCACTGATCGGCGCAGCGGCCCCCGCGGTCGAACCTCCCTCCAGGCTGCGCGACCGGGTTCTCGCGATACCCGGCGGCCAGAAGGCCTCGCGCTGGAACTGGTCCCCCGTATGGGCCGTCGTAGCCGCGTGCGCGCTGATCGCGACGGTGATCTTCAGTGTTCGCGCCCACAGGGCGTCGGCGGAATTAGCGCAAGCCGGTGTGGAATTAGGGCGAGTGCAAGCGGAGTCCGCATCGCAGTCGCGCGAGTTGGCGCGGCTGAATGAGGCGTTCGCCATCTTGAACCAGCCGGACGCCAGGCAGGTGGTGTTCGGCGGCGCTACGCCGCAGCCTCCGCGCGGGCGCGTATTCCTGGACCCCAAGCGCGGTGTGCTGCTGCTGGCTTCCAACTTGCCGCCCGCCCCCGCCGGCAAGATTTACGAGATGTGGGTTATTCCCAAGGGCGGCAAGCCAGTGCCGGCGGGCCTGTTCCAATCCACGCCGGATGGCACCGCGTTACACGTGCTGCCCGGGGCGGTTAATGTTGCTTCTACCGCGGCCGTCGCGGTTACCCTGGAGCAGGCTTCCGGCGCCACGGTTCCGAATTTGCCGCCCGTCTTGGCCGCAGCACTGTAGTATGCCGGTCGCCTGAACTCATGCGGGACTCATCCGCTCGTGATTCGTCAATTAGAATAGAAACACATGATCAGAACCGCGAATCTGGACAAATTCTACGAAGCGGGCTACGGCCGCACTTACGTCCTGCGGCGTATCGAAGTGGATATTAAGGAAGGCGAGTTTGTGACCATCATGGGTCCGTCGGGCGCCGGCAAATCCACGCTACTGAGCATTATCGGAATGCTGGACGGCTCCTGGACCGGTGAGTTCTACTTCTTCGATCATGCCGTTCACAAGATGAAGCCCAAGGATCGCGTGGAGCTGAACAAGAAGTACATCGGCTTCGTGTTCCAGAGCTACCACTTAATCGACAACCTGACGGTCTACGAAAATCTGGATATCCCGCTGTCGTACCGGAACGTCAAATCGTCCGAGCGCGCCAGCCTGGTTTGCGATGCGCTTGACCGGTTCCACATCGTGGGCAAACGCGATCTGTATCCTAACCAGCTTTCCGGCGGCCAGCAGCAACTTGTGGCGGTAGCGCGCGCGGTGATCGCCAGCCCGAAACTGATCCTGGCGGATGAGCCCACGGGCAACCTGCATTCCAGCCAGGGCAAGGAGATCATGGAACTGTTCAAGAAGTTAAACGACGAGGGCGCCACTATCATACAAGTGACCCACTCGGAGGCGAATGCCGAGTACGGCAACCGGATTATCAATTTGCAGGATGGCTGGGTGGTGAAGCCGGTACAGGCCAGAGGGTAGCGTCACTCATACCTGAGCGCTTCCACCGGATCTACCTTTGACGCCCGCCGCGTCGGCGCCCAACAAGCCAACAGCGCCACGCTCGCGAACAATATTGCCACGCCGATTAACGTGATCGGATCGCTGGGCTCCACTTCATAAAGAAACGTCTTGAGCACGCGCGATAAGACCAGCGCGGCGGCCATGCCTGCCAGGATGCCACTCGCTATCAGTCGAAAACCCTCACCGAAAATCAGGTTCCGGATGTCGCGCTGCTGCGCTCCCACCGCCGAACGAATGGCGAGTTCGCGCCGCCGCGATGCCACCGATAGCGAAAGCACGCCATAGATGCCGACTAGTGTCAGCACGGCGCCGACGATCGAGAATCCCACCAGTAGCTGCATCGCGAAAATGCGCGATGCCAGTGAATCGCCGCGGATCTGCTGCAACGTCTTCACATTTTCCACTGCGACGGTGGGGTCCACGGCGCGCAATTCGCGTTGGACCGCGGCAATTACGGTGCGCGGGTCCGCCGCCGTTCGGATAACCAGGTGCTTCGAAAAGGCGCTGGCCTGCCACAGCGACAGATAAATCTCGGGCTCCCCCGCCCGCGTCAGATCGTCGGTGCGGCCATTGGCCACCACTCCCACGATCTCAGTGGTAGGCTCCTGCCGGCTGCCCAGCCAGAGCTTCTTCCCAATGGCTATAGCGTGGGGAAAGTAGCGATCCACGAACGCCTGGTTGACGATCGCAACATCGGGCGCCTTGTTGATATCGGTCGAACGAAAGCCCCGTCCATCCACAATGGGCAGCCCCAGCAGCTTGAAGTAGTCCTCCGTTACGGCTCTTAGCGGCAATGCGATTCGATCACTGTTCTTGGCGGCCGCCGGTTGCCCCTCGATATCCAGCGTAGCGGGCCAGTTGTTGCCCGTAAGCGGAACGCCCCACGCAAACGCGGCGTGTTGCACGCCTGGAAGCGCCGACACGCGCTCCAGGGCGCGGCGATGATAAGCGGCCCAATCGCCTTCGACGGCTGTCACGCTCATGGTCAGAATATGTCCCATGCTGTAACCCGATCGTACGTTTGAGATATTCATCATGGTGCGGATCAGGAGGCCGGCGCCCACCAGCAACGCCAGCGTCAGCGCCGTCTGTACCAGAGTGACTCCGCTAAGAAGCCGGCGATCCCCGCGGCCCGCGCTGCTCTTCGGCCCGGCGCTTTTCAATACCGCCATGGGGTCGAGCCGCGAAGCCCGCCATGCGGGCAGGATTCCGGCGATCATTGCGGCTATCACCGCCGAGCCAAGTCCGAATGCGAGCACCGGCCAGCCTATGGTCACCGCATCCAGGCGCGGGATGGCGTGCACGCCGATCAGCTTAAATATTTTCACCGCTCCAAATCCCAAGGCAATGCCCAGCGCGCCGCCCACCAGCGCCAGAAGCAGGCTCTCCGTGGCGACTTGCCGGAAAAGCGCAATGCGGCCGACCCCCAGCGCGCTCCGCACCGCATATTCCTGTTGCCGCTGCAGCCCGCGCACCAGCAGTAGGGCCGCGGCGTTCCCGCACGCAATCAAAAGCACCAACGCGGCCGCGCCCAACAGCGGCAGCAGGATGCGGCGGCCGTCCCGATTCAATTTATCCGCGAGAGACTGTAGCTGGGGAGCGATGCCTTCGAAATCGTGGTCGTCCAGCGCCTCTCTGGCCGCCAGTATCTTGAGTTCCCCTTGCGCCTGCTGAAACGTAGCCCTATCTCGCAATCGCCCCACCAGATCCCACATAGCCGCTTTTCGAGACGATGGGTCGAAACGAGCCGGAGCCCAGAAGTCCACCACTGCGTTCAGGTTGTAGTTCGGCTCTTGCGCGGCGGTCGGCGACGGCAGAAAACGGATGCCGCGGGGCATAACCCCGATTACCGTGGGAGGCGTGTCCTGGCGGCTGATGCGGATCTTCCGGCCCACGATGTGTGGGTCGCCATTGAATGTCCGCTGCCACAAGTCATAGCCGAGGACAATCACAGGCGCCGTCGCGGCGCCGGTCTCGGACTCTAGAAAGGTGCGGCCAAGAAGGGGTTGAAGTCCGAGCACGCGGAAATAGTCCCCGCTCACCTGCATTCCTTCGATCGACTCACTGCCCTCGGGCCGCACCAGAAAGTTGAACGACCATTGGTAGGCCGCGATGCCTTCGAACGACTGCGCTTGCTTCTGCCACTCCGTCCATTGCGCCGCGGGCCATCCCCGTGGCCCGGCGGACTGCCTGCCGTCGGAGCGAGCCGGCGGAATGAGTACCAACCGTTCCGGTTGCCGGTAAGGCGGGGGGGTGAGGAGAACGCCTCGGATCAGGCTGAATACCGCCGATGTTGCGCCAATCCCCAGCGCCAGCGTGAGCACGGCCATCAAGGTGAAGCCGGGTTGCTTGCGCAGCATCCGCAGGCCCAGGCGCAGATCTTGAAGCATTCGGTGTTCCTCCGGTTACTTCCCTATGACGAATATAATCCTTGGAGGTTAGCAGACAAGCAGACCGGGATTTTAATTTTTGCCCTAACCTTGCAAATACTCAGACGTCTGTATATTATGAAGTCTGAGTATGCCTAGGACCGACTCTCTTCAGGGATCCCTCGATCTTCTTGTATTGAAGATCCTTTCGCGGCGACCGCGACTGCACGGTTATGCCATCATGACGGCTATCAGGGACTGGTCCGGCGAGGTGCTTCGCGCCGAGGAAGGTTCCCTCTATCCGGCCCTGCACAGGATGGAGGAAGCCGGCTGGATTCGCGCCGAGTGGATCGTGAACGATACCGGCCGCCGGGCGCGCATCTATGCACTCACGGCTGCCGGAAAAAAGCAGCTTGACGTCGAAGAGTCGCGCTGGCAGGCCGTAACTTCCGCGGTGAATCGCGTTTTGAGGACGGTGTGATATGTCATTTTGGTCGCGCATTGCAAATGTATTTCACGGCGATCGGTTAAGCCGTGACATCGACGAAGAGGTTCAGTCGCACATCGAAGAGGCGATCGAGCACGGGCGCGATTCCGCCGAAGCACGTAGAGAGTTCGGTTCCGCGCTCCGGTATCGCGAGGAGAGCCGCGACGTGAGGCTGATCGCGTGGCTCGATTCGCTGCGGGCGGACGCCATCTTCGGTTGGCGCCAGCTCGTAAAGAGAAAGGTGACGTCCGTCGCGGCGATCCTTTCGCTGGCGCTGGCCATCGGGGCGTGCACAGGGGCATTCCGCCTGATCGACGCCCTGCTTTTGCGGCCTTTACCAGTGAAAAACCCGCAACAACTGTACGCTCTTGCCCGTGCAGGCATTGGTTTCGATGGCAAGCCCGCCACCTTCGACGGCTGGGCTTATCCCAACTTCCGCCTGATGCGCGCCGCGGTGAAGGATCAGGCCGAGTTGCTGGCGATCTCCTATGCGGAGCGCATGGACTTGACTTTCAAGTCGGACCCCGAGATGGAGAAGGCTTATGTGCAATACGTATCGGGCTGGATGTTCGGAACCTTCGGGCTGCGCCCCGTCATGGGCCGGCTGCTCACTGAAAGCGACGATCTGAAGCCGGGCGCGCATCCCTACGCCGTCCTGTCTTACGACTATTGGACGCACCGCTTCAATCAGGACCCTAAGGCCATTGGGCGCACCTTCCGAATGGGAGACACCCTTTACGAAATCGTGGGCGTCGCCCCTGAGCGCTTCACGGGTACGGAGACGGGGACGGTAACCGGGATTTTTGTGCCCACCATGATGCACCCCGGCGCGGTCCATGATGACTGACATGGCACCGGACGTTGGCGTCTCTGAAGCCGGGCATAGCCGGCGAGCCAGTGCGCCCGAAGCTGAACGCAACCTCACGAGCCTTCGAGGCGGAGCGTGCCAAGGGCTTTCGGGGCATGAGTAAACAAGACATCGACAAGTTCCTGGACCAGACCCTGGTGCTGGAGCCGGCGGCCGCGGGCGCTTCGGGGTTGCAAACCGAGTACCGTCGATCGCTGATCGCTCTGGGCGTGCTGGTGGTGCTGGTGCTGCTCATCGCGTGCGCTAATGTCGCCAACCTGATGACCGCGCAAGCGGCTTCGCGCGCCAGGGAAATGGCGCTGCGCGTATCGATCGGCGCCGGACGATGGCGGCTGGTGCAACTGGTCCTGGTGGAGAGCGCTATTCTGGCTGTGCTCGCGGGCGCGATGGGCGCGCTATTCGCGTGGTGGTCCGCGCCGTTTGTGGTGGCCATGATCAATCCGCGGGACAATCCGGCGCGCCTGTTGCTTCCGGCGGATTGGCGCGTGCTCGCGTTCGGCGTGGCGCTTACCTTGGGTATCATGCTGTTATTCGGATTGACGACCGCGTTGCGCGCCTCACGCGTTAAGCCGGCCAGCGCGCTCAAAGGCGGAGAAGACCCGCACACTCGGCGCCGCACGATGCACGCGCTGATCGCGACGCAAGTGGCTTTTTGTTTCCTGGTATTGTTCGTCGCAGGGCTGTTTGCCGCCACGTTCGACCGGTTATCGCATCGGCCCACCGGTTTTTCCGCCGACCGGCTTCTCACGCTGGATACGGTGGCGCAACGCGCCGAGGCTCCCATTTTCTGGGATCAGGTCGCCGATCGTCTGCGCGAAGTGCCCGGCGTTGAGAAGGTCGCCTTAGCCGGGTGGCCGCTCCTGCGCGGCGGCGCCTGGAATGGTTTCGTTTCCATCAACGGTGCGCCTCCGGGGCCCATCCTGGCGTATTTCTTATCGGTCTCGCCCGGCTGGGCCGCCGCAATGAAGATCCCTTTTATTAATGGAAGGGACTTTCGCGCGGGGGAGGCTTCTCCCGGCGTCGCGATGATCAACGAAACTTTCGCCAGGCAGTTTTTCAAAGGTGAGAATCCAATCGGGCAGTGGCTGGCGAAGGGTGACGATCTTCGCTGCAAGGTTGTGGCGGTGCTCCGCGACGCTCCCTACCGCAGCATCCGGGAGCCCATGTTGCCTGTGGTTTATGTTCCGATTCAACGGCTTGACGCCGAGGGCGCGTGGCAACCGGTACGTGATGCCACGTTTATCGTGCGCACATCGAGTGCGAACCCCATGGCGCTGGCATCCGCCCTGCGCCGGGAAGTGCCACGCGCGCGGCCGGAATTCCGTGTCAGCAACATTCGCACGCAGGCGGAACTGGTCCAGGCGCAGACCGTGCGGGAGCGGCTGCTGGCAATGCTCGCGCTGTTCTTCGCCGCCGTAGCGCTGCTGCTGGCGGGCATCGGAATTTACGGTGTGCTGGATTACTCGGTGCTGCAGCGGCGTCGTGAGATCGGCATTCGCATAGCCATTGGAGCGCCCGCCGCCAACGTCGCGCGCCTGGTCACCGTGGATGTTTTCACGGCAGTCGTGGGGGGGG
>Ga0066790_10000346_pt1 | contig 16771 bp, 17 predicted proteins | sample OrgsoiDNA2013050_FD_70963 | JGI IMG/M metagenome (GOLD analysis project Ga0066790, IMG submission 70963) | Permafrost soil microbial communities from the Arctic, to analyse light accelerated degradation of dissolved organic matter (DOM) -... | ecosystem: Environmental > Terrestrial > Soil >...
TCCTGGGGGCCCCGTGGCGGCCGGCGGCGGCGCGTCTGGTTCCGGTGGCGACGCCGGCGCGGCGGCCTCCCGCGGCGACGCCGGCGCGGCGGCCTCCCGCGGCGACGCCGGCGCACTCTGGCTGGGTGCGCTGGAGAACGAGATCTCAAGGGCGCAGGCCTCGGGCGCCTCGCTGTCGCTCCTGCTCGCTGAGCTCGATGAGGCCGATCGGATGCTCGCGGTCGAGCCGGTGAGCGTGGCCGCGGCGACATTCGGGAAGTTCGCCCAGGCGGTGCGCAGCGTGGTGCGCCGGCAGGACATCCTGGCCTGCGAGTCCGACACCCGGGCGTGGATCATCGCCCGCGACACGGGGCGGCCCGCCGCGCAGGCGCTCCGTCTGCGGGTCGCACAGGCGGTGCGGGACGCTGAGGCGTGGCGAGGGGCGCCGATGACCGTCAGCGTGGGCGTCGCGGTCCTCGGCGAGGACGGCCCCGACTCCGAGAGCCTGATCGAGGTCGCCGAGGAGGCGGCGCTCGCGGCGGCCGCCGGCGGAATCGGGATCATCCGCGCGGTCCCGGCTCCTCGCGATCACGACCCCGGCGACCCTCGCGGGGCGTAGCTACGACGACCCGCACGACTACGCCCCGGGGCGTAGCTACCACGACTTGGACGACCGGTCCGGGGCGCAGCTACTTTGCGCTGCTGCTGGTGGGCGCGGAGGCGGGGAGCGAGACGGCGCCGATCGTCGCGACGCCGTCCATGTGGAGCACCTGGGCGGTGGCCTCGGTCAGATCCCAATCGGCGTGGTTCGCATACGGCCCGCGGTCGATCACCGGAACCACGATCGTGCGGCCGCCGTAGTACAGGGCGACCGGTGTCCCGCACTTGAGCCACCGGTGGGCGACGCCGAACGTCCCCGGCTTGAGGACGTTGCCGCACGCGGTGGTGGATCCCCAGGAGCCGGGTCCATACCAGCTGGCGATCGCCGGCAGGTAGACGGTGACGTTGACGGTCGGCGAGTTGGACGCCGCTCGCAGGCCGGCCACCGAGCCGCGCAGCAGCAGCGCGCGGATCGCGAAACGCCCGATGTGGTTCGTATGCCAGGGGATCGAGAAGGAGCCGTCTGGCCCTGCGACACCGCTGGCGGTCCGGAGCCAGCCCTGGACGCGGTCGAAGCGCTCGACGATCACCTTCTGGCCGGCGTCCGAGGCCGGGACGACGCCGGTGAAGTGCATGACGTGGCTAAGCAGAGCGGAAACCCGGGCGCTCAGCGTGATGCCGCCGTCGGTGGCCGTCGTGGTTACGTCGCCGAGGTGCACGGCCGCGGTGGCGAAGGTGGTGGTCGGGCTGGCGCCGAACCCGGTCCCGCCCGAGCCGGAGCTGGCCCAGCCGAGGGACGGAACGGCAAGCAGGGCAAGCGCGCTCGTAACGAGCAGCGCTGCCAAATGCGTTTTGGCGCGTCGACCCACGATCAACCGATTTGTCCTCTTAACATCGTGCCTACGGGGTGAGCTGACGGGCTCGCGCCTTGTGAGCGCTACGGCCCGCGATCGGGCCGATTCGCCCCTGCGGCCCAATGGACCGCAAGTGGTTCCCCCGTCGACCGCCCGCGGACGGACGATCGCTCGGCTTGGAAGTGGGGATCAGTATATGAAACTCTGCCGTCGGGTTACGCCGGGTTACCCGCAGCCCTGGGCAGGGTGTATCCGCAATCGCCCCGAGTGCCCGAACGCCGGGCCCCGCGGGTGCCCCGGGTCGCCGGAGCTAGGGCCGCGGGAGGCGCGAGATCGCTCCGCGCAGCGCACGGGCGCTGGAGGACAGGCCGATCTCAGCCAGCTCAGCTGCGGCCTGGACGGCGGTCCCGAGGATGTCGACGCCTCCCGACGAGGCCGGCCTGCGACTGGCGGGCGCGGGGGGCGCGCCGGGGGGCTGGCCCGGCTGGGGCAGACGAGCCCCCTTTGCGGGGGCCGGAGACTGGTTGCCCAGGGCCTCGGCCTTGGGCATACTCCGAGCCTCGACTGAAGCCTGAGCCTTGGCCCTGGCCGTGCCGGGGGCCGTGGCCTTGGGCCTGGTCTGAGCCCTGCGCTTCGCCGGCGCCTTGACCTTGGCAGCGGCTTGGGACTTGGGCTTCGCAGGAGCTGGGGCCTGGCCCACAAACATGGCGGGCTCCGGCCCGATGGCCGCCGACTGGGCGCGCGCGCCGCGCTTGTCGCTGCGACGGTGGGGGCGGGTCCGGGGCAGGCCGCCGAGGACTTCGGAGGGACGCTCGTCGTTCATCTGGGACAGGTGGCGGGGCTCGCTGGTTGCACCTAGACGTTTAGATCATCGCGCACCGTGACGATTAACGTCAGCAGCCCCTCGAGGCAGGGAATCGGCGCGCGCCGCCCCACGAGCCCGGTGACGCCCGGGCTCCAGCGCTCGAGCCTCGCCGGCTGAGCAAGAGACGTGTCCGCGGACGTGGAGGCTACGTAATGCGACGAAAACTTTGGCACCGTAACTTGAAACGGCTCGCTCGGTTTGACGTACTACATGTGAAGGTGATCGCCGCCCGCACGGACCCGGTTCCCGCGACACACGGGACGAGTTCCTGAAACCACTCGGGGCTGCGTTGACTTCATAATGTATAGCGACTATACTTGAAACGTGTGTTTGAGTGGCGGACGTACGCTTGGAGGGCGCCGTTCGCCGTCTGATCCTCAGTGCCGGCGGAGATCCAACCGGCCGGCACTACTCGACGGAAACGGAAACAGATGTCAGTAGCGGAACTGCAGGAACTCGAAGAGATCAAGGGTCTGATGAACCGCGGGCAACAGCTCGGGGTGCTGACCTATGCCGAGATATCGACCGCGGTTTCCGAGCTCGATCTGGATGAGGCCGATGTCGAGGAGCTGCACGGCTTCCTCGAGCGGGCCGAGATCGAGCTCGTCGAAGAGGTCGACCCCGCGCTCGCTGTGGCAGAGGTAGAGCGCGCGCCGGACAAGCGCGGCCGCCGCAAGCCGAAGACCGCACTGGACCTCAAGCCGGACATGACGACCGATTCGCTTCAGCTGTTCCTGAAGGACATCGGCAAGGTACGTCTGCTCACGGCCCAGGAGGAAGTCGACCTTGCGAAGCGGATCGAGCGGGGTGATCTGGACGCGAAGCAGAAGATGGTCGAGTCGAACCTCCGGCTCGTCGTGTCCATCGCCAAGAACTACCGCAACCAGGGTCTGCCGTTCCTCGACCTGATCCAGGAGGGGACGCTCGGTCTCGTGCGCGCGGCGGAGAAGTTCGACTACCGCAAGGGGTTCAAGTTCTCCACCTACGCCACCTGGTGGATCCGCCAGGCGATCGCCCGCGCGCTGGCCGACAAGGCCCGCACGATCCGGATCCCGGTCCACGTGGTGGAGAAGCTGAACAAGATCGGTCGTGCCGAGCGCAAGCTCGTCACCGAGCTTGGTCGCGAGCCCACCGCCGAGGAGATCGCCGAGGTCACGGGGATCGAGCCGGACGAGGTCGAGTCGATCAAGCGCTCGGCGCAGGCCCCGGTATCGCTCGAGAAGCCGGTCGGCGACGAAGAGGAGTCCGAGTTCGGTCAGTTCATCGCTGACGAGCGGGCCGAGTCGCCGTACGAGCGGGCAGCGGAGATCCTGACCAAGGAGGCCCTGCGTGAGGCGCTCGAGAACCTGTCCTATCGCGAGCGCCGCGTGCTGGAGCTGCGGTACGGGCTCGGCGGTGAGCATCCGCGCACCCTGGACGAGGTCGGGCGGACGTTCAACGTCACGCGCGAGCGGATCCGCCAGATCGAGAACCAGTCGCTGAAGAAGCTTCAGTCGCTGGCCGAAGCGCAGAAGCTTCGCGACGTCGCCTAGCACCACCATTTCGCCATCAGCAGCACGACGGGGCCGGTGCCCGCGGGCCCGGTCCTGGGCCCGGGGTCAGCGGCGCCCCCGGGCGTGCCGGCGTAGTTGATAGACGGTTCCCGCGGTCACGGGATGCTCTACTTCAGTTCGTGAAGCATTGCGCTAAACTGGGGATCCTGATGGCTACCAGCGACACGTGCCCGGTCTGTCGGACCGCCGAGATCGTGTGCGGGAAGTGGACGTTGCTCGTCATCCGCGACCTCGCCGATGGCCGCTCCAGGTTCTGCGAGCTCGAGCGCTCACTGCACGGGATCAGCCCGCGCACCCTGTCTCTGCGCCTGCGCGCCCTGGAGGAAGAGGGCATCGTCGAGCGTCAGACCTTCCCCGAGGTTCCACCGCGCGTCGAGTACGCGCTCACGCGCAAGGGACTCGCGCTGCTGCCTCTGATCGAGGACATGCGGACGTACGGGCGCGAATGGCTGGGCCAAAGCTGCGCCGAGGACGAGATCTCCGAGTCACGGCCAGCCGCGATCGCGGCCGCCTGAGCCGCCCTCCCGCGGATGCGGATCGCCGTAGCCGCCGATGAGCTCACCGGCGTCGCCGGGGCGGTGCCCGACGAGCTGCGCCGCCGCGGGCACGAGCCGGTGCTCCACGGTGCCTATGCGGACGGAGAGCGCCCGGACTGGGCGTGGGCCAGCGCAGCGGCGGCCCGGGACGTCGCCGAGGGCCGCGCCGGCCAGGCCGTGGTGTGCTGCTGGACGGGCACCGGCGCATCGATCGCCGCCAACAAGGTGCCGGGCATCCGGGCCGCCCTGTGCGGGGACGCGCAGACCGCCGAGGGGGCCCGCCGCTGGAACGATGCCAACGTGCTGGCGCTCAGCCTGCGCCTGACATCGCCGGCGGAGCTGGCCGAGATCCTCGATGCCTGGTTCGCCGCCGGCCCCAGCAAGGAGGAGGCCGACGCCGTGAACGTCGCTCACCTGGGGGAGATCGAGCGCGGGGGCTGAGCGGGCGCCGGCGTCCGGCTGAGCGGCGCCGCCTTCCTTCGGCGCGGTGCCGAGAGCGGCGCTCGGGCTGCAACCGAGCATTCGCCGGGCAGGATCGCTCGCCGCGAGCGCGAAACGGCGACCGTGCGCAATCGGCCCCTCCATCAGCTGCTCGAGGCGTTCACCACCGACGCCGCGATGCAGCTCTCGGCCGATACGGCCCAAGGGGCTGAGGTGCCGTTCGAGGTGATCGAGGAGCCTGGGGCGCGTGCGCCGCTGTATTGCTACCGGCCGCTGATCGGAGTGTTCATCCGCGAGCGCCTGGGACTGCTCTCGGCGTTGCCCACCTATGCCCCGGCAGCGCGCGCCCTGTCGCTCCCGGACGGCGTCGATGCGTACCTGCGTGAGCAGGGCCAGCGGCGGATCCCGACCGAGGCGCGCGAGCGCGCGGACGCGGCGCTGAGGACGTTCCTGGGCTCGGTGTTCGCCGAGCGCAGCGACTTCGGCTTTGACCCTCTGCGCTTCGACACCGCCTACGAGGAACTGGAGCGGGCGCTGTATGACGGCCGCTGCGTGACCACGGTGATCGCGCCGCTGCTGGGCGTGGCGCTCGATCACGGGATCACCGAGTTGGCGCTGGGCGACGGGCTGTCCCTGGTTCCCGGTCAGGCGCTCGAGGACGCGCCCTCGGACGCCGTGTGGGGCGATGGGGACGAGCCTAACGTGCTCGCGGTCCTGACCGTGTCGGAGGAGGGCTCGACCCGATCGCCGGTTTCGGTCGCGCGGATGCGCTTCCGGCGCGTGCTCACCGCGCTGAGGCTGTTCGAGCGGGGTGGCTATGCGCTCGGGCCGGTCGCGTGGACCCGGCTGGACGCCGGCGCCTGGCGGTCGGTGTCGCTCGGAGGCAGCGGTCGGCCTCGCTTCATCACCTTCATCTCCGCCGATCAGGAGGACGAGCTGAGGGCGTTCTGCAACCTGGTCACCCGGCGCACGCCGAGCGGGGGCGAGCTGGCCTGGGCGCTGGCCCGGTTCGAGATGGGCTGCGAGCGCCTGGCGCCATTCGAGGCGCTGACCGACTACCTGCTGGCGCTGCGGGCGCTGCTCGAACCGGAGGGCCCGGCGAGCGGGCGCCTGGCCCAGCGCCTGGCGGCGATCTGCGCGCTGCCGTCCGGGCGGACTGTCCTGGCGGAGCGCGCCGCGCACGCGATCTCGCTCGAGCGCGCGGTCATCGCCGGCCTCGCGCCCGCCGAGCCCGGCGTGGACGCGCTCGTCGACGAGCTCGCCGCGCACCTGCGGGCGCTGATCCGCGACGTGCTCTGCGGCCACCTCGAATCCGACCTTCGGGCCGTCGCCGATTCGCTGCTGGCCGAGGCCGCGGCCACGGCGGCCTGATCCGGCCGGCGGATCTCGGCCGAGCCGGGCTCTCCCGCTGTCCCGCTCGACGTCCGCCGGCCGCGGTGACACAGCCGTTCGAGCCGGCCAGATGCCACTCTTCCGCCTGTGTTCCACGTCGAGCTGCACCAGTTCCCGCACCAGGCGCAGGCGTTCAACCTCGGGGCCACGGAGCTCGAGGCCATCATCGGGCCCTGGGTGCGGGGTGAGCTGATCGAGCTCGGCGAGCGGAAGTGGTCACCGGAGCGCTCGCGGTTGACCGTCTACGAGGGCCCCGAGCTGCGCGCCGACGAGCTCAGCATGGGCCGGGGCTGGCCCAACGCGACTCGCTCAGGAGTCAACGTCACCGATCGGGTCCTGTCCGCGGCCACCCCGCAGGTTCAGGGCACCCGGGCGGGGTCCGCGGTCGCCGGGTTCAAGGACGAGGTGCTCACCGAGTGCGGAGCAGGCCGGATCGGGATCCACCAGGTTCTGTGGCTGGCCAACGCGCGCTACCCCGAGAGCCGGGCGAGCGAGCGGCTCGCGCTCTCCGAGCAGTCGGTGTGGGAGCTGCTACACGAGCGCCGGCTGGTGATGCTGCGGCCGGGCCCGACGGCCGGGGAGGGCGCCCCGATCCCGCCCGGGGAATGGCAGGCAGCGCTCCTGAGCTGGGTCACATGGGCCGATCCCACGGCCCCGGCGGTGTTCCTGGAGGCGGTGCAGGAATAGGCAAGTCGCGGCGGGACGTGGTTGCGTAGACTCGGAGGATGGTGGTGGTTGCGCCGCCATCCCGGGGGCGGAGGCCGGCTTCGCACCGATTTCCAGGGCGCCTTCGCGCCCCCCGAACTCGTGCTCCCTACGCCACGACCTCGGCGATCATCTGCGCCCGTTCCTCCGCGGAGGCGAACAGGTAGCGGTGGATGCGGAGCAGGCCCTCGATGTCGTGCACGTCGTCGTCGAGATGCGGCACGAGCAGGACGGGCCGGCCGTCGAGCTCGGGCTCGAGGCGGGCGATGTTCTGCTCGTCGCGCCGGGCGAGCACGTGGTAGTCGTGGAAGTTCTGCGTGACCAGGGTGGCGAGCTCGGGGGTGAGCAGACCGGCGAGCTCGGCACCGACCTGCTGCTCGTCCCCGTCGCCGAGGATGTCGTGATGGACGCGGTTGACGACCACGCCGGCGAACGGGAGGTCTCCCTTCTCGAGCGTGCGGCGGAACCAGATCGCCTCGTCGATCGACTCCTGCTGCGCGGAGGTGATGAGCAGGAAGGCGGTCGAATCGGACTTGAGCATCTTCTCGACCTGGGCCGCCCGCCGGCTGAAGTCCTCGGTCATGCCGCCGAGGAGCTGGAAGAAGGTGGACAGGTCGGCGAGCAGGTCGACGCCCGTGATCTTCCTCAGGCCGCCGAGCAGGACCCCCGCCGGGCGCCCGAGGAACCGCATCCCGATCCCGGTCGGGCGCAGGAAGGCCTTCAGCGCCCGGCCCTCGAGGAACGAGGTGAGCCGGCCGGGGGCTTCGAGGAAGTCGAGCGCGTTGCGCGACGGCGGCGTGTCGAGGACGAGCAGGTCGAAGTCGCCCTCGCGATCGAGGTCGTAGAGCTTGGCGATCGCCGTGAACTCCTGCGAGCCGGAGACGGCCGTCGAGAGCTCGCGGTAGACGCGGTTCCCGAGGATCTCCTGCGCCCGCTGGGGCGTCGGCGCCAGCCGCTCGATCAGATCGTCGAAGGTGCGCTTGGGGTCGAGCATCATCGCCCACAGCTCGCCGCGGATCTCCAGGCCGGACGGGGCCAGGCGCTCGGGCTCGACGCGGCGCGGCTCGTTCTCCAGCTCCTCGAGCCCAAGCGCGTTGGCGAGCCGCTTGGCCGGGTCGATCGTCACCACCGCGACCTTCGCCCCCTGAGCCGCCATGCCGAGCGCGATGGCCGCTGAGGTCGTCGTCTTACCGACGCCGCCGGAGCCTCCGCACACGCACACTCGCTTGCCCTCCAGCAGCGCCGCGACGCTCACGTGACGACCTCGCCGGCGCGATCCGGCTCGTTCAGCCCCGCCGCGAGCGCGTCGGCGACCTGCTCGAGCTCGGGTCTGCCGAGCGGGTCGGCGAACAGGAATGGGAGCTCGGCGATGCCGCTCTCCAGTCCACTGCGCAGGCGCGCGATCTGCTCACGCTGGGTGTCGGAGCGCAGGTGCTCGGACAGCGCTGCCCGCACGGCCGTACTGCCGAGCGAGGACTCGCTGCGCGCCAGGGCGGCGTCGAGCTCGCCGACCTGCTCCTCGCTGAAGCGAGCCGGGTACACCGCATTGACGATCACGTGCTCGAGCTCGAGCCCCTCGCGATCGAGGGCGTCGGCCAGGGTGAGGATCTCGTTGACCGGCATCTCCTCGGGCAGCGCGACCGCGACGATGGCCGTGAACGACGGGTCGGCGATCGTGGCCGCGATCTGCCGCCCCTGATGGGCGATCGGGCCCACCCGGGCGATCTCGGCGAACGTCCGGGGAGTACGGAGGATCCCCACGCCGTGTCCGGTCGCCGGAGCGTCGACGATCACCAGGTCGTAGGGAGCGGCCCCGCGGGTCTTGCGTTGCAGCTGCGCGAGCTCCCAGACCTTCCCGATGCTGAGCAGCTCGCGCATCCCCGGGGTGGCCATGGCAAAGGCCTGGAACAGCCGGCTCGAGCCGATCGCGTGACCGATCGGGCCGACCCTGATGCGCAGGTACTCATCCATCGAGTGCTGCGGATCGATCGAGATCGTAAACAGCCCCGGCGCCAGCTCGACCTCGCGGAAGTGCTCAGCCTGGTGCTCGAACGTCCTCTGCACTCGTTCCTGGTTGGCCAGCTCGACCACGATCGTGCGCAGCCCCGATCGGGCACCGAGCAGACCGAGCGCGATGGCGACGGTCGACTTGCCGACCCCGCCCTTGCCGGTCACGAAGATGAGGCGTCGCTCGAGAAGTTCTGGCACCCCGGAGCAAAATACCGACGCCCGCTTCCGTGCGTGGTGGTGAGGCACGGCAGGAATCGTGGCTGCCTCTGCGAATACAGGCGCGTATGAGATCCCCGATGCATCGGAGCCTCCCGTGACGGCCACGTCCAAGGTGATCGCGTTCGCCAACCAGAAGGGCGGCGTCGCGAAGACCACCACCACGCTCAATCTTGCGGTGGCCTTCGCCGAGGAAGGCCACCGCGTGCTCTGCTGCGACATGGATCCCCAGGCCAACCTGACCATGTCGCAGGGCATTGATCCCGACACGCTCGAGAAGTCGATGTACGACGTGCTCGTGCATCGAATCTCGATCCGCGAGGTGATCCGCCGCCGTGAGGTCGACGTCGCGTGCGCGTCGATCGACCTCGCCGGCGCCGAGATCGCCATGTCGACCCAGATCGGCCGCGAGCGCTTGCTGCAGAAGGCGCTGGTGCCGGTCGAAGAGGACTACGACTTCGTGTTCATCGACACGCCTCCGAGCCTCGGACTGCTGACGATCAACGCGCTGACGGCCGCCGACAAGGTGATCGTCCCCGTGCAATGCGAGTATCTGTCGATGCGCGGCCTGATCCAATTGCAGAATACGCTCGCAATGATCCGCGAGAACCTGAACCCGGACGTCGACATCGAGGGGATCCTCCCGACGCTGGTCGACTCGCGGACGCTGCATGCGAAGGAGGCAATCGAGATCCTGGAGGAGAACTTCGGGGATCGCGTGTTCGCGTCGAGAATCCGGAAGACGGTCCGTTTCGCCGAGGCGCCTGTGAAAGGCATGTCGGTGCTGAAGTACGATCCCGACGGTCTGGCCGCACACGCCTACAGGCAGCTCGCGAAGGAGGTCCTCTCAAATGCCAACCGGTAAGCGCGCGAGTATGCGCGAAGGTCCACTCGCGGCCCTGTTCCGCAAGACAGCCGACGACGCACCCGACCAGGATCCCCAGAGTCCTGCGGCCGAGGGCGAGCAGCGCTCGTTGCCGGCGGCCGAGTCGGAGCCCGACCGTCGTGCGCTGCCGCCGGGCGACCCCGCTCGCGCGACCCCGCCGCACCCGTCGCTGGACAAGCCCTCGCCGGAGCTCGAGGTGGAGGAGCCCCACATCCCGACGCCGCAGGAGCGGCTTCGTCACGCGTTCTCAGCCGACATCCCGGAGAACCTGCTCGACCGCGCCCCGACCGGCGCGGCGGACGTCGGCCCGGCGCCGTCGCCCGCGGCCGACGTCTACGCCCGGCCCGAGCGCGCCAGCGACGGCTGGGGCGTGCCGCGCACCGTCGGCACGCCGGTGCTGCGCGTGGTGGGCGTCGGCGGCGCCGGCGTCAACGCGGTCAACCGGATGGTCGAGGCCGAGGTCGAGGGAGTCGAGTTCCTGGCCATCAACACCGATCTGCAATCCCTGCAGCAGTCGGCCGCGCACGAGACGCTCCACATCGGAGACGGGATCACGCGCGGGCTTGGCTCGGGTTCCAACCCGGACCTCGGGCGTCAAGCCGCCAAGGAGGAGTACGACCGGATCAAATCGCTGCTGCGCGGATCCGACATGGTCTTCATCGCAGCGGGCGCCGGCGGCGGCACCGGCACCGGAGCGGCGCCGATCGTGGCCCAGATCGCCCGGGAGCTCGGAGCGCTCACGGTCGGGATCGTGACCAGGCCGTTCCAGTTCGAGGGATCCCGCCGCCGCGACCAGGCCGAGGCCGGCATCGAGGCCCTGGCGTCTGACGTGGACACCCTGATCGTGGTGCCGAACAACCGCCTGCTGTCGGTGCTCGACCGCAACACGTCCATGGTGGAGGCATTCCGCGTCGCCGACGACGTGCTGCGACAGGGTGTTCAGGGCATCTCGGACCTGGTCACGCTCCCGGGGCTGATCAACCTCGACTTCGCCGACGTGCGCACGATCATGTCCGAGGCCGGCAACGCGCTGCTCGGTATCGGTATGGGGACGGGCGACCGTCGCGCCATCGACGCCGCCGAGCAGGCCGTGGCGTCACCGCTGCTGGAGACGAGCATGGAGGGCGCGCGCTCGATTCTGCTCTCGATCACGGGCGGCCGGGATCTGTCGCTGTGGGAGGTCAACGAATCGGCCAAGGCGGTGGCTGAGGCGGCGCATCCGGACGCGAACATCATCTTCGGCGCGATGGTCGACGAGAAGCTCGACGACCAGGTGTGGGTGACCGTGGTGGCGACTGGCTACGGCGACGCGAGGTCACGCCGGCGGATCGAAGAACGACCACCGGTCAGGTCTCGCAGCGATCGCGAGCGCGATCAGGACCGGGACCGGTCCTCGCTGCGCGAGCCGCGCGGCGAGCCGAGGGTGACGAGGGCTCGCGAGCGGACGGGCAGCTCATCGCCGCTCGAGCTCGACGTGCCCGAATTCATCCCCCGGCGCTGACCCGGCTTCACTGGCCCGTCGAGCCGCTCGCTACCGTGTGGGCCCGATGCCGCGTGCCCCCGAGCTAGGAGTCATCGCCGCTGGTCACGCGGTGACGGCTGAGACCGGGGCACGGGTATTGCGCGAGGGCGGTAATGCCGTGGATGCGGCGATCGGGGCGATGCTCGCGTCGTTCGTGTGCGAGCCGCTGCTGACCGGCCTCGGCGCCGGCGGGTACATGCTGGTGGTCGCGCCCGAGCAGGCGCCGACGCTGCTGGACTTCTTCGTCGAGGCGCCGGGGCGGGGAGCCGGTCACGATGGTCGCGCCGAGCTGGTGCCGATCAGCGTGTCGTTCGGCGACGCGATCCAGGTGTTCAACATCGGAGCTGCCTCAGTGGGGGCCTATGGCGTCCCGGCCGGCCTGTGCGAGGCGGCCGAGCGCTTCGGTCGCATGCCGCTGTCCGAGCTGGCCCAGCCCGCCGCGGCGCTGGCCCGTGACGGGGTGGCGCTCAGCGCACAGCAGGCCTACGTGGTCGAGATCCTGTCCGACATCGTGACTGCAACTCCCGAATGCGCGGCCCTGTTCGCGCCCGCCGGGCACGTTCTCCGGGAGGGCGAGGTGTGGCGCCAGCCCGAGCTGGGCGATGCGCTGGAGCGGCTCGGAGCGGAGGGAGCGGCGCCGTTCTACACCGGCGATATCGCCGCGAAGATCGTCGACTGGACGTCCCGGCGCGGAGGAATGCTCACCCGGGAGGACCTCGGGGCCTACGCGGTGATCGACCGCGAGCCGGTGCGGGTCCCCTACCGCGGCCGCGAGGTGGTGACCAATCCGCCGCCGTCGGCCGGGGGAATCCTGATCGCCCACGCGCTGTCGCTGCTCGAGACCGACGGGGCTGCGCCGACGGTCGAGCGCATCGTCGAGGTGATGGAGCAGGCGCAGGCGGAGCGCACGCCTGACTTCCTCGCCGGCCTGAGCGAGCCGGGATTCGGCGAGCGCTTCCTCGCCGGTGGCCCGCTCGGCTCGACCACGCACATCTCGGTCATCGACCGCGACGGATGGGCATGCTCGGTCACGTGCTCGAACGGCTCGTGCTCAGGCGAGGTGGTGCCGGGGACCGGCGTCCACCTCAACAACATGCTCGGCGAGCAGGACCTCAACCCGCTCGGGTTCCACCGCTTCCCGCCCGGCCGCAGGCTGCCCAGCATGATGGCGCCCACGGTCGTGCTGTATGACGGGGCGGCGGAGTTGGTGGTTGGCAGCGCCGGTTCGAACCGGATCCGCTCGGCGATCCTGCAGACGATCGTGCACGTGATCGACGACGGGCTCCGGGCCGGCCCCGCGATCGAGGCGCCGCGGGTCCACTTCGAGGATGGAGTCATCTACGCAGAGCCAGGGGTCGACACCTCGACGCTCGAGGTGGCGGGACGCGCGATCGGGCGGTTCCGAGACCGCAACCTGTTCTTCGGCGGGGCTCAGGCGGTCGAGCGCGACCGCTCGGGCGCGTTCTCGGGCGGCGGCGATCCTCGCCGCGGCGGTGCGTCGTTCGTGGTCAGCGCCGAGGTCTCTCGGCGCCACTGACACGGTCCCGGCCGAGCGCCGGCGCCGCGTCGCCCGATCACTTGGCTGCGGTGCCTGCCGTGCTCCGCGTCGGCCCGCTCTGGAACCAGGCGAAGACGAAGCAGGCGATGCCGAGTAGGAAGGCGGCGATTCCGTGCTTGACGTGATGGGTGCTGGACCCGGCCTGGTGGCCGGGGAAGAAGCTGGGCAGACCATTCGCGGTCGACACCCAGTAGATGATCGCGATCACGATCAGGACGATGCCGAGGATCACGGCGGGGATGATGAGCTGCCGGTTCTTGGTCATGGAGCGTCTCCGCGTCTGGGCCGATCAGGTGAGGATGAAGCCGATTGTCAGGGCTGCCCCGACCAGTGTGCAGTACACAGCGAACGGAGTCAGTCGCTGGGTCTCGAAATACCGCATCAGGAAACGGATCGAAAGGTACGCGCTGATCGCCGCGCAGATGGCCGCGACCAAGGCCTGGCTGCGCACTCCGTTGCCCTGAGGACCGAGCAGCTCGGGGATCTTGAGCAGCGCGGCGGCGCCAATGATCGGAGTGGCGAGCAAGAAGGCGAACTTGGCGGCGTCCTCGTTGTTGAGGCCGACCAGAAGGCCGCCGCTCATGGTCACGCCGGAGCGAGAGATCCCGGGGATCAGAGCCAGCGCCTGCGAGGCGCCGACGCTCACTGACTGCTTCCACGAGACGCGATCGGCGATCCGGTTGTCCTCGTCGGGCTCATCCTCGGGCGCGCCCGGCGCGTGGGTCCGCAGCCGCTCGGCCCCGAACAGGATCAGCCCGTTGATGAAGATGAAGAACGCGGCCAAGGTGGGAGACGCGAACAGCTTGCGCAGCGGGTCCTGCAGCGTTAGCCCCAGGATGCCGGCCGGGATCGTGCCCACGACCAGGAGCCAGCCGAGTTTGGCGTCCGCGTCGGTGATCTCCCGGTCGCGCAGGGAGCGGCCGATCCCGAGCACGATCCGCTTCCAGTCCTGCCAGAAGAACCCGAGCAGGACGATCGCCGTGGCCAGATGCACCGCGACCAGGAAGGACAGGAAGTACTGGTCGTTCTGGTGGATGTTCCAGCCCAGCAGCCGAGGCACGACGACCGCGTGGCCGAGGCTCGAGATGGGGAACAGCTCGGACACTCCCTGGAGAAGTCCGAGCACGATCGCCTGGAAGTAACTGATCAAGTCGTGCATGGGTGCTGGGGGTAAGCCGCGGTGGGCCGCGCGTCATCGGATCGAACGAAAGCTCAACGCAGCCCCGCCCCCAGCCTGGATCTCGTCCAGGATGCGGAGTCTGCACTCAAAGCCAGGAGCCTCGCCGGCTTCCGAGCCGGCGCAGATGATAGCCGCGCGAACCCCGGCACGGCCCCAGCCGAGCGGCCCCCGCGCAGCCGGAGCACCCGATCCGGCACGATGCCTCCATCGTGCGCCGGCGACCTGAGACCCGCCACTACGCCATCGGCGCAGCCTGCGCCCTGGTGATCATGCTCGCGGGCTGCGGCCTGCAGGTGGCCTCGCCGGACCTGTTCTCGCTGACCCGGACCGGCGAGGGGCCCAAGCTGACGCTGGTCGTCAACGACGGGGGCACGATTCGCTGCAACGGCGGGCCGGCCAAGCCCCTGTCCGATGCGCTGCTGATCCAGGCCCGGACGATCGCGGATGGGCTGGCCGGCGATGCCCAGTCCAACCTCCGGTTCGGCGGTGCCCGCGGGAGCGTGTTCTCCTACAGCGTCCGCCTGCAGCAGGGCGCGGTCGTGTTCAGCGACATCTCAGCCCACGGGCGCTCGGAGCTCACGCAGGCCGAAGCGTTCGCGCTGGCGGCTGCGCAGGGACCCTGCGGCCTGCAGTCCTAGTGGGCCGCGGCGCCCCGCAGTGCCCTACCCGAACCTGACCTTGCCGTTGGACTTGGCCCGCGCCTCGGCTCGGTCGACGAAGTCGAGCCGCTTCAGCGCGGCGCGGAAGAGCCTGGTTACCAGGCGCATCCGCGCATTCTCAGAGCGGAGGTCGAGCAGGCCCTGCTTGGCGTCGAGGCCGAAGTCGACGGTGGCCGCCATCGCGTAGGCGCTCAAACGCTCGAGCTCCTCGGGATCGGGCTCCTGGTCGGTCGCCCTGCGCACCAGGTCGCCGTAGACCTCGCGCGCGGTCGAGGCCAGCGCCGCGTCGGGGTCCTCAAGGCGGTCCTCGACGAACTCGACGACTCCGGCCGGATACGCCAGATGACCCTGGCGCTGCACGACACGGAACGGTCGCGTGCCGCGGGTGAGGAGGTTCATGCGGCCGTCGTCCATGCGCTCCAGCACGCGTTCGATCTCGCATGCGCAGCCCACGTGCTTGAGACCGTCATCGGACATCCACAGGATTCCAAACTCGCGCTCCTCGCGCAGGCATTCGTCCATCATCGTCTTGTAGCGCTCCTCGAAGATGTGGAGCGGGATCAGCTCTCCCGGGAGTGCGACGAGGCCGAGCGGGAAGAGCGGGAAGTCGTGCGACAGCCGGTCCGGCACCCTGATCAGTCTAGGGCGCGATGGCAGCGTGTAATCGAGCTCCAGAACAGCGCCGCCTGGTCCCAGGCCGCGCGGCGCGCGCCGTGGATGCACCACACACCGACACGGCATCGTCGATGCGCCCGAGGTCCTTCGCGGCTGCGGTGCTCGAACAGAGGAGCCCAGGCGGTCGGGCATTCACGGCCGGCGGCCACGGCGGGCCGTGACCAGCAGGTTGTAGAAGATCGCCGGTGGCAGCAGCGGCTCGAATACGCCCTCGTCGAGCCGCTGCAGCAGCAGGTAGCCGTGATAGGCGTAGCGCCGCCAGAGCAGCGGCACCTCGTCGGGGGCGGCCGTCCCCTCGAGAGCGCGGTTGAACCACCCGAACCAGTTCGCGACCAGCTCCTCGCCGCGCACCTGCACGGAGGTGAATCCGGCGCGGCGCGCGAGGCGCCCGAGGTCACTGGGGGCAAAGGCGTGGATGTCGACGCAGCGCTCAAGGTCGTGATCGACCTGATCGGCTGAGCCGAGGCCTCCTCGCGGTGGCGCCTGTGCGGCGCCCAGCAGGCGCCTCCACAGCGGGGCGAGCGCGGTGGCGCTGCGCTTGGGCACGGCAGCGAGGCGGTCTCCGATTCGCGACGGCTCGCCGGCGAACACGATCCTGCCCCCGGGCCGGAGCACGCGATGGAACTCGGCGAATGCCCGCCTCAGATCGGGCAGGTGGTGAAGCACCGCGTGACCGAGCACGAGGTCGAAGCTGGAATCGGGGAACGGGAGTGACTCGGCGTCGGCGCGCGCGGTTCTGACATTGAGGCCCAGACGCTCGGCGTTGGCGCCCAGGGTGGTGACCATCCCCGGCGAGATGTCGGTGCAGGTGGCCTCGAGCACCACGCCGGCCTGAAGCAGGTTGAGGCTGAAGTAGCCGGTGCCGGCGCCGATCTCGAGCGCGCGCTCGTAGCCCTCGTCGAGTTCGGGCCCGACAAGCTTGCGGAGCTTGCCGAGCACCTGCGCCTGTCCGATGGCGCCGAAGTCGATGCCCCACTTCGAGTCGTAGCTCGACGCTGCAACATCGTGGTACCTGGTGTTCACGTCGCGGATCTCGTCCGCACTTCGAAGCGCCTCCATGGCGCGGCGCACAATACCCTGTCCTGCTGTGGCATTGAACGACCACGTTCAGCGCGACCAGCCGAGCGGCGTGCCGCCGCT
>Ga0066790_10000347_pt1 | contig 16723 bp, 16 predicted proteins | sample OrgsoiDNA2013050_FD_70963 | JGI IMG/M metagenome (GOLD analysis project Ga0066790, IMG submission 70963) | Permafrost soil microbial communities from the Arctic, to analyse light accelerated degradation of dissolved organic matter (DOM) -... | ecosystem: Environmental > Terrestrial > Soil >...
GTAATCGTCGGCCAGGTAATCTCCGATGGCCGCGAACCCGCCGATGCGCCGCAGATCCTCCGCCCGCAGCAGCATGGTGGAGCCCAGCGCGAATTCCACCGATCCCAACATGCGCGCGACCAGGACGCCCGGCGCGAATTCCGTGGCCACTCCCAGCGCCTCCCAACGACCGGGCCAGTTCTCAGACTCCGCGCGATAAAGGCAAGTGACCAGCCCGGTGCCCTGCCCATCGAGCGCCGCGGCGGTTTGCCGCAGATAGTCCGGCTCGACCCGGATGTCGCTGTCGTTGATCAGCAGCAGAGGATAGCGCGCCTGCGCGGCGAGGTCCGCCAGCACGCCGACCTTGGCGTTGGGCAGTTGGGTGGAAGTGACGATCAGCCGAATGCGCCGCGCCGGAAACTCAGCGATGAGCCGCCGGATATCGTCCGCGGCTGGATCGTTGGCTCGGCCGATGCCGAATAGAATTTCGTATTCCGGATAGTCTTGCACGGCATGGGAGCGGATGGCTTCGTAGAAGTGCGGATCGCGGCCATGCACCGGCTTCAGAATGGAGACCGGAAGGCTGGCGCCGCTGGCGTTCGCGCCCCCAGTGTTCGCGCCGTTGACGGACTGCCGCCACCACCGCGCCGCCACCACGACCAGCAGCCAATACGCCGCCGATGCCACCGCGGGGAGCGCCAGCCAGATCACAGCGAGAGAAGCGCCACCCCGCAGGCTACCAGCGATGCGCCTGCCCAGCGCCCCAAAGTCACAGGCTCCTTCAAAAGGTACTTGGCGAGCACGGTTTCAAACACGTAGATGGCGGCGGCGGCAGGTACGGCGAAACTGAGATCGGCAATGGAGAGGAGCGCGATGAATGCGAAGAATGAAACCGTGATGGCGCCCACCGAAGCAATGATCGGCTTGTTGCGCACCAGCATGGCCAGCAGCCGCCGCAAAGCGCCCGGGCGGAAATCGTGGATTTCTCCGTGACGCTTCATGGCCGCGGCCTGCAGCACATCGGAGACGGTAGTGGCCGATGCGATGGCCGCCACCAGCAGCCACTTCATGAGGGCGCTCCGTGGCCATACTGCGCCGTGCGCGCGACCAGTGCTACACCCGCCACAATCAACAGGATGCCGGCCCAGCGGGCGCGCGTAATTTCCTCATGCAGAAAGAGCTTGCCCGCCAGAATCCACGGATTGAAGACCGCCCGCATATACGCAAGCGGCGAAAAGGAAACCAGACGTCCAACCTGCCGCATGCCCCCGCTAAGTGAGAAATTCCCGCTCAAGCTGCTGAGCACTACCAGCACCGTGAAGAACCACGTCTTGCCGCGCCGACTTACTCTCTCGCTAGTCACCAGACCCGGCTGTTACGGGAGCCGGACGCGAACCGTCTGCATTGGCTTTGCGCTCGGAAGCCACGAACTTCTTCCGCTTCGAGCGCAGCGCCATGTACTCGCGCGCTTCCTTGGACAGCCGCTTCCGCTCCGTCGAATCGAAGATTGCCTTGCGAACCACGCGCCACACCACGCGCGGCCTGAAGTAATATTCGCCGTAGAACCGCTCCACCCATTCCACCAACTCGCCGCGATCGAGACCGGGATAGATAATGTTGGGAAGCTGATGCCCGGTCTCATCCGTCATGGCATCGATGGTGATGAGGTTGTTCTTCTTAACGTAGTCGTAGAATTCCGTGCCAGGGTAAGGGTGGGCCAGCGAAACCTGAATGGTTTCCGTATCCAGCCGCTTGGCGAAATCGATGGTCTTGCGAATGCTTTCACGCGTCTCGCCGGGCAGCCCGATAATGAAATCGCCGTGCACGATCAGCCCCAGCTTCTTGCAATTGTCGGTGAACCGCAGCGCCATGTCGATGGTGGCGCCCTTCTTAATGTTTTTCAAAATCTGTTGATCGCCCGACTCATAGCCCACGATCAGCAGCCGGCAGCCGGAATCCTTCATGGCCTTCAGCGTGTCGTAATCGGTGGTCACGCGCGAGGTGCAGGACCATGTGAAATTCAGCGGCTGTAGCTTCTTGCACAGCTCGATGGTGCGCGCCTTCTGATAGTTGAAGGTATCGTCGTCGAAGAAGATTTCCTTTACATAAGGAAACGCCTCTCGGGCGTAAGCCACTTCGCGTGCGATGTCGTCGGTCGAGCGCAAACGCCAGCGATGCCCCGAGTGGGTCTGCGGCCACAGGCAGAAGGTGCACATTGCCGGGCAACCTCGCGAAGTGTATAGCGAGATGTACGGATTCAGCAGGAACGGGACGTTGTAGCGCCTGACATCCAGATCGCGCTTGTAGACTTTGGTCACCCAAGGAAGCTCATCCAGATTCTCGATGGGCGCGCGTTCCGGATTGTTGACGATGTGGCCGTTCTTGCGGAAACTGACTCCCGGCAGATCTTCGACCGGCGTCCCGTTGGCGTAATCGGCGATCTGGTAATCGAACTCGCGCCGCACCACGAAGTCGATAGCCGGCGAGGTGCGCAACGATTTCTCCGGCTCCACGGTGACTGGAGGCCCCACGAAGGCGACCTTCAATTTCGGGTTATTATCCTTCATCATCTCGGCCATCTTCACGTCCACGTGAAAGCCGGGGGTGGAAGTGAACAGCACCAACAATTCGTAATCGTTGGCCATGGCGATGGTCTGCTCGATGGAGATCTTGTGGGGGGGCGCATCCACCACTTTGCTGTCGGGCAGCATGCCGGCGGGATAACAGAGCCACACCGGATACCAGTAGGATTCGATCTCGCGCGTGGCCGGCCAACGCGAACTGGCGCCGCCGTCGAAACCTTCAAAGGAAGGAGGATTTAGAAACAGTGTTCGCATGAATGGTCGCTTCGGCGAAGTTTATCGATCGCCCATATCCACGAGGCTGGCCCGCGTGGTCACCTGGTCCAATAATACATTCCGGAAATCGATGGTCAGCTCCGCCGGACCCACCAATCGCGTGTCCACTACGCTGTGGATCTGGCGCGGAACCGAGATGCCGTCCCTGATATCGTACTCCCTGACAAACTCGATCTTCTTCAGAAAGATCGATGGATTTTTCACAAACCGTCCGGACTCCCGGACGCACAAAAATGTGGTGGTGTCGATCCAGATCTCGCCTTTGAAAAGCCCCACAACTTTGTGCCGCGGCGTGATTTGGAATACTTCGACCGCTTCGCCGTTGGGCTGCAGCGAGCCTTTGAACTTGAATTTGTAATTAGCCGGCGTGATGGCGAGCGATGGTGAGCCTTCCGCCCGCGCCTCCACTTCGGCCGAGAGATACCGTGCAATCACATGGTTTTTGACGGAATTGTCGCCTTCAAAGCGCAGGGCTTCGTAGGTGATACGGCCCAAGCGCGAGATGCGGCGCAGGCCCTGCAATCGTCCACGTTTCTTCAACTTGGGAAGTGAGGCTTGGATATCCACTTCCATGGACGATCCTTCGAGCGCGCGCTCCTGATGCTGGGAAACGGCCCAGAAATTTTCGACGACGGTATCCGCCCGGGTCACTGTAGCAGCACGAAGCGCGCCCAGGGACACGGCGAACAGACAGAGAATAAGCCCGGTCAAATATGATCGCAAAGTGTTTCAACCAGAATAACAGACTTCACTCCCCTGTAGATGTTTGCCACAGTACGAAGGATGCTTCTGAGTCCGCAATGTGTATGATTAGTTGTTGAGATACACTGACACCCTTCGGGCCACCGGCTTAAAGACCAAGCGCGAGGCCGTCGACCAGGCTTTGCGGACCTTGCTGCGCCTGAGGAGACAGGCAGAGATCCGCGGCCTTCGGGGCAAACTGGACTGGCAGGGCGATCTGGGCGCGATGCGAAGCGACGGCTGATTCTGGCCGATTCCAGCGTGGGGTTCCCTCAAACGTTCGAAGCAAGCAGGAAGGCATAAGGTGGAATGGCGCCCTCATCCGAAAATGCGTCCCTCCCGGCCTGCGTTCTCTTCACTCTCTGAAATGGCCGCAGCCGGCCTGCAGACTTCGCATAAGAGAACCGAATCAAGATCGGGATTGGTGAGCTCGTTGCCGCAGGCGGTGCATTTCGCCGCCAGTTTTGGCCTTCGGACCAAGAGATACAGCGGAAGCACGACGATAAGCATCAAGCCCGTCCCGATTGCCCAACGGCGACTCATCCCCCGCTCGCCCGCGTCGCGCCAGACCCAAAACGATATTCGAATGAGCAATGTAATTATTAGTAGTGCTGGCAGCACGCTGCACCTTCCGGACCGAATTTGCGTCTTTTCCAGTTCAGGTTAGCATACACCAGAGACACGGCCAGATAATGGACTTGCCGATCGGCTGCGGCGATGCATGCGATGGCATCATGGACACAAAGGTCGTAGATTTGGGCGGGCAGGAAATCGCGATTCAAGCGGCGCGAAATTTCCAGGCGTTGCGCAAGGTGGGCGTGACGGTTCGCAAGACCATCGATACGGTGATTGCTACGCGCTGCATCGAAAGCGGGTATGAGTTGCTGCACAACGACCGGGACTTCGATCCGTTTGCCAAGCACCTCGGGCTGCCGGTAGTGTTCGACTTGCCAACCGGATGAATGCGTGAGGCCCAATATGGAAAAGCGCATTCAAATATTACTCCGCACCACATCGACTAAATCCGAAAACACGCCGTACGCCGTCTGTTCCACGCCGGGGGAAACCGACATTATTCCAATGGTCCCCATTAAGTCCGTGTGGAGCAGCAGCAAATTCGAGGTGCCTTCCCCGGATGCGAGGACGTTGGTCTTTTGCAATACCTCCGCCCGCACGCGCAGCGTAATGCCGCCCGCCCCGCGACGAGCGCGGCTAATCAGCCGCACCGTTTTCCCCGCTCGCCCCAGTTCAGCGATACGCTCCGGCGTGAGCCGGGTGATGCCCCGCGTGGAGACGGTTTGCGGCGTAGTGCGCGCGTCCATCAGGACATTGGCCAGCGCAGCGGTTTTGGCGGCAGAATCCCAGCCGTCCACATCGAAACTCGAATCCGCCTCCGTCACTCCCAGGGTGCGCGCTCGCGCCAAGCCGTCTTCGAACGAGCCGCCCCGCTCCATGGCTTCGATCACCAGCTTGGAGGTGGAATTCAGCGCGCCGGTAAAGCCCAGCACAGTGACCGCCGGCAGGTTGTAACGCACCAGATTGAACACGGGCGCGCCATCCATCACCGTGGATTCGAAGCGGAACTGGACGTTCCGCCTGGCCGCCATATCACGCAAGTCCGCGAAGGCGTGCGCAATCGGTCCTTTATTAGCAGTCACCACGTGCATGCGCCGCGCGAAGGCCGCCTTGATGTGGGAAATCGCCGGCTCGCCAGTGGCCGGATTCAGAGTGGTCAATTCCACCGCGATATCCGCCCGCGCCGCGTCCAGAAATTCTTCGATGGAACGCGCCGGAGGGCCGAACACCGGCTCGATGGGCACGCCGCGCGCCGCCACTACCGTGCCATGCCGCGCGGTGTGGATGCCTGTTATGCGAAAAGGAAACTTGCGGTGTTGTTGGCGCAGCAGCCGCGCCAGCGCGCGCGCGACATTTCCGTAGCCGATCAGCGCGAGGCGAGTCACTTTTTCGCGGCATCGCGGGTGGCCGTTAAGGTCGCGGTCAAGCCCTCGCGTTCAATGGTGTGGGTGGAGGATACAAACAGCGCGCCGATAATTGGCGGCAACCCGCGGGTGAGCGAGGTGGTTTCGCACTCCAGGTAGACGCCGCCATCGCGCCGCTCCAGGCGCCAATAACCGTTCAACCGCCAAAGATAGCCGCTGCCATGCCCCGGCTCCAGTTCGTGGCGTTTCGGCTTACCGTAATCTTCGACCTCGGTGACGCGCGTGGTGTGGGTTTGGCAAATCCATCGGGTAGCGTCCACCGGCTGGTAGTGTGCCTCGAATTCAGTGCGGAACACTCCGTTGATGGGCCCGCTCTTCAAGAGGCGCAGCCTGTAATATTTGAAGTCGTTGCCATTGCGCGAAAGCAGTTTCGACTCGGGCACATCCTTATAGAAGTCCTTGTGGTGATCGTAATCCTGCAACACCGCCAGCGTCTTTTCTAGCGTACCGCCCGGAATGAAGATCGCGCCAATCCAATCGTGAATGGAGGCGCCGGGCACGAAAGTATCGCCATCGCCTTTGGCGGGTTCGACGGCCACCTGTCCCTGTTTGACCATGCGCAACCGTTCGGGCGATGCTTCCACCCACAGGAATGGCTTGGCCGACGCCAGCCGCGCTTCCATATCGTGGGTATAGCGGTCGTAGGTTTGAACAGCCTCGGGCTTCAGTTCCGCCGCCAGGCATACGGAGACGGACAGAAGAATTATCAGGGTGCGGATCACACCGAATTGTACCAAGGCGGGCGAGCGGAACCGCCGGTCCCTAACTTAATGTGGGCGGCCGTCGTCTAACGGCTATGTCTGGAATCTCAGTATTGCGCCAGGACTTTGTCTATGGCGCCCGCATGCTAGCGAAGAGTCCCGGCTTTACGACGGTGGCGGTCCTGTCGCTGGCTCTCGGCATTGGCGCCAACACCGCCATCTTCAGCTTGATCGATACCGTACTGCTGAAGATGTTGCCGGTGAAAGACCCGCAACAGTTGATTGCCCTGACCGATCCCACGTCCGGTGGCGTGAGTATTGGCACTACTACGGGAGAGCGCAGTGTGCTTTCTACGCGGGAATTTGAAGTCTTGCGCGACCGGACCCAGGCATTCTCCGGCATGCTAGCCACCCAGAGCCAGTTGGAGAGGAACAACGCCAGCATCGATGGCCATGCGCCCGAAGAGCTACACACACGGCTGGTCAGTGGCGGCTATTTCACCGTTCTTGGCGCCACCACCGCCATGGGCCGCGCGTTTACCGCCGCCGATGAACGCGGCCCCGGCAGCGCTCCCTACGCCGTCATCAGCTATGAATTCTGGCAGCGCCGCTTCGGCGGCTCACCCGCCGTGCTGGATTCCCGCATCCACATCGCTAAAGCCGACTTGACGATCATCGGTGTGGCGCAGCAGCATTTCCTGGGCGAAAACGTGGGCGATGCGCCCGACCTATGGATTCCCTTGGACATGCAGCCGCAGATGATGCCGGGCCGTATGTGGCTGGCCGACGATCCCGCGCATGTCGCCGAGAAGGTGATGTGGCTGCACGTGATCGGCCGGCTGAAGCCAGGAGTTTCGCGCAAGCAGGCGCAGGCCAACGTGGATGTGGTTTTCAAGCAAGTGGTGGGCGAGGAATTCTCGCAATTGAGCCAGGCCCAGCCGGAGATCCTGAAGCAGAATCTGGTGCTGCACGATGCCGGCGCCGGCATCTCCAGACTGCGCGGCAATTTTGCCGACCCGCTGTATGTGCTGATGGCGGTGGTCGCGCTGGTGTTAATCATCGCCTGTGCCAATGTGGCGAACCTGTTGCTGGCGCGCGCTACAGCGCGGCAGAAGGAAATGGGCATAAGGCTCGCTCTGGGCGCGGGCCGGGCGCGCATCGTCCGGCAGTTCCTCACGGAAAGCCTGATGCTTTCGGTGGCGGGCGGGTTGCTTGGCAGCCTGCTGGCCGTATCTGGAGTCCAGTTGCTGGTCGCGATGGTGGGAAATCGCGCTGGTCCGGTGATGCTGGACGTGCGGCCCGATCTGCGCGTTCTTGCGTTTACGATGGGCGTCTCGCTGCTTACCGGCATCGCGTTTGGCCTAGCCCCCGCCTGGCGATCGTCCAGGATTAACGTAAGCGGCACGCTGAAGGAGGCTGGACGCGGCATTACGGGCAGCGGCCACAAAATCAATGCTGGAAAGATTCTGGTGATTGCACAGATCGCGCTTTCCGTGATGCTGTTGATTGGCGCTGGATGGTTCATCCGCACACTGCGTAACCTGGAAAACGTCGACCTTGGCTACCAGCGCGAGAAGTTAGCACTGGTTAATGTCGACTTCCTTTCGGCGGGTTACTCCGGCAAGCGGCTGCCCATCGCTTATAACGAGGTTCGCGACCGCCTGGCGCGTATCCCCGGCGTGCGCGGCGTGACCTATTCCTCGAACGGACTCTTCAGCGGCGGTGAGTCGGGCGACCGCATCAGCGTGGAAGGCTACAAACCACAAAAGCCGCAGGACGGCAGCGCGCGCTTCGATCAGGCCGGTCCCGGTTATTTTGCCACGGTTGGCATCCCTATCATGCTGGGGCGTGATATCGGACCGCAGGATGTGGAGTCGGCGGAATCCGTTTGCGTGGTGAACGAGGCATTCGCGAAGTTCTTTTTCGGCACGCGCAACCCTATTGGAAAGCATGTGACGGACGAGTTTCCCGACACGCGCAAGACTTTCACCATTGTGGGGGTAGCGCGCGATGCGCGAGATCACAGCCTGCGTGGCGAAGTGATTCGCCGCTTCTATCTTTCCGCGATGCAACCGCTGGGCGGCTTTCCACCGGATATGAATTACGAAATCCGGACCTTCGGCGATACGGGCGCGTTGATCCAGGCGGCCCGCAAAGCGATTCTGGCGTACAATCCCGCGCTGCCGATGGGGAGAGTGCAACCCTTCGTGAGCATGCTCGACGACAACCTGCGACAGGAGCGCATCATCGCGCAACTCTCCGCCGTTTTTGGCGGTTTGGCCCTGCTGCTGGCCGCCATTGGTCTGTATGGAGTACTGTCCTACGCGGTGGCGCAGCGCACTAATGAGATTGGCATCCGCATGGCCTTAGGGGCCGAGCGCGGCGCGGTGGTCCGGATGGTCTTGCGCGAGACGGCGGTGCTGATAGCGATTGGACTGGCGGCCGGAGTGCCCGCCAGCCTGGCCTCCGCGCGGCTGATCCAAAGCAAGCTCTTCGGATTGAAGGCCGCCGATCCGGTGACACTGGCGGCCGCGGTGGGTATTATGATCGTGGTCGCCATAGCCGCTGGTTATCTGCCCGCGCGCCGCGCTTCCAGGGTCGATCCGCTGATCGCGCTACGCTACGAATGACGCCGCTTGTTTGATTTTTTGTTACACTCAAAATCACCCTGCCTGGGGGATTTACGATGCGACGACGCCTTAGCTTATGGGTACTGCTTGGCGCTGTCGCCGCGGCGCAGGAACCGGCCAAGCTGGCTCCCTACTACCCCACTCCCGACAGCATCGTCGTAAAAATGTTAGAGTTGGGCGGTCTGAAAGCCGGCGAGAAGATGTTCGATCTCGGTAGCGGCGACGGACGCATCGTGATCGCGGCAGCCCAGAAATTTCACGCGGATGCCGTGGGCGTGGAGATTGATAAAGATCTGTGCCGCCAAAGCGAGGAACGCATCCGTAAGCTGGGGCTGGAGAAAACCGCGCGGATCTTGAATGGCGATATGCTGAAGCAGGATTATAGTTCCGCGGACTTGATCACGGTTTACCTGTTGCCGAATTCAAACGACAAAGTGCAGCCGCTGTTGGAGGGGCAATTGAAAAAGGGGGCACGGGTGGTCGCGCACGACTTCGAATTCCGGGGATGGACGCCGGTAAAAGTGGAAGATATTGAAGACGATGGCGAAGGCCGCAGTCACACTCTTTTTCTATACCGGCATTAAGACCATTGGGAGCGCCAGTGCCAGGTGATCCGCTTTCATCCTCGGCCAGATGGAGGCGCCTTCAATTATGGGCACGGGTGGCATTCGCGGCCCTGGGATTGGTCAGCGGTTTCCTGATTGCCCCGAAGTGCAGCGCCTGGGCCCTGGCGGCGGCCGGCGTGTACCTGGTGTTCAGCCTTTTGGTCCCGCTCAGAAAACGAAGCGACGGCGCATTCGCCTTGCTGGTCCTCTTCGGGGATTTGGTTTTCTTCCTGGTGCTGGTTGGCGCCGGTATCGGATCCGCGATCTGGCTGGCCGCAATCTATTACACGTTTTTGCTTCTGGAGGCGGTCTTCGCCTACCGGCCGCCGGAGATTGCCGTGGTGGTGGTGGTAGCCGCAATATTCTGCCTCGCCGCGCAAGCCGAAAATGTGTTCCCTCTGCGCCGTGCCACGGTAGTCGCGGGAATTCTCGCGTATGCTTTCGCGGTACATAAGAAGCGTTTGGAATCGCGCATGGAGGAAATTTCCTTGGAAGCCGCCGCCACCAAGAGCGAGGCGAGCCGCGCCCAGGAGGGCGAACGCCAGCGGATCGCCTCCGATTTCCACGATGGTCCACTGCAAAGTTTTATCAGCCTGCAAATGCGACTGGAGATTCTTCGCAAAATCCTGGAACGCGATTTTGGCGCCGGCATGGACGACCTGAGAGACCTGCGGTTACTGGCGCAGCAACAGATTAAGGAACTGCGTGCGTTCGTCCGCAGCATGCGCCCGCCGGACATACAGGGTTCCAACTTGTACGCCTCCGCGCGGCGCACCTGCGAGAGTTTCCAGAAGGAAAGCGGCATCCCGGTTTCATTCGTGGGCGGCGAGGGACCCCTGAAATTCTCCGAGGAGATGGCGTCGGAAGTGGTTCAGATGCTGCGCGAGGCGCTGCACAATGTCCTAAAACATGCGGGCGCCACGCGGGTGGCAGTCTCCCTGGAGCGCGCCGGCAAGACCCTGGAGCTATCGGTGGACGACAACGGTGGAGGCTTTCACTTCAGCGGCGTTTACACTTTGGATGAATTGGAACTCCTGCGCCTGGGGCCGGCCAGTCTGAAACGGCGGGCGCGCTCGATCAATGCCGATATGACGGTGGAGTCCCGGCCAGGGCGAGGGGCCGGAATTAAGCTGCGCGTGCCCATTCCATGAGGGTTGCGGCCGGCATGGTTGGCGCGCTCTGCCTTCTTGGCTTGGTTTTTGGCTACGGCTGCGGCTATTCCGATTTCCGGCTCCCGGAACTGGCCCCCCCCCAGCCCAGCGTGCACTATGAATGGGAGCCGCGCGACGCTCCTGTTCTGCCGCATGGCGGTCCCGGCGATCTGGATTCCCACGACGCCCTAAACCCCTCCATCGTGCGCCGTGGCGGCGCTTATTACAACCTCTATTCTGGTTTCGACGGCAAGACCTGGCGGACGCTGCTGGCCACTTCCGCCGACGGCTTGTCATGGAAGAAGGAAGGCGTGGTGCTTGCGCCTGAACCGCGGGCTGGAGAGGCCGAATATATAGCGGCCAACGGCTCGGCCCTCTGGGAAGACGGCCGGTTCTGGTATTGGTATCAGGCCGGCCCCAAGGAGACGCCGCGCCTCGGCTTGGCCCGTTCGGATGATGCCCATATCTGGCGCAAAGCCCCCTTCCCGGTAATTGGCTACGGTCCCCGGGGCAGTTGGGACGAGCGCGGCCTTGCCGATCCGTATGTCATCAAAATGGGCCGCTATTTCTACTTGTATTTCCTGGGCCAGGATCGTGCGCGGCGGCAACGGCTGGGGGTGGCCCGGTCCCTCAATGGCGAGCAATGGCAGAAGCTGCGCTCCAACCCTATTTTGGAGCTCGGCAAATACGGCGGTTTCGATGAAATGGGGCTGGGCGAGCCTGCGGTATGGATCGCGCAAGGATACTACTGGATGCTCTATACGGGCCGCGACGCACGGGAAAATCGACGCCTGGGCATGGCCCGCTCTACCGATGGCGTGCGTTGGGATAAACTGCCGGACGTCTTCCAGGGGGCTCAACCCTGGGATCGGAAAGTGATTTGCGATCCAACCGTCGAATTGCTGGGCGGCCGCCTGGCGGTCTGGTTCGGCGGCGGCGACGCGGCCTCGCCCGATGAAAACCTGAGCGGCCAGATCGGAGTCGCCGTCCTGCACGCTGTTCCGGTGAATGACAAACTGGCAAAATAAAGGGATGGACGAGTTAGGCGCTGGTTTTTCGCGGAGTTTGAGATGACCAATTCTATCGGGCTGCTTCGTCGCTTACTGCCTTACATTAGCATCGCGGTTCTGGCTGCCGTGTTGTACGATGGCTGGATCTTCTACTCGCGCTGGAATGCCGCGCGCGAAGGCGAGCGGGCCCGGCAAGCCGACGAATCACGACGGGCCCGGCAAAGCGTCGACTTGATGGGTGGAACGAACTTCAGAATTATCCAATTTTATGCCGCGCCGAGCGCCATCCATCGTGGAGAGCAATCCAAACTCTGCTTCGGAGTTTACGGCGCCAAGCGGGTGCGCATCGAACCACCGGTCGAAGAACTTCATCCGGCGATCAGCTACTGCCTGCAAGTTGCGCCCCGCGAAGATACCGAATACAAACTCATCGCCGAAGATGGCACGGGGCATACCGCCACCGCCACCGTAGCTATTAAGGTACATTGAGTTTGATCCGGCGTTTACGCGAATGGTGAGGTAATCAACGATGGACATTGAATCGATTCTCCGAAATCACGATTTCACGCGCGGCTTGGCGGGCCGGCATATCGTTGCGTTGGCGGCGCTCGCGACACCGGTGGCCTTCGCGGAAAACGAAGTCATTCTGATGGATCGCCGGCAGTCCGATTACTTCTACCTGGTGACTTCCGGCAGCGTGAGTATCGAGTTACACTCCCCGATCTTCACGGTGTCGGTGCTGACGGTGAGCGATGGGCAGGCATTCGGCTGGTCGGCGCTGTTGGATCGTCAAGATACGGTCTTCCAGGTGCGCGCGCGGCAGGAAGCCACGGCGCTGCGCATATCCGGCCCCGAACTTACCCAGGCGTGCCGTAACGACGGCGAACTGGGCGTTGAGATCCTGCTGCGCGCTTTGCAGGTAGCCGCCGGACGCATTCAGGCCACGGAGGCCAGATTCGCCGAAATGTGCGGCGTGCGCATTCAGTCGTCAAGTAAGAAAGAGCATTCACTCATATGAAGGAACCGAAGTTTCCTGCGATTCTTCGGGAGCGTCGTTCCAATCAGAGTGTGCCTCCGGCGGGATGAAACTCATGGCTCGCTCGGTGACCGCGCAGATAGTCAGGCTGGGGTTGACTCCCAGGTTGGCCGCCAATACGGAGCCATCGCAAATGTACATGTTCTTGTAGCCGAAGACGCGATTGCGGTGGTCGACCACGCCCTCGGCGGACGATCCAGCCATAGGGCAGCCACCTAGAATATGGGCGGTGCCGGGAACATTAAAGAAGATCTCGGTCATCATGCTCATAGGCGTGCCGCCGATCAGCGTGGCGGCCTTGCGCGCAAACTCGTTGGCCTGGGGTATGAATGTTGGAATCTTTTTGCCCTGGCTGACTAGAATTTTGCGGAACGGCCAGAACCAGCGGCGGCGGAGGCGCATATCGATATGGCCGTCGAGGGTCTGCATACACAGGAAGATGACCGACTCGCGGGCCCACCCGAAGGGGTGAAGCGCGCGCGCGGTGCGGATGGGATGCCGCAGCAGGGAACCGATCAGCGTCCAGAGCCAGGATAGGATGCGCGTGCGTCCCGGCCGGCCGCCGGTAAGCAGGGTGGCTAGCGGACCCATGGCATCGGAACCGGCGGGATAACGCACCGCCTCGATGTGGGTGTAATCGTCGAGGTAGATGCCCGATCCGATGGCGATGCCTTTGGAGAAGTCTTCCCGGCTGCCAGGAATTCGCACGCCGATCAACGACTCGGCGTTGGTGCGCACGCGATTGCCGAGTTGATCGCTCAGGGCGGGTAGCGAGCCGCCCAGTTTCAACCGAAAGAGCAGATCCATGGAGCCCAGCGCGGAGGCCGAGAAGACTACGCCGCGGCAGGTGAGGCGGCGAGGCTGTTTGCCAAAGAAAGCCATGGAATTTTCGGTGAGGACCTCATATCCCGCCGCGCCGTCCGCCGCGCCGTTGAGGGGCTTCACATCCACCACCCTGGTTTCCGCGAAGACTTTCGCTCCATGTTTCTCGGCCAGGTAAAGATAATTCTTGTCGAGCGTGTTCTTGGCGTTATAGCGGCATCCCACCATGCAGCCGCCGCAACCGATGCAGGTGTTGCGCTCGGGCCCTTCTCCGCCAAAGTACGGATCTGAATAAGCCTTGCCGCCGGCTTCTCCCTCGGGGGGCTCGAAGACCGCCACGTTGGTTCGATAAAAAGTATGGCCCACGCCGGCCGCGTCGGCCGCCTGCTTCAAGAAGTGGTCGGCGGGACCCAGAATGCGATTTTCAACCACGCCCAGCATCCGTATGGCTGTTTCATAATGGCGGGGAATCTCGCTTTTCCAGTCGGCAAGACCGGCCCACGATCCGCTATCCCATACGGAACTTCGAGGGACCAGCATGGTATTCGCATAGGTGATGGATCCGCCGCCCACGGCGCAGCCATGCAGGATCACCACGTGTTTGAAGAACTCCATGTTGAAGAAGCCGCGCAGCGCCAGGCGCGGCCGCCAGAACCAGCGCCAGATCAGCCAATTGGTCGAGGGCAGATTCTCGGGCGTCCAACGGCGCCCCATTTCCATCACCGCCACGCGATAGCCTTTTTCAGTGAGGCGGTGCGCCGTGACGCTGCCGCCGAAGCCGGAGCCGATCACGATGAAATCGAAGTCATGGCCCGAATCTGAGATAAAGTCTCCTTATGCGAAGGGCAAATTCGATAGTACCTCCGGGCGCATGCGCGTTTCACCGGCCCGAGGGCAGGAATCCGAAGGACACCACCGCGGTACCCAGCGTGCGCGGATCGGCGGCCGATGCGTGAAACGGCGGATCGGAGACGAACTCCGCTTCGACAACTCCCGGAGGCGCGGGCGGCAAAGGCCAGCGCACCGTCTGGATGCCCAACTCCGCTACGCGGGCGGTCCCCAAGGGCACACCATTCAAACTCGCGCTGAAATCGGTGTGACCTTGCGAGGCCAGCAGTTGCGGTCCTATGTTCAACACTACTTCAAACTGTGTAGCCCGCGGCGCGCGATACAAACGAGCTTTGGCGTGCGGCGCGGCCCAGCGATAGCCATCTTCGATGCCATACCAGCCATCCGTCAACTGCCACACCGGCGTTACTTCGTTCATCATCACGTAGGTGGAATCGAGCGTATGCGGATCGTGGACCGCAATCCATAACTTGTGGGTGCGTTGCACCCAAACCAGCGTCGCGAGGGCGGGATTTTGCGCCAGAGATTTGGTAGGCGCATCCTCCATGGGATACACCTTTGGGTTCAGGTCCGGCAGCAAATACCCCAATGCGCCCGCCACTCCCCAAGGCGGCAGGGATGCAGGCAGGCCGTGATAGAGGAATACAGGAATTCCTTGAAACAATGCGGCGGAGGCGCGCAACTGCGAAACGTAAACGCGGCTATCGGCATCCTCCGTCAACTTTTGGCGACGGTAGTCGCGCAGATCGAGATAATTCCAGGGCAGCCATGCCGCCAGGAATACGGCGGCCAAAAAACCATAGCGGGCGTTCGCTAATGAGGAAAATGCCATGGCCACCCCGATCAACGGCACGTACCAATAAGCGCTGAAGAGGCGTCCAGGCAGCAGGACCAACGGAACCAGAAACAACACTGTGGCGGCCACCCCCAGCCACAGCCGGCGATCGCGGCGGATGGCGGGAAGCAGCAACAGTGCAAAGCCCGCGAAGGGAATTCCGAATAGCTGTGCCGCGTAGAAATTAGCGCCGGCGGCCAACGCGGACGGGGTGAACCGGAAAGAGTAATCGTTGTTCTGGTTGGGATTAAGGAAAATGCCTTGCAGCCCGAACGAAAGCGAAACCAGGAAGAAAGGGATCAGGGGCTTCCACCGGCGCGCGCCGAACCAGATTTCGTAGCACGCCAGCACGGCCGGCAGCATCACCGCCAGTTCTTTGGATTTATAGGCCAGCCAAAAAGCCAGGAACGACAGGACCCAGCGCCGTTTGATCCAAAACAGGAAACTGAGCAGGCAGAAGGCGGCGCAGAAAAGATCGAAGGCGTACATGGGTTTCCAATAGACGTCGAAAACCGCCATGTGAAATGCAAAGAACAGCGCACCAGCGCCGGCCGCGAAAGGGGACGCGCCCAGGTTCCGCAGCACCATCCACAGCAGCCAGACATTCAGCAAGTGGAGTAGGTGCAACGGAAGCAGGTATTTCTTGAAATCGAGCCCGAAGGCGCGGCTCATGATGCGGAAATACAGGTGCCCCACCGGGCGGAAATTGCGAGCGTTGTAAATCGGACTGACCAGATCCCTGGCAAAGCCGGCGACCGGAACGTGCGGCGTCCAGCTCACATTATCCAGTTCGTCTCCCTGGAAAAAACCCTGGTAAGCGCCGCGGTTGGCGATGAAGAACAACAAAGCGGTCGCAAGCAATAATGCCAATCCGAGCGATTTGTTCATAGTTAAGCGCGCGGAGTGGAAGTCAGGCCGGTCAGGCGAGCAGGCCGCGGACATACTTCAGGTTCCGGGCCATGTCGTTTTCTACGGATTTCGAAGGGCAATCGGTTTCCAAAACGGCGAACTTCTGAAAGCCGATATCCTGAATGGCCTTCATTACCGCCGGAAAGTCGATGCGGCCCTCGCCCAGATAGTGAGGATTATCCTTCAAGTGGATCTGGCAAATTCGATCCGAGCCCAGCCACCGGATCTCCTTTACCACGTCAAACCCGCCGCCCGTGGAGTTTCCCACGTCGTAATAAACCTTGACGGCCGACGAACCGGAGCGCTCCATAATCCGGACATTGTCCTCGGCGGAAATGGTATCTTCGAGGCCCAGGCTGACCCCGGCTTTTTCGGCGGCGGGCGCGATTTCCTTCAAGACATCGCCCACGTAGTCCATCTCGGCGTGGTTCATCAGCGAGGCTTTACCAAAGAACGGGAGCAGGACGACATCGGCTTTGAGGTTGGCGGTAATCGGGATGCTGTCCGCCACCCACTTTTGGGCGCGCTTATTATCTTTCAGGTGGTCGACATGAAGGATATCGAGGCAAGTGCCCGCGAGCGCGATACGGTACTCTT
>Ga0066790_10000348_pt1 | contig 16705 bp, 13 predicted proteins | sample OrgsoiDNA2013050_FD_70963 | JGI IMG/M metagenome (GOLD analysis project Ga0066790, IMG submission 70963) | Permafrost soil microbial communities from the Arctic, to analyse light accelerated degradation of dissolved organic matter (DOM) -... | ecosystem: Environmental > Terrestrial > Soil >...
TCCCGGTTGCTCTACTTCCTCCGGCGGCTCAACGACCACCTGGTCCGGTGGGCCTGCCGGAAATACGACAAGCGGCTAGTCGCCGCGGCGCACAACCTCCACTTCGGTCTTGCCGTCGGGGAACCAGGGCTCGACCCGGGTCACCGCCCTGCCGCAAGCACCCTGAGCAGCAGCAAGCCACCCCTGCAACACCGAAGGAGCAAACACGGGGCCCGTGGAACCCCCGGCCACCCGGCCCGCCAGCCGGGCCACCGTCATACCGGTCATACCCAGACCCTAAAATCACGAACTGCTCAGCAACTCAGCCGCCGTCCCGGGCCAGCCATCCGTCCGCATGAATCATCAGGGCTAGTACTACAACCGCGCCCTGCCCTGGACGCATCGCTGACCTGCGGGTACATGGACCGCCTCATTGGGCATGCCGTATCCGGCAACTCGATGACCAGCACTTTTCCATCGGGTCATCCGAAAACGCTGTTGTAGTACTAGGCAGACGGATATTCGCACGAACATGGACAGCGCCGCCGGAGGTCTCCTTGTCGAGGACGCTCTTCCGAGATTCCCGCCGTAACCTCGGCCATTCTCCTGACCACGCGCCTCTCCGCTTGGGTGGCCCGCGCTTCTGCCGGCGTGTGCTGGCGTCGGGCTGAGCTGTGCCAGTTGCGGACTGTTGCGGTGAGGGTGCATCCTGCCTGCAGAGGTAGAAGAGGCGCGCATGGTGGCTTTCAGGGGGGAGATGCCGGATGCCTCCGTTGATCACTGTTCGTTACACCACTGAGGTGGCCGTCAATGACATGCTGTGGCCGGCTGTCACTGAAGACTTAATGATCCGCTTGGAGCCGGGCGAGGTGATCCGGTGGAGTGGCCTAGCCCATGTAGGCGAGATTCGCTGGGATGGTCAACGTGATCCGGCTGTCAAGTGGGAGCGGATATGGAGGCTTACCAAGCCAGCAAATTGTGTGATAACTGATCGTCGGATCACCTATCGAGGAAATACCCTTGAGCAGGGGACAGGCCGTCTAGGTGCTATCGCTGAGGGCCTCATCGTGCGCGAAGCTGATCCGCCGCCCTACATACTGGCCGGGCAGGTGCGTTTCCAATGGCCTGCGGCAGTCTTGTTCCAGGATCACAAGCACTCCGGGATGGCGGCACCTGGGGTAATTCTAATCTGTCAAGACGGGGAGATGGCCGTTCGGATAATCTTGACCATGACCGAGAAGATCTCCGGGCCGGAAGTAAAGCCTATCGCCTCAGGTGTGGCTAGGGGATTGGCGAGAGATATTGCACATTTTCGGCTCGTCGCAAGGAAAGGACAATTGGATAGCGACTCTGTGCGGCAGCTCGTTACACAGCGCGACGACGCGACGCCGGCAGCCTCGGAGTCATCTTTTCAGTGGAAGCTGCCAGGGGCGTTGCGGGTTGGCCGGCCGCCTAACCCGCAGGCGTATCACCGTAGTATCGGCAGGCGACTAGACGATCTATACAAGAAGGCGGTCGCCGCATTGGGCCGCCACGATTCGCTCGGCAAGGTGAGCGATCTGGAGAAGGGCCTAAGGCTGGGGCAAGACTTGTTGCGCGATGTGCTACCAGGCTCGTCTGATGAGCTAGCTTATCTAAATCTCTATGCGGGTGCACTAAAGGCCAGATATGAGCAGTTCGGTAACCTGAGTGACCTCACCGGCGCTATTAACATTATGCGCAAGGTTGCCAAGCGAACCGAATTCGAAGCGCCCGAGTGGAGGCCTGGTTCGCTCAACAACCTCGGCAGCGCCTTGACTGAACGGTGGACACGCGCCCTCAATGAGGCTGATTTGGAAGAGGGTATCGCTTCCCACGAGGCGGCCGTCGGTGCAACATCGTTGGATTCAGCCGACTGGGCATCATACGTCTCCAATCTTGGAGTGGCCTTGCGTGCTCGGTCTCCTTTGACACGCAGTCCGGAAGACGTTGACCGGGCCATCGGGCTGTACGACGAGATCCTCGCCCGCATCCCGTCCGGATCGCGAGATCGGGCTGACTACTTCGCAAATCTCGGGAGCGCGTTGTTCGACCGTCACCGTATCAATGACAGCCGAGACGACTTGACCCGCGCTATCAGCGCCTATCAGACAGCTCTGGATCTGATGCCGCATGACTGGCGTCATCGCCCCGGTGTTCAGATGGCTGTGGCCAACGCTATGGCTCGCCTGCACGGCCGGGATGGCGATGCCGCGGATCTCGATGCCGCGGTTAGTGCATGGCGGGAGAGTTGTTCTGAAGGTCGGGCCAGCTCGCAGGTCCTGCAGACGGCCATGAACTGGAGCGATGCCATGGTTAAGCGGGGCGACTGGGATTCGGTCGTTGAGGCATCCGACTTCGGACTGGCCGCCGCCGATCGGCTCTTCCGTGTTCAGCTCCTCCGCGAGCACAAGGCGCTGTGGCTTGAAGAGGCGAACGGACTGTCGGCCCGCGCCGCCTACGCGCTGGCGAAGCTGGGCCAGTTGGAACGTGCCGCTGTCACACTGGAGCGAGGCCGGGCCGTACTCTTGTCGGAAGCGCTGGAGCGTGATCACGCCGACCTTGAAGGCCTGACTGCCCTGGGCCACGGCCACTTGCGTGAGCGTTACCGGAACGCCGCCGCCCGGATAGCGGCCCTGGAAAGCGGGGGGATAAGCGAGAACGAGGCCGCGCTCGGCACGTTGGTATTTTCGGATGAACAGGCCAGTGAACTGAAATCTGCCCGTGCTGAGATGGTCCAAGCGGTCCAAGCGATCCGGGCGATTGCCGGTTACGAAACATTCCTTGCCCATCCCGCTTATCCAGAACTGGAATCGGCGGCTACGGATTCGCCTCTGGTCTACCTCGTAAGCACCGAGGTGGGCGGACTCGCCTTGGTCGTCGATACCCGCGACAGTACCTCAGAGGGACCGACAGCGATCTGGCTGGACGAACTGGATGAGTCGACGATGATGACGATCGCGGAAGAGTATCTGCGGGCCTACGACCAGCAGACCGACACAAAGGGCGACCGCGAGCGGTGGCCACGCGCATTGGACTCCGTGACTCGTCGGCTGTGGGACATCGTGATGGGCCCGTTGCTTGTCATGCTGTCGGCCGAGCGCGTCACGCTAATACCGGGAGGTTTTCTGGGACTCTTGCCGCTACACGCAGCGTGGACAGAGGACCCTTCTGCGCCAACGGGCCGCCACTATGCCATTGATGACTCTCTGATCACCTATGCACCAAGTGCGCAGGCTTTGCTTACTGCTGGACGGTTGGCCAAGCAGAGCCAGATGGATCGGATCTTGACAGTGTACGATTCATCGCTGCCAAACAGCGAATGGGAGGTCCGGGCCGCGCTCAGCTGGTTCGGCAGCGGCGAACAACTGCGCAGAGACGAGACGACTCGGGAAACAGTGCGCATCGCCTTGTCGAGCTATCCCGTGCTGCACTTCTCGTGCCACGGATCCGTGCAGATGGATGATCCGCTGGAAAGCAGCCTACAAGCGGCCAGCGACGGCGACCTCACCTTGCGGGACGTGCTTGAATCGCGTCTGCTCGATACTCGCCTGGCAGTCCTGTCGGCTTGTGAGACAGCAGTGGTCGGCAGTCACACCCTAGATGAGGTCATCGGTCTTCCCGCAGGCCTGCTCCAGGCAGGTGCGCCTGGAGTGGTTGGTTCTTTGTGGCTGGTCGACGATGCAGTCACAGCTGCGCTGATGGGGAAATTCTACGAACTGTGGCGAGGCGAGGGCTTCGAGCCGGCTGAAGCGCTCCGTAAAGCCCAGCAGTGGACACGTGATACCCCGATCGGGGCCAAGCAGGCATATTTTCCGGAAATCGCATGGCCCTCGGGGCCGGAGCACACTCCAGAATTGCCGGTTCACTGGCACCCGATCTATTGGGCCGCGTTTATGTACGTGGGCGTGTGATCGCCGATCATCGAGCGATCAATTTAGAATCGAGCGATCAATTTAGAATCGAGCGATCAATTTAGATAGGAAAGCTACGCCAAGCCAAGGATTTGCTGGCTATCCGTTGATGATTAGTGCAATAACAGCCCACGTCACGCTAGCGATTCCGCTGATTTCCAGAACGATACCGCAAAGGAGAAAACGGGCCCTGAGCCTATTGATTTTCCGTGCCGCCTGTGCTACCCGCAGCCGCGTTCTAGCCACTTCCTGTACAGCTGATGTAGCTGGATATTGCCAGAAAGGAGATTCTAGGAGCGGCGACAAACGGGACAGGGCGATCAATTCGTTGCTACGCGGAGCGTTGGTCCCAATTCCAGCAACTGCGGCGAGTACGAGAAGGATAGCCGCGGCGTAAAGAGGAGGCTTGATGCCTGCCGACAGCTTGAAGTGTTCCGCTTTAGTCGCCAGGACCGACAAACCAAAAAGCAACGTGACCAGAGTACCCGACGAACTAATCACGGCAAGGCCACGTGCCTGAATCGAACCAGTCGCGGACTGCTCGCTATCCAATTCTTTTGCGATCAGTTCAGCGATAACCAAACCCGCCTCGTTGGCACCCTGTGCACTGGACGGCGATGCTTCGTTCACCGCACGGCGTCGTCTGCTTCGGCTGTTGCTCCTGCCTCAGGTCGGAACTCGGAGACCGGTACCTCATGCCTAAGAGTCTCCTCCGTCCCGATCGAAGGATATGGAAGCGCGTGAGCGGGCTGGGGTTCGGGTGGCTCCGGCGTGCCCTCCGATGGGGGTGCAGGTTCATCGTTCACGACAGCCCCCAACGTCGGAGTACTAACTAGTAGCCGCGCCGCGATCCGGGCGATGCATACGCAGAGGCATTATGTCACAGGACAAGCGATCGGTCGGCGAGTGCACAGACTTGTGTAGGAGTCGGCCGAACAGAAAGTGATGATTCGGGCAGAATACGACGTGGTCACCACTCAGTACGCCGACTGGGACAGTCTCCCTCCGAGTTCCTCCCGGCTGAGCCGGGGATACGACAGCGCGCTTCGTGGCGCACTACCGCCGCTCGATCTTCCCCGTGTGGTCGGTGAGTACGGCGCGGTCAGCAGGTGGCGGTTGCTTGGCCATCAGCGAGGTGCACCCGGCCCATGACCGGCCGAGATCAATACATGGATCGCCGAGGCCAAGGCACAGCGCCTCAAGGCTCAGGCAAAGCTAGCCCAGGCCACCAGCCAGACCCGCTTGACCCGTCAGCAGATCGCGGACCGGATCAGCCAACTCAGCGACATCGCCTCCACGCTGCACGACGCGGACCCCACACACGAGCACGGGCTGCTGCGGGCCGCCCGGGTCCCGCTTACAAACGCGCTGGCCTCCTGCCCGACGGAGGCTGGTACCCAGATGAGCGGACATGAGTACCGCAAGAGTGGGGACCCGCCGCAGAGAGATGGTCACGGGCACCGCGATGTCGGGCCGCGGCACCGGCAGCGTCTCCGGGGTCCTGCGTCTGACCCAGGATTTCCCCTCCCATGTGTCTGACGGTCGCCCCGCAGTGGCATGATCAGCGCAAATGGTTCCTCCCTCGGCTGCCCTAGTCGCCGACCCGGACGGTGTCCGTGCCTGTCCGCAGATGCGGCCATCCGGGCACTCGCGCGCACGGACATATGGCGGACAGGGCCGACCGTGAAGATCGCCGCCAGCCGAATATGCGCAGGTCAGAAGGTAAATGGCCGGATCAGGGCGGGCGGTCTGTAAAACCGTCGGCTTCGCCTTCGGTGGTTCGAATCCACCACCTGCCACCACCTGCGAAAACGGCCCGCTAGCTGCGAATTCTCGTGCTAGCGGGCCGTTTCTTCTCTGTCCCAGGGTGTGTCACCTTGTAGCACTGCAGGGCGCTGTGTTGCGGGGTCCACGGACAAATAGCGGACGGCGTCCGTGGGGTGGGAGCGGTGTGCGGGGCCGTCGGCTTTGCACGGACGGCCACGGACGGGGGCCGCAGGCACGGACGGCCCACGGACCAGGGTCCGGCGGAGGCCGAGTGCCGGCTTGACGTTCGCGGCTGAGCTGAGCGTGCATGTCCCTGCGTCCGCCCGCTGCCCGGCCGGTTTCCCCGGGGCGGGGCGGCCGGGAAGGGCGGGTGCGGTGATGGCCAGGGTGGCGGTCCGGGAGAGCGTGACGCTTGCCGGGCGGGCGGAGCGGGCGCGGGCCGCCCGCAGGTTCGTCGGTGAGGTACTGGGCCCTGGGCATCCGTGCGGTGATGTGGCCGTGTTGCTGGTCAGCGAGGTCTTCGGGAACAGTGTCCGGCACTCCGGCTCGGGTGCTCCGGGGGAGACGGTCACGGTCGCGGTCATTGCCTGGGGCGGCATCGTCCGGGTCGAGGTCACCGATCGCGCCGGGCCAGGGACGCCGGAGCTGCGTGCTGCGGGCGGTGATGCGGAAGGCGGCCGGGGGCTTCAGCTCGTTGCGGGCCTCGCGGCCCGGTGGGGCTGGCGGCGGCGCGGCGGGCGTGCGGTGACGTGGTTTGAGCTACGGCACGGCTGAACCTTCCCGCCCGGCGGTGCCCTGGCGCGGGTGAGGCGGCGTGTGACTGGCCTGGCGGGTCAGTCCCGGGTTCGGCCCGGCGGGTACATTCCGGTCCCGGCCAGCGGCTTTCCCCCCGCCGGGGCGGGGGTGGCTGGCGGTGGCAGCCTGCGCGATCTGGCTTCTGCCAGCGGTGATGTCACCTGGCGGGGATGGTTGCCTGCCAGTGCCCGCGGGTGAGCTGGATGCTGCGGTTGTGGTGATGGTGACGGCTGCTCGGCCGGTTAACGGGTCTCGCCAGCGGCCAGGAGCAATCCGCTGATCCCCAGCTGCTCAGCTCGCATGCCAAGGTTCCTGGCAAGATACTTCTCGGCATCCTCAAGCGCCTGGTTCTCGTCAGGTGAAAGGTGCGGGTTGTGTGTCCCGAGGCTGACGCGGTGTGCTCGGAAGCCTGTCTCTCGCCACCACAGTTCTGTGGTCTCGTCGTCAAGCCAGAGGCTGAACGTGATCCGCTGGCCTATGTTGTCTGCGGCCCCGGAATGTCGGCTGATTAGCCATGCCCTGCGGTGGCTGGCCTTGCTGCCGCTCCCGAGCATCCTCGGCTTCGCGCACTCAATAGTGTCCGGGTCGTTTCGCGCCCGCGCGGCTTGCCGGTACCGCTCGAGGTACGGCCAGAGCCCTGCTGCGTGGGCCGCCCGCTTTTCGGCGTGGCGTTCTTGCTCGTCGTCCTGCTGCTGCTTGCGTTCTGCCCGGCGGCGTTCGTCTTGGACGCCCTTGCTGATCTCGTCCTCGTAGCCCATACCCGCGAGTCGTGCCTCCAGTAAGCAACCGTATGGCAGAAAGGTAATCCGGCTACCTCTGGCGGGCCGCATGACACGCATAGCAAGGCGGTTAGATTTCGTGGCGCGGCGGCGACCGTACTGTTACCCGCCGGGCACGGTACCGCCCAGGGCAGGTACCGGGGGAGTAGCCAGGATGAGCGGGGCCGGGTGGCGGCTGGACGGGAAGCTGGTGAACGGGTGAGGCCCTTGAGGATTCTGCATCTGGCGCCGCTTTATCAGCCGATCCGGGATGACATGGAGTACGGCAGCATAGAGCGCCTGGTCCTGCTGCTGGACAAGGGGTTCAGCGCAGCCGGTCATGACGTGGCCACGATTGCCCGTGAGGGGTCGGAAGTAGCCGGTGGCCTGGTGCCGGTGAGCGGAGCGTCCGGGTACGCCGAGCAGGTCGATCTGGCGCTTGAGATCGCCACGGGGTCGGCTCTGGACGTGATTCAGGTGCATCGCCGGGAGTTCTTCGACCTGGGCGGCGCGGCGGTGGCCAGGCGGGAGTGGCCGCAGGCTGGAGTTGTTGCGACGCTGCACGGGGCGCCCGGCACGGTACGCCGCTACTACGCCGGCTATGGGCCGCTTGCGTCTTTCGTGTTCGTGAGCAAGGCGCAGGCGGCGGGGGTGCCGGAACTGCCGGGGACGGTGATTCTCAACGGGGTCGATACCGCCTCGGTGCCGTTCCGGCGCGTAGCCGCCAGCCCTGTGTACCTGTCATTTCTCGGGCGTATCAGCGGCGAGAAGGGTGTTGCCGAGGCCATCGGGCTGGCGCGCCAGGCTGGGCTGCCACTGAAGATCGCCGGGGTGGTGCAGGATGGTGACCGGCAGTATTTCGAGTCTGCCGTGGTGCCGCATCTGCGGGCAGGGCACGCCGAGTTCCTCGGGCCGATGCGGGACGCCGCGAAGTATGAGCTGCTGGGCGGCAGCACGGCGCTGGTGCTGCTGCCGAACTATGAGGACCCGTGCCCTGTCGTGGCGCTTGAGGCGCTGGCGACGGGAACGCCGGTGCTCGCGCTGGCCCGGGGCGGCCTGCCGGAACTGGTGACGGATGGGGTGACTGGCCTGATCGCTGATGACCTGCCGGGCCTGCTGGACAAGCTGCCCGGACTCGGGGGTATCAGCCGTGGCCGGTGCCGGGCGGCCGCCGTGGCACGGTTCGGCGCTGACCGCCTGGCCCGTGACTACGCTGCCCTCTACCGGGGCATGAGCCAGCCGTCCAGTGCGAGCGACAGGTGATCAGCCGTGGCCAGGGACGTCCCGGCGATTTCCCGTACTGCCTGCGGGTCAGCGTCACCGTGCACGGCGACATCCACAAAGGACGGCTGGCGTAGCGGGTCGCTGTGCCGGCTGGCGATGGTGACGGTCGCGGGCGCGCCGGTAGTCTCGAAGATGAGGCGGGCGATCTGCCCGGCGTGGATGGCGTACACCTTGCCCGAGTGGTAAGCCGGGTTTTTCCCGAAGGCGGCCTCGGCGCTTTTAGGCCGGTGCAGGGGGATGTACCCGGCGGGGGTGTTCCCGCGGCCGACGAATCCTTCTTCGCCGAATTCCAGGCAGGAGCCGCTGCCGAGCAGGTAGCAGCGCTTGCCGCGGTAGGGGTTGCGGTCGCCAGTGTTCAGGCTCAGCTGGTGGTCCATCGTGCCGTCCAGCATGCGGCCGGCCAGCTGGTCGAGTTCGCCGTGCAGGTTGCTGATGATCGCGTCGTAGGTGCTGGTGTCGGTGGCCGCGAGCGGGTGGACGGCGACGTTGACGGTGATGTCGAGATGTTCTTCGCGGCGGATGACCATGACCTTGATGTCCTGGCCCAGCTCCGGGTAGCGGGGGCCGGCGCCTTCCTGGTTGAGGTGGCGTTCCAGGGCCAGCGTGACCCGCTCGGCCCGGGTTTCGGGCCACCACGCGGTGACGACGGCGGTGTCGCTGGCGGCGGGGTTAGCGAGTTCGGGCAGGTCGTCCAGGCTGAGCGGGTGGAACCAGGCCGGGAACCGGGACCGGTCGGTGGTGGCGTGCTCGACGCGCAGCCAGCGGGCATGATCAAAACGCGGCAGCACGGCGCTGAGGTAGCCGCGGGCGACGTCCTCGAACAGTTCCCGGTGGCCGACAGGCTGCCCGCCGAAGCTGGTGGAGACCCTGCCCCCGATGGTGAGGGTGACCGGAGCGGTCATCTCGAAGGCGCCCAGCCCGGTCTGGCAGTGGCCGCCGCGCAGGTACAGCTTGTCGAGGTTGTGGTGCAGGACCGCGCCGAAGCGCTCCTGGCAGCGCCGGGAGTAGGCCACCGACATCCGCTCGGCCAGGGCGTCGGCCAGCGTGTCGGGATGCCCCAGGCCCTTGCGCTCCACGACTTCTACCGGCTGGCCGTCCGGCCCGGGTGCGTGCCGGACGCTGATCATGCGCCGGGGGCGGGACTGCCGTCCTGGCGGGTGGCCGGCGGCGGGGTGAGCAGCCGGGCGATGGAGGCGTTCTCATCGACGGTGTAGGGGACGCCGCGGCCGACGATGACCGGGCGGGCGGCGGCGGTCTGCCCCATCAGGATCGAGGCGGCGGCGGCGATCTCATCGACCCGGTTCATCATCGGCTTGCTCGCGTTGCCGAACAGGTCGGCGTCGCCTTGCGGTTCCTCGGCGTGCCGGATGCCGGCGATGCCGATCGCCGCGCCGATCGCGCCCTCGCGCACCGGGCTGCCGAAGGAGTCTGACACGATCACCGCCACGGCCGCGCCGGTCAGCTCGTGCAGCCTGGCCCGGATACCCCGGGCGGAAGCGTCCGGATCGACAGGCAGCAGGACCGCGTACCCTTCGGCCCGGTCGGCGACGTTGGACATGTCCACCCCGGCGCCGGTTCCGACGAACCCGAGCCGGTGGACGGTGACCACGTGACGGCCCCGGACTTCGGTGATCGCCGCTGACTCGTCCAGGTAGAGCTGGCACAGCCGGGCATCCCGCCCGGTGCGCTCGGCCAGTTCCTCCGCTTCCGGCGTGGGGGCCACGTCATCGAGGCGGACGATGCGCCCTTCGGCCTTGGAGACGACCTTCTGCGCCACGACGACAACGTCGCCGTCCGCGAAAGCGAGATCGGCGGCTTCGGCGGCCTTGGCGATCAGGGCGGGCAGGTCGTCGCCGGGCTGGATGAGCGGTATCCCGGGCAGCGCCCGGAACCGCATGTCCCACGTGGTCACAAGGCGGCTCCTCGGGTAGCAAGAAAAGCGCTGGGAACAAGCTCGCGGACCAGGGCAGCGGCGTCGTCGTTCCCGCGCCGCCCGGTGCTGCGGACGCCGCGTGCGGCTGCCCCGAGCGCCCGCAGCACAGTACCGCGTAGCCCGTCATGGTCATGCCAGTCACGAGGCGTGAACACCGAGGGCAGGGCCGCGACAGCGGCGGCGTTGTCCTGCTGTTCTCCGGCGCGGTGCGGGTCGGCCGCGACCGGCAGGATGACCGTGGGGATGCCGCAGTAGGCGGCCTCGGCCAGGGTGTTCCGCCCGGCGCGGGTGATCAGCAGGTCATGACGGGAGTACAGGGGCGCCAGGGGCACCGGCCCGCTGGCGACCTGGAGCCAGGTGCTGCCGCCGGCCCATCGCCTGGGCAGGGTCGCGTCCGCGCCAGGCACGGCAAGGACGGTGCTGATCGCGCCCTGGGCGGCGAGCGGCGCGAGCACGTCCAGCACATGTCCGAGTGCCTGATCGGTCTCGGCGCGCAGCTGCGGGCTGCGCAGTGACCCGCCGCCCGTCGTGACCAGCACCCGGGGCGGCCCGGCCGGCGGCTCGTAGCCTGGCGGGATGTCCTGGCACAGGGCAGGGACTTCCAGGCACGCGGTGCCGGGGATGAGGTCCGGGCGCTGCGCCGGCTCCGTGCAGGCCAGGCTGGAGATGATCACCGCGTCGCAGTAGCCCAGCAGCAGCCGGTTGACCCGCCGGAAGGCATTCGGGGGGCCGGTCAGGTCGTGCGGGTTGGCCAGGTAGACCACCGGGACGTCCACGTGTGCGAGGGTCGCGGGCAGGAAGAACTCCCCGTCGATCAGGACCAGGTCCGCGTCCTGGGCGAGATCCGCCACGCGCAGTGCCTGCGGGGCCACCGAGTCGATAAACAGCCCATCCGGGCTGCCCAGGTCCGTGACGGCGTGGCCGAGGCTGGCCAGGAACCGTGCCCCGGCCGCGTAGGACGCGAAGGTCACACTTGCCTCGCGCGTGGCTGCCAGGGTGCGGGTGAGCGCGAGCGCGGGGGCGACCCGGCCGAGTCCCGGTGCCCCGCGGCAGACCGTGACGATGTTCACCGTTCGCCTGCCTGGTGCGTGCTGCCGGATGCCAGCTTCTGCGTGCCGGTTACGAACGATGCGGCGTCACCGGGCACGACAGCGCCCGTTTTCTCTTTCAGGATGCTGGTGACCTGCTGTTGGGCGGGTGTCATCTGGTCGTCGGGTTGCTGCCACAGTGCGGTCAGGGCGGTGGTCGTTCCGCCAGCGGACAGCCAGCACAGCAGCGCGTAGTCCGAAAGGTTCCAGCAGGCCAGGCGCGCGGTCTCGACCTGGCTGCGGAACCCGGCGGCCAGGGTCTTCATCTGCGGCTGGGTCAGGGTCGCGGTGGCGAAGTATTCGTGTGCGGGGTCGTAGAAGCTGATGTGCTGGCGGACGCGCCAGGCCGGGTCCAGGATGCGGATGCGGATGCCGAACTTGCCCGGCCGCCGCTCGAATGTGGACCCCGGGGTCAGGTAGAACGGGCCGCCGCCCACCGAGTCGAACCCGATCCGGCTGATGCCGTCGAGAGTCTGCCCGACGGTGTCCGGGGTCTCGCCGGGAAGGCCGATGATGAAGTTGCCGTGCACGAAGATCCCATGCTGGTGCAGCGTGTCCACGGCCCGCGCGATCTCGCCGGGGTCTTTGGCGTGGTGCTTGCCGACCCGGACACCCGGTGCGAGGCTCTCGATGCCCAGGAACAGGGCGCGGCAGCCCGCGCGGGCCATCCGGGCGGCCAGCCCGGCGCCGATGTCATGCGGGTAGGCGTAGGCGCTCCACTGCACCGGCAACCCGGCGGCGGTCATCGCGTCCAGCAGCCGGTCCAGGTCCGGTCCCAGGCTGCTCAGGCTGGAGTCAACGAACCGGACCCACACCGGGTCATGACCGGCCGCGAGCGTGCGCAGCGTGCCCAGGGTGCGCTCGACCGGATCGACGGCCACGCCGCCGCGCAGCACCGGGTCGGTGCAGAACGGGCAGTGCTGCCGGCAGCCCCGGGAGAACTCGACCGGGAAGACAGGAAAGTACCGCCCGTCATCAGGCCACACTGAGTAGTCAGGGGCGAGGGCGTCCATCCTGGCCCTGCCGTCGCCGCTAGTGACGACGACCGGGCTGGCCGGGGCGCGGCCCGCGGCGAGCCCGGCGATGACCGGCATCGCCTCGGGCAGGCAGTCACCCACCCCGGCCACCGCGAAAGCATCCGCCGCCGCCAGCACGTCCTGGCCGAGCAAGGTGGCGTGCGGGCCGCCGACTGCCGGCAGCAGGCCCGCCTCCCTGGCGGTCCCGGCCAGCCGGGCGCCTTCGGCGAAGTCATCGATGTACAGGCTGAACGCTGCTGCCCTCGCGCCGCACTCCAGCGCGGCCGGGTACGAGTCGAAGGTCAGGTCCGCGAGCACCGGTTCCATGCCGGCGGCGGCCAGGTGGGTGGCCAGCATCGTCAGCCCGAGGTTGCGATAGAACGCGCCCAGCGGCCGTGACGGTGCCGGGCGCACCACGAGCACGGGCGGATGGCTCACTGGATGCTCCGTCCTGCCAGGGCGGTGACCGGGGTGCTGCCGGTGACTAGCGCGGATATGTGCTCGGCTACGGCGGCCGGCGGCCCGGCGATGTACCGGGACCGGTCCAGCAACCGCTCCAGCGTCGCGGTGCGCCCGGCGTGGGCGGCGGGGTCGTCCACGGGCGGGACGTACGGGCCGAACCTGCCCCCAGCCAGCCAGGGAGTGCTCCCGCCGCGGATGTAGCGCACCGCGTTCTCATACAGGTTCAGCCGGTGCACCAGCGTGTCGCCCGGCTCATCGACCAGCTCCCGGTAGCCGGGATCGACGTGGACGAAGACCACCGCCCGGATCGGGACCGGCCGGGCGGCCGGGGTGATGCCCAGCCGCGCGGGCGGCAGGGTGCGCTTGGCCCGCCACGAGTCCGTGACCTCGCCGGGGAACAGGCCGAGCAACTCGGGCATCACCCGGGCAACCGAGGCGTGCCGCAGCCGCACGTGGCCCGTGCCGGCCAGCGCCACTGGCACGCCACCGGGACCGCCGGCCACCACCAGGTCGTTGCCTGTCATGGCGGCCCCGTGGTCACGGCACAGCCGCAGCAGCGTGGTCGTCTTGCCTGCCCCCGGGGTTCCCAGCAGCAGGACGCCTCGGTCCTCCCAGCACGCTCCGGCCGCATGCAGCGTCACATATCCCGAACGCTGCAACCGGTTCTCCAGCACCAGGTAAGCCAGGTACAGCAGCCCCTCCCCGGTCACCTCGCCGTCAGCGGCCTGCACGGCAAGCGACGCCCGCGCGCTGTCCCACACCGCGCCAGGAGGCCCTGCCCTGCTGGCCGCGTGGACCACCGATGCGGCGCCGCGCCCGCCCGGCCCGGCGCCCGGCACCGGGGTCAGGTCGTACATCGGCGGCTCGCCGCGTGACCGCAGCGCCGCCGCCACGGCATCCAGGGGCAGCGGCGTGCTGATCAGCACGCGGGCCGGGCCCAGGCTCATCCGCCACCGCGCCGGCTCACTCATCCGGCACCGTCCGCCCACGGGCCTGGCCGGAAATCCATCGGCGGCCGGCTCGTGAACCGCAGCCCGCGCCGTGACACCGCCGCCGCCACCAGGGCCGACTGCTCATCCAGCAGCGCATCGATCGCACCAGGCTCGCCCGATTGCTCGATCTCCCGCCAGTAGGTCGCCACCCGGCACAGGTACAACGCGACCAGGTGATCACGGGCCTCGGCCGCCCGCCCGGCCGCCAGCGCCGCCAGCGCGTCGCCAAGCACCTCGGCCCACCTTGCGGCGGGCATGTCCACCAGGCCGTCACGTCCCGCTGCGGCCCCCGCAAGGCACGGGAAGACAGCAGCGATCGCATCGGCGTTACCGGTCATGTAGCGGCTCACACGCGCAAATGTCCGCTCCGTCAGGCCTGTATCAGGACGGACGGCGGCATCATCGACGGTGGACCGTGCCAGCGCCTGCGGAATACGTGACGGGCGCGGGCGGCCCGACAGGTAGATGACGTGCCACAGCGCGTCGATGACCTGCTGGCTGATCTTCACGATCTTCGGGAAGCCCGGATTGTGGATCTTGCGGCCCAGCGGTACCTGACTGATCCGGTGCCCCTCTCTGGCCGCGTTGCCGGTCAGGTAGATATCGATGCCGTAAAACTGGGCGGACTCCGGAAGCGGCCACGTGACCGCCCGCTCGACAAACGCCCGGTTGAACGCGAAATCTCCCGCGATCGGCTGCTGCACATCCACGCCGAGCACGGCCGCGAGCAGCGGGCTGGCCAGATGGTTGGTGGTGTTGCCCTCATACCGGTTCCGCCGGTACACCGGGACCGCCATCGCCGGCCCCGCGCAGTCAACGGCGCTGAGCAAGCGCGTTACCCACCACGGCTCGCCGGAACGGACATCGCCGTCGAGCACCATGACCCGCTCAGCACCGATGTCAAGAGCCGCGTGGAAGATCGCGAGCAGGTTCGTGCCCTTGCCCGTCCCCCGCGCCCCCGTCGCCACGGTCACCTGCCGCGACCTCGCCGGGTACCCCCGGAACACCGCCGCTGTCCCATCACGGCTGTCGTTATCAGCATTGACCAGCACCGTGGCAGCGGAAAGGCCAGCCTGGCCCAGGCCCTCATCGGCTACCGCGACGACCTTGCCGATGGTCGGTGCCTCATCCCGGGTAGGAAACCCTGCCACGACCAGCCCCGGGTACAGCTCCGCTGTTCGGCAGGCAATGCCGTCCGTCATCACCCGGGCGTTCCCGGGCGCGGCTGGCTTGCACGCCTGCGGGGGACGCATGCCCCGCTTCCCTCGCGCTGAACGAGGAGCGACGGCTCCCTCGCAGAACGGCTCCGTACATAGGTCATCCCACAAAGTTTGTACGTCCACGCCCATTTAAGCCAGATATAAGCCCTAGTGTCCGTTCAGGTCTTATTCCAGGCTCCTCATGACCTGGCGGTATCCCCATGTCGTGCGGGGTACGCCTGCACCACGGCCCAGACGGCTTTGCCGTGCTGATCCCAGGGGGACGGCCCCGCCGTGGCGCCAGCCAGGCCATCCGGTGCTTCGACGCCGCGATCGCCGCCGACTACCGTGGCGATGACCAGTACCCGCGCAGCCACGCCATCTACCTCGCCCGCGCCGCCGAAGCACACCTGATGCTCCACGACCTCGACGCCGCCCTGTTTCCCCAGGTGATTGCCGTCGGCATCACGACTGCCCGCCGCAGACCAGTGAGCGCCGCCGCCAGGCCGGATGCCATGCTTAACGGCATGCGAGCACATCCCGTCGATCCCCGCGACATCCAGTGGGAAGAGGACATCACCACCTACCGGGTCTACTTCTGGCAGCAGGGGACGACGGGCGGATGGATCTCCGACGAATGGGAAATCGAAGACGCCGATATCAGCCAAGTGCTCAACTGGGCCACCGACAAGGCCAACGACCGGTCCTTCGTCCTCTACGCCAAAACCGGAAACGACGAGAGCCCGGGACTGCTGACACTCTTTGGCACCGACCCCACCCGCCGCCCACACCAACCACCCCACCGCCATAACCAGGGCGACGGCCCGCCCACGAAACACGGCAACGCGACGGCTAGCTGAGGTGCTCCGAGCCTTCCGAGATCAAGGTGAAAAACGAAGGTCGAAACCGTTGGCGCAGAAACCATGGGACAGTTCGCGAAGCGTCAGTCTCCGGCCGCGTATTCTGGCTGCTAGCGAAGCCATCAGGAGAGGGCGAGGCTCGTGGACCACGAAACCACGATCGGTGACCGGCTCCGGCGCGCACGCCGGGAACAGGGCATGACCCAGGAAGAACTGGCCGAACGCTCCGGGCTGAGCCGCGAACTCATCGCCAAGATCGAGCAAGGGCGCCCGTCTGTCCGGCTCACCACCCTCACCAGCCTGGCCCAGGCACTCGACATCTCCCTGTCGGAACTGGCCGACAATCGGCCCCGCCTCGACGGTGACCGGGACGGCGCAAGCATCCTCGCCATCCGCGATGTACTGCTTTCCCCGTCCCTGCTTCCCGGCCTCGATCCCAGCACCGACACGGGCGAGCCGACCGCACCGCCGCATCTGAACGCCGCCGTCGACCAGGCCGCGGACGCGTACTGGACAGGCCAGTTCGGACCTCTCGCCGCGATGATCCCCGGGCTCATCGGCGAGGCCCGCCTTAGCTGGCAGATGACCGGCCCACCGGCCGCCACGCCGCTGACCCGCGCCTACGACCTGACCGCAGCCC
>Ga0066790_10000350_pt1 | contig 16690 bp, 7 predicted proteins | sample OrgsoiDNA2013050_FD_70963 | JGI IMG/M metagenome (GOLD analysis project Ga0066790, IMG submission 70963) | Permafrost soil microbial communities from the Arctic, to analyse light accelerated degradation of dissolved organic matter (DOM) -... | ecosystem: Environmental > Terrestrial > Soil >...
AGACGGTATCGCGTCTCGGCAAGCGCATAAAGCTTGCGCCAGACCAGGCGGTTAATCGTGACGACGGTTGCCGCCATCATCATGGTTGCGGCCAACAGCAGGTGGAAATTGCCGGCATCGGTAGCCTGGGAAATGGTCGCACCCAGTCCGACGGTTGTGTAGATGTGACCCTTGAAGTGAAAATACTCCGCGACGATGCTGGCATTCCAGGCCCCGCCGGACGCCGTGACCATCCCCGTGACGAGGTACGGGAAAATTCCCGGCAGGACCAGCTTCTTCCAGCGCTCAATTCCGTGTAGCCGGAAAACCGAGCAGCATTCCTTCAAATCCGTCGGGATCGCAATCGCGCCCGCGATCACGTTGAACAGGATGTACCACTGCGTTCCAAGCAGCAGGAGCACGATGGAGCCAATTCCGAGTCCACCCCCGACTCGAATCAGCAAAAGCAGGACCACCGGAAAAAGTGCGGTTGCGGGAACCGAGGCGGCAATCTGGGCCAGCGGCTGCGCGATGCGCGCCAGCCGTGGATTGAAGCCAATGGCCACGCCCGCTGGAATCGTCCACAATGCACCCAGCAACAAGGTGAGATTCACCCGAAGAAAGGTCGCGCCCAAGCCGATCGCAGCCTCCTGCAACTCTGCTTTCTGGAGACCCGTCAGAATCATCACGACACGGACGACTCCATAGCTCATCCCTGCCAGAAGCACCACGGCCAACGCGCGCATCAGCCAAGTCTTCCACGCGCTGCGCGGCCCGGCTTCCTCGGTGGGACGAACGCGGGAAAAGTGCAACATCAGGCGCTCGCTCAGCGGGCGCACCGTCTTCTTGCGAATCTGCGCAAGACTGCGTGAATGTCGAATCAGATCGAGCACCCACGAGCGCGGAGCGTCGCTGCTCTCGACCTGCTCCACCTTGAACTTCTCTGCCCACGCAATCACCGGCCGCCAGATGAATTGGTCGAGCAGCACGATCACCGCGATCATGGTGGCGACGCCCCAGAGAATCGATCGCGTGTCGCCCGCGCTGGCCGCGGTTTGCAGAAACGATCCCAGCCCGGGTAGCCGGAAATCGCGCGAACCTAGCACGAACATCTCGCAAGCCATCAGGAAAAACCAGCCGCCAGCCACTGACATCATGGAGTTCCACACCAGCCCGATTGCTGCAAAGGGCAGTTCGATCTCAATGAAGCGCTGCCACCAACTGAACCTGTAGACCTTTGCCGCCTCGTGCATCTCCTTCGGAATGCTCTTCAGCGAGGCGTAGAAACTGAACGCCATATTCCAGACCTGGCCAGTAAAAATCAGCAGGATTGCTCCCGCTTCGACCCCCAGTTGCCTGCCGGGGAACAAGGCCACCATCGCCAGCATCACGCCCGGAAGGAAACTGAGAACTGGGATCGACTGCAACACGTCGAGCAGCGGAATCATGAACCGCTCGGCGCGCGGGTTGTACGCCGCCACGTACCCGTAGACCAGCGTGAAGGCAAGGCTCAACACGTATGCAATCGTGATCCTTAGCAGCGAATATCCCGCATAGGCCGCCAGTGCCAGCGGGCTGTGCGAGATCTCGACCTCCGGGGTAAAAGGGCCGAGCCAAGTCCGCCCCACCACCAGCACGCCATAGAACAAGGCGATCCCCGCGCCGAACATAAGCACGTCGGGCAAGTACGAGATCTCAATGCGGGGCAGCTGCGCCCAGATTCGATGGGCCGAGAATCCGCGCAGGGTGGTTGATTTCTTCATGCGATCGCTGTTCGGCTCACGATTTCTGTTCAGGATTCAGGTGCGGGGGCTCGACCGCTGGTACAGTCGAAGGCTCTGCCAGCAGTGTCGGCTCAGTCTGTACCAATCGCCCCTTCTCGCGGTCGTAGTCAAATATCTCGGCGTAGCGGCCCCAGTTCATCGCGGTCTCGAACTGGCGCTGCACTTCGTCTTCGGCAAAGTGTTCGTCGAGGATGTCGTGAAAGAACTCGTCAGCAATCGAATGATCCGACTTCCGTTTAAGGACGCTGTCAATCTGTTTGAGGATGGTGACATGTTCCAGTGCAGCCTGCCGGAACAGGATCTTGCGCTGCTGAATGTCAGCCTCGGCAAACGCCACCCCCTGCGGTGTAATCTGCACGTCGCCCTCTTTCAGCCAGGCGAAGCCCAGCAGGACACAGGCCTCCAGAATGGGAAGCAAGTCTTCGACGTCCAGGACTAGTTCCTCAGCGAGGCGGAACAAATCCTCGCGCCCCCCGCGGTCCCTCAGCAATTCCGTCAGGCCGGCGACTCCGCCGACGCGGGCATGCGGCAGCATCTGATATCTCACGGTGCGTACGGGCGCCTCCTGCTTCTTCAGCGCGTCTTTCGTCAGACCGCCAGTCGGCAGAATGATTTCGGCTGTCGTTTCAGCATCCGGCAGTTCGTGCTCTATTTCCGGCTCTGTCATGACTTTGTAGATGTAATCCACCAACTCCACAAAGCGCGCCGACTTGCGGTCGCGCGGGTGTTTCAGCCGGATGTTGAAATCGGAACGGATGCGCGCCGGATTTCTGCCCAGCACCATCACCCGGTCGGCGAGCATCACGGCTTCTTCGATGTTGTGAGTAACAATGAAAATGGCGCTGGCCGACATCTTCTTGCTGAGCCAGAGTTCCATCAATTCACCGCGCAGATTTTCCGCGGTAAGAACGTCGAGCGCCGAGAACGGCTCGTCCATGAACAGCACTTCGGGTTCTACGACGAGAGCCCGTGCGAACCCCACGCGCTGCTTCATTCCCCCGGAGAGTTCTTTGGGATATGCCGTCTCAAATCCATCCAGCCCAACCGTGTCGAGCGTGCGCAGAGCGCGCTTGTGGCGTTCGACCGCGGGCACGCCTTTCGCTTCGAGTGGGGCTTCCACGTTCTCCAGCACGGTGAGCCATGGGAATAAAGCGAAGCTCTGAAAAACGATGGCCACATTTGGCATTTGGCCGTCCAGCGGCTTGCCATGCCATAACAGCGTTCCCGACGTAGGTTGGGCAAGGCCGGTCAGCATGCGCAGCAGTGTCGACTTGCCGCAGCCCGATGGCCCCAGCAACGCAACGATCTTCCCCGGTTCGATGACGAGATTGGTCAGCCCAACGACCTGAATCCGCGTCCCATCCGCCTGGGGATAGGATTTCTCAATTCCGACCGCTTCGATGATCGATTGGACGACTGGTTCGGTCACGCCAACACTCCCCTAACTTCTATACACGAACCGCACAGAAGCGCAAAGCGCGCTCCTTGTAACAATTGATTCACAATTGAGATTCGAGCCGCGTCAGGCGGCAAACTTTTCATTCGGAAGCGCGGCAAGCGGTTTGGGGAAGACGATCGCTTAATTCGGCGAGATGCGCAAGTTTCCCAGCCAACTCGCTGGTGAGGCGGCCAGGGTCGAAACGCCACCGCCAATTGCCGCCATGCAGGCTGGGAGTGTTCATTCGGGCCTCACTGCCGAGTCCCAGGACGTCTTGCAGCGGGATGATACTCAAGCTCGCGGGGGAACATTGGGCCGCGCGAATGAACGCCCAATGGATGCCATCTTCGCAGCGTCCGACATAGGCCTCAGCGTTGCGGCGTTCGTGTTCCGCCGCGCCGGAATGCCACCATCCAGCGACGGTGTCGTTGTCATGGGTGCCGGTGTAGATGACTTTCCCCTCGGCGCGATGCGGCAGGTACATGTGAGCGCCTTCATCTCCGAAACCAAACTGCAAAACGGCCATCCCCGGGATCTGTAGCCTGTCTCTTAGCGCGTGCACTTCTGGAGTGATGTAGCCCAAGTCCTCGGCAAAGAATGGCAGGCCACCCAAGGCCTCCCGCAGTTTTAGAAAGAGGTCGTCGCGCGGCCCATCGACCCAGTGGCCATTGACGGCAGTGGCATCGCCCGCGGGAATCTCCCAGAACTGGTCGAATCCCCGGAAGTGATCCAGGCGGATATAGTCGCAGTTCTGCGTGGCCCAGCGCAGCCGCTGAATCCACCATTCGTAGCCTTGCTGCTTCATCACATCCCAGCGGTAAAGGGGGTTTCCCCAGCGCTGTCCGGTCTTGCTGAAGAAGTCGGGAGGAACCCCGGCGACGACTTCCGGTTCCAGATCGTCGTTCAACCGGAACAATTCGCGGCGCGCCCAGACGTCGGCACTGTCGTGGTTCATGAAGATCGCGACGTCGCCCACGATGCGGATCGCCCGTTCGGAGCAGTAACGCCTGAGGGCTCGCCATTGTTCGTAAAAAGCAAACTGCAACGCGCTTCGGATCTGGATGTCGGCCGCCAGTTCCTGCCGGGCCTTTTCCAAAGCAGCCGGTTCCCGATGCGCGAGATCCTGCGGCCACTGATTCCAGGTTTCCAGTTTCCGTTGGGCGCGAAGGGCGTCGAACAGGACAAAATCCTCCAGCCACCAGGCATTTTCTGCGCGGAAATTATCAAACCGTCGCCGAGGATCACCGGAGGCCGTAAGCAGGAAGTTTCGCGCCGCCTCAAACAGAAGCGGCATCTTCTGCGCAAACACGTGATCATATTCAACAGAAGCGAAATCCGGGGTCGTCCCGGCGCCGGGCGCTCCGAGCTTCGTGGCGTCGATCCAGCCATGGTCGGCGAGCCGTTCCAGACTGATCAGGAGGGGATTTCCAGCGAAGGCGGATGTCGAAGAGTAAGGCGAGTTGCCATAGCCCAGGGGCCCCAGCGGCAGCACCTGCCACAGGCCCTGGCGGGCGGTAGCGAGAAAATCTACAAATTGATAAGCGGTTGGGCCAAAGTCACCTACGCCGCCGCGGGAAGGCAACGACGTGGGATGTAACAAAATGCCTGCGGCGCGCGGAAAAGACATGTCACCGCCGCTACATTCCCTGCTCGCCGCCGTTGCGACCTAGTGCTTTGATTTCTTCTTCGTTCTTCTTGATTTTTCCCGATCGCGTCATCTCGTCGACCAGGCTGGAAACGAAGAGGCCAAAACGTTCCTGCTGCTTGCCCAGCAGCAGTTGATCGCGAATCTGATCGCGCTTCGCAGCATAGTCTGCCTCGGTCGGCTGCTGATTTTCCAGCACCCCCAGGACCACCGCGTTAGCGCCGCTGTTGATGGGGCCGCTGATCTCTCCCGGCTTCATCGTGAAAGCCACCGCGGCTTGTCCTGTCATCGAGCCCACATCGGGCACCTGCCCGTCGGGCAGAACGAAGTCGCTGGTTTTCACCGTCGCGCCCAGCTCTTTCGCAGCTTTCTTCAAATCATGTTCAGTCTTGGCACGATCCGACAGTTCCTGGATCTTCTGCGACAGTAGCGTCGAAGAGCGTTCATTCTTGAACTCTTCCTCGACCTGGCTGCGGACTTCTTCAAAGGTCGGAGTCGCCGGTGGCTTCACCGCCAGCAACTGAAAGACAGCGATGCCTGAAGAGGACGGAGCCACATCAGGCGGCGACTTTTCGGTTGCGCTGAACACTGCGTCCATAAACTGCGTTGCCGGCCCAAGCCCTGGAAGCATGTCTTTGCGGGTGAAGAAATCCGACGTAATCACGGGAACGCTATGCGCAGCGGCAGCCGCGTCCAGACCCTGCTCACGAGCCTGCTTCAGTAGCGCTTCCGCCTGTTTCTGCGCCAATTGCTGTCCCTTTTGATGCTTCAGGACCGGTTCGATTTCGGCTTTCACTTCGTCGAGCGACTTTGTGTGCGCGTCCTGCTTATCGTCTACGCGGAGAATGTGGAAGCCATCCACACTCTTCACCACGTCGCTAATCTGTCCCTTGGGAAGAGAAAAAGCTGATTTCTCAAACTCTGCCGCCATCTGCCCTTTTCCGATCCATCCCAGAGAACCGCCTACGTTAGCGCTTCCCGGATCTTCGGAGTACTTCTTCGCCACGTCCTCGAACTTAGCTCCGCCCTTCACCTGCTTCAGCAGATCATCGGCGCGATGCTGAGCCTCGGCCACTTTCTTGTCATCCGTCTTGCCGTCCGGGCCGGGCAGAGGCATCTTGATCCAGATGTGGCTGACTTTCACCTGCTCCGGCACATGGTACTGTTCGCGGTGCTGATCGTAATAGGCGCGCAGATCTTCCGGCGTCACCTGGACGTCGGCCGCAGCCTTGCCCGTTTCAATGACTGCGTACTTGACCTTGCGCTTTTCCGGAATGGAGTTCGCATAGGTCTGCTTGTGACTCTCGTAAAATGCCTTCAGTTCCTCGTCCGCCGGATGCAGCCCTTTGCGCAAATCGTCCTGTTTCAGAATGGCGTAGTCAAATTTGACCTTGGAGTTTTGCTTGATAAACTGCTGGTGAATCTCGGATTCGCTGACGCTGGCGCTGCCGGAAATGAGCGCCTGCAGTTTGGTCAGCAAAATGTCATTGCTCACGGCTTCTTCGAACTTGGTGGGCGTCAGATTCGCCCTCTGCAGCATGTCTTCGTATTCCACCTGACCGATGAAGTTGCCACCCGGGAAAAAAGTCGCCGCATAGCGCCCGTGCTGTAGTTCGTCTTTCACTTCCTCCGGCGACACGCGCAATCCCATGCGCTGGGCTTCGCTCAGCAGGGCCTGGCGATTGATCAACTGATCGACCGCGCGGACGGTCTCCTGCTGGATGAGAAACGGCATCAACTTCGACGCCATCTCACCATAGCGCTGGGCATCCTGCTGCGCCATCTGCCGGGCGGTCAGGCGAACCTCGTCTGCGCTGATCTCTCCGCCATCCACCTTCGCGATGACGCCTTTACCCGGCTGGCCGGTCAGTTCGGAGGTCAGGCCGCCAGGAATGAATGTAATTACCATGGCCGCGCAAATGATGAGGAGCAGTCCACTGAGAATGATCTTCTTGGTGGGCCCTTGAGTCTGCAAAAATCGAATCATCTTCTTGTCACTCCGGAGGTTGAAAGGCGAATTTTTAATTATAAACCAGGCAGCGCACCTCCGCCGCAACGCGCGGCTTCGGGGCAGCGGTCACCTCGATCGGGACGAAAGGAGGCCTTGGCCATGGCTGCGATCCCGAACCAGAGAGTTCACATTGCCTCGAAAATCCGCTATTGAAACGAATTAATATAAATGTTATCCATTCTCGGGGGCTTTCTCGGAACTCGTCCCCCGATTGGTCGACCAAGCGCAACGGATAGGAGCACCATGACTTCAGGCAAGCGGCTGGCACTCCCTCTTTTCCTCATCCTGACTCAATTCCTGCTGACTTCATCCCTGCTGTGCCAAGGCCCAAGCCAGCACGCCGGACCGGCGAAGTTGCCTCTGCACGAGGGCTGGGCCCTGCAAACGTCCGCCAAGGTCGAGGCCAAAGGCGAAGTGATCTCCACGCCGCAATTCGCTGCCAAGGGATGGCACGCAGCGACTGTGCCCACCACCGTGGTGGCCGCCCTGGTCAAGAACAAGACGTTGTCCGATCCGCTGTTCGGTATGAATCTTCGCGACTATCCGGGGGTGAACTATCCCATCGGCGCGAATTTTTCCAACGTTGCGATGGCGCCCGACAGCCCGTATGCCGTCTCCTGGTGGTATCGCAAGCAGTTCGCCGTGCCGGCTTCGTACAAAGGAAAGACGGTCTGGTTGAAATTCAACGGCATCAACTATCGCGCCAACATTTTTCTGAACGGAAAACAGATTGCCAGCGATAGCGACGTCGCCGGAGCGTGGCGGACTTACGAGTTCAATGTGACCGAGGCCGCCAAGGTTGGCGCGGAGAACGTTCTCGCGGTTCAGGTCTTCTCGCCCACCGACCACGATCTGGCCATCACGTTCGTCGACTGGAATCCCGCGCCCCCGGACAAAAACATGGGACTTTGGCGCGAGGTCTATCTCACGACTAGCGGCCCCGTCGCGCTGCGCTATTCCACCGTCGTGTCGAAACTGAATATGCCCACGAACGACAGCGCACAGTTGACCGTGACGGCCCAATTGAAAAACGGCACCAACCGGCCAGTCAAAGGCAAACTCAAAGGCGAGATCGAGGCAGTCAATTTTGCGCAGGATGTCGAACTCGCACCCAACGAAGCAAAAGACGTCACCTTCACGCCCGACAAGTTTCCACAACTCGTCTTCGCGAACCCGCGACTGTGGTGGCCCACTCAAATGGGTAAACCCAATCTTTATCCTCTTCACGTGCAGTTCGAGGTCAACGGTGCGGTCAGCGATCATTCCGCCACAGAGTTCGGCATCCGCGAAATCACCTCCGACCTCAACTCCATCGGCGGGCGCGCCTTCCACATCAACGGCAAGAATATTCTCATTCGCGGCGGCGGTTGGACTCCCGACCTGATGCTGCGCGAAGATTCGCAGCGCCTGCAGGACGAATTCCGCTACGTCCGCGACATGGGGCTGAACACCGTCCGCCTCGAAGGCAAACTCGAGACACAGGAATTCTTCGACCTCGCCGACCACCAAGGAGTCCTAGTCATGGCCGGATGGTGCTGCTGCGATTTCTGGGAACGCTGGCCGCGCTGGAAGCCGCAGGATTTTGAAATCGCCAAGCAATCCTTGCGCGATCAGATCTATCGTCTGCGCAGCCACCCCAGCATTGTCATGTGGCTGAATGGCAGCGATAACGCGCCACCGCCGGACGTGGAGCAGATGTATCTCGACGTCGAAAAAAATTTGTTCTGGCCGAATCCAGTGGTTTCGTCGGCAACGGGAAAGAAAACCAGCGTGACCGGCGACAGCGGCGTGAAAATGACTGGGCCGTATGAATACGTCGCGCCCAGCTACTGGGAGGTCGATACGCCCGACGGTCAACCCGGTCGTAAGCAGTGCAATCCCGGAGGCTGCGGCGGAGCGTATGGCTTCAACACGGAAACCAGCATGGGGCCAGCCGTTCCCCCGGTTGAAAGCATTCGGGCCATGGTCGGCAAAGATCACATGTGGCCGATCGATGACGTCTGGAACTACCACGCGGGTGGCGGTGAGTTCAAAACCATTGGAGTATTCAGCGAGGCGCTTGCCAACCGCTATGGCAAGTCCGACAACGTGAACGACTTCGCCATGAAGTCGCAACTGCAGACCTACGAAGGTGTGCGTGCAATGTATGAGGCCTACAGCCGCAACAAGTATCAAGCGACCGGCGTCATTCAATGGATGCTCAACAATGCCTGGCCCTCGATGATCTGGCACCTGTACGATTATTACCTGCGTCCCGGCGGCGGATACTTCGGCGCCAAGCGCGCCATGGAAGCCCTGCATCCGGTCTACGGCTATGACGATCATTCGATTTGGGTCGTCAGCAGCCAGTACACCGATGTGAAGGGCCTGAAGCTAACGACCAAGGTCTACAACCTCGACATGACCGAGAAGTTCATGCAATCGAACACGGTCGATGCCTCTGCCGACAGTACCGCAAAGATCTTTGCTCTACCGGACGTTGCCGGACTGAGCCCCACGTATTTCGTCGCTCTGCGCCTGGAAGATTCGACTGGAAAGCTTGTAGGCTCGAATTTCTACTGGCTCTCGACCAAGCCCGAAACTCTGGACTGGGCGAAGACGAACTGGTGGATGACCCCGACCGCGGCCTACGCCGATTACACTGCCCTGTCACAACTGCCCAAAGTGAAACTGAAAGTCACCGACCGCAGCGAGCGCAAGGGCGAAGAAGAAATCACGCGCGTCGTTCTCGAGAACCCGAGCAAGAGTCTCGCCTTCTTTGTGCGCCTGAAAGTCGACAAAGGCGCCAAGGGAGAAGAGATTCTTCCCGTGGTCTGGGAAGACAACTACATTTCCCTGATGCCAGGGGAGAAGCGAGAAGTCACCGCGACCTACCGCGCCAGCGAGTTGGGCACAGCGAAGCCCGAGCTGGAAGTCAGCGGCTGGAACGTGGAGTAGGAAAATCTGTTTGAAGATCGCAACTTGAGATCACAATTTGTGATCTCAAGTTACGTCCTATTGCACGTGCTCTGAAACTGACAACACATTTCCATCCGGATCCTTGAACCACGCCACCTTGTCTCCCGTCGGCGCGGTCCAGATCCCGAGTTCGTCCTGCTTGAGGAATCCGAAGATCTCAAAGTGGACGCCTTTCTTTTGCAGATCCCGCACCACGTTTTCGATCTCCGAAACTTGCCAGCCGAGAATTGTGAACTGCGCCGGAGTAAAATCCTTCCCTACCTTCGCCACCCGGATCATGATCCCGTTCGCATCCAGCACCATCGCAAAGCCGTCATCGTTGACGAAGCGCAGCCCCAGCACGCCTTCGTAGAAGGCCCGCGCCTTCTCGGCATCCCGAGTAGGCACGAACGCGATGATGTTGGCGGAACCGAGCATGAAGTCTGCCTTAAAATCAAAATCCTCGGCTACGAAGTTCGTTAGTTATCGCTGAAATCGATCATGACCGGCGCCGAACGGAACCAGTTCGTCTTGTATCCGACGTAAAGCAATCCCACCGCGAACCAAATTCCACCCACAGTTTTGGCGATGATATTCAGGTTGAGCCAGATCACGAGGCAGAACGCGAAACCGATCAGCGGCAGGATGGCATCTCGCACGAGTCGCCGCTCGCCGCCGGTCTTCTTTGTAATCACCGAGAACTGCCAGAAGCAGGCGAAGTTCACGCCCATGAATGCGAGAAACGCTCCGAAGTTCAGCAATTCACCGGCATGTTCGTACGCGCTGCCGATGTAGTTGAGTAGCACGGCTCCGACGAAGGCGAGGCCGCCGATCAGCAGAATATTGTAGGTCGGAGTGCTGGTACCGGGCTTGAGATAGCCAAAAAACTTCTTGGGCAGCACGTTGTCTCGGCCCATGCCAAACAACAGCCGCGCCGCGCCCAGGGTGCCCGTCAATCCGCTGCCAAACGCCGCCACGATCAGGATGAAGCCCATCGCGTTGAAGAGAACAACGCCGCCCACCCGGCTGCAAATATCCATAAATGCGGTTTCGAGATTCGGGAACGTGTGCCAGTCGGGCCACACGCGCGCGCCCAGATAGGCCTCGAACCCGCTGCACACGCCGGCGAAAATACAAGTCAGTACCACGGCGAGCAGGACGTTGCGTTTGGGATTCTCCACGTCTTCGGCCAGTGTGGTTACGCCGTCGAACCCGATATAGGTGAGCGCCGCGAACGAGGTCGCGGTCAGGATCTTATGCGAACTGAAAGTCTTGGGGTTATACAGCGGTTCGGTCGAGAGCAGGCCGGCCCAACCTTGGCCGTGCCACAGGTAGCGAATCGCGAGCCACACGAAAAACGCCACCACCACGGACATCACCGCCAGCAGGACCTTGTTGGCGCGAGCCGAAGACTTGACTCCAGCAAGATTCAGCACAGTCATGATCCCTGCAATCAGCGCCGCCCACGCAATGTAAGGAACCTGCGGCAGATAACGCTCGTGCAGCGCCGTCGACATCCAAACCGTGTTGATGAGTGGCTGCAGCAAGTAATCCAGGATCATCGCCCAGCCGGCGAGGAATCCCAGATGCGGATTAAGACCACGGCCCACATACGTGTATGCCGAACCCGCAGTCGGATAAAGCGCGCCCATGCGCCCGTAACTGACCGCAGTAATCAACATGGCGAACAGGGCGATCAGAATGATGGTGACGAAGTGTCCGTCTGAAAGCTTCTGCGCCACGCCATAAAGCGGCACCGGCGCGATGGGTTGAATGAGAACGATGCCGTAGAAAATCAGATCCCAAAGGGTTAGGGTGCGGCGGAGCCGGGGCGCGGAGGAAGACGCGGAAGTGTTTTCCATGGGTCCGGCTATTGGATTATGGAAGGGGCGAAATTGTCAATATTAAAACGTTTCTGTAATGCCTTATCTCATCTGACCGTAATCGAACCAGTACCCCCGCTGCTCGTTCCCCGACATGTTCCGCGTGTTGTATTCGAGCAGATATTTCAAATGCGCGTCGTCGAGCGGGAACGACTTCTTTGCTGGATACGGATACTCGCCCATGCTTAGGAAGGGCAACGGCGCCACGTAGTTGCCTTCCGCCGCATAGAAGTCCATGTCTTTCTCGTAGCCATTGGCAGCGAAGAAATAGTCGCGCACCCATCCCTTAGGAAGAGCGGGCAGATGCGAAGGATCGAAGTCGAGCTGCACTTCATCGCCCGAGCCAAATACCGCCAGCTTGTCATCGGTTGCAGTCAGCAGCGGCAGCACGTCGCCATAGCGGGTGTAGGTTCCCGACGGGCGAGTGTACGGCCCGGTCGCACTCACTGTTTCATAGACGTATTGCACGTTGCCGGCGGGCTTGCCCTCGATCTTCAACGGATATCCGTGGAACTCGAGATCGGCGTGGACCAGCGGAAGCGGCGTCACGCAGTAATCGTAGCGCCGGCGACTCGCCGGCTGTACCGAGGGCGTCTCGCCCTCGGCTCGGCGGGCGAAACGCTCGCCGGACAGCCGCCGAGACGGCGGCGCTACTTGCTCTGTGCGATCGATCAGAATGCTGTCCCAATAAATCTGCAGATTGGTCGTGATGCGAATCTTCCGCGTGCCCACCGGTAGCTTGCCGGTGAGATCGGCAGTCATGGTCCGCGGACCGCCGGCCGGGAATCCCATGTCGTTGGTCACACGCTTCCACTGCCCGTTCTCGTCTTTTCCATTCGGAAGCAGGGCTTCCACGTACGGCGAGATCGCTTCTACTCCGGCCTGCGAGGCCGCATACATGCTGTTGGCGGAGAAGTATTCGACCTCGCCATGCAGCAGCAGCCACAGCGGACCGCCGTGGTAAGCCTCCCCTAGATCGAGGGTGAGGCTGTGGGGCTTGGCGAATCCCTGAAACTGCGTCAGCGCGAAATCACCAAAATAGCGGTGCGCCAGCAAATCGGGCAGAACGTCGTGTCCGTGATCGTCCCACGCTCCGGCCGGTGGCCGCGCGTCGCGGCTCACCACCACCTTGAACGTCGGATACGGCGGGTTCGACGCGAAATATTCGTTGGGATAAACGTCGACATCCGACGGATGATCAACGGCCAGCACTCGCACTTGATCCAGGTAGACGGCTTCTTCCAGAGGCTCCATGAAGCGGAAGCTGAGAAGACCGGACCGCGGACCCTGGACCTCAGCCGAGTCGTTCTTGCCGAGGTCCGACGCCCGAGGTCTGACGTATGTTTCCCGAATCGTGCTGCGATCAATCTTGATGTACTCGACTGGCCGAGGCACGTCCCGCTGGTTCGGACCCACCCAGTGCCCGACCACGCCCGCACCCAGCATGTCCGCCACAAATTCGTAGCGCTCGCCGTTCCAGACGAACAACGTCGGACACGAACTGCCGCGGCGGTCGATCTCGAGGAAATTCTGCTGCTTGTCGCCCGCCACCTGAATTTCGTCTTCCAGCACGCCCGTCGGCCAGAGCATGCGCACGATGTCGGCTTCCTTGGAATCGCCCAGGCCGACGACGATGTCGGTGGAGTTCTGCCCGAGGTAGCCGTTGGAGCCGTAGATCTCAAACTTCTGCCGGTTGCCGCCGGAGAAGACTTCGATCTTAGTACCGATCGCGGACTTGTTGTCGGCCAGTCCCTTGAGCGAGAGCCGCAGCCAGTGGTTCTGGTTGGCGCCTTCATTGCGGAGGAGCACGGCAGGCCCGTGATTCTGCGTGATCAGCAGATCGGTGGCACCGTCGCCGTCATAGTCGCCGGTGATGATGGCGCGCGGATCTTTGAGCTGAATCTTGTCGAGGCCAACCTCGGCGGTGACGTCTTTGAAGCCGTCCGGCCCGAGATTGCGGAACAGCTTCACTTCGCCTTTGCCTTCTTTTGTTTCGCCGACGGCGACAAGATCGACCCAGCCGTCGTTGTCGTAGTCGAAGGCGGCGACGCCGTAGGCACGGACCCAGTTCGTCTGTGGCAGCGCGACGGAATTAAAGTGCCCTTTCTCGTTGCGGAAGAGCGAGATTCCTGGGGAAGCTGATGAGGTGAAAGCAAGATCCATCCACCCGTCGTGATTGAAGTCGAGAACGGCAACGCCTGTGGTAGCGACAGGCGGGTCTACAAATGGAGAGTGGGTTCCGAACGGTCCCTCTCGGCGATTCGTAAAGACGGTCGGCACATCAGGCAGACCGGTGACAACGAGATCCACCGCACGATCATTGTTATAGTCGGTACCCACTGCACCAAGACTAGGCTGGTCGCCGGAGAGTCCAACGGATTGAGTAACATCAGTAAAGGCGACATCTCCGTTGTTCCGCCACATCAGGTTTGATCCGCTAAGACCGTCCGGCCTGCGGACCATCAACTTCACCTGCCTAGGATCAACTCTCGGATCATCTTTGCTGTAACGCGTCACATACAGGTCAATGTCGCCGTCGTGGTCGTAATCGATGAATGTCAAGCCAACGTTGAAACGATCGCTCTTGATTCCAGCAGCCTCGGCGACATCTTTGAACGTACCGTTCTTCTCGTTATGAAGCAATACCACACGTCCATCGAAGCTCACTGCGAGGTCTGTCGCGCCATCGTTGTCGTAGTCGCCCGCCGTACAACCGATGGCGTGCAATGTCGGATCGAGACCAGCTCTTCTTGTTACCTCCTCGAACTTGCCATTACCTAAGTTGTGGTAGAGCGAGATGCCGCCTTCCGAGCCGTTGTCAGGCAAGAAAATGTCGATCTTGCCGTCGCCATCATAGTCAAGGAAGCAAGCGCCCGGGCCCAGAAAATTTGCCAAATCCTTTGTCCCGATATCGCTACTCTTTGTTGCTAGCCCCGCCTCCTTCGTTACATCCACAAACCGCACCTTGATTGGCACCGGTGCTTTCAGGACCGCTGACGGCGATTCCACCGCGCGCGAGTATTGGCCTTGCTCGCCGTATGCCAGGCTCATGGGCGCGCCGATCTTGTTCTGGGTGATGTACTGGAACTTCTTCAGGTGCTCGCGGGCGTGGTCGACGTCGGCGGATTGCTGGTACGCGCGCGACAATCCGAATTCTGCCGAAGCGTGCAGGGGATTGAGTTTCAGCGCATGCTCGAAAGCGTCAATGGCCTGCGGAAACTGCTTGGCCTGCACGTATGCCGTGCCCAGAAAATACCAGGTGTCGGCGTCGTTCGCATCGATCTCGATTACGCGTTTGAACGCATCGATCGCCGCCGGTGCGTCGCCCGTGTTCTTGGCGAGCATCCCGAGGCTGTACCAGGCGTTTGGACTTTTCGGATCCTGCTTGAGCGCATCTTCCAACGCGGCCTTGGCTTCGTCCACTTTTTGCAGGTTCAGGAACGCGACGCCGACATTCAGCCGCGCAATCGCCAGTTTGGGATCGGCCTCCGCGGCCTGCTGGAACTCCTTCAGTCCCTTCTCAAATAGCTGCTGGTTCATATAGGCCACGCCGAGATTGTTGAGGCGCGCGGCCTCGATGAGATTCGGTTTCGACTCGGAAGTAAGCAGACCGAAGGCAGCGAGCAGCGTGGCAATGAAAGCAACGGAGATTCGAGAAGTCATCACAGGAATTTAACCACAAAGGACACGAAGGATCACAAAGGAAACCCATTTTGCGTAAGATTCGTCTTTCCTTCGTGGGCCTTCGTGCCCTTAGTGGTTTCAGCTTTTCTTGGCCCGTACGGCCATTTGGCGATCACGCCCTTCCCTTCCTGCACGGTGACGGTCTGCCTGGCGTCGATGTTCGAGAGCTTGTCGACCTGCCCGCTCGGCCACTGAATCTCAATGCTGTCGGCTTTAGTGAGCGAGCCCAGGCCGAACGTCAGCACCAGTTCACTCTGCGCCAGGTAGCTCGATCCCGAGCGGAGCATCTTCCACTGCTTGTCACTTCCCGAAGCCACGCGGACGACCGCACCGATCCCGTCGCGATTCGATTTCGAGCCCGTCAGTTTGACACGCAGGCTGTGGTTCGTCCCGCCCTCGTTGTGAAACAGGTATGTCGGCCCGGCGTTGGTGGTCAGCAAAACGTCGAGGAAGCCATCGTTATCGATGTCGGCATACGCCGCGGCCCGCGCAACTTTTGGTGCGGAGAACGCGTTCCCCATCTGCGCCGTCACTTCCATGAATTTCCCGCCGCCAAGATTGCGGAACAGATGGGGAGGCTCCGCGTAACTGACCCGCTTCTGCACGCGCTCGATCTGATCTTCGATGTGGCCGTCGGCCACGAAAATATCCTGCCAGCCGTCGTTGTCGTAATCGAAAAAGAAGCAGCCAAAGCCCAGCGTGACCAAGGTCGCCCGGCCAACTTCGGATTGCGGCGCTTCGTCGACGAAAAGCCCGTTGCCTTCGTTGTGATAGAGCGAGACCATCTGATTGGCGAAGTTGCTGATCATGATGCTGGCGTGGCCGCTGTGGTCGTAGTCGGCGGCGTCGACGCCCATGCCGGCGCGCGCAATGCCGTCTTCGCTGAAACCGATTCCCGCGGCGACACCACGCTCCTCGAACGTGCCATCTTTCTTGTTGAGATAGAGCTTGTTGGGCTGCGTATCGTTTGCGATCACGAGGTCCGGCCAGCCGTCCCCGTTGTAATCGAGAACCGCGATCCCCAAACTCTTCGATGTGGGATCGCCGAGTCCGGCCTTCCGGGTTGCATCTTCAAACTTGCCGCCGCCGAGGTTGTGCCACAGTCGCACCGACGTGCCTTTGTACGACTCAGGGGTGCAGTAGGACTTGTGGGCGCCGTCGAGCGTGCAGTAGAGATCCCCCTGTTCGCTCCACTGCACATAGTTGGCGACGACCAGATCGAGTTTGCCGTCGCGGTCGTAGTCGACCCAGGCGGCTCCGGTGGAGAACTCGCTCGGCCCCCACATTCCGGCGGACTTGGTGACGTCGGTGAACGTCCCATTGCCATTG
>Ga0066790_10000352_pt1 | contig 16666 bp, 14 predicted proteins | sample OrgsoiDNA2013050_FD_70963 | JGI IMG/M metagenome (GOLD analysis project Ga0066790, IMG submission 70963) | Permafrost soil microbial communities from the Arctic, to analyse light accelerated degradation of dissolved organic matter (DOM) -... | ecosystem: Environmental > Terrestrial > Soil >...
AGTAACGCGAGGCCATTTCGAACCAACGCGCTACCGTAGTCGCTGCCATGCGAGTGAGCGGTTCGCAATCGACGCAAGGCTAAATGAGTCTCTGGTACAGGCCCACTGCCCTAAAGTTTTCGGAGTTATGAGTCCTGGTGTCTGGTTTTCCGGGGGTGGTTACGGTCTGGCGGCAGGTTGATCGCTGTGCCGTGACGGGATGTGACGGTCGCTGAAATAGAACAAAGCTCCTGGTAGGAACTGGGTTGTCGACGCCCTTTTCGTTCACCGGGAGCTTTGTTGCCTGCCCAGTTTGCCATGATCATCGCGCCGCCGTCCATTCCGCCCGCGCTGCCGGGGGACGGTGATGCCGGCGCTGTCCCGGACGCGGAGCTGGCCGCCCGGGTCGCGTCCGGCCCGGGTTTCTGGACAGGCTGGCTGGCGGAGCTGGACCGGCAGGGACTGCTGGAGGAACTGCTGGCCGATGACGTGATCGCGCAGGCGCTGCGGGAGGCGCCGACCGGGCACCAGTATGACCGGGTGCTGACCGCGAAGATGACCGCGGTCTGCGTCCTGGTCGCGTGCCTGTTCCCTGGCGGGGGCTATGACACGGTGCTCGCGACGGCGTTCGGGCTGCCCGGTCTGCGGTTCAAGCCCGGCACGCAGGTCCCGGCCGGCAGCATTCGACCGCTACCAGGCCCAGCGGGTCAACATCTCCGGTGAGCCGGTCGGCTACGACCCCGACGCCCCGACCGCATCTGCCGAATGGGTCAAGCACAACCTTAACCGCGTCCGCGACAGCCTCCCGAACGGCTACTGCGGTCGCCCCGCCCAGCAGGACTGCCCGCACCCCAACGCCTGCCTGACCTGCCCGGACTTCCAGACAACCCCCCAGTTCCTGCAGATCCACCGGCGGCAGGCCGCCACCAACAGCAACCTGATCGCCCAGGCCGACGCCAGCGGACAGCTCCGACTCGCCCAGAACCTGCGCCGCGTCCAGGCCAACCTGGAACAGATCATCCCCGCCCTCGAAGCACTCCAGGACGACGGCCCCGGCGATGACCCGCGCTGACAACTCCGCGTTCCTCACCCAGGCCAACACCCGGCGCCACGAAGCGGCACTCGCCGCCGCACGCCACGCCATAGACCATCTGCGACGCGAGGGAAGGCCAGTAAACTACGCCGCAGTCGTGCACGCAGCCGGCGTCTCCCGGACATGGCTCTACCGCCAAGACCAGATCCGGGACCTCATCAGCCAGCTGCGTGACCACGAGCCACCGGCCACAGCGCAACACGCCAGCACCGACTCGCTCCGCCAGCGGCTCGACACCGCCCGGGCCGAGATCACCCGCCTGCGAGCCGAGAACCGCTCCCTCCGCGACCAGCTTGCCCGCCAGCTCGGCCTCCAGCGAACACAACACGCCAAAGACACGCCCCCCGGACCCCGATGACACCCGTCATGGCCCGTCCCGCAACTGCGGCGGCGACATGTCCACACCGCGAAAACGGCCCTCTACCAGGCACAATCCGCGAACCGCTTCAGATAACCGCCGTTATGAGCGTTGGCAAAGGGTCACAGCAATGTCGCTGCAGAGATACAGAACGAACATTTCGTGACACGCTTCGGTGGCACACAGATTCGTGGGACGCCGACTATGGCAAGAACTCCCGATCCTGAGACTTGCTGGCGTGACGCACGCGCATCATAAGGAAGGATCGGCTTGCTAGTAATGCAGAACGCTTAAGAACCTTCCGTAGCATACGATTTACTCAAGCGGATGCCCTCGAACTTGACCGGCGATAGCCGATTGGATCTTTACAGCGGAGCGGTTCTCTGCACGATGAGTTGTGCCTTTAGCCTGTGTTATCCGGATGCCATGGTGCAGCATGATGCGGCGCCAACGGGTCACGCCTATCTGACTGCCCGGCCTGGGGCCGCGTAGGTAAATATAGGCATAGCTGGATCGGTCCATATGCCAGGTCTTAGTACCTGTCGCTACTGACGGTCACGATCTGGTCGGGCTGGTTGGAGTGCACGTACACGTCGTAGTCGCCGTAGTAGAACGCGATTTTGACAGCGAGAAGACTCTCTTGCCGAACCAGATAAGCCCAGCGCATTTGTGTTAGTGGCCTCCTCTACTGAGAAACGTCTGAGTCAGAAGTGACAAAAGAGCCAAGTGCGCTTAGATGGTGAAGGATATGTGGCGGCCTTCTTCCCGCCGCCTTCCTGGGCGTGGCGGGCGGCGGATGCTGCTTGGTTTTGCTTTCCTCTTGCCAGTGGGTGGCTAGTGTGAGAATGTGGCTTGAATTAGGGCTATTGCGCTCAGCCTGTGATGGCCGCGCAGATAGGGGGTAGAGGGTGCGATCTGATCAGTCCGCGGAGGACAGGCAGCCACCTAGACTGCTAGAACCCGAATCCGGAACGGCCGAGAAACGGATGTGGTTTCCGCCGGCTTTTGAGGACTTCGAGACCGCGATGGAGGTTACGGCTTACGTCTGCCGCCGCTAGCAGGGCCCTTGTACCGATGTTGGTACGGGTCCTGGGGTCGGCTGCTGGCGGTGGTGTCCCGCAGTGGAATTGCGGATGCCGGTACTGTGCTGCCGCGTTCTCTGCTCCTGCCCTCGCGCACCGGGTGCTCGGTCGCTATCAGCGGCGACGGGTCGACTTGGACAGTCCTTAATGCTGCGGCGGAGTTGCCGTGGCAATTGGCCTCGTCCGCGCTGCATCCATCCACGGGGACGCGGGAATCTCCGTTTGCGGCGATTGTGCTCACCGACGCCGAGCTCGATCACGTGCTCGGCCTGTTGATGCTCCGCCAGGCAGCCACGCTGACTGTGGCTGCCACCGCGACTATGCGGTCACTGCTTGAGTGCTCAGGTATCGTTCGGCTGCTTGGTGGATACCTTCAGGTGACATGGCGGGAGATCACCGCCGGGGCCGAGTTTCCCCTCCATCCGGCCTGCCCGACGGGCGTTCTCATGCGAGCGATTGCCGTGGGAGCTGGTAAGCAGCCCAGCTACGCCGGTGCGGATCCCGCGTCGGCCGACGCCACCATCGGATTGGTTGTCAGCGACCCGTCCGGCGGGAGCTTGTTGTACGCGCCGTGCGTTCCGGAGCTGACCGGCGAGCTGCTGGATGCGTGCCGGTCCTGCTCGCTGATCCTGCTGGACGGCACGTTCTTTTCCGACGACGAGCTGGCCGAACTGGGGGAGCACCGGACCGCTAGACGCCTTAGGCATCTGCCGGTGGACGGGCCAGACGGCAGCCTGGTCCGGCTCGAGCCGGGGTTCTGCTCCAGAGTTGTGTACACCCATCTCAACAACACCAACCCGCTGCTGGATGAGGGGTCTGCCGCATCGGATCGGGTGCGCCGCGCGGGCGCGGCGGTCGCGATCGACGGTGCCGAATACGAGCTGTGAAGGAAGCACGATGGCTGAGTTGCCATTGGATCAGCAGGAGTTCGCTGGAGCGCTGCACGCCACGAATGAACGATATTGGCGTGATCACCCGTTTCATCGGCGGCTGCACCAGGGAGCGCTTGACGAACACGAGATCCGCCACTGGGTGGCGAACCGGTGGTACTACCAGGCGGCGCTGCCGCGTAAGGACGCCGCGATCCTGGCGAACTGCCCGCTGCCGGAGGTTCGCCGCCGCTGGATCGGCCGGATCGTCTACCAGGACGGCGCAAGCGAGGGAGAAGGCGGCCTGGAGGCCTGGCTGCGGCTGGCAGAAGCGGTCGGACTGACACGCGACGAAGTCCTCGCTGAACGGTACGTAGTCGCCGGTGTGCGTTTCGCCACCGACGCCTACCTCACCTTCGCCCGGACCCGTCCGTGGCTCGAAGCGGTCGCGGCGTCCCTGACCGAGTTGTTCTCGCCAGACCTCATGCGTGAGCGGGTGGCGGCGATGCGCCGGCGCTACCCGTGGATCGGCCCGGCTGGCTACGCCTATTTCGAGTCCCGCACCAGCACCGCGGCGAACGACGCCAGCGTGGCCATGGACTTGGTGTTGTCGCACTGCGACAGCCGTGCCGAGCAAGACGCTGCGCGGGACGCCCTGAAGTTCAAATGTGACGTGCTGTGGGCCCTTCTCGACAGCATCGAGCACTCGGTCTCGGACCAGTCACGGGATGTGTCGTGGGTAACGACGACCGCGTTCGGGTGAGCTGGGATCAGATCACCCCTCGTTTCCGTGCGGGGGTGCGGCTGACCTACGACGAGATCCGTGGCCAGATGGCGCTGCTGCACCCAGAGGGGGTGGCGCTGCTCAATGGAACGGGCGGGCGCGACCCTCGCGCTGGTAGACGGGCGGACCAGTGTGGCTGACATCGCCGCGGCGCTTTCCGGCCGGTTCCGCGGTGTGCGCAGCGAGGAGATCTGGGGTTTGCTTGGCAACCTGGGAGCGGCACGGCTGGTGGATACCGGGTCGGCTGACCCGGGTCGGCTTCCGCCTGCGGGCCAGGCGGTCGCTGGTGCCCTTGGCCAGGGTGCGGAGTTCACATCGCGCGCTGCCGGGCGGACAGGGCCAGGCGTCTCCGTGCCGCTCGGACTGCTCGCCGAACTCACTCACCGATGTCCGCTGCATTGCCCGTACTGTTCAAACCCGGTGCAGCTAACGGCGGCCGGGGACGAGCTGCCGACCTCCGCCTGGCTTGACATTCTCGGCCAGGCACGCTGCCTCGGTGTGCTGCAGGCGCACCTGTCCGGCGGCGAGCCGCTGCTGCGCCGGGACCTGGAGGTTCTCGCCGCAGGCGCCCGGTCACTCGGCATGTACGTCAACCTGGTTACCAGCGGACTTGGACTTTCCGGCGGACGGGCCCAAGCGCTCGCTGACGCGGGCGTCGACCACGTACAGCTCAGTTTGCAAGGCGCGGACACCGAGACGGCCGACCAGGTAGCCGGTGCGCCGGCCCACCGGCGCAAGCTCAAGGCGGCGGCCGCCGTGCGGGCCGCAGGCATGGTCCTCACGGTCAACGTCGTGTTGCACCGCCGAAACGTCGCCGACATCGATGAGCTCGTGGCGCTCGCCGTCGACCTGAATGCGGACCGGCTTGAGTTGGCCCACGCACAGTACTACGGCTGGGCTCTGCGGAACCGGGCGTCGCTGCTGCCCAGCGCAGAACAGGTCCGGCGGGCAGAGGACATGGTGCGTACTGCCCGGAGCCGTTACCCGCAACTGATGATCGTCTATGTCGTTTCCGACTACTACGAGAAGGTCCCCAAACCGTGCATGAACGGGTGGGGTAACCGGCAGCTGACGGTGACGCCGGATGGCACTGTCCTGCCCTGCCCGGCCGCGATGGTTATTCCCGGCCTGCAGCCGCCCCGCATCGGCGATATGCCGCTCGCGAGCATCTGGGCCGAGTCGGCGGCATTCACCAGGTTCCGCGGCACCTCCTGGCTGCCTGACCCCTGCCGCAACTGCCCGGCACGAGAGGTCGATTTCGGCGGCTGCCGGTGCCAGGCCTACCAGCTGACCGGCGACGCCGGCGCCACCGATCCGGTGTGCCAGTATTCACCACGCCATCCGGTCATCGACGCGGCCATCGCGGCGGCAGCAGCCACACCATCGCAGCCGCTGGCCTACAGGACAGGCCCGGAACGCATCAAGCCGGCACCGGGCACAACGACGAGTACCCGTCACTCCGCCGCCAGCCTGCAAGGGAGGGCACGTCGGCAGCCTTTCCCGAGTGGGCCGGTTAAGCCACCGCAGACTGAACAAACGCGGGCTGAACGATAGCGGCCGCGTCTGACAGACTCATTTCGAAGGAGCAAATTATGGCTCTTCTACCCCCCGCGGTTATCGGGCCGCTATCCGAATGCAGCTCAAGTGTCCGGGTGCAGGGACAACTCATCGGCGCGACCGTGCGCCTGGTTGCGAACGGCGTGCCGGTCGGAAGTGGCGTAGCTACCTGGACCGACCAGGTCTTCCCGCTCGCCGGGGGGGCCGCACTTGCACCAGGCGCGAACGTTACGGCGACACAGTCCCTAGCCGGCGTCACCAGTCCGCCATCGCCCCAGCCGGTGATAGTGCAGAAGAAACCACCGACTATCGGGCACGTCGGCCTTAAGACCCATGTCTACGCCTGCGGGCAGTGCCTGTGGCTCGACGGCATGGTGCCGGGAGCCACGGTTGAGGTGACTGCCGGCGGTGCGCCACGCGGATCGGGAACGGCGGCGGACGGCTCAGCTCGGATCAGCCTGTCGGCACCCACACTTGCATCCGACACGCTCGTCGCCACCCAGACTGCCTGCGGGATCGCAGGGCTTCCCACGCCATTGCCGGCGCCGGATCCGCTGCCCGGCGAGAAAGGGCAGCTCGCCCCGCCGACCGTCGAAGCGCCGCTGCGGGCATGCCAGCGTGCCGTCACCGTCAGCAATGTGATCGACGGCGCCCGGGTAATCCTCCAAGAAACCCTCACCCCCGGCTTCACCGAGCAGGCATGTTTCGATCTGCCGACGCTATGGTTCCCGGTGCCGCCGCTGAAGGCAGGGGCCAGCGTGTCCGCTGTCCAGACGATGCCAGGTTGCCACCTCAAGAGCCCTCCATCCGCAAGCGTTCCCGTCGGCCCCGCCACTCCGGTCCCCGTTCCGGTCGTTGTCCCGCCGTTGTGCGCCGGCAGCGTGAGCGTGAGAGTGGATGGCCTGCTGCCCGGATCACCGGTCGAGATCTTCGAGGGATCAACCAGCCTGGGCACTGGGTCGGCCCCGGCCTCGACGTTCGATTTCCCGGTGCCGCCATTGTCGGCAAACGCCACCATCACGGCACGCCAGGAGCTGTGCTCAAACTGGAGCGCGCCCTCGGCGGGGGTGAAGGTGAATCCCAAGCCCGCATCGCTGCCGACGCCAGCGGTCATGAGCCCGCTTTATGAGTGCGGGGCAGCGGTCCACGTGAGCAATCTGCATCCGGGGTCCTCCGTCTATGTCTACTCCGTGCAGCTTGGGGGGCCGATCGGATACGCGGCCGTCTACGCCACCCAAGCCGACGTCCTAGTCGCACCGCAGCTAATCAAGGGCGATCACGTGTACGCGGTTCAGCACGGCTGCGGCCTGGTGAGCTCTCAATCCGCCGCCGTGCTCGTGCAGCCCCTCGGAAAGCCCGGTCCTCCGGAGATAGTGTCCCCGGTCGAGGACTGCATGAAAAGCGTCACCGTCGCTGACGTGATCCCCGGCGCCCACGTCGATGTCTACGTCAACGGGGCATGGCGCGGAAGCGCCGTCACGACCGCGGCCACCGTAGAAGTCCCGATCCTCTTCGGCCCGCTCCATGTCGGGGACCAGGTCCGGGCACGGCAGATCATTTGCGGGCTCGTGCTTAGGCCCGGCGAGCCGGTTACGGTAGTTAGCTCAGCAGGCTTCTACTATCCCACCCAGCATTTCGACGTAGCCCGCACCGGGTGGTTCCCCTACGAGACCAGTCTCAGCGTGGCAACCGTCCCGGGCCTGACCCAGAAGTTCACCCATCAGGTCGACGGGACAGTTTACGCCCAGCCGCTTTACGCGCACCACGTGAACATTCCCGGCAGCGGCGCGCACAACGTGATCTACATAGCCACCGAGAATGACTCCGTCTACGCGTTCGACGCAGATACCAGCCAGTCCCCGCTATGGCAGCGCTCCCTCATACCGCCAGGCGAGTCAGTCGTCAGTACTTCCGATGTCCAAGGCTGCAACAACGTGGCGCCGGTCATCGGCGTCACGTCAACCCCGGTGATGAATTGCGCCACAGGTACGATTTACGTCGTCGCTAAAACCAAGAGGGGGCAGGGAGGGCAGACAACCTTCCACCAGCGCCTGCATGCCCTGGACATGACCACCGGGGCGGACCGGATCGCTCCCGCCGATATCCAAGGATCTGTCCCTGGCACCTCGTCGCCCGGCGACAGCCACGGCCACGTGGTCTTCGATCCCCACTGGCACCTGAACCGTCCAGGCTTGCTCCTGCTGAACGGAACCATCTACATCGGCTTCGGCTCTCATTGCGACGCGCACCTTCCATCATATCACGGCTGGGTGTTCGGCTACGACGCCACCACGCTGCAACGGGTCGGCGTGTTCTCGACAACGCCCGATACCCCGGTCGGCAGCACGTCAGCCGCCGGGGTATGGCAAGGAGGGATGGGACTCGCAGCCGACTCGTCCGGCTTCGTGTACTTCACCACGGGAAACGGCGACCTCAACGCCAATCTAGCCGGTGGCAGAGACTACGGTGACTGCGTCGTGAAGCTGAGGAACAATTTCACCGTCGCCGACTTCTTCGCCCCATCAGATCAGCCCGCGCTGCTGGCAAACGATATCGATCTGGGGTCCGGGGGGGTGCTAGTATTGCCGGATCCGCCGGCCGGGACAAACCTGCTGCATCTAGTAGTGGCGGCCGGCAAGGACGGCAACGCATTCCTCCTTGATCGCGAAAACAACATGGGCAAGTACACGCAGGGCGGCCCAGACCACGTGGTGCAGACCCTCCAATTGGTGCCCGGAGCTCCTATCACTAATCCGCCGGGCCCGGGCGTGTGGGGCGGCCCCGCCTATTACCGCGACGCCAATCAGCAGTTCGTATATTACTGCGCAAGCGGCCGTAACCTGTGTGCTTATATATTTTCTGGTGCCGCCCTGGCGCTGTCCATGATCGGCCCGAACCCTAATCAATCCCCGCAAGCGTTCCCCGGCGAGGGGGGAGTCACGCCCAATGTCTCCTCAAACGGCCAGAATCCCGGCACCGGCGTGGTCTGGGCCATCACACGCAGCAATCCACTCAGGTTGCAGGCATTCGACGCGACCGACCTCACCAACAAGCTCTTCGAGTCGGCTTGCGGACCTTGGCATAATGCCAACGGCGGGCCCTTCATCGAGCCAACGACGATCCACGGCAAAGTTTACGTCCCAAGCGACGGCCAAATCACCGTCTTCGGCCTGTAAATAGCCATGAGCAACATGTTCGGATGGCACTAACTTACAGCGAGATAAACCTGAGAAGGTATAATGGCTGCTGGCTTCATCGGCCAGCGCGCGCGACCTCGTCCGGGAAGGGCCGCCGTGCGGTCCTGCCGGTGGTGCCGCCGGCCGCCGGGATCGCGATGATGAACTCGCGTCCAGCCCCAGGCGCTCGGCGGCACCGCGCTCAAGGGCGTCCCGCAGCAGCTTGCGGGCGGCGTTGAACACCGTAGACCAGGTGGTGGTGGTGACGGTGCTCGCGCCTCCGCCAGGCCGCCTGACCGCCAGGGAGGGCAGGGCCTCGCGCTCGCGGTGCCGCTGGTCGACGACGAAGCGGCCATGTGCTCGCGGCGCAGGACAGCAGGGTCGTGACCGCCGCCCGGAGCCTCCAGCTCCAGGAAGGCCCCCAGCTCGGTGGCGGCCCGCCGGTACCCGTCGACCGGGCTGGCGGTGCGCGGGCATCCCGGCGATCGCAGCAGGCCGGCGATGTAGTCCCAGGTCAGGTCCCGCAGCCAGCGCTGCGGGATGCCGGTCAGGTCGGCCGCCTTGAACAGTTCGACGCCGTCGCGCAGTCCGCGGGCCGGGCCCCCAGTGTGCTCGCTGAAGGAGACCCGGGTGTTGAAGCCGAGACGCGCTTTGGGACGCGGCGTTTGCGGCAGTCTCTTTTCGGGGTTGGCCAGAGTTGTCATGGGTTCCTCCAGTGGGTGCCGGCGGCGGCGAGGACGAATGACCGCGCGATCAGCGATCGCGGAGCGCACCGGCAGGCGAGCGGCCTGGGCGACCTGCCATCGGTTCCGCCGAGGAGGCGAATCAGTCGCCAGCCGGGCCGTCGAGCCAGGTGGCGAAGGAGAACCTCCGCCGGGAAGGCCCGCCGGTAGGGTCCGTATCGAGCCGATTCCCGCGGCTGACGTCCCGCTGGAGGATCCGCCACCCATCGGCCGTTTGCGCGAGGGTGTCCTGGTAGTCGCCGCTGCCGATCGTGCCGTCCGAACGAATCGCCCGGCCCGTAGCGATGGACGCGCCGCGGGCCGCTGATCGGCAGGCCCTCGTTCGTTACGCTCCCCGCGATCACGCACACGCCGACGGCGGACCCGTCATGGTCGTGGTAGCCGGTCACGTCGCTCCGGCATGATGTTGAGCCAGGCGACCGAGTGCTCGTCCGCCCAGAGCGCCACCTGCTCGTACAACTTGTCGAACCGCTGCCGGAAGTGCACGTCGCTGTCCACCGGCGAAGAAGCTCGGCGCGTCGGCTGGGTTCATTACGGCATGGCGATACCAGCCAGACGATAACGGCGGGTTCTCGTCAGTACCAGGCGCGGGCTGGCCGGGCTGCGGCGTCGCTGGCTGTTGCTGGGCAGGGGAGTCGACTGGGAGGCCTGCCGCCTTGGCTGCTTCCAGCAGGCGCTTGTCATATGTCACGAACGAGGTCAGTCCGGAGCGGGAATGCAGGGCCGTGCCGAGGTGGATCGCATCCAGGCTGCGGACTGTCAGTGGCTTGGCGGTCTGGGCCAGGATCCGGATAGTCGGGCCCAGGTCGATCAGGTCGATCTGGTCCAGCACTGCAGGCAGGCGGGACACGGCGTCCGGGGCGTACCTGGCCAGGGCCCGGAACGATTCGATCTCCGTCAGCACGGAGCTGATCCACCCGGTCTCTGCCCGCTCATCCAGCCAGCTACGCAGCGCCGGCGATTCGGGCTCGGCATGGACAAGCTTGACGACCGCCGCCGAGTCGAGATAGATCATCAGCGTTCGTCGGCGCGATCGTGGGTCAGTTCCTCAGCCACGTTGACGCCGTCGGGCTGCCCTAGGTTCATTCGCAGCACGTCCCGGCGCATCTCGGCGGCGCGTTCGCGGCGGCTGGCTGCCTCCAGAACGGCTTGCCGGATCGCGGCTGATCGTGAGCTGCCATCGTGGGTCAGCACGTCAAGAGCATGCTCGGTCTCATCGTCAGTGCGGATGGTGATCGTGTCAGCCATACTGCCACTGTAAGACATGATGTCTTACAGTGGCAACACGGTCCCCGTCAGGTAGCACGGCCGTCGCGTCGGCTTGCCCGGTCAGCGGCTGTGTATGGCAGTTGCCGCCTGGATCGCCAGGGATAGTGCGGAGGTAGTGCGGGCACTCCGCGTCATGGCCGCGGAGTACATCCTTGAGGGTGCGCGATTGCCAGCGCCCATCGATAAGGATTGCCATCCGGGTCCCCGCCATTCTCAGCAAAGGCTGGGTGCCAGTGACAAAACAAGTGACAACGACGTAGGCCACCCGGGTGCCCGGCGCGATCTGCGCGGCGACCTGGTGCACGTTCCCGGCGGCCGGGATGCCGGTGCCGATGTCGATGATCTGCCTGATGCCCGCCTCGCCGGCTAGGAACCGCACGGCCCGCTGCAGGAACGCCCGGTTGGCCCGCGCGGAGTCGTGGGCTTCCGGCGCGGACACCGGCGGACACCGCCCTGCCTAGAAGCGGCGAAGGCCCGGCAATTCGGTAGGCGCTGACTGGCCCGGGTGCGCTTCGCTGGGATGGGCGGGCGTGAAGGCGCCTGGCCGCTGCATCATGTCCGGCGAAATCGTCCCGCAGGGCGTGCCCGCGGGTTGTCCCTGCTGCCGTTGACCTTCGTCCGGCCGGACGGGAGAGCAGAGAATCCAATGGGCCAACCTCAGCAAGTCTCTGTTGCTGGAGGATCGCATGGGACTGGATTTCGTGGGCGTCGATCCCGGGGCGGGCTGGCTACACTGCGGGGCCGGCCAGGTACGGGACGGCAAGCGCGGCGGGCAGCGCTAGTGAGCCGGGTTTGCTGGTCATGGGGTGCTCCGTTACCGGGTGAGGTAGGCGTCTACGGCCGTGATGAGGTAGTCGAGGTCGGCCTGCTGGGTGGCGGTGGCCAGGCAGCCGAACCCGGACGGCGCGATGACCACGCCGTGGCGCAGCAGGAAACCCGACAGCCCGCCGACCTTGCGGCGGGTCATGTGGTGGAGTGCCTGGCCCGGTGAGGCGGGCAGCGTCCGGTGCGGCCAGAAGCAGAACAGCGAACCCGCCCGGCGTACGGACCAGTCCGCGCCCCGCCGCGCGAACAGGCTGTTCAGCTCCTCGCACACCGCCGCCGTGGCGGCATCCAGGTCGGCCGCGCGCTCAGCGCCGAAGCCTTCCAGCGCGACGATACCGGCGGTCATGCTCAGCGGGTTGCCGTTGAAGGTCCCGCCGTGCCCCAGGCGCGGCCGGTGCGCCGGCCCGAAGCACCCGCCCAGGTCCCGGCGCATGGCGAGCGCGCCGATCGGCAGGCCGCCGCCGATGTAGCTGCCCAGGCACACGATGTCCGGCGTGAGGCCGTACGCTGCGGCCATGCCGCCCGGCGCGGCACGCGACGACACGACTTCATCAGCGATCAGCAGCGCGCCGTAGCGCGCGCAGCCCTCCCGGATCTCCTCAGCGAACGCGGCGGTGGCCGCCGACAGCGCACCGCTGACCGGGCACAGGTCGGCCAGCACGGCGGCGATCCGGGGCCCAGCGCTGTCAAAGACCTGCCGCAACAGGGCGGGTGCGTTGAACGGGCAGAGCAGGTAATCCGATGACGGGACGTCGGCCTGGCTAGAAGGCACGAACGTGCCGTGGTAGCAGTGCTCGAACACCACGATCTTGCGCCGCCTGGTCGCCGCCGCGGCCAGCCGCAGCGCCAGCAGAACCGCCTCACTGCCCGAGCTGGTAAACCGGAACAACGGTTCATCGACCGGGACCCGCCCGGCCAGCAGCCGCGCCAGCCCGGTTTCGTGCTCGTTCGGAAACGGCACGGCCTCCAGCTGGCGTATCTGGCCGGCGACTGCGCCGGTGACCGGCGCGTAGCCGTGGCCGTGGATCAGCGCCGTGTGGTTGAACAGCAGGTCGGTCCGCTCGTCACCGTCCACGTCCACGAGCACCGACCCGTGCGCTGACGTCATCGCCGGCGCGTACGGCTGGCGGCGGATCGTCTCCCGGGTAATCCCGTCGGGCAGCAGCTCCGCGGCTTCAGCGGCCAGCCTCCGGGACCGGGAACCGGGCTCCAGGAACCGAGCCGTCTCCCGCAACCGCGTTAAAGCGACCATGACGTTCTCCCGTGATAACGGCGGGGCGGCCTGACATGCCAGAAGGTTCCTCGTCCGCCCGGCCGCGCCCTCGCGCCAGGCGTGTTTAGCCCTGTAAACATATGTGCCGCCTCTTGGCGGAACCGGCTGTATAGGGGTATAAACGAACGGTACGCCCAGGTCTGCTTACCGTCAAGGGGTCTAAACTTTAGCCGTGCCCAGCCCGGACGACTTCGATGACGTTCGCCGTGACCCGGACCCGATCCGGCGCGGCCGGCGGGCGACGGAGCTGCTGACCCTCTACCAGCGCCGGGCCGCCGAGCTGGCCCGGCTGCGCCGTGCGGCGATCGAGGACGCCCACCGGGACCTGGGGATGAGCTACACCCAGATCGCCGCCGCGATGGGCATCACCAAGGGCCGCATCTCGCAGATCCGGGCCACCGCCCCGGCACCGGAACGGGCGTTCTTCGGCACCGGCCCGGTCAGCGTCGGCGTGCCCTACCGGTACCGGGTCACCGACCGCCGGCGTCCCCTCATCGCCGCCGAGGACGCCCAGACCGGCGAGGAGATCACGCGGCTGCTCGCCGGGTACGCGCTGGCCGTCACCACCTATCAGATCGAGCCGGGCACCACCGCCCCGCCGCCGGGCGACACGATAGTGATCTGCGGCCCGAAATCTGCCCCCGTAGGGGCAGCCCTGCTCGCCCGGGACGGCGCCCTGGGCATGCGCGAGGACGCCGGCCGCTGGTGGATCGTCCAGCGGAACAACGAGGACCGGTACGGGTCCCCGGCCGACGAGCAGACGCCCGCGGACGCCGACCTGGCCTACGTCGGCCGTCACCAGGACGGCGACCATGTCGCTGTCCACATCGCGGGCATCCATGCCATCGGCTCGCTGGGCGCCGTGCACTACCTGACCGGCCATCTCGCCGCCCTGTTCGCAGAAGCCGGGGACACGTCCTTCTCCATCGTGATCCGGGCGTCCTACGACGGCCTGGCCATCACGCACAGCAGCCTCGTGGCCGGCCCGTTCACCTGGTGACCTCATGCGCATCAGCACCGCCCAGCTACCAAAGCCCCCGCACGGCGCCGACCGTGTCGTGGCGACCGGCAACGCCGTAGTCGTGCTAGACGGCGCCAGCGCGATCGAGTCCGTCAGCATTCCGCCTGGCGTCTACGCCGACTACCTTGGCGCGTCCATCACAGCAGCCCTCACCGCCCGGCCAGAAGCGGCACTGGCCAGCATCCTGGCCGAGGCCATCGAGGCTGCCGCCCGGTCACTCGGCCTGACCGGGGAGGACTGTCCGTCCAGCACGGTGGCCATGGCACGCACGACCGGCGGGCAGATCGATCTGCTGGTCCTGGGCGACAGTTTCATCTTTTATGACACGGGCTCCGGCGCCGCCGTGCTCACTGATGACCGGCTGGCCGCGCTGGGCCTTCCTGAACAGCGGAAATACCGGGAGCGGCTGCGGGCTGGCGGCGGCTACGACCCCACGCACCGGGCACTCCTGCGCCGTCTCCAGCGCCAGCAGCGTCAGCACCGTAACCGCCCGGAAGGCTACTGGATCGCGGAAAAGGACCCGGCCGCGGCCGGGCACGCGCGCACCCTCACGCTGCCTGCGTCTACAACGTGTTGGACGGTCCTCGCCACAGATGGTGCCGTAAACACCGCACAGCACCTCGGCCTCGACGACTGGCAAGCCATCGCGCACTACGACCCGGCGGAACTTGCGCGGCTCCTGCAGCGCTGCCACGACTGGGAGGAGCACACCGACCCCGGCGGCCAGCGCCTCCCGCGCGCCAAACGGCACGACGACAAGACCATCGCGTCGGCACGCATCGCGCTGACTCCGCTGGAACACGATGCCCCACGGCACCTGCAAAACCCTGCTGACACAGAGGGTCGGGCCGGAGGGCAGTAATGGGTCGCGGGGCTGGGCTCCCTCGGTGGGCGGTCCCGGGTGGGGCGCGCTGCCGGGTCAGCCCGGGTCAGCGCGCCCGCTCACGACGTCGGTAAGAGAGCCTTAGATCTTCGGTTTCTTCTGGATTGTGACGACCGCTACCAGGTCATCAAAGCTCGGCCTGCCCAGCGGGTCTTTCGACGCGAAGGGCGGCGAGCCCGGTGGGTACTCGTGGACATAGGTGACGTCAACCTCATAACCGGGCAGCCGCTTGAGGTCGTCGACGAGCTGAAGCCTTCCTTCGTTGTACCCGTCCGGCGTGATGCAGTGCCAGGGCGTTATCCCAAACTTGCCGACGAAGCAGAACTGCTCCTGGCTGACCGCGAGGAACCACGCCCCGGTGTCCCGCTGCACGTAGCCGCGCACGTGATTCGTGGTAGCTCCCCGAGTAACCAGCTTCCAGCTCAGGCATCCGGATCCGACCCGGCGCCAGCTGAAGTCCTGCGCGGATCGTGTCGTATCACCTGGCTGCACCGCAGCATCCTGCTCGCTCACGCAGTTGCCTTTAAAAGCTGCCAGGACGCCGCTTCCGATGCCGGACGGGTTCCAGGGGGCGCCCTTGTCACGCAGCGCGGCGGCGACGGCATCGGGGGTGAGCGCGGCCACGTCCGCGGCGTAGCCTTCCCGGACGATGACCATGTTGATCGGGTCCCAGCCCGGCAGTGGCGAGTCCCCCGTGGTGTGGGAACGCCAGCTATCGCTGGGGATCGGGATGAACCCGGTTCCCGGCACCTGGAGGACCTGGCCGACCCAGACGATGCAGTCATGGCCCCCTGCGGCCACAGTCGCGGACTCGCTCGTGTCACCCGGCTTGACCAGGGAACTGACGTCAGCGGTCTGGGTGTCCCATAGGTCGCCCATGGAGTACGCCGGCCCGGCCTGGGGGTCACCGCCCGGGAAGCCGACGCCTGGCAGCGTGGTCCCGTCGAAGGCGGCGGTGTTATCGGGCTCCTGCCCGTCCGCCACGATGTAGGTGGTCTTCGCCGGTGCTGCCGACGTGACCGAGAAGCCGCTCAGCGTGGCGCTGACCGCACCGCCAGCCTGGGTCTCCGTGGCACCTTCGGCGATCTGGACGACCACCTGCGGCATGGAGGCCTTCTGGTAGATGACAACGAGAGTGGCCCCTTCCAGCAGAGGGGGATCCGACCCGACATCCCACGGATCGCTTCCGCTGGTATCACCGGAAGGAAAATCACCGAGGGCGTACGAGCCATTTCCCCCTACCAGGGTGGTCACGTCTGCCTCGTACGAGAAGTTAGCACTCACCGGCCAGCACGGACTGACGCCCGAAGCCCACTGCGTGCCGGTGATCGGAACGCTGCGAAAGGTCCCCGCCGCGAACGACGGCTCGGCCGTGTTAGCCAGGACATCCCATAGGAGGGTCGCGGATTTCACCGTGGCGCCGGAAGGGATCCCGGTAATTGAGATTGTGCCGCGCCCGAGATTGCGCATCCCGATCCCGGCAGCGGTGTAGCCGCCGTGCACCACTTCGGTATCGACCGTGGTCAGCGCGCCTGTCGCGGTCGCGTCGGCACGCCGCACGGCCGAACTGGACCCCGCCGCGCTGGTGGTTCCCGGAACACTCGCGCTGGCCGTCACGGCGGCGGGACGCAGGCTGGGAGCCGCGGCGGCCGGGGTGGCGACGGCGACGGCGACTAAGCCGATCAAAACGCCCGCTGCCATCACATGCCAGCTGCCAGTCCGGCGCGCCAGCGTCAATTGCCGTTTACGCTCCA
>Ga0066790_10000353_pt1 | contig 16651 bp, 21 predicted proteins | sample OrgsoiDNA2013050_FD_70963 | JGI IMG/M metagenome (GOLD analysis project Ga0066790, IMG submission 70963) | Permafrost soil microbial communities from the Arctic, to analyse light accelerated degradation of dissolved organic matter (DOM) -... | ecosystem: Environmental > Terrestrial > Soil >...
CCGCGCCAGCGTGCAGACCCTCCTGGACGTCGCCGACTACTTCCGCCTAGACGCCAGCAGTGCGCTAGCCGTTCTCGCCAAGGTCACACAAGCGACCGCGAACTGGCGCCGCGTCGCCGAATCGCACGGACTGACCCAGCGCAATATCGACGACATGGAGCCAGCGTTCGAACACGCCGAGGCCGGGCACGCCAGAGCCCTCACAAAGGGCCTTGCACATCCTGCCTAAACCACATTGCAACAACCGGCAGTCCTGCCAAACGGGGATATCGATCATGGCCGAGCGTCCGGCTGCCACACAACCTGGTGCTCGGTCATACATGAGCTGGTGTCCCGCATCTAGATCATGCAGGATGATTCACGGATGCAGAGAAGCAACAACGGATGCAGGAGCACCCCGCGGTCAATCAACCGTGGCCGCTAACAGCCGCATGGCACGATCAACCGTAGCCGCATGGGGGGAACCTGCAACTTCCCGCCGCGCGAACGCGAATGGCCCGGCAATACCTCGGGAACCATCACGCTGCCCAGAGATGCTCAGCCCAGCTCAAAGTGTCATGGTCGAAGGCCGCCAGGCCGCTCAATGCCAGGATGTGATAAGGGTCCCAAACGCCCCGGACCGCGACCCGGAGATCGATCTTGCCGATAGGAACCTCGGTCGCTTCACTGTTCTGAGCTGGCCTTTCAACCCTCCGGTTGACAGGATCGCCGCACGGACGTAGCGTGCCTTTCAACCGGAGGGTTGAAAGCTGGTGAGGTGGCGGTGACGGCAGACGCGCTGTCGCGGATCTTCGCGGCGCTCGCGGATCCGACCCGGCGCGACATGGTGGCTCGGCTCTCGGCGGGCGACGCGACCGTGAACCAGCTCGCCGAGCCCTACCAGATGACGCTGCAGGCGGTCTACAAGCACCTCAAGGTGCTCGAGGACGCTGGGGTGGTGAGCCGGCCACCGGGGCCGCAGCCTCGGCCGGTGCGGCTGGAAGCGGAGGTCTTCGACCTGATGGACAAGTGGATCGAGGGCTACCGGCGCCAAGCGGAGGAGCGCTGCCGCCGCCTCGACGCGGTGCTGGCGCGGATGAACGACGAGACACCGAACGATACCGAGGAGCAGAAGGGGAGTGCGGCGTGAGCACTATCGCCGAAACCACGATTGAGGCCGACCCGAAGGTGCCGGTCATCCGGATGAGCCGCGACTTCAACGGTACGCCCGAGCAGCTGTTCCGGGCGCACACCGATCCCGCGCTGTTCGCGCAGTGGGTCGGACCGAGCGCCATGGAGACGCGCGTGGTCGAGTGGGATGCGCGCTCCGGTGGCAGTTGGCGGTTCGTGTCCACCCGCAACGGCGAGGAATACGGATTCCGCGGCTGCTTCCACGAGGTCCGGCCCGACCGGATCGTGCAGACGTTCACGTTCGAGGGGCAGCCCGACGGGGTGGCGCTGGAGACGCTGTGGTTCGAGGACCTCGGCGACGGGCGTTCCCGTCTGCGCACACAGTCCCTTGTGGACAGTTTCGAGAGCCGTGACGCGTGGCTCGCCAGCGGCATGGAGGTCGGGGTCAACGAGGGTTACGCCACGCTCGAGGAGATGCTCGCCGATGGCAGTGTCTGACCGGCCCGCCGAGCGGCATCGGGAGATCGGCCGGGTGTTCACCGACCGTGTCCGGGGCACCCGCTCGTGGGACGCGCCCTCTCCGGTCGCCGGCTGGACCGCCCGCGACGTCGTGCGTCACCTCGTCGAATGGTTGCCGTCGTTCCTTGCCGGCGGCTCCAGCGTGCGGCTGCCGGCCGTACCATCGGTCGACGACGACCCAACCGGGGCCTGGCAGGCGCACGTCGATGCCGTACAGGCGCTGCTCGACGACCCTGCGACCGCCGAACTGACCCTGTCCAACCGGCACATCGGCCACCTGCCGCTGGACCGGGCGATCGACCAGTTCTACACCTCGGACGTGTTCATGCACACCTGGGACCTGGCCCGGGCGACCGGCCAGGACGACCGCCTCGATCCGGAATTCTGCGCCCTGCTGCTGGCGGGGATGGAGCCGTTGGAGGACGTCATCCGATCGTCCGGACAGTATGGACCCAGGGTGCCGGTGAAGGACGACGCCGACACCCAGGCCAAGCTGCTCGCCTTCATCGGCCGGGATCCGCAGTGGACACCAGCAAACTGACCGCGGCCCTGGTCCTCCTCCAATTCGACCACGCCCGCACCACATGACAACACTCAGTGATCAAAACGTTGCGCGGAATGGCTCAATGGCCGCCGACCGGCGGGAACGATACATTCCCGCATAGGGGAATGACACGCTGACACGACAGGCATCAATCAGCATGACGAACTGCGCCCGATCGGGAATGGGCCATGCTGTCCGCCACGAACAAGCGCGGAGGGGAGACCAGCGGAGTACGCTGCGCGCGATGGAGACCGAAATGGCTACTGCCGGAATCCCAGAGGAACCTCTGCGCACGGCGATGGTCGACAGACTGCGCGGCCATCGCTGTTGCTGTACCTCACCGCTGTACGCCTCCGGCGTAGACTCGATGCCATGAGCGAGCCCGCGCGTGACCTGCCAGCCGACAGCACGGCTGTCGCGGACGCGGTAGAGGACGCCCGCCGCGGCGTCATCACGCACCTGACCATCGGCGGGGAGCGCGTCGCTGCCATCGTCCCTGAGTCGGTGATCGAGGCGCTACGCGCCGCAGAGGACGCAGAGGACGCCGCGGAGGCCGACGCCGTAATGGACGAGCCTGGGGAGTCCATCCCCTGGGAGCAGGTCAAGGCCGAACTAGGCCTGTAAGGCTGCGTGAGGTGGCCGCCTACGCCCTCGACATCCGGCCGCGGGCCCGCCGCTCGCTGCGACAACTCGACCCGCCCGTCCGCAAGGCCGTTGCCGAGACCATCGACGGCCTGGCCACCGATCCCCGGCCGCCAGGCGTGCGGCCCCTCACCGGTCACCGGCCCTACCTGCGCGTGCGCTCCGGCGACTACCGGGTGATCTACGCCGTGGACGACCGCGCTCGCGTTGTCACCGTCGCGGCGGTCGGCCATGGCCGTGAGGTATACCGGACGCTGGATCTGTAGCGGCACGCAGTGGCTCGCGGTTGAGACGGGACTGGCGGCGGTCACGGAACGGATGCTGGCGCTGCAGCCCGCGCCGCGGGCTGCAGCGCTGGCCGAAGGGCCGGTCACGATCGACCTGGATGCCACCGATGTCGAGGCCTGCGGATCGAGAAAGCACGGCGTGGCGTACAACTACCAGGGCCAGCGGGCGGGCCGCCCGCACGTGGCGGCGTGGGCCGAGACGGAGATCGTGCTGGCCGCTGACCTGGGGTCGGGCATCGATGACCCCGGGGCGACCGCACAGGATCTGCTGCGCCGGGCGCTGGCTGCCCTGCCGGAGCGGGCGCGGGCCGGGGGGCGGGTGGCGCTGCGTGCCGACGCCGGGTACTTCGCCGGGGCGCTGGCCCGCGCCGCCCACGACGAGCACATCTCGTTCGCGATCGGCGCTAATCGCCGGCCGCCCGGGGCAGACGCTGATCGGCGACAAGAACTACTTCGGCCGCGAGTTTGAGCAGCAGCTAGCCGAGCTGGACATTCGGCTGCTGCGGCCCAGGCGCAAGGGCGAGGCCGGGCGGGCCGGATCTGAGCTGTTCAAGCCATTGCGGCGGATCGTCGAGCCGGTCAACGAGACTTTCAAGGGCCAGCTCGACCTCGAACGGCACCGCGGCTGCGCCCCCGGCGGCCTGGCCGTCCGCGTCATGCAGCGCATCCTCGCGCTGACCGCCGCCATCTGGCACAACGACCGCACCGGTCAGCCGGCCCTGCGCGCGCTGACCGTGTACGACCACTGACTTCCCCTTCGTATCGTGGAAGGGCGGCCGGCGCAGGAGCCCGAGGGTGGACCCGTCAGTGCGGGGCGGTGGTCCGGGCTGCGCTTGACCTTTCCGTTGCGTCAACTTCTACCGTCGTTGATGAGGCCGGAGAACCGGCCCAGCTGATGGGAGACGGTCATGGCCTGGTCGATCGCGGAGGTGGCCCGGATGTCCGGGGTGACGTCCCGGACTCTGCGGCACTACGACGAGATCGGGTTGCTGCCGCCGGGGTGGATCGCCGGCAACGGCTACCGCCACTACGAGGAGGACGACCTGCTGCGCTTGCAGCAGGTCCTTGTGCTGCGGGAACTGGGCCTTGGACTGACCGAGATCGCCAGCGTCCTGGACCATCAGGCCGGCGAGGCGGAGGCGCTACGCGCGCATCACAAGCGGCTCCTGGCGGAACGGGACCGGCTCGCCACCTTGGCGGAGACCGTCGAGCGCACCATCGCTGAACTGGAGGAAAGGAAGGACGGCAGCGACATGCCGAAGATCAGCAAGCCGGAGAACCTGTTCGAGGGCTTCGACCCCTCGCAGTACGATGCGGAGGCCCGCGAGCGGTGGCCGGCGCAGTGGGAGCAGTCCCGGCAGTTCGTGAGCACCCTCACTCCGCAGGACCACGAGCGCATGCAGCGGGAGACCACTGCGCAGATGATCCGGATGGCTGAGCTCATGGCCGCGGGGTCGCCGGTCGACGGCCCGGCGGTGCTGGCCGAGGTCGACGCCCACTACCAGGGCGTGTGCCGGTTCTGGACGCCCACAGCGCCCGCGTACAACGGGCTGGGCCAGACCTACGTCGACGACCCGCGGTTCAAGTCGGCCTACGACAAGATCGCCGTCGGCCTGGCCGAGTACCAGCGTGACGCGATGGCCGCGTACGCCGACGCACGGCTGAGCTGAGCCCAAGCGGATCCGAGCCACCGGGAGGCTGCAGACTCCCGGAAGCTCGGAGAGTCGCTCGGCGGTGACGAGGAGGGGAAGGCACAGCCCTAGACTCCGCGGCCATGCCAAGCTGTACCAATCGCGGTGCTGTCCGGTACCTGCGGGCTGGATGTGCTGGGGTCATCGCGAGCGGGGAGCGTTGTTCTCGGGTGCCGTAGCGGCCGGCCGGGGGCTCTCATAGGGTCGGCGCATGGACGCGGCGCTGGCCTGGGAAATAGTCGGGTCAGTCGCCGCGGTGCTGGCTGTGGTGATCGGGGTCATGCAACTGCGCCGGGACAGGTCGGACCCGCCTCCCGTCCTGCCGCCGAGCGGGTTAGCGGGCGGGTCCGGCTGCGATCCAGGGCCGGACCTGGGCCAGGCACGGCGGGTGGTGATCGGGGAGATCCCGCAGCAGCCGCCGGGCTGGCAGCCGCGGTCGGATCTTCTGGCCGCCCTCGATACCTCAGGTCCGGACTCGCGGGTCGTGGTGGTGCGCGCGGTGACCGGGATGCGCGGGGTCGGCAAGACCCAGCTGGCCGCCGCCTTAGCCCGCAGCCGCCTGGCAGCGGGCTGGCAGGCGGTGGCCTGGATCAACGCCGAGACCCTGGGCGGGATCGTGGCCGGGCTGGCCGCGACCGCCGCCGAGCTGAGCCTGGGCGAGGGCCGGGACGCGGAGGCGGCGGGGCGGGCGGTGCGGCACTGGCTGGAGACCGGCGGGCAGGACTGCCTGATGGTGTTCGACAATGCCACCGGCCCCGAGCTGATCCAGCCTTACCTCCCCGCATCCGGGGCCGCGCGGGTGATCATCACTAGCAACCAGCAGTCCGTGGCCAGTCTGGGCACTGCCGTTGGTGTGGAGGTGTTCACCGAGGCCGAGGGCCTGGCCGACCGCACCGGACGTGACGACGAGGCTGGGGCGCGGGCGGTGGGGCTGGAGCTGGGCTGGCTGCCGCTCGCGCTGGCCCAGGCCGCCGCCGTCATCGCCGCCCAGCACCTGGACTACGCCACCTACCTCGGCCGGCTCCGTCAGGTGCCGGTCAGCGAGCTGCTGGCCCCGGTCCCGGCTGGCCAGTATCCCCGCAGCGTCGCCGCTGCCGTGCTGCTCTCCGTGGACGCTGTCACCGAAAATGATGACACCCGAGCGTGCGGCGGGGTGATGGACCTGCTGGCGGTGCTGTCGGCCGCCGGAGTCCGCCGGTCACTCGTCCACGCCGCCGCGGCCCGGGGCACTCTGAGGCGGGACGGCGCGGAGGCCGGGCTGCCTGCTGCAGCGGCGGATGAGGCGCTGGGGCGGCTGGCGGGAGCGTCGCTGCTGACCTTCGCCGTGGACGGCTCCGCGGTCACCGTGCACCGGCTGGTCTCCCGCGTCATCCGCGAGCAGCTCGCCAAGGCAGAAGATCTCACTGCGGTGTGCCAGGCCGCCGCCGAGCTCCTCGACGCGCAGGCCGAACAACTGAGAGATAGCTGGCACGAGGACCGGGCGGCTGCCCGGGACCTGGCCGAGCAGGTCACTGCCCTGCACGAGGTAGCAGCCATTTACCCGGACGAGCATCTGACCCAGGCCCTACTCCGGCTCCGGGCCTGGGCAATTGTGTTCCTGAGCTACCTGAACGAGGGCACCGCGCAGGTCACCCTGATCGGCGAGGCACTGCTCGCCGACCGTGAGCGGATCCTGGGCTCCGACCACCCCGACACCCTGACCTCGCGCAGAAACCTCGCCATCGCCTACCGCAAACGCGGACAAACCAAGAAACGACATGGCGGCTGAGTCCCTGATATAGCGGATCACGGAACCGAGGAGGCCCCGCTCGGCGGCAACGACTGCGAACCGCTCTTCCGACCGGGCGACTCCGGCAGCAGCGCAATCACGATCGGATAGACAGGGCAGATGCCAGACCAGTTCATCTACACCCGCGACGACGTGCTGCACATGCTCGACACCCTTCTGGCGGGCAGAGACGGCGCTTGGCGCTACTGTGGGTAGCAGACTGCGACCTGTACGCAATTTCGCTAGATCAGGGAAGGGGTCGCGATGGATCCGATCGTGCTTGCGTTCGGGACGGCGCTGGTCGGGGCGATCGCTACCAACACCTGGGAGCAAGTCCGCGAGGCGGTCACCGGCTTATGGCGCCGCGTACACCCGCAGCAGGCCGACGGCATCGGGGCCGAGCTGGAGGAGCTGCGGGAGCAGATGCTCCTGGCCCGCCGCGACGGTGACACGAGCACCGAGAGGGCACTGGAGGGGTGTGGCAGGTGAGGCTGCAGCATCTGCTGCGAGCTGAGCCCGCCCTGGCCGCCGAGCTGCAGCGCGTCCTAGAGGAGGTCCTGACTCCCGCGCTCACCCCGGCCGAGCAGACCCGGATCGGGACCATCATCATGACCGGCAGCTCCCACGACTCCAGCACGTTCACCCAGATCGGCACCCAGGCCAACTACAACCGGCCATGATCGCCACCCCGCCTGGGGTGCCACCGGAGGACCCTGCGGGCGGTTCCGGTGCCGAACTGCACGGCGAATCACGCGACTCCAGCACGTTCACCCAGATCGGCACCCAGATCATCCAGCAGCCACCGGCCCTGCCGGAGGTGAGGTATTCGCTGCCGCCGGACACTGCGGCGTTCACCGGTCGGGACGAGGAACTGCACCTCATCAGTGCCCCGGTGATGGATACCGCCGGGGCCGGCGGCGTGGTGGTGGCGATCCACGCCGTCGGCGGGATGCCGGGAGTGGGGAAGACCGCCCTGGTCGTTCACGCCGCGCATCTGCTGCGGGACCGGTTCCCGGACCGGCAGCTGTTCATCGACCTGCATGCCCACACCCCAGGGCAGGACCCGATGTCCCCGGAGGCGGCGCTGGCCGGATTACTGACAGCCGTCGGGGTGGACGCCCGCTACCTGCCCGGGGATCTCCAGGGCCGGACCGACCTGTGGCGGGACAAGATGGCCAGCCAGCGGGCACTGCTCGTCCTGGACAACGCCGGCAGCAGCGAGCAGGTCACCCCCCTGCTGCCCGGGGGGTGAGGGCTGCCTGGTGCTGGTCACCAGCCGCCGGCACCTCGGAGACCTGCCCGGGGCCGTCGTCCCGGTCCTGCTAGATGCCCTGCCGCTGGACCAGGCGCGGGTGATGTTCGTGCGGCTGGCCCCCCGCGCCGCCGCCGGGCCGGCAGTAGCGGTAGAGGAGCTGGCCCGGCTGGCCGGGTACCTGCCGCTGGCGATCTCGCTGCTGGCTCGCGTGTATGCCAGGCACCCGTCCTGGACCCTGGCCGACCTGGCCCGCGAGACCAGGGCGAGCCTGCTGACCCTGGCGGCGGAGAGAGACAGCGTCGCCGCCGCGTTCGAGGTGTCCTACCGGTACCTGGCCCCCGGGCAGCAGCAGTTCTTCCGCCGCCTCGGCCTGCACCCGGGCATCACGACCGACGCCTACGCCGCCGCCGCCCTGGCCGGCGTCCCTGTGCAGGAGGCCAGCGGGGAGCTGGATGCCCTGCACGGCGAGGGCCTGCTGATCGAGGCCGGCTACCGGCGATACGGCATGCACGACCTCATCCGCCGCTACGCCCAGGACCTCGTCGCCACCGACCCCGCCGCCGACCGCGACCAGGGGATGGACAGCCTGCTGGACTACTACCAGCACACCGCCGCCATCACCGAGGCATTCCTCGCCCGCCAGTTCCGGACCACGCCGACCTCGGCCGTCCGTACGTCACCGTCGGCTGCGGTCCCCGATCTGCCGGATAGCATGCGGGCGCTGTCGTGGGCGCGGACAGAGCGCGTCAACCTGCTCACCTGCCTGGACCACGCCACCCGCACCGGCCAGCATGCCCGGGTCATCGCCCTCACCGCCGCCATCGCCCCTCTCCTGCGGCAAGACGGCCCCTGGACCGAGGCCAGCACCCGCCTTGCCACTGCCATGCAGGCCGCTCGGCACCTCGGCGACCGCCTGGGTCAGGCGCGCACCCTCAACGACCTGGGGGTAGTCCTGCGGCTGACCGGGGACTATCGGGGCGCTGCCGAGGCACAGGACGAAGCGCTGGGCATCTACAGCGACCTCGGCGACGGGCAGGGTCAGGCCGACGCCCTCGACGGCCTAGGGGCCGTGCGGCGGTTGACCGGGGATTATCCGGGCGCGGCGGAGGCCCTGGAGGCGGCGCTGGGCATCTCCCGCGACCTCGGCGACCGCCTTGGTCGGGCCAACGCACTCAACCACCTGGGGGCCGTGCGGCGGCAGACCGGGGACTATCGGGGCGCGGCCGAGGCTCAGGAGGCGGCGCTGGGCATCTACCGCGACCTCGGCAACCGGCTGGGCGAGGCTGACGCCCTCAACCACCTGGGGGCCGGACAGTATCTGACTGGGGACTATCGGGGCGCGGCGGAGGCTCAGGAGGCGGCGCTGGGCATCTACCGCGACACCGGCAACCGGCAGGGTCAGGCCAACGCCCTCAACGACCTGGGGACCGTGCGACGGCAGACTGGGGACTATCGGGGCGCGGCCGAGGCTCAGGAGGCGGCGCTGGGCATCTACCGCGACACCGGCAACCGGCTGGGCGAGGCCAACGCCCTCTACTACCTGGGTGTCGTGCGGCGGCAGACCGGGGACTATCGGGGCGCGGCGGAGGCTCAGGAGGCGGCGCTGGGCATCTACCGCGACCTCGGTGACCCGGGGGGTGAGGTTGAGGTGCTCAACGAGGTGGGGACGCTGCACCGGCTCCGTGGTGACCTGGACGGGGCCGGGGCGTGTCACCGGCAGGCCCTGGCCCTGGCCCGCGAGATCGGCAGCTCCTGGGATGAGGCCCATGCGCTGGCCGGCCTGGGCCGCTGCGCCCTGACCGCTGGCCGCACCGCCGACGCGGTGACCAGCCTGCGGCCGGCGTGGGAGATCTTCCAGCGGATCGGTGCGGCCGAGACCACCGGCGTGGCCGCCGAACTCGACGCCCTCACCGAGGCGGGACCTACTGAGGAAAGGTAGTGATTTCCTGCGCAACGTGACCGGCGACCAGCCAGGACGCCCTCGCCCTCGACGGCCGGCTCGGGGTGCTTTTCCGCGGAAGAGCCGATCCACGCTGGGAGCACTCGCGGCGGATCCCGGCCGGGCACAGGCGATCCGCGAGGAAGCGGCCAGCTTCTGCGACTTCTCATTGCTGCCCTTTACCACCTGAACCAGCACGCCTGTCAGCAACGGTAACCATCCCATTTGCCGAACCCCTCTGGCGCACCCCGGCGCCCTGGGCGCCTCCAGTCACGGTCCGTGGCGATGCTGGTCTCAGCGGCGCTCCGGGCTGTCACAGCCCCACTCCGATGGCCGCCAATAGTCCTGCGCCACAACATCACGGGATCAGGAACCGCAACACGACCAGCGGCAACACATTGACTTTCTGGGGAAGACCTGTGCCTGCTGCCGGTTGCCCGTGGCCATGATCCCAACGGCAAGGGCGGCGTCGTGGTGTCGTGGACGACGCACGACCTGCTGTCACTGGACTGGGATCGCTGGATTGAGTGCCAACGCACGCAGGGGATCATGAACGGCGCTCTCGCCGACGTGCTCGACGCGCTCGGGTACGAGAGATGCCCGTTCGGCCTGGGCGGCGCGTGGATCGTGACCGGCCGCCGAGCTGGCCGGCCTGGGGCCGGACGGTGAGTGCCGCCGACCGGGCGATCCGGATCTCGACCGTGGTCGCCGTCCTGGGCGTGGCGGGCATCGCGGCGTATGTGTCCTACTGGCACGCCTACGACGTGGTCCGAGCACACGGGGAGAGCGGCGTGACCGCGCGACTGGAGCCGACCACGATCGACGGCCTGGTGTACGCGTCGTCGATGGTGGTCCTGTACGCGGCTCGGCACCGGCTCGCCGTCCCGGCCCTGGCACGGTGGCTGCTGGCCCTGGGCATCGTGGCCACCCTGGCGGCGAACGTGGCCCACGGCTGGCCCGACGGACCAATCGGCGCCGCGGTCGCGGCCTGGCCCGCCGCCAGCCTGGTCGGCAGCTACGAACTCCTGCTCTGGCTCGTCCGGACCGCTGCGAGCGGCGCTGTGGAGCGCGGCCCGGCGACGGGCCAGGCGGGCGGCCCAGCGGGCCAGGCGTTGGCCGGACTGCGGCTCGTGCCGATGCCTGACCTGGACGTGATGGGGCAACAGGGCGGACCAGACTGGCCCGGCCCGGACCAGGCGTACCGGCCTGCGGACCAGCCGGTAACCGGCTGGCCCGAGCCGACGGGGCCCGGGGGCGCGGGCGAGGCCGGCATCGAGGGCGCCGCCGTGGCTGCTTACCAGGCCAGCATGGACATCGGCAGGCCGTTGTCCGAGCGGAAGCTCGCGGCGAAGTTCGGCAAGACCTCGCGCCGCTGGGCACGCAACCGCATGGCCGAAGCCCGCCAGGTCGCCGGGCCAGCCTCAGCAAACAGCCGGAATGCTGCTCGGGCTCAGCCACCTTCAGCAGATGGTCGGGCAACCAGTCCGGCCGGATCCGGCCGTTAGGGAAGCAACTTCAGCGCCGTGACGTGGGCCGGAGTAACGGCACGGAAGTGGCGCTGGTCGAGCGTGGCCACCTCAGTGGCCTTGAGCCGTTCGGCCGCCGCGATCACCGACGCGTCGGCGACGCCCAGAGGGAAGCCCATGTACTGACGCATCAACTCGGCCATGCGGATCAGGTCGCCGACCGGAACCTCAAGCTGATTCAGATCCCCCGCGGCGAGCGCCTCCACGAGATTGATCTCAGCCTCGGCGCCGACGTACTTGCCCACGAGATAGCACGCCTCCGTGGCCACATACGGCGTGATCAGCAGATCATCCGTACGCGAGTCCAGCAGGGCCGCGCAGCGCTCGTGATCGCGGTCGTTGCGGTTCAGGTAGGCGACGAGCGGACCGGTGTCAACGATCAGCATCGCCCTGCCCGAACTCAGTCCGCATGACCTCTCGTGCCCGGGCGCCCAGGTCCGTACCGGGGCCGCTGAAGGATCGCAGGACCTTGAACCGCCCGCCCGCCGGGCTCACCAGCCGGAGCGCATGCTCCCGCAACTCCTCGGCCTGCTCAGGTTCCAGGCGATCGATGAGCTCATGCAGGTCGCTGTAGTCATCATGCGCGGCTGTCACGCCTCCAGCGTACGGCAGCCACGCCAGGTCAGGCCGGATCCGGCGCGGCCACCCCCCAGCGCCGGCCTTGCTGCTGGCATGGTCTGCCGACCGGCGGAGAACTGGCCAGGCGGTGGGTAGCCAGTCTGCGCGTTATAGTTCGGCAGCGGGCTGCCACTGCACAGTCGCATCCCGGCGTCCTGGCCTCACAGTGGATTCCCGAGGACCCGTCTTTGTGGGAAGTCGAGAACTACACCGACTTCCTTGCCGCGCGACGCGAGCTGCTGGCCGGCACCGCGAACTCGTTCCTGGCCGGGCTTCGCTCATCGGCATTGCCGGATACGAGCACGACGCTGGAGCGAACCACGATGGTGGCCGACGTACCCGATGACCAGGATTCGCGGGCTGATGAGGTAGCGGCGCTCATCACCGAGCTCACGGAGCTTGGCTGCTCGGAGCCGGCCGTGGACAGTGAGATCGCCGATCCGGCGACGGGCCAGGTGCTGGCGATCGCCGAGGCGTGCTGGCCAGAGGGCCTGCAGCCCGGCCAGGGCAATCCGGTCGTGCTCGAACTCGACCCCGGAGAAGCTGCTGAGCTAGCGCGGCTAAGCGAGCTTGGTTATGAAGTCTTCACTTCCTGTGACTCGCTGCGCGGCTACGTGCGCCGGCGCAATCAGGAGGCTGCCGGGCTCACGGCTGAGGTTCGCGCCGCATTCGAGCGGGCCATGAAGGACGTCTATGTCCGGGCGAAGAAGGAGGCCAATTACACGGCCGGATACTTCCTCACCATGCTGAGCAGCTATGGAGGGCTGGGGACCGCCCATCGGCTCCTCGCGTCATCCGAGGTGTCCTCAGGATTCACCGCTCTCTTTGAGCGCGGTCGCCTGGACCTCACCGTGGAAGCGCTCGCCGTGAAGCCCGAGTTCGCCGACCTGTTCACCGAGGATGAGGTCGAGACCGCACGCGAGCGCCTCCGCCAGCTCGGCTATCTCTAGCTGCCCTTCTTCCGGCTGCCGTGGCCAAGGATCCGGGCTGGGATGTCGTTCTGCTGGCACAAGGAGAGCAGACCGCTGCCATCAATGAGATTGAGCGGCTTGCCTCCTGCGAACTTATAACTGTCCGGACCATACCCTGAAGTGGTGATCATGATCCCCTTGGTGGCGCCCTCGTGCTGCACAGTTCCCCAGAGATCGCGTACATGGGTCGGCTGGACAGTACGGGTATAAAGCTTCGCCTGAACGATGAACTTTCCGCCGGTAATGGGGTGCGGGTCGTATGCGACGCAGTCGATGCCACCATCGCCCGTGGCCCGATATAGCTTCGTGTCGAAACCCATCTTGGCGAACAAATTCTGGATGAATTCCTCGAACTCCTTCGGAGTCAGTTCCAGCAGGTTGGGTCGCTTATCGATGTGAGAGATGACGTCGACCGGGTCGACGATACGCGGGTCGGCCATGCTGTAGGGCATGACCGGTTCCACAGGAATCAGCTCATCCGGATGCGGAGACACGTCAGCGAAGAAGTATCTCCGCACGCACTCGACCGGCTTGAACTTGGGCTCGGTCAGGATAAGCGGAGCAAGCTGCTCCCTGGTCGCCCGCAGCGTAATTAGATGCGGCTGAATTTTCTGACCCGTCAGGGGATCTATGGCATGGACGCGACCGTTAAACACCACCGTGCTGATCAGCTCGGACGACGTGGAGTCGAATATCTCACGGAGCGTCCGCAACGCGATCTGCGCGATGACGCCCTGATAGACCTGCCTGATCTCTGACAGCGGCCGGGCCGTCGGCTCGACGGACTTTCGGGCCTTGACGTGCCGGAACGCTTTCTGTTCCGGCACAATATCCACCGGAGGCAGGTACCACTCCACAGCCATCAGCGAAGATTCCGGCACGTACCCGGCGGATTTCTCGGCCGGGAAATCCGCCGGGTAGGGCGAACGGTCGAGCACAATCTGAACGTACTCGCTGACGGCAAACCTGTCCCGCCTGATTAGCCCCGCAGCTACCTCATCGACATGAGCATTATGGGCCGCGACATCGCGCTCGGTCTCGGCGATCTTACGTACGTATGCCCGGCGTGCCTCAGCGACTTGCTGGACCCGCTGGGACTCGCGGCGCTGGTAGTCCTCCTGCGCCTGCTGAAACGCTTGCCGAGCGACTTCGACGGCCGCATCGTAACGCTGCTGGCCCCCGAGCATGCGGCGTAAGCCTCGCGCGGGCTCCGGTTCGAACTCCGCCCACTCCGGAGCAGGCAGCGGAGCCGCGAGCTGACCGAGATCAAGTGGCGGCACTGCAACCTGACGCCGGAGTGAGTCGAGGCTGACGCTGGGATCTCGCGCCAGCGACGACCACAGCAGCCCTCCCAGTTCTGCGACGCGCTGCTCAACAGCCAGGGTCCTGGCCCCGGCCTCTTGGTCTCGGCTGGCAGCCTCCTGCAGAACACGCTCCCGCTCACGAGTCTTGAGCTGCTGCGCCTTTAAGCGTGCGGCCTGCTCCCGAGCGCGTTGCTCCGCCCGGAGCGCGGCTTCATGCTGCCGGAAGGATCCGGAGGACCCCGAGCCACGCGACATCATGCACCCGCTAACGATCGGCAGCTGGCCATCGCTGCGAACCTAACTCGCTCCGTACGCGATAGCAAGGCAGGTCTTCCTCGCGAGGCCCCGAGAACACGGCAGAGTCGCGACTACTAGAACGCGATGTGAGTGCCCGGCAGCATCTGGCGGCGATGCAAACGACGCTGAAACGCTGCGAACCAATATGATGGGTCCGCAATATTTATGAGCTAAGGAGAGCCTGGCTATTCTTGGCCTAGGATTTACGATGACGATTGTTCCTGCTTCTATAGCAGATCGCGGCTGCAGCAGCGTAGTCCGGAAGCACATAGGCAGAAACAAAGGAACCCGGGGAATGGCAGCAGCGACCGGCATTCGGCGGCAGGCAGGCGGGGCTCCTGCGGGCCGCAGATCGCGCCAGCCGGACAAGCGACCCCGCAGGGGTGGAGTTCTCCCTGACTGACGAGGAGTTCGGCGAGCTGGGCGCCGCGGCTGCGCGGGCCGGGCTGGCCAGGGGCGCCTACGCGGCCGAGGCGGCGCTGTCGGTCGCCCGGGGCGTGACCTCGCCAGCGGATTCGCCGTTCCGTGAGGCGCTCGGCGAGCTGATCCGCGCGGCCGGGCTGCTCCGGCGGATCGGGGTGAACCTCAATCAGGCGGTGGCGAAGCTGAACGCGACCGGCCAGCGTTCAGGTGATCTCCTCCCGTACGCGGCGGAGAGCCTGCGCCGGGCCGAACGGCTCGATGCTGCGACGGAAGAGATCCGCAAGAGGCTGCGGTGATCGCCAAGATCAGCGATCCGCGCGGGACGCGGGTCGGCGGGCTGATCTGGTATCTGTTCGGGCCGGGGCGGCGCGAGGAGCACACCGATCCGCATCTGGTCGCCGGGTGGCGGCACCCGGCCGAGCTGGAGCCGCCGCTGCGCCCTGACGGCCGCCGCGACTTCCGCCGCCTGTGCGGCCTGCTCCAGCAGCCGCACGCCGTGCTCGGGCCGCGCGGCTTCGATCGCCCGGTCTGGCACTGCGCCGTCCGCGCCGCCCCCGAAGACCGGATGCTGTCCGATGACGAGTGGGCGCAGATCGCCGGGGACGTCATGCACCGCACTGGCCTGTCGCCCTGCGGGCAGGAGGACGACGGGGGCCGCTGGGTCGCCGTCCGCCACGGAGCCGATCACATCCACATCGTCGCGATGCTGGCCCGTCAGGACGGCGGCAAGCCGCGGCTGTCGAACGAGCGGTACCGGGTCCGTGAGGCGTGCCGGGCCGCGGAGGAACGCTACGGGCTGCGGGGCACCGCCCCCGGCGACCGGACCGCCGCCTGCCGCCCCACCCGCGCGGAACACGAGAAGACCCGCCGGAAAGGCAGGCCGGAGGCACCGCGGGTCGTGCTCCGGCGGGCGGTCAGCACCGCTGCTGCGGGCTCCGCCAGCGAGGAGGAGTTCTTCGCCCGCCTCGCCGACGCCGGCCTCCTGGTCCGCCAGCGGCGCAGCACCCGCGATCCCGGCGAAGTCACCGGGTACGCCGTCGCCTTGTCCGATGACACCGCCCGCGGCGGCGGTCCGGTGTGGTTCGGCGGCGGGAAACTCGCCGCCGACCTGACCTTGCCTAAGCTCCGCAGCCGCGGCCCTCGGCAGCCGCATCCTGCGCCAGGCCGCCGACAGCTACGACCGCGCCGCCCGTGCCCCGTATGGTCGGGTGCCCCAGAGCACGCCCGTCGGGAACAATCTGCGCAGGACCGCTCGGCTGCTAGCTGCGGCCGGCACTGCCGGCAATGGCCAAACGCTGGCCTTGGTGACACTGATCACCCGACTCGCCGCACTCGCCGAGGCTGTCGCCGAACTGCGTCACGCGCAGCGACACGCCGCCCAGGCCGCCAGCGCCCGCACGGCGGCCGAGCATCTGCTCGCTGCCGCAGGCGATTACCGAGCGCACCAGCGGACCCGACAGCGGCAGCGGACCGCCGCCGAGCAGGCGCGGCTGGACTTTCCTGTCCCCATTCGCCTGCCCTCGCGCCAGGCCTCAGCGCCGGGCGTGGACCAGCCAGCGCGCCCGGGCCCTCGGCCAGCGCGCAGGGTAAGAGGCCCGACCTGGTAGTCAGCAATGCGCCCCAGACCGGCCCGTCCGGCCAGGGTCACTGGCCACCACGGACTGTGCCTGCCGTTTCCTGGCTGCTGATGCCGGGGAGCGCGGCGACGGCGGCTTGCGCCATCTCACGGTAGGCATCCAGAAGGTTCAGGTCGCAGG
>Ga0066790_10000354_pt1 | contig 16649 bp, 9 predicted proteins | sample OrgsoiDNA2013050_FD_70963 | JGI IMG/M metagenome (GOLD analysis project Ga0066790, IMG submission 70963) | Permafrost soil microbial communities from the Arctic, to analyse light accelerated degradation of dissolved organic matter (DOM) -... | ecosystem: Environmental > Terrestrial > Soil >...
ACGCTCCGGGATAGTGGAAAGAAACGTTGCGAAATTCGAATCCGCGCAAGATCGGTCGAGGAGCCGGCAGCGCATTCCGCTTGGACCGGATCGTGGACTGCATTGAAAAAAATGCCAGCAAGTCCGTCAGGAAAAGCGCCTGATCCGCAATGCTGGAGAGGCTGGAGAAAACTTGCTGCAGGTTTCCGCTAGCCTGCATGATCGCGCCGGTCAGAAAAGTCAGGGTGCCGATGGTCAGCGATCCGTTGACCGTCCGCCAGATGACGTAGACATAGGCAGCGTAATAGCCGGCTGTGCCAATCATCGACAAGAACGATCCAGCAATCAGCCGGCGGCGGGATAGATCAACATTCTCGCGATAAATGTCATCCGAAAGCCGTGTGAACCGTCCGACAAGAAAGTCCTTCAAACCGAAAAGTTTGACCTCCTTGGCGGCTTCCCGGCTTCCGCCCAGCACCCGAAGATAGTCGAGTTCCCGGCGAACCGGCGTCTGGCGGAAATTCTTGGCATATCCCAAAAACGCGAAGTGACTCTCTCCCAGAAACGCGGGAAGAATGCCGGCAACCAGCAACAGCAAGAGCCAGGGCGAGAAGAGAAGAATCGAAATCGAAAGGGAGACTGAGGTAATGACCTGCTGGACCAATCGTCCGATGGACTGGATCATGCCCAGGCGGTCGGTGGCCTGCACCCGAGCCCGTTCCAGCCGGTCATAGAAAACCGGGTCTTCGTAGGTCGTGAGATCAAGGTCGGCAGCATGCTTCATTACGCGAATGCTGATATGCCGGGAATATTTATCGGCCAGCAGCGAATCGAGGTAATCGATAGTCCGGCTGAGGAGGCTTCCCAGGATCGCGACGCCGAATTCCGCGCCCACCAGCCACCACAGCACAGGCTGCACAGGTTGGTGGTTGGAAACGATGTGGACAATGTTGTCAATAATGAGTTTCGTGATCCACAACGCCGCCAGGGGGACGAGCGAGGTAACCAGGCGGAATACCAATCCCAGGAATACGACGAGAGGCCCCGACCGCCAGACAATGCGGAGGACTGGGGGAACATTGCGAAGCGCGGCGAGGCGTTCGCCCCATCCATCCCAAAAACTCGGCGCCTCGGCCATTGAAATGATCCCTTTAGGAGAGCCAGCAGACTAAAGATGCCGGAACCGCATCAGAGGTTTAGTTTACAAGCCCGAATTTAGAGAACCGAGCAATATTCGTCGCGTGTTCGCTGATTCGGCGGGCATTTCCCGATTTCCGCCCGACGAGCACGAAAAACGACAGAGTTTGACGGTGGACCGCCCAACAATTGCGAAAAATGGCCAGAATTGACTTGCCTGAGCCCTCAGGCCTTGTATTTCTTGAAACCTGCCCGCCGCATGCCTCGTTGGGCTGCCTCGTTCTTCATGAACGTATTCCAGACAAATCCTGTACGGAAATTCTCGGCCATGAGCATGGTGATCCCGGTATCGATGCCGATCACGTCAGTGTCGTACCATTTCGTCAGAGGGTTAAAGGCGTTCACAAACCCATACTTGCTCCAAGCCGAGGGATAACGTTCCTTGATCGTCCGGAGAACGCGCATTACCGGTTGCGGCAGGAACGGCAGCGAACCAGCCGACGCGCTCGGGGCGATGGTCCCATCGATCGGGCCGACAGCCGGAGGACCGCCCCAAATCACGTATCCGCGAGGAGAGTCCGAGGCGGTAATTCCCCAAAGATCTTCGCTGTAGCTGGGGAATTGCTTGGCCAATTCAAGGCAGAATCGGCGATGCACTTCAGTCGCCGTGACCGAATTCTGGAAATAGTCCGCGTATTTATCGCGCTTGCCGTGGAAATCGAACCAGGCTTGCGAATACTGATGCACAAACAGCGGCGCGAACGAGCCGATATAGCGCAGACCGGCATACTCGAACGTCAGACGCTTCCAGGCCGTCCATGTTTCCTCGCGAAGTGGGTAGGCGTTGGAACCGAGGCCCAACAAGTACATCATCATCAATTCGCTGTAGTTGTCCCAGCGGTAGGGAAGGAAGCCCATCTCCGGAGTCCAGCCGTGGGGCAGAAGGGACGTATCTTCAGACAGCCATGTCCATTCCACGCGATCAAAGATCGCGTCGGCCAGTCCCTGGATCTCTGCCGTCGGAAAGTATTCCCGGCAGCACAATACGCCGCAGAGCAGGATCGTCGTATCCACGGAAGAAACTTCGGCGTCCCAGACACGCTCGCCGGTATTGATGTTGGCCCAGTGATAGAAGAATCCGCGATGATTCGGTAATTTCGCCCACAGGCACTCGAGCGTGGCCAGCACTCGCTCCTGAGCAGGAGAGCGCAAGATGAACCCACGTTTTTCACCGATGCACAGCGCCGTTAGTCCGAAACCGGTAGCGGCAATGCTGCCGACGGTACCGCCGTCGCCTGTGTGAACGTTGCAACGATCCCTCGCCAGACCTGTCTTCGGGTTGGTCTGCTCCCAAAAGTATTGGAAATTTGCCTTTTCGAGATCATTCAGGAACTTGTCGTCCTCGGGCGAAATAGAGTCTGCGCCGGCCTTTGCGGGCGAAGCCCCGCGCGAACCGCTCAACTGCGAAAATGCCAGGCTGGCGAAGGGCAAAGCTCCGCCCAGGCCCATGATTTGCCTAACAAAATCGCGCCGAGTTGGTCCTTTGGACCGCATCCCCTTTTATTGTGTCACGCCAGACGCCCAAATATAGCGAAAAACCTCAAAGGCCACTCACACAATTCTGCGCCTCTGTGACACATTAATGAGTGCCCTTTCGCCACGTCTCTCATAAAATGTCTGCTTAAAGATCTGGTCGATGAAGATGGCAAGACGAAATTCGTTTTGGATCGTGCTGGCTCTGGCCGCTGGTCTCATCGTCGCGGGCGTAGGCGTAATGGTTAAGCGGCAGCGCGGCAAGCCGGTGACCATCACGGGCGCGATCACGGTGCAGGATGCCGATCCGCGAAAGCAGTTGCCGATTTCGGATGTGGAAGTTACGGTTCCGGGATCCATCGAGCCTGCAACAAAATCCGATTCGTCGGGATTCTTTCGCCTGACATTGGCAAAAGGTCTGCGCCGCGGTCAACCGATCAAGTTGATGTTTCGGCATCCAAACTACCATCCTCTCGACCTTAAGGAATTTGCCGGCGATAAACTCTATATCGTTCATCTCGCGCCTCTGTCCAACAACACCCCGCAGGCGCCTAATCGGCCCCTCGTTGCGGTGGGAAATGTCCGCATTCGATATTCGATTATGTCCATGCGAACGGTAAATGTGGGCAGCGCCGTGAGAACGTTTGAAGTTGAGAACGTCGGCAACATTCCGTGCAAGGGGCGGCCTCCGTGCTCGCCCGATGGAAAATGGAAAGCCTCAACCGCTTCCACTTCGCTGGACGCGGGGCCCGGCAATGAATTTCAAAAGGCGCGGGTCTCATGCATAGCGGGCCCATGTCCGTTTACGCAGATCGAGTCAGGCGGATCTGACAGCCCCAGCCAGCAGATCACGGCGACTGCCCGGGACTGGTCAGATCCCGCGACTTTTCTGGTGGAAGCGGAGGTCGTCCACACCATGCAAAGCCCCATCGAGCACCGCTCGTATCCAGTCGTCTTTGGGTCTGCTCTTAGTTTTACTCTGCCCACAGACTCTGAGGGCGTAAGCATGGAAGCCGATGTGGCCGGCGAGACCATTATCTTCCCGCTCGGCCCCGACCTCTTTCTGTCATGGGCGAGTTGCAATTCCAGAATGAACCCGGACCACACCAGCGTATACCGTTGCGAACTCAAGCCCGGATATCGATTTCAATAGCGCCACAGCGAAATCATTCAGTGTGGCGGCGCGAAGCTGAACAGGTCGCTTCCTGCGCAGATTGCCACATACTGAATTCCATTCATCGAATAAGTCATCGGAGAAGCATAAAAGGGTTGCCCGGTATTAAAGTGCCAGAGGGCTCGGCCCGTCTCTGCGTCGACTGCCTCGAATGCGCCGGCATCGTCACCAAAAAAAACCAGCCCGCCCGCCGTCGTGAGCGTTCCACCCCACGATTCTCCGTGACCTATTTGCGCGTAACGCCACACCTGCTTCCCGTCCGCGGGAGACAGCGCTAACAGCACCTTCTGCGAATGTTCGTCGGCGGGGAGCTTCGTGCCGGTTCCGTAGAAAGTCTCACCTTGAGTAAACGGCTTCGGTTTTACGAAGTAGACGTTGCAGTTCTCGAGGGCCATTACGTAGAAGAGGCTGGTGTTTGGATTGTAAGAGGGCGAGAACCAATTCGTAGCGCCATTGATGCCGGGACAGATATACGTGCCTTCCTTGGTTGGAACTTTACCGGACACGAGGGGGCGACCGGAGGCATCAATTCCTGTCGCCCAGTTCAATTTCTCTACAAACGGAGCCACCCGCAGAAACTTTCCATCGGTTCGATCGAGGACATAGAAAAAACCGTTGCGGTTGGCCTGGAGAAGCAACTTGCGCGGTGCGCCGTTTTCCTCTTTGTCCACCAACACAGAAGTTTGATTGGCGTCGTAGTCGTATAAGTCATGCGGCGTGAACTGGAAGTGCCATTTCAATTTCCCGGTGCTGGCGTCGATGGCAAGGACGCACGCTGTGTAGAGATCGTCGCCCGGCCGCGAGTCTCCCTCGAAATCCGGCGCGGCGTTGCTGGTCGTCCAATACAGGGTGTCTAGTTCCGGATCGTAGGTGCCGGGCATCCAGGTTGTGCCGCCGCCGTGCAGGTAGGAATCTCCCGGCCAACTGCCGGACCCGAATTCTCCGGGGCCGGGAATGGTCCACAGACGCCACCGCAAGGTTCCCTTCTTTGCGTCGTAGGCAGCGACGAACCCGCGTACTCCGGAGTCTCCTCCGGAAGTGCCCACAATCACTTCGTCTTTGACGACAAGAGGGGCGCTGGTCGCTCCGTACTGTTTAACCTTATCTGCATATTGCACGTCCCACAGCAGGTTACCCGAGCGGGCGTCGAGGCAGAGCAGGTGAGCATCGTCGGTCTCGACGTAGACTGAGTCTTCCCACACGGCGACGCCACGATTCTTGTGAGCGGCGGCGTCATCGATCAATCCCGAACTTACGGGACGTGCGTAGTGCCAGAGAGTTCGTCCTGTGCCGGCGTCGAGGGCGAAGACATCGTTCGAGGCGGTCATGTACATCACGCCGCGAATGACCACAGGAGTCGCCTCCAGCTTTTGAGTGAGGCCCGGATGGAATACCCAGGCGGCGCGAAGTTTCGCGACGTTGGTGCGGTTGATCTCTTGCAGGCTGCTGAAACGGCGGCCGGTGTAGTCGCCGTTATACGAGGGCCAGTTCTCTCCCACGGGCCGGACGACAAGATCTTCTGTGCTCACACGCGAGGACGAGCTTGAGGAAGGACGAGTTTCCTGTCCGAAATTGCTGCCCACGATAGTGAGCAGAACGAGGGCTACTGCGGCAGACCGTTTCATCTCAATGCAGATCCTCGGCGCTCACTCGGACCTCTTGCAGCGTGCCTCGGTCGACGCCGCCCGCGTCTACGAGGTGGAGCGATACCCGAGCGGTTATCCCTGGTGAACCTACTTCACTGTCCAGCGACACCACATCGTTCGGACTCACCGCGGCAACTGGCGTCACTGCCAGTGAACGCCCGTGCTCGTCGTAAAGATGAGCGACGAGGTGCCCGGAATTAAAGACTCCGAAAGATCCGGAAAGCCTGACCTTTCCATTGTTCGTCGGGGTCGCTCGAAGCGGTCGAATCAAAATGCCCGCGTCACTTACGCCGTGAAATTCGCTTCCGGAGCGCGTGGGGAGCCATTCAGTGTCGAGAACACAGCTCTCACCCGCAAGCAAACGGCAGAGCGGGCTGTTGATCTCCGCTTCGAGATACAAAGGGCTCGCATCCGGGTCCGCGCTCAATGACACGTTTCCGTCACTGTTCAGGCGGATTTCCGGGCCATTGGTCCAGAAGATGACGGAAGCCTTCCCCGGATAGTTCTTGGTGCTTTCGTAAGAGAAGCGCTCGACCATGGCGTACTGGCTTTTGCCGTCGACAACCGCCAGCCAGCCTTCCGTCGAGTCGAGCCACAATTCGGCCGCCATGTGGACGTAGTGGACCGCGAAAAGATCGTCGTCTCTCACCGAGACCGCGGAGTTCTCCGCCGGGCCGAAGCGTACGTGATAGCGATTCAAATAGTTGCTGGCTCGGTTCGCCGGGGTGAACGTCCAGAAGTCGCGATTCATCTGCGCGGGCTTCCCTGGGACCGTCTCGCCGGGGAGAGAGGTGTCGTATTGCGAGACCGACTGCATCGACCACTCGAGTGGGTGGCCGGTCACGTTCTTCATGGACACGTGAAATGCAATGCGCGGAGAATCCGCGTCGAGGCGAATCGTGCGCGTGAATTGAATTCCGGTCTGCGGATCGGATGGACCGGTGAGTTCGATTTCACAATGCTGCCCTTCCGAAACCTTTCGAAAGGTGAAAGGTCCGTCATCCAGAACATCGGAGTCGCCGACCCAGTGTTGTTCGTCGTTGTTGCCTTCGGGGAGGAGCCAGATTTTGTCGCCCCCATAGTTGAACCATTGGCCAGAATTGGGCGGCAGGTATTGGCCGGCGAACTTGGGATTGACGAACAAGTAGGCGTGCCCCGCAAACGTAACCTGCATCAGGCGGCCGCCATTTTGGGGCACCACAACCGCTTGCACCCAGCGGTTCGAGAGTTGCTCGGCGTGCCAGCCCTTGTAGTCGACGGCCTCCACTCGACAATCAGGACTCTTGGCCTGATTCGTTTGAGCGAACGCCGACGAGAGAGCCCACACGATCGCGACAAGGAACGGAAGGAATTTGCCAGAGAAGGTTCGCAGTCGACTCGAAGGCACAGAATGGAATTTCATGGTCGTTTTTCACCGACAACGGTCACGGCGGAATAGAGTAGCACGCAGCCCGCGACTACAAACGAAAGAAATCCAAATAAAACGCAAGATTTCGATTTGCGTCAAGCAGGTTCTGTGGTATACCAGCGATCAATCATCGGCTCCGTTATCGCGAAAATGTCCAGGACCCTGCCCTGCTTATTGCTGCTGATGTCGGCCAGTCTTTCCGCCCAGGAGAGGACTGTTGACGCGACTTGGCTGCACCGATATGTACCGGACGCGAGCGAGACGAAAGTAGATATATCCTCCGCGACCTGTCACTACAAGCCAATTTTTGGCACAGGGGACTCCGACAATCGAATTCTACGAAGCGTTTCTCGCTTCGGCGAAGTTACGATTGAGGCCCATGGAAACTGCCAGGGAGTTCTTTTCGATCACGAAGAGGCAATCTACTTTGTCCTGCAGGGCACAGGCAATCTGCAATTCGGTGACGGCATGCATCCCCTGCGCGCCAATGATTTCACCTACCTGGCTCCGGGAGTGAAGCATGGATTTTCCAACGATTCCAGCCAGTCATTGCGCGTCCTGGTGATGAGCTTCAAAGTCCCGCTCTCTCGGCCGCTCAGCACTGCCTCTCAGCACCCCAAAATCGTCAACATGGATGACGTTAAAGAGGAGACTGTGCAAGGCCATCCAACCTCGGTCTTGTACAAGTTGCTGGTGGGCCCACGTAAAGGAACGCGGGATGCGATCGATGAGGCCAGCGTGGTCACCAGCTTCTTCTGGATGAACTTCGCGCCGGGAGGAACCAACTTTCCACATCATCACGAGACAGCCGAAGAGATCTATCTGGTGGTTGGTGGAGAGGGAGAAATGGTGGCGGGAAGCGGAATGAATGGACTCGAGAGCCGTTTCCCGGCCAAGGCAGGGGATGCCTACTATTTCCGCCCAAACTGCACGGTAGGGTTCTACAACCAGGACAAGCCGGGAGCGAAGGCTTACATCCTCGCTGTTCGGTCGCAGATTCCATTGGCGGACGAGAAAGATTAGACCGGCCCCGCGGTCACGGGGCGCATGCAAGAGTTGGCGGACGTCGCAAGATTGAAACTTTCATTTGAGGAGGCATGATGCCGATCGAAAGGTCTAACCGGAGATCATTTGTAAAACTGCTGGCGGCGACACCGCTGCTGACCCAGATTGCCGCGCGCAAGGTATACGCGCAGGCCGCGTCCGCTGTGGGACAAAATCTGGAGGAGAATATTTACACGCGGCTTGGCGTTAAGACGGTGATCAACTGTCGCGGCACCTGGACTTATCTGAGTGGCTCGCTTGAATTCCCTGAGGTTCGCCAAGCGCAACTGGAAGCTTCGGAGTACTTCGTCAACATGCTGGATTTGCAGCGCGCTGTGGGCAAGCGCCTGGCTGAATTGACGGGTGCGGAATCTGGCATCGTCACTTCTGGTTCCGCAGGCGCGATGGCCGCCGCCACCGCCGGATGCATGACCGGGACCGACGACAAGTACATCTGGCAACTGCCGGACACCACCGGCTTGAAGCACGAAGTCATTATGGTCGGCGGACGGAGCGCCTTCGACAGCGCTATCCGCCTGACGGGAGCGAAACTGGTGCTGGTTTATAAACCGGAGGAAATCGCTCAGGCCATCAACGAAAACACAGCGATGATCTACACCACCGATCTCGGCGAGAAGCTGCAAAAGGAGCTCGCCATCGCCAAGGAACACAAGATCCCGATGTTGCTGGACGACGCGGCCGGCATCCCCCCGGTCGACAATGCCAAGCTCTATGCCCGCATGGGAATCGATCTCTACTGCTTCTCCGGCGGAAAGGGGCTGCGCGGACCGCAATGCAGCGGCCTGCTCTTGGGCCGCAAGGATCTAGTCGAGGCGGCCCTCCTGAACTGTAGTCCGCGGGAAGGCGCCGTCTGTCGACCCATGAAAGTGGGGAAAGAGGAAGTCATCGGCTGTCTCACGGCGCTCGAAACCTGGCTGAAGATCGATGAGAAGAAGCTCTACGCCGAGTGGAACGAACGCCTGGACCGCATTCGTAAGCTGGTGGAGACAGTGCCCGGAGTTAAGACCGACACTTTTATTCCGGACGACGGAAACCGTTATCCCACGCTGCGAATATCGTGGGACCGCGATGGCTGGCGATACAGCATCTACGACTGCGTGGCGGAACTGCGCGCAGGCACTCCAGTGATCGAAGTGCTGGGTGCGGACAATCCAAGCCTGGTCAAAGCGGTGCGCGAGGGCAATCCGAATCACAAGGAGCGCAAGGAGCCCGATCATATTGAGCTTGTTTCGATGACCATCAAGCCCGGAGAAGAAATCATTGTTGGCAAAAGACTGCGAGAGATCTTAGGCGCTGCGCAGAAGAAGGCTAAGGCCTAACCGCGAGGTTGTCTTGGGTATCGTCTTGAGGATCGGCCGCTCGAAAATTTCTTTGCAGCTCTGTGCCGCCGCACTCTTGCTTTTCGCAAGCGTAGGCGCGCACGGGCAGGGGCACGCGATCGTTCCAGCGAACGCGGCGGCTCGCCCGAATCGTTTCTACTCGCCGGGGGTGGACGCCGGCGGTTACGTCTACATTTCTGCCCAGGGCCCTCGCAAGCCGGACGGCAGCTTACCAACGAGCTTTAGCGAACAAGTGAAGCAGACTCTGGACAACGTTCAGGCCGTCGTAAAATCTGCCGGGTTAACGATGGAGCATGTGGTCTACGTCCAGGTCTACTTGCAAGACATAAGCAAGAATGACGAGTTGAAGAAAGCGTTCGCAGAATATTTCGGAAAATCTCAACCTGCGCAAGCTGTGTTGGGTGTCGCTCGGATACCCGAGTCTTCGATTCTGATTAATGCAGTCGTCGTGCGCGACCTTGAAGGCAAGAAGCCAGTCTATCCGCCGAATTCAATGTCGGAGGATTCGGCGCCTCCAGGAATGCTCACGCACGACCGGTTATTTGTCTCGAGTATGGCGGGCGCAGATCCTGTGAGCGGAAAGATTCCTGATGATCCTGCGGCACAGGTAGATCTGGCGCTCGACCGCGTAGAGGCTGTCGTCAAGGCAGCGGGTCTCGACCTCAAGAATATGGTTTTCGTGAATCCATATCTGACCACTGACATTCCCTCGCGCGTGATGAACGAGCATTACGCGCGGCGATTTGAATTCGGGAACACTCCGGCCCGGGCAACGATTGAGGTGTCGAGCCTTCCCGGTGGCGCACACATCGAGTACACGGGCGTAGCCGTGCGTGATCTCTCGCAGCGGAAGGCGGTGCGCCCAAGAAATATGCCGCCCAGTCCGACCGCAAGCCCATGTGTTTTTGCCGGCGACACTTTGTACTGCTCGGCCAAGGACGGCTTCATTCCAGGGCGACACGGCGGCGTCTACGCCACCACAACCCAGCATCAATTGCGGCAGACCATGCGCAATCAACTGGACAACATCGAAGAAGCCGGAATGACGTTCGATCAAGTCGTGTCCACCACCGTCTACCTCGACGATCTTTCGGACTCGCCTCAGTTTGATGAGGTCTACGGCCAGTATTTTGGCTCTGTGCCGCCGGCGCGAACTACGGTCCAGCAGATCGCGCCGACCGAGCGCAAGCCCGACAAGGAAGATCATTTCCCCGGCCTGGAGCAGGTTTCGCTCATCGCGGTGCGTGGTCAAGGTAATCGTTGAATCGTCGTGGGGGAAGCGGTAACCGGAAGTGCTTGAATAGTCAGTCTGATTTTTCCGGAATGTACGTTATCGTTGAAAAATCGATTTCGCAATTTGGCAAAAATCACCAGGCGAAATTGGGTCAGCATCAAGTCTTGACAGTGTCCAGGCAGTCAGAATATGTTCGCGCCACAGCAGTAAGATTCGTATCGCGCCGACTGAAAATTCGTCCCAGAAAGCCGCCGCGAATCTGCAAGTGCCGTATCCGTAAAAACCGTGGTTTGGGCAGGACGCGTCGAAGAAGACGGTCGCCCAGGGGGATGCGTGATGAGAAGGGTTCAAGGCTTCTTTGCTCCGGCATTCGTCATCGTAATGTTGCTGTTGCTCCCAAGCGTGCTGCTGGCTGACGTCACGGGGTCCATCCTTGGCGTCGTGCGCGATCCGTCTTCGGCTGTGGTCAAGGGAGCACAGGTCAGGGTTACGAACACGCAGACCAACTTCTCTCAGCAGACGATCACAGCGGACGACGGCTCCTACCGTTTTCTGGCGTTGCCGGTCGGAAACTACACGGTGAACGTCACCTTCGCGGGATTCCAGCAATTCAACGCCACCGACATCGTGCTCAAGGTCAACGACGAACTGCGCATCGACATAGCGCTCAGGGTTGGAAATGTGAAGGAGGAAATCAGCATTGCCTCCGACGCGCTCCAGGTCGAAACCGAGAGTACACAGCTTGGCGACGTGATCGATTCCAAAAAGATGCTGGCGTTGCCGCTGAACGGCCGAAGCTATCTGGATTTGTTGGGCCTGCAGGCCGGTGTGGCGCCGGCATCGGCCGGAACGATCGGTGGCGACCGGCCGGTCTCGGGCTACCTCACAAACGCGGGCAATGTCTCAGTCAATGGCCAGCGCGAGACGGCCAATGCATTTCTGGTAAATGGCGGCGACGTCAGCGAAGGGCGAAACCTGGGGGCTGGGCTGGTTCCGAATCTTGATTCCGTCGAAGAGTTTCGGCTGATTACCAACAGCTTCGACGCGGAGTATGGAAAATTCAGCGGCGCGGTAATGAATGCCATCACCAAATCGGGCACGAATGGTTTCCACGGCGATGTTTTCTACTTCCTGCGCAATGAGAAGATGGATGCTCAGAACTACTTCCTCTCCGGCCTGCCTAAATCCGAGTTTCGACAGCACCAGTTCGGCTTTACAGCGGGGGGTCCGTTCTGGAAAAACAAGCTATTCTGGTTCACGGATTATCAAGGGACCAGACAAGTGCGGGCAGCGGAAGTCAGCCGCGTAGCCGTGCCGACCGCTGACCAACTTCAAGGTAACTTTGATCCATCAAGTTTGACCGGCACAGTCGATAGCAGCGTCCTTCCCTCCGCCAGTGATTGTCCCGAGTCGACCTGCTTCGACTGGCCCACGACGCTTTCCAATCGATTAGGTTACAACGTGTTATCCGGCGAGCCCTACTCTCTCGCACCCGACCCGCTTTCCAACCACCCCCAAGGCTGCACAAACACAAATTACGTTTCCACGTTAGCTACACCTGACGCCTGCGTCTTTCCAGGCGGCGTAATTCCCCAAGCTGCCTGGTCGCCGGCGGCGCTTGGAATACTCCCGTATATCCCCGGTCCCAATGACGCCAACGGCACATTTACGGACAACAGTCAAAAGAACAGGATTACTGACAACAAAATCGGAGAGCGGGTCGACTTCAACAGCCGGAAGACGGGCAACTGGTCCTTCTACTATCACTTTGACGACTCGACGGTGAACAGCGCCTTGCCTAGCGGCGGCGCGAGCGTGCCCGGCTTCCCGGCGGTAACCCCAACCCGCGCTCAAGAATTCGTCATCAGTAATAACAAGACCATCGGAACGAACGCAGTAAACGAGGCGCGCCTGACCTTCTTCCGCACCTCAACCCATTTGGACAACCCGACTGGTGGCAAGGCGTCACTGGCGTCACTTGGTTTCGTGACTGGCGCCGGTACTCTGGGCATCATTCCAGATGCTACTCCCGGATTTGCGGAGTATGTACCCCAGATCTATTTCAATCAGTTCGCCATCGGCGCCCCGTCTCTGATTACGTTCCAGCCGAATAACACCTACACGGCGTCGGACGGATTCTCCAAAGTCATCGGCAGACATACGCTTAAGTTCGGTGGAGAGGCCCGTTATCTGCAAGTGAATGAACGCAACCTGGCCAGCCCGGACGGGGCTTTCATTTTCGATGGCTCATTGACCGGCTCCGATTTCGCTGACTACCTGCTCGGAGCGGTTACGGGAGCCGGAGGTGGCTTCACTCAGGCAGCGGTACAACTCCTGGATTCGCGCACGCGCTATGGTGGCGCTTATGTGCAGGACGGATGGAAGGCAACGCCCAACCTGACGGTGAATTTGGGCCTTCGCTGGGAAATGAGTATGCCCTGGTACGACACCCAGGGAAAAATCCAGACCTGGGTGAAGGGACAGCAGTCAACCGTCTTTCCGAATTCCCCCCAAGGCCTGGTATATCCTGGCGATGCAGGCATTCCCAAGACGCTGGCCCCGACCAAATACGACAAGTTTGGACCGCGCGTTGGTCTGGCTTACTCTCCGAGCTTTAGCGAAGGAGCGTTGGGCAAGATATTTGGCGGGCCGGGAAAAAGCAGCATCCGTGCGTCGTACGGCTTGTACTACACCTCGGTTGAGGACTTGAACCTCTTCTACGAAGTAGGAGATGCTCCCTTCGGCTTGTATTGGACCAGTCCGGGTTCGGTAGACTTCTCGGAGCCATATCGAAATCGGCAGGATGGAGGCACCGACGGCGAAGGACAGCGCTTCCCGTTCACCACCCCGATTCCGGGCAGTCCGGCAAACAAGACGCTCCCTTTCGCGGTTTACGAACCGCTGTCTTATTTCCCCGGATACGACGTTCATAACAGCCTGCCTTATGCTGAGCACTTCAATTTCTCGATCCAGCGTGAGTTGAGTAAGTCCACCGTCTTGACTCTGTCGTACGTGGGCACTGAGGGTCATCGACTCATCTCACAGACGGAAGCCAACCCGGGTGATCCCGCGTTATGTGAGCAGCTTGTCGCGCAGGGAGCCCCTTGCGGCCCGAATGCTGAGCAGGACACGTTCACTGTCGGTGCAAATACGATTTACGGCACCAGGGATAAGCTTTTGAATCCGAACACCTGTGATGGTTCCACGGGCCTAAATAGTCCCACGGGCCAAACCCTATGCTTTGGTTTTGGCAACACCTTCACCAAGCTGGTGGCGAATTCCGTCTATCACTCTGGACAAGCAACGTTCCAGGGAAAAGCTGGGGATGTAACCTTTTTGGCGTCGTATACTCTCGCGAAAGCCATCGATGACTCCTCCGCCTTCGGCGAACTGATCAACTTCTCCAATGCCAAACTTAGCCGTGGGCTGTCGTCGACGGATGTACACCAGAACTTTGTAGTCAGTTACGTCTGGGAGATGCCGTTCAATCGGTTTTTCCACGGCTTGCCGAGGCTCACGAAAGGTTGGCAATTGCAGGGCATTACCCGATTGGCGACGGGGTTTCCGATCCAGATGGGTGATGGGAATCCCATCGACGCGTCTCAAACCGATGCCATACAACTGTGTCCAGGGCTGGCAGTACTACCCACCCCGATACCGTGCCAAGGAGACAGCTCGCTTACTGGCAGCCCCTCCACCGATATGCCCAATGTCGCAGGACCGGTTCACATCCACAACCCTCGTGCTAGCGCTGACCACACATATTTCGACCAGAGCGCATTTGTCGCGACCAACTGCTATTTCACGGGGACCACTCCGAGCCCCGATTGCGGAACTTTCGGGTCGGCGAACCGGAGATTCTTCCATGGCCCGGGAATCAACAATACCGATTTGGGCATATCGAAGATGATTCCACTCAATGAAGCAATGCACTTCGAGATTCGGGGTGAATTCTTCAACATCTTCAATCATGCGCAATTTAGCAATCCCACCGGGGACATTAGCAGCGCCACCTTCGGCAACGTTACGAGTGCGCGCGATCCGCGGATTGGGCAGATCAGTGCGAAGTTCGTCTGGTGATGGAGTGGCAAAATTTGTAAGCATGGGGACGGCGGGCTCACTCGCCGTCCCTTTTTTACTTTGAGATAAAGTGTAAGCATGTCGCGCAACCGGGCGAACTGCGGGAACCATGTAATTCGAACTTGCCTGTTAGCAGCCTTCCTGGTGGAAAGCCTTTTCGCGCCACGGGTCGCTGCGCAAACCGCAGAGAGCTATCGCCAGCGTGGGGCCGAGCTGTCGCGCGCCAAGTCCTGGGACGACGCGATCACAAGCTACCGCAAGGCGCTGGAACTTGCGCCGAATGATGCCGCCACGCATTACAACCTGGCGTTGGCGCTGAAGTACAAGGGAGAAACCAGAGAGGCCCTAAAAGAGTTTCAGGCCGCGCTAAAGCTCCGGCCGAAGTGGGCGGAGGCGCACTACGGAATTGGCGCCGTCTGGTACGACCTGCAGGACCAGGACGCCGCTGTCAAAGAACTGCGCACCGCCGAAGCTCTCGATCCACTCAGTGCCCCTACCCATCGTTTGCTGGCTCGTATCCTTGCCCAGCAGAACAACCTTGCCGACGCCGAGCACGAACTGAAGCTGGCCCTTCGCCTGAAGCCCTCGGCCGGAACTCACGTAGACCTTGGAGTGGTCGAAGGGCAATTGGGCAATACGACGGAAGCTGCGGCGCAGTTTCGTCACGCGATCCAGTTGGATTCACGGCTACCGGCCGCACACCTCATGCTCGGCGTTGTTTTGCGTCGTCAAGGTGATCACAATGGCGCACTCGAGCAGTTCCGGACCGCCGTAACGCTGAGTCCGGATAACGCAGAGGCCCAGTACAATTTAGGCCGCGAGCTGAAAGCCGGGGGCGATACGGATGGTGCGATTGCCTGCTTTCGTCGCGCCATCGAATTGAAACCGGACTTCGAGCAAGCCCACTACAATCTCGCGCTTGCCTTGCACAAGCAAGGAGATGCCGGCAATTCCGAAAAGGAATTGGCCGAACTGAAGGGGCTGCATGAATTTCGTGCCCGCCTGGCGCAATCGAAGCTGTTGATCCTGCAAGGCGTGGATGCGCTGAAAAAACAGCAGTTCGACGAAGCCCTGGCGCTATTCCAGAAATCCGCGGAGCAATCTCCCGAACTCCCAACCAGCCACTACTACCTGGGTCTGACCTGGGAGGGCAAGAACGATCTTGCGAAAGCGAAGGAAGCATACGAAAAAGCGATTGCGGTGAAACCAGACTACGCGCAGGCACACGCGGCCCTGGGGTTGCTTCTATGGAAGTCAGGAGATCAAACGCGCGGGCTGGACGAATTCCAGCACGCCGTCATGTCCGATCCAGATCTGGCCGAAGCGCACTACAACCTCGGACTCGCACTGGCGCAACTGCAGCGCCCGAAAGAAGCGATTCAAGAATTGACTGACGCAGTCAGCCTCGATCCGCACAATGTCGACGCCAGAGTGCAACTGGGCCTGGTCCTGAGCCAGAACAACGATGCCGCCGCGGCCGCCAACATCTTTCGCGATCTCCTTCGGCAGGATCCGAAATTCGCCGAAGGGCACAATAATCTCGGGCTCGTGCTGCTGCAGTCCGGGAATGTGCTGAAGGCTGAGATTGAGTTCAAGGAGGCAGCGCGGCTCAAGCCGCAATATGCGGAGGCGCACTACAATCTCGCTCTGGCGCTTCGTCAGGAAGGCAAGAAAGCCGACGCCCAGCAGGAATTCGAGCGGGCGTATCGGCTCGCACCGGACTTGAGGAACCTGCCCCTGCCGTGACATGAGGGGCGATCAGTCCGAGGACAGCCGACCGGCGGCTGGCCCACCTTTGAAGTAACACTTCTGAGACTGTCACAACCACGCAGTTCGGCCCCTCGTCCCTTCGTTACGCTACCTGTGAAAGTGAGGGGTCCTTGAAGTACGCATTGCGGATTGTCGACACACTTCGTTCCCGATCAGCAGTCTTTCTCGTTCTGATCGGAGCACTCACCTTGAACTCCCTGGCTCAAGACACCGGCAAACAGCCTCGCACCGTAACTCTCAAGCAGGGACAGATATTTCAGATGAAGCTGGCAGAGCGTCTGAG
>Ga0066790_10000360_pt1 | contig 16507 bp, 22 predicted proteins | sample OrgsoiDNA2013050_FD_70963 | JGI IMG/M metagenome (GOLD analysis project Ga0066790, IMG submission 70963) | Permafrost soil microbial communities from the Arctic, to analyse light accelerated degradation of dissolved organic matter (DOM) -... | ecosystem: Environmental > Terrestrial > Soil >...
GCACGATCGCCACCAACGCCGGAGGACTACAGGTGCTCCGTCACGGCTCGACTCGGGCCCAGCTGCTGGGCGTCGAGGCGGTGCTTGGGACCGGTGTGACCATCTCCCACCTGGGCGGGCTGATCAAGGACAACACGGGCTACGACTTGGGAGGTTTGCTGTGCGGCAGCGAGGGAACGCTCGGCGTGGTCACGTCGGCGCGCGTGCGATTGGTGCCGCCCAATCCGGAACGGGTCGTCGCGTTGGTCGCCTTCTCTTCCTCCGCGGCTGCAGTGGACGCGGCATTGTTCCTTCGCCGTTCGCTCACCGACCTGCAGTCGCTCGAATTCTTCGTAGATCCCGGATTGGCGCTCGTGTGCCAGGTCACGGGGATGGCGCGGCCATTTCCCGATCGGCACTCGGCGTACCTCTTGATTGAGGTAGCCGGCCAGCGCGACCAGATGTCGGCGATGAGCGAGGCTCTCGACTCAACACATGCCATTGAGGACGTGGCGGTCGCCACCGATGCACCACGAAGAGCCCAGCTGTGGCGATACCGGGAGGGGCACACCGAGGCCATCAACTCCCTCGGAGCTCCACACAAGCTCGATGTCACTCTGCCTTCACAGGCATTGGCGGATTTCATCGACCAGATCCCCGGCATCGTGAACGACGCCGATCCTCGAGCCACGACCTGGTTGTTTGGTCACGCGGCAGACGGAAATGTCCATGTCAACGTCACCGGGGTTGCTTCCGATGACCTGACGGTGGACGACCGTGTTCTGGTCTTCGCCGCCGGATTGGGCGGCAGCATTAGCGCCGAGCATGGCATCGGCAGGGCGAAGCAGCCGTGGCTCCACCTCAACAGGAGCAACGAAGAAATTGCAACTTTCCGCCGCATCAAAGACGCGCTCGACCCGGCGGGCATCTTGAACCCGAATGTCCTCCTGCCGGCGATGTGACAATGCCGTTGTCCGCCTCCGGAGTTCCGGCGGTGTTCTGGGAGTGCTCCTTCTTCCTATTTCAGAAATGGGTCCCGCATCCCCGTCCTCGAGCCGGCCCCGCCGCGTAGACCGACGTAAGTGAGAACCGCCACGGCAGGGCTCGACAGCCTGGTGCCACAATGGCTTTGAAGCTTCTCTGTTCCGTCGATGAGGGGAGGGCAGGCGTGGATGCTTGGGAGTTGGAAGCGCGGGAGAGCATCCGCGACCTGGTGGCGCGTTATAACGCCAACGGGGATTCTCGGCGCTTTGACCAGGTTCTCGAGTGCTTTGCACCGAACGCCACCATGGAGATGGACGGATTGGTTTACCGCGGTCAGGCAGAGATCCGTACCATTTTCACCAATGCCGCCGAAGTGGCGAAGCAGTGGCCGGAGCCTCTGGGCATGCGGCACTTCACGAGCACGCTCCAAATTGACCTGTCCAGTCCCGAGGAGGCCTCTTCTCGCTGTTACTACCAGGTCCTCACCTCGCACGGTCTCGATCACTGGGGTCGCTACCTTGACAACTACAAGGTCATCGGCGGTAACTGGCGTTTCTCCCGTCGCCGTGAATTCCTCGACGGCAGTGCCCCGGACAGTTGGGCCGCCTCCGCGATGAAGTCGCATCCTGGTCGGCCCCCGAGGCTGGCCACTAGTCACATGAAATAACTGATCGATACGAAGGGGATTGCTGCAGCTCCGAAGTCCTCACGATTTCCCGGCCAGATATAGGCAATCTGGCGGCGGGCGTCCCCCGTTGTAAAGCGAACATATGTTCGACTAGTCTCCAATGTGATGCCGCGAGCGAGAGGGGCGACGATCCTTCACGCCGACCTGGACGCCTTCTACGCGTCCGTCGAGCAACTATTGGAACCGTCCTTGCGCGAACGGCCCATCGCTGTGGGCGGCAGTGTGGTGCTCGCGGCATCGTACGAGGCCAGGGCCTATGGCGTCCACGCCGGCATGCCCGGCTGGCGGGCGCGCCAGCTCTGCGGCGACCTCCTCTTCGTCGGCGGTCACTTCGGCCGCTACCAACAATTTGGCGACGCGGTGGTGTCGGTATTCCATGACTTCACCCCTCGAGTCGAGCGGGTGTCGATAGACGAGGCCTTCCTCGACGTAGCAGGCGCCGTCCACCTTTTCGGAGCGCCAACTGAAATCGCGGCTGCGGTCCGCCGACGGGTGCAGGTCGAGATCGGTCTGCCATTGTCGGTTGGCGTGGCCCGCACCAAACACCTGGCCAAGGTGGCGTCACAGGTGGCCAAGCCCGATGGCCTGGTGGCGGTGGACCCAGCCGAAGAGCGCGCATTCCTCGACCCCCTTCCCATCGGCCTGATATGGGGCGTCGGGCCCACCACGGAACGACGCCTCCACGAGGCCGGGATCCATACCATCGGCCAGCTCGCTGGCACGGGAAGTCCAATCCTGGGGAGGCTGCTCGGCCAGACGACCGGTTCCAAGCTGTTGGCGCTTTCCGCCAACATCGACGCCCGCACGGTGCAGACGCCAGCTCGGTCCAAATCCATGGGCGCTCAGGCCGCGCTCGGACGCCGCCAGGCCACTCCCGAGCTGATCCGGGAGACGCTCGGCTACCTGGCTGACCGAGTGTCCGGTCGGCTGCGAAAGGCAAATCTGGCCGGACGAACGGTGACCGTAAGGGTCCGTTTCGTCCATCTGCGTTCGGTGACCCGGTCGATCACGCTGCCCGTTGCCATGTCGACGACCCTGACTCTGACTGAGGTGACCGAGCAACTAGCCCGGTCGGCCATCGCCGACAACCAAGGGGAGCACGAGATCACGCTTCTGGCCGTGTCGGTCTCCAACTTGTGCCCGGAACATTCATTACAGCTCGAGCTGCCCCTCGATATTCCCGGTGGGCGGCTGGCCAAAGGCAACCGCCCGGGGTCCGAGGTCGAATCCTGCAGATGGGGAGTAGACCGGTCCGTCGACGCAATTCGAGAGAAATTCGGGCGGACCGCCGTTGGCTACGCCACTTCCGTATTTTCTGGTGCGGACCGGGTTCCCGAGGAGTTCCGCGAACTAGCAGAGCGGGGGCCGGGCGGCAGTCAAGAATGGGACTGACCTTGTAGCGGAGGACCTTCTTGGGCGTACCTCATGCGCTGGGAGACGGCCAGCACGTTGGCTCCCAGGAAATCAAGTAAGGAGATTTGAGGGGAGGGCCAAAGTGCGCTCCCACAAAATCTTCAACTTTCTGATTCGGAATTGCGGAGTTCGCGCCCCCAAACCTAGTGCCGTATGGGTCAGCTCTCCGTCGCCGGCCTGCGTCCGGCTCCGGAAGCGGGCAGCCGTGGACAAGTGGGACAAGACGACGGGGCGGATGATTGCGTGTACGCGTCTTTCGATCATCCACGGCGAGTACGGAAATGTTATGACGATTCCCATGGCGAACAGCCGTATGGTCGGTTGGCTACGAGGTTCGTCTGAGAAAAACGGCGACAGACGTAAATAACCGTTCCTGTAACTCTAGGACGATGTGCGGGTAGTGAATGTCTCTCCGCTGGGCATCGATTCCAGCCTGCTCAAGGGTGGTCACAGTGGCCAAGGTCGAGTCGCTCAAGGAGAAATCGATTGGCTCGACGAGCTCTAGGCCATCCATTCGTTCGCACATGTGTACCAGCTGCTCTGGACCGAACAACATGAGGTCCTGCAGATCAAGTTCGGGAGCGTCGTTGACGACGACCTCGGTAGTGAAGGCGACAATGCCGCCGATTTTGACGACGCGGCGCTGTTCATTGAGAGCAGTGATCGCCCCGGCTTCGCCCCCAAAGTGTTCGATGGAACTGAGGCTGTAGACAACATCGAACGTCTCGTCCTCGTGCCGGAGATCCAAGGCGTCCATGTACTGCACCACCAGTCGATTCCGGTTGTGTGGTCCGAGGGCGAAAGCATCGGGATCCCGCAGCATCGTCTGGTCCGATTCATTTCCCACAAAGGCACCAACGCCATAAATATCGGTGGCAAACACCCATCGGACCTGGTTTGTCAATTCATAGACCGTATCGTCGTGGCCCGCGGCCACAGCCAGAACCAGTCCTTCGGAGGGCAATGCCTCCAGGTGGCCCAGACCGTCGAGGACCTGGGAGTTCTCCCAGTGCTTGCGGTGTTCTGCTCCCACGGGAAAATTCGGGTAGTCCCTTACGGCGTCTGGCCGAATGCGGCGCATGGTTGCGGCACGTGTGTCGAGGTCCCAGTCTTCGAGGTTGCAAAGCTTGTTTAACTGCATGAAATCGCCAACCATAGTGGTGCGAGGCGAAAAACCGCACTCATATATTGAGCGGACGCGAGGGTTTCCGAAATTTTCGCAAGGTGGTAAGAGTGGGCTCACTCGGGATCTGACACATCCTCGGGACCGAGCTGTGCGCCATCTGCGTGGTGCGCCGGGATTGCCTCGTTGGCACCGGGCCAATGGCTAGCTCGTGGGGTGAGCGCCGGGAGACGCGCCATTCCTCCGCCGAGGTCGCGTAGTTTGCGCGTCTTCCTCGCGTCCTCCAAGGTGTCGGCGCACCTCCAACGGCGTTCTCACCAGGACCTTCCTGGCCAAAACACCCTTGGAGGTGGCGGGAATCGAACCCGCGTCCTCCGGAGTTTCAATAGGCCTTCTCCGAGCGCAGCCAGCAAGAAATTGTCGGGGGCGGCATCACTGCTGGCGGTTGAGCCGCCCCGTATTCAACTGAGTGTCCCTAGCGGTTCGTTGACGTCACTGCCAGGTAAGCCCTACTTGATGGCGTCCACATTCCGATCCGTAGGGCTGAGACCGGGTGAACGTCGCTACTTAAGCAGCGAGCGCGAGCTGAGGCTCGGCGTTTGTTTTTGGTTCCGGCTCTTTAACGTGGTTCCGGAGACCACGGCTCGCTTCTCCTATATCGACGACCGAAGTCGAAGCCAATCACCCCCATGGTGTGGGTTGTCCAGCTGACCGGTTGGTCAGCCTCGCCATTCTATGGGATTTGTCAGGTCCAGCCTCCCCGGTTGATCTCCTTGGTGGCCCGGGCGGCCTCTCGTTCGGCGTCGCGAGCCATGATCAGGTTGCGTTTGTCGTAGAGACGACGCCCCTTGGCCAGGGCAATCTCCACCTTGGCCTTGCCGTCCTTGAAGTAGAGCCTGACCGGGATGATGGTGAGTGACTGCTGTTGGGTCTTGCCGAGCAGTTCGTCGATCTGGCCCCGGTGCAGCAGGAGCTTGCGTTTGCGGTCAGGGTCGTGGGCCCCGAAGCCGGTGGCGAACCGCCAGGGCGGTATGTGCATCTGGAAGAGCCACATCTCGCCGTCGTCGACCCGGGCGTAGGCCTCGCTGAGCTGCGCCTTTCCTTCTCGGAGGGACTTGACCTCGGAGCCCTGCAACACGATGCCGGCTTCCAACGTGTCGATGAACTCGTACTCCCTGCGGGCGCGGCGATTGGTGGCGACCGTGCGGTCGTTCCCTCGCTCCTCGCGGGCGGCTACCCGCTTGGCGATCTGCTTCTTCGCCCTGGCCATAGGGGTCGAGGGTACCCTGAGCACGTGCTGCAGCTGACCAAAGACATCTACATGGAGATGATCGGGCACTGCCTCAGCGGTCTGCCCGATGAGGCGTGCGGCCTCCTCGTGGGCACGTACGGGGAGGACGAGGCCACCCATATCTTCGTGACCAAGAACGCGGCGGCGTCCGCCATGGTCTACGAGATCGACCCCAAGGAGATGCTGGCCGTCGACCGGCAGGCTCAGGCCCTCGGGGCCGACATCATGGGAGTGTTCCATTCGCACACCCACACCGACGCCTACCCCTCACCCACCGATGTGGCCCAGGCGCTCGACCCGGGTTGGCACTATGTCCTGGTCTCGTTGCGCGATACCCAGCCCGTGGTGCGGAGCTACACCGTAGTGGACGGCGTCATCACCGAAGAGCCGGTCGTCGTGCCTGGGTTGGCTCCACGTGAGGGCAACTTGTAGCGAGCCGCCAGGGCCTACGCCGTTCGCCGGAGGAAGATGGCGACGGACGTGAATTGCCGACCCTGCAGTTCCATGACGATCTGCGGGTACGCGACGTAGCTCCGCTGCGCGTCGGCTTGTGCCTGCTCCATGGTCGTCACGTTGGCCAGGGTCCGGTCGCTCATGGAGAAATCAATCGGCCCTACGAGCTCGAGCCCGGGCAGTCGTTGGCACATGTCCGCCAGCTGTTCGGAGCGGAACAAGGTGAGGTCCGGCACGTCGAGCGAGGGCGCGTCGTTGACGATGACCTCAGTGGTGAAGGCGACGATGCCTCCCTGCTTGACGACGCGACGCTGCTCATCGAGCGCCGTCATCGCTCCCGCTTCAGCCCCGAAGTGCTCAATGGAGCTGAGGCTGTAGACAGCGTCGAACGTCTCGTCCTCGTGGCGGAGATCGAGGGCGTCCATGTATTGCACCACCAGCCGATTCCGGTTGTGCGGACACCGGGCGAAGGAGTCGGGGTCTTGGAGCATTGTGTGGGCCGCCTCATACCCAGCGAAGGCCCCGATGCCATAGATGTCGGTGGCGAATACCCACCGGACCTGGTTCGTGAGGTCGTAGAGGACCTCTTCGTGGCCAGCCGCCACACCGAGCACGAGGCCGTCCGAGGGCAAGGCATTCAATTGATCCAGGCCGTCGAGGATCTGGGCGAATTCCCAATGCTTGCGGTGTTCCATTCCCTTCGGGAACTCTGTGTGCGCCTTCGGCAAGTAGGGGAGGATGCGGCGCATAGTGGCGGCGCGCGCGTCGCGATCCCAATCCTCGATATTGCACAGCTTGTTCAGTTGCATGGAGTAGGGCCTCGATGATCCGGCGGCGGCTGAAACGGGGTCACCATAGCGGGCCGCCTGCGGTGTCCCGTGGTCCGGTAGGGGCGGTGGCGAGTCCAAGGGCGGACCGATTCGGGCTGGGATCAGTGGCAGGGTCGGTGAGATGGGCGGGTCCAGTTAGAATCCTCACCAGATCAGTCAACAATCACCCGACCTGCGCTTGGGCCGGCCGTGATCACCCATGAGGAGGCCCCGTGGCCGTCGAAGTCCGTCTGCCGACCGTCCTGCGTACCCACGCCGGTGGGGCGTCCAGCGTCCAGCTCACCGGGGCCACCCTGGGGGACGTGTTGGCCAAGCTGGTGGCCGAGTATCCAGGTCTGGCGGGCCAGGTGGTGCAGGACGATGGGTCGCTGCACAAGTTCGTCAACATCTACGTGAACGACGATGACGTGCGGTACCTGCAGGGTCTCGACACGCCCGTCCCCGATGGCGCCGAGATCTCGATCCTGCCGGCCGTGGCCGGGGGCTGAGTCGGGTCTCGGGGACGAAGGCAGGACTGGTCAAGTCGGTGGCGCGCTACGAGTCCGTGCTGGGGCTGATCGGGGAGACGCCGCTGGTGGAGATCAGCGCGCTGAGCCCGAACCCCGACGCCCGGCTGTTCATCAAGCTGGAAGGGCAGAACCCGGGCGGGTCGGTCAAGGACCGGGTGGCGCTATCGATGATCGAGATCGCCGAGAGCGACGGCATCCTCAAGCCGGGCCAGCCCGACCAGATCCTCATGGAGCCCTCGTCGGGCAACACCGGCATCGGCCTGGCCATGGTGTGCAAGGTCAAGGGCTACCACCTCAAGGTGGTGATGCCGACCAACGTGTCGATCGAGCGGCGTCAGCTGCTCGAGCTCTGGGGAGCCGAGATCATCGAGTCGCCCGGCACTGAGGGTTCCAACGGTGCCGTGCGCATGGCCCAGAAGCTTGCCGGCGAGCATCCCGAGTGGAAATTCCTCTACCAGTACGGCAATCCGGCCAACCCGCAGGCGCACTTCGAAGGCACCGGGCCGGAGATCCTGCGGGACTGCCCCGACATCACGCATTTCGTAGCCGGCCTGGGCACGTCAGGGACCCTGCTCGGGGTGGGCCGATACCTCCGGGAGACGAGGGGGAATGCGGTGCAGATCTGGGCAGTCGAGCCGCCGTCGGGCGAGACGGTGGACGGACTGCGCAACCTCGACGACGGGTACATCCCCCCCATCTTCGAGGAGTTGGGAGGCGCCGAACTCCTGGACCGCAAGACCGTGGTCCGGCCCCGGGAATCCATCGAGTGGACCAGGCGGTTGACGGACGTGGGGATCTTCGCCGGCATATCGACGGGCGCGGCCCTGGCCGGGGCGATCAAGTGCGCGTCGTCGCTGGAACCGGGTGTGGAGGCGTCGATCGTGGTGGTCTCGGCCGACGGCGGCTGGAAGTACCTTTCGACGGGAGCCTGGACCGACGACCTGGACGAGGTCACCGAGCGGGCGAAGTCGATCATCTACTTCTGACTCGGCGGGCCTTTCCGAGCTCGTCCGGCCGGTCCAGCCCGTCCAGCCGGTTCAGGTACCGCTGAGCCCTCCGCCGGGTACGTGGACAAACCGCTCTGGTCTAGCTCGGCGCGGTTGGGGACGGTCTCGGGATTTCTCACCACTCGAAGCTCGGTGATCTGCGCCAGCTTGGGGCGGAACCAGTGGCAAAGGGTGGCGAGGACCGATGGTCGCTCACGGTGCGAGGCCGGCGGCGCTGGCGCGTTGGCTCCGATGGCGTCGCCCAACGCGTCGGCCAGGACGCCGATCAGGGCGGACACCTCGTTGAGCTCGATGGGGGTGGAGGCCACACACACCCCGTCGCGCCAATGGCTGAGGACGACCTTTCGCTCGTCGTGGTGGCGCGTGACCCTCAGGCTCGCTCCCTGACCACGAGCATCGGGGATGTGGAGACGATTCGGGTGCCCACCCACACTGGTGAGTATGAACCCATCGGATGAAGGCTGTCGAGGGCGGCATCTGGGACGGGGCCGTAGGGTGAGGTCATGCATGATTCCGTGACGGTGCACATGGCAGCCTCCCCCTTGAAGGTGTGGGAGTTGGTGAGCGATGTCACCAAGATCGGACGGTACAGCCCCGAGACCTTCGAGGCCGAGTGGCTCGAAGGCGCGACTGCGCCGTCCGTAGGAGCCAAGTTCCGTGGACACGTCAAGCGAAACCAAAAGGGCCCCGTCTATTGGACCACCTGCACGGTCACGGCCAGCGAGCCCGGTCGCGAATTCGCCTTCGGAGTGGGCCGGCCCGAGAAACCCCTGAACGTCTGGCGCTATCAGTTGGAGGCCAGTGGGGACGGCACCGACGTCACCGAATCCTTCACCCTGGCCAAGACGCTGCCGCTCCGCCTGTACTGGGCCATGTTGGGCTGGGCTCGAGGCAAGACGAATCGCGATGGGATGCGAACGACACTCGAGCGGATCAAGGCCGAGGTCGAGGCAGGTCAAGCCTAGTTTTTGCCGTTGTCACTTGGTGGCGTCGATTGGGACAATGTCGTACTCCGTGAGGGTGGCTATCGGACTCGATAAAACCTCAACTTCGTCAACCTTTATACGGACCTCACACTGCGAGCTGACAAGCACACTGCGTGCCTGGGCTACGCGAATACGACAACATGAGGATGGTGACGTGACATCGGATCTCACGACAGGAGTCGTTGGTCCCAACTTGTGGGCCAGATCGACGAGCGGGTTGTGAGAATTTCTACGTGCGAGCGGGGACGCTCATTGCGCCTGCAGATTTGTGTGACCTTTGACCCTAGATGCGAATGCCTGATCGCCCTTAACTGTCCTTAGGGGGCTCGCAGGAAGGTGGTCGCAATGCAGGTTCTGGTTGCCTATGGCTCCAAGAGGGGCGGAACCGCTGGAGTTTCCGACATGATCGGTGAAGAGCTGACTTCGGCAGGCGTATGCGCCGACGTAATGGCGGCTCGTCAGGTGAGGAGCGTCGATGACTTCGACGCGGTTGTGGTGGCCGGAGCTTTGTACGCCTCCCGATGGCACCGTGACGCCCGCCGCTTTGTCAAGCGTTTTGCTCCGGCACTACGGCAGCGAGCGGTCTGGTTTGTCAGCAGCGGACCTTTGGACGACTCCGCAACCACCAAGGAGATTCCGCCCGTCACGCAGGTAGCAAGCGGAATGGCTGCGACCAGCGCTCGGGGTCGCCTCACCATAGGAGGTCGCCTCGAACCTGATGCCAAAGGCTTTGCAGCCAGCGCCCATGGCCAAGAAGAGTGCCGGTGACTGGCGGGACCGGGATCAGGTTCACCGGTGGGTCACCACGATCGTGAGTGACCTGAAACATTCCGAAGAGGTCTCGTGACGGAGGACAGAAAGGGTGGCCAAGCCCTTAGGCCATTACGGGGGGGGTTCCGTGAAGGTTGGTGTAAGCGAAAGGGAGGCGGATCCTGGCTCGAAGCGTCGGCTTCAGAAGAGCCTCCATGACAACAGAATTGGTCTACGCCCACGCCAGAAGGTGCTCGTCGGATTGGAAGCCTTTGTCTCGCTGTGCGGATTAGGCGGGGGTGTGTACATGGCGACGCATCCGCTCACCACGATGTCTTTGCGTTACCTGGACGGCACATGGTTTCACACGTGGCGTTGGCCGGGATTGGCGTTGATCTTCCTCATCGGTGTCTGTCCCGGCCTCGTCGTCGTTGCGACCGTCCTGAGGCGACGAGAGGCGACATTCGGCCACCTGTGTCTTGGCATTGGCCTGGTCGCCTGGGTGGCTCTGGAAGCGGAATGGATCGTTTCTTCGCCCGGACTACAGATCGCGTTCGGAGCCGTTGGAGGACTCATTGTTGTTCTGGCCCTCATGGACTTAGTCCGCTCTGGCCACAATCCCGAGCCAGCAAATAGGGGCTAACCATGGACCTCGTCGGGACAGTTGACCTGTATTGGATTCCCTTGGGGGCCGGAGATCACGTCGTGAAGGCTTCCGGTAAGGCATACGAGAAGCTGAGCGCGATGGTCCATCGGCGAGCGCCATGCGATCTCTATCACTCTGCCTTGGTTGTGTCGTTGCCAGAGGGCCAGTACGTGATCGAACAGGCACCCGTACCTGATCGCAACGGTCAAAGCGGGCGGGGCGTTGTCGCCCAGGGCCCGGTAGGTGTGCGGACGGCCGGGCGCTTCCGGCTCTTCCGCTATGAGGTCCGTTGTTGGCGAGACGGATGCCTTCCCGACATCAAGAAAGCGGTAGCCAGTCCGGTTCGCCTGATCGAAGACGCTGATGAGGCCAGGCGAATACTCGAACTGCTCCCCTCAGTGCCGACGCCCACCTGGGGACGTGACGAGTTGGAAACCGGGGAGATGTGGAACTCAAACTCGGTGACTGCTTGGGTCCTGGCTCAAAGTGGAGTTGACATGACTGACCTGAACCCGCCAACCGGAGGTCGAGTACCGGGTTGGAATGCTGGCATTCGCGAGGCCGATCGACAAAGAGAAAGACCGCTGCTACATAAGTGCTGGCATGGGCAGCCATGTGTCGTCTCGGGATGTGGAACCGGCGGGGGCCTTTCAAGACTCTTGGACCCTCTTGATCGTCGCCGGCTCTACAAATAGGCCCCAAAGTCCCAGCTGAACATTTCACGGTCAGCACAACTGTGCAGCAAGGGACCAAGAGCCCTACCCATCCTCCTCACGAGGACTCACACTGGACAGAAGACCCATCCAAAGGATACGGCCGATGACCACTGAGAATCAGAGTTCAGGCACGAATGAAGCGAAGCAACCGAGGGTCGTGGTCGGTGTCGATGGCTCACCGACTTCGCTCGAAGCGCTCGATTGGGCGGTTCGAGAGGCCCGTCTGAGGAGAGCCACCCTCGAGGTGGTACACGCCTCGTTCTTCCGCCAAGTATTTCTCGATTCCTTCCCGGGGGCCAAGGAGGGCGAGCGATCCATCCTCGATGCGGCTCTCGCCAAGGCCAAGGCCCTCGCGCCTGACATCAATATTGTTGGTCGGGTCGGCGATCCTCCGGCGGACCAGGTACTCGTCGAGGTGAGCAAGGACGCGGACCTCCTGGTGGTTGGATCACGAGGTCTCGGACCCTTAAAGGAGTTCTCGATGGGTTCGGTTAGCCATGGCTGCGCACGCCATGCTCAATGTCCGCTGGTCATTATTCGGCCCGGGACCGCCCACTCGGCAACGGTCGCCGACGGCGCTGTGGGACCGTCGGTCAGTGGCCTGTCGCTTTGATCGTCGCGTGACAGAGGCATAGGACAAACGAGCCTACGCGTTAGGTGCAGATGACAACCGAAGTCGCTTTCAGCGACCAACTGGAGACCTGGCTGAACTCAGATGGTCCAAAGACCGTCGGCGATCTCGGCCGTGTCTTTTCTGGAAAGAGCTTCGCCGTCACGATCCTGTTCCTGATGTTCGTCCCCGCTCTGCCGCTGCCGACAGGAGGAATCACCCACGTTTTCGAGCTGATCACGGTCTTGTTGGCAGGGGAGATGGTTATCGGTGCACGGGCAATATGGCTCCCAGTCCGCTGGAAGGAACGCGACCTCGGAGCCATGACGACGGAGAAGGCGATCCCGTTCATGATGCGGCGTATCCGCTGGCTGGAGCGCTTTTCCAAGCCTCGGGCCGCCTGGCTATTCGAGCAAGGGTGGTTCCTGCGGATCCTCGGAGTCATCTTCGTCGGCTTGGCGGCTGCTGCGGCGCTTGCCCCTCCGTTCTCCGGGCTAGACACGTTCCCTGCGTTAGGTGCCGTCTTCGTTGCCCTCGCCATCATCTTGGAGGACGTGCTCGCCTTGGCGATCGGTCTCGGAATAGGAGCAGGCGGTGTCGTCCTAATCCTCACTGTCGGAGCGGCCCTCGTCCACGTTATTCGAGGTCTGTTCTGAACACGAGAGACATCGAGCGGAGCCAGCTAGCTGTGCGACGAGGAGGTCGGCGCGCGGTGCCTGACGTCGATTCAAAGACGTGGGGCAACGCGCCAGAATCCCGGGCGTCCCGCACCCGGAATCTGGCGCTCGGGTTGCAAGAAGTCAGGCTCGTGACCACAACCCCTCCTGTACCCCTGAGACTGATGAAATACCCCAACACGAGCCATCCTTAACTCGCTGGAGGGCGACCTCATGGGTTAGACGCCTAGCCCACGGCAACTCGTCAGCGTGCCGTTCGCACGACCACACCTTCGTCCAGCCTTTTAGGAACTTCCACCGTCCGACCCACGTCACCGGCTGCATGCAGTGTGTCCCCTGGCCGACAGGGTTCTCGTAGATCATCCGCCAGCACCTGCCCTCTTGGGCGGCAGTCCCGGGGTCACACGTGCCCACGATCCCGTTCTCGTCGGTGCCGTCGTAGATTCGGTACGTGTCCAAGGCTCGACGGTAGCGCCGGGAGGTTTCAGGCGGTGGTGACTTACTCGCTCCGCCGCTTCTGGCCGATCTTCACGGCGTGACGACCAACCTCACGACCAGACCCAGGATCATCAGATCCAGAATCATCTGGACGAGGACGACGGCTCGGCCAGCCTGGATCTTTGCCGTGATGTCGCCGAATCCGACCGTAGTGAACACGGTGGCAGAGAAGTACAGGGAGTCCAGCTTGGTCTGGCTGGTTCCGAACGTTGCTTGATTGTTGTGGTTCATCAGGAAGTAAATGGCGGCGAACAGGACGAGGTATGCGGGGACGATGAAGGCGAGGGCCTCGACGGCCCGGAGGGTCGCGTAGTCCGACCAGGTGATCCGAAAGATCTGCCACCCATCATGGCCAAGATGGCCAAGGCCACAAGGACCAGTTCGACGATGGTGCCAGCGACATTCTCCGATCCAGCGGGGCAACGAAGTAGGCCACCACGATCACGGCGACGGTGGCGATGGACCAGAAGAACCCTTGGAGAACCAGTTTCCGACGCAGACTTCTGGGCAGCTGGCGAAAGCCGGCGCTGTCACTTCGGGACCATCCGCCTGAGGCATCGGGGAGGTCATGTCGCCGCTGCGGACTGCTTCTTCTGCATCTGATCAAAGGCGAAGATCGCGTCCAGCTGGTCCATGACTCTCACCGCTACCCGGGATGCTTTCTAGCCGATAGGGCAAGACTTGTCACCCACGCCGATGGCGGGGATCACCCCGACTCCCCCGAAGTCCCCCGCTGGTGCGACACGACCGTACGGGGGGCCGGGGTGAATCCCCGAGGGGATCGTAAGCATCCTCCGTCCCCGCGCTGTCCGCGTTGGTGAACTGTCGGAACGATGGTGACACACCCGCTGGTTACTCGAAAGTAGTCTGCGCCGTGCCCGATCCGGCGACAGCGGTATTGACGTCGCTGATGAGCCCCGGATCTAGGGAGCAGCTGCCGTCGCTCGAGGAGGTTCTGCGTCGGTCAGGGTGGATGGAACTGGCGGCCTGTGCCGGGATGCCCATCGAAGTGTTCTTTCCGGTCAAGGGACAGACGGCGGAGACGGCCCGGGCCATCTGCTCAACGTGCAAGGTACAGCCGGAGTGTCTCGACTACGCGCGGGCGGACAGCGACACGATGGGATTTTGGGGAGGAACGTCGGAACGCGAGCGGCAGCACCACGGAGCGGTGGCGTAGACAACCACTGGGGCAGACCTCAGCCAGAACCTTGCCCTACAGATTGCCCTACAACTCCCGCCGTTTGTCGCCTTCGGCCATCTGCTGTCGCCTACGCCGTCCCAGGTCAGACCGTGTCTCGCCATATGTCGTCAAGCCCTGCGGCATATCGAATCGGATGTACTGGGCCATGTTGGGCTGGGCTCGAGGCAAGACGAATCGCGACCGGATGCGAACGATCAAGGCCGAGGTCGAGTAGCGCGCGAGGCGCTTCTTCGCGGCTCAACTCAGAGACGTGGCCCTTGGCCCGGCGGGGGGCTCGGGCGGGGACTCGCCGATGCGATCGGCGATCCAGCGAGCCAAGTTCTCGATGGTGGCGTCGTTGAGCTCCGCCGCGGCCAGGTCGGTCAACACCGAGGCCGTGGCCCTCCCGTCATCGTCGTCGGGTGGGAGCGACCAGACGAAGTCATTGCGGCCGCAGAACTCGATGGTGGCCACCAGCGCCACCTGGACGTTGCCGTCCTTGAGGGGATGATTCTTGATCAGATGGGCACACAGGACGGCGGCTTTCGTGGCGAACGCCGGGTAGAAGTCCAGTCCGGCGAATTGGGCCGCCGGCGCATGCAGGGCTGAATCGGCCAGGTGGAGATTGGCTTCCTCGGCGATCTTCTTGGCCGGCGTTTGCAGGACGGCTTCGGCGACGAGAAGGAAGTCGGCCAACTCGGGGTAGTCGATCATCACCGGCCCAGGCGCTGCAGCGCCCCGTGATTCTGCTGGATGGCATCGCGCAGGCGGAGGTAGAAATCCCGGTCGGCGCGACGACGAAGCACCGCCGCGTTGAGGTTCGGGCGGGCGGGGCCGTTGCCATTCGACGTCTCGGTCCGGTCCGGGTGCTCGCTCACTCAGGCGATGTTAGGAGGACGGTTGCCAGAGGTCGCCCTCGAGCAGGGCGACGGGGTCGGACGTCGGTTCGAGGAGCGCCAGTTCGCTGCGGTGGCGGTCCATCACCAGCGCCGAGATGGCGGCGTCGAAGGCATCCTCGGAATGGACCATGTGGGCGGCGAAGGTCGGGGCAAGCGGCCAGGCTGAGCCACCGAGATAGCGGGCCCGGTGCTCGCGGCTGCTCTTGTGCACCGGGCCGGTGAGCAGGCGAGGGTAGATCTCCATCACCGTCCAGGGCGAGGCCGGGTGGAAGGGCCAGATGCTGAATCCGGCCTGGCGGAGCCGGTGCAGCTGGGGCATGCCACGGATGGAGCCGGTGCCGACCGAACCCGCTCCGCCGATTTGAAACGTGCTCTTGGCCCTGATGCCCGCCACCGGGGCGTGCCGTTCGCACTCGCGCAGATGCTCGGGCAGGTCCGGCCGCCGGTGTCCGGGACGGCCCCAGAAGGGAGGCGTGCAGTCCGCCAACCACCGCTCGCCTTCACGTGCCGCCAGGCCCCAGACGTCGTCGATGGTGCGACAGGCGTGCCGACGCACGAACCATTCGGGGAACGAGAACGAGAAGTCGAGCCCGACGCAGAGGCCGTCGGGGCACGAGAGGCGCCGAGCGATGAGTTCATCGACCACAGCGGACCGGTGGCGGCCACCGCGCAGATCGATGAGCTCGCCTCGGCGGACATGGGCCAACCAAATGTGGTCGCCGGCACCGTGGGCGGCTCCGGACCAGTCGACTGCGATGACGTCCATCGAACGAACCGGCGGCGGTTCAGCCGCCGGCGAGGGCACAGAGCTTGGTGACGGTGTTCCAGTTCCTCGTGGTGCTCGATACCCCGAGGTGGCGTTCGAGGTAGGTGCCGGTCAGCTTGGTATTGGCGTAGCCATCGGGCGTGTGCACGTAGACCTCCCGACCGATGATGGCCAGTTCGTCACGTCCACTGTCCGGTGGGTGAAAGGCGGCCAGCCGCTCCTTGGAGGGCGCGGCCGCCAGAAACGTGACGTGATGCCGCCCCGGGTCTGCGCCACGGGACGGATACGGGCTCGTCGCCACGGTCCGGGTCAACTCGGGAACGGTGCGCAGGATGACCTTGGGCGTGGTGCCGAACGTGGATTCGAGTTGCTGTTCGATCTCGGTCTCGAGCTTGGCCGCGCTCCGGCTGGAAGAGCGAAAGATGACGTTGCCCGTCTGTATGTAGGTGGAGACATCGTCATAGCCGAGGGTGAGGAAGATCTCCTTGAGTTCGGGCATGGC